>Ga0209751_10006866_pt1 | contig 10500 bp, 13 predicted proteins | sample RifCSP13_1_FD_184019 | JGI IMG/M metagenome (GOLD analysis project Ga0209751, IMG submission 184019) | Soil microbial communities from Rifle, Colorado - Rifle CSP2_sed 13_1 (SPAdes) (version 2) | ecosystem: Environmental > Terrestrial > Deep subsurface > Rock core/Sediment | place: Rifle...
GAGGCGCCCTTCCGGCCGGGCGAGAAGATGACCGTCGACGACTACTACGGCTGGATCTTCGAGCACACGGTGCCGGGGCTGCCCGAGGCGGCCGCCGAGGAGGGCCTGACGCCGCTCGCCTACATGCGCCGCTACGGCGCGTTCCAGATCGAGCACGATGTCTACGGCCGCCACGACGATGTCGTGGACACGAGCGGCCCTGATGTCGTGGTCGATCGCGAGCGGGGCATCGTCTGGGGGCCGCGACCGGCCGCGCCGCCGGCCAACATCGTGCCCACGCCGGCCCCCACACCGGGCCCGGACGGCGCGATCCGGGCCGCCATCCTCGTCGATGGTGAACCGCGACGAGGGTTCCCGACCCCATCGGGCCGGCTCGAGTTCTACTCCTCAACGCTGTCCGCGTGGGGCTGGCCGGAGTATGCGATCCCCGCTTACGTTGCCTCCCAGGTCGCCCGCGAACGGATGACCGACCCCGCCGATTTCGCCCTCATCCCAACGTTCAGGCTGCCCGTTCTCATCCACACCCGATCGGGCAACGCCAAGTGGCTGAACGAGCTGGCCCACGCCAATCCTGTCTGGATCCACCCGGCCGATGCCGCCCGCATCGGTGTCGCGGGCGGCGGCCTCGTTCGGGTCGAGACCGAATCTGGATACCTGGTCAATCGGGCCTGGGTGACCGAGGGAATCCGGCCCGGCGTGGTCGCCATGTCACATCACATGGGTCGCTGGCGGCTGTCGCCCGAGGCCGGGACGGACCGCTGGGCGAGCGCCCGCGTGTCGCTCCGCCGGATCGACGGCCGGTGGGTCATGCGTCGCCTCGAGGGTGTCAAGCCGTTCGCATCATCCGATCCGGATTCGTCCCGGATCTGGTGGCGCGACGCGGGCGTGCACCAGAACCTCATCTTCCCCGTCCACCCCGACCCCATCAGCGGCCAGCATGCCTGGCACCAGAAGGTGTCCGTCCGCCCGGCGGAAGCCTCCGATCGCGAAGGCGACATCTCCGTCGACACGAGCGTATCGAGGCGCGTCTACCGTGACTGGCTCGCGCTGTCGCGCCCGGGTCCCGGCCCGGGCGGCCTCCGCCGGCCGGAGTGGCTCCTCCGGCCGCTGCGGCCCACGGCGGGGGCCTATCGAGCAACCGTCGAGTAGAGTAGGAGCGTCATGGTCGCCGAGATTTCAGCCACCTCACGGATCGATTCTCGGATCCTCGAGCGCGCCGCTCGGGTGATCCGTGTCATCGGCCATCCCCTGCGCCTGCGGCTCCTCGAGGAGCTGGAGGGCGGCGAGCGACATGTGTCCGAGCTGGTCGAGACCACCGGCGCCAGCCAGGCCATCGTCAGCCAGCAACTGGGGATCCTCCGCTCGGAAGGCGTCGTCGATGCCCGGCGCGACGGGGCCCGGGTCTACTACAGGATCATCGAGCCCAAGGTCTCGATGATCCTCCAGTGCATCCGCGAGTGCGACATCCCCGACCTGACCTCGATCGATATCGCCGACCTGACCGTGGACGGCGAGACGGAGGATGGCGCCCGAGGTTGATGGAGCTCCACCTCCTGACCGCGCAGGTGGTGCTTGTCCTCGTGGCGGCGGGTGTCGTCGGCTCGATCGGATCGGCACTCCTTCGCAGACCGCCGGGGACCATCCTCATCGGTGGCCTCGTCTGGGTCGTCATCGGTCTCGTCCTGGCCGGAGCGACCGGGCTCGTCGTCCTCATCGGCAGCGGCCCGCCGACTGATCCTCTCCACATCGTCTACGGGGTCCTCGCCGTGAGCGCCCTGCCGCTCGCCGTGGCCATCGCCACCGGCCGCTCCGATGGACGGCGAGCGACGATCACGGTCGTGGCGATGGTCGTGCTCGCCGTGCTCGTGCTGCGCCTGTTCGAGACCGGCGGCGCCTGAACTCCCTCGTATTCGCGACAGCCGTATCGGCCGTTAGACGACACCGGTCGCGAAAGACGCCACGTTGCCCGGATCCCGGGCGACTTCCGGCCCGATCGTGAGGTCCTTGTCAGATGCCCACCGGGCGAGCCTTATCTGCGTTCTCGCCGGCAACGAGCGGGGCGGCCCTCGGTCGCGAGCGTGGCCCGGGCTCGCGGCGGACGGTCCGATTGCCACTGGGCCACCGGGCGGGCCCTTGTCAAGCACGATCTGTCAAAGACTCACCCAGCGGGTATCTGTCTGCCGATCGTGTGAGCTGCCGACATAACGCTCATGGGGCGGGCCGCTGACAGGATCGTGGCAGATACGGCCCACCGGGTGGGCTGCTGTCAACCAGCCGGGCGGCGCGAGGCCCGATAGGCCCGCTCAGGCCCCCTTCGTCCGTGCCGCGATGCGCTCGAGCGCCCCCGCCCAGCCGGCGTCGATCGGTACGCCTGGCGTATCGATGTCGATGACCAGGGGCGCGTGATCGGACGGGATCGGCTTGCCCTTGCGGGCCTCGCGATCGATCTCCGCCCAGACGACCCGCTCGGCAAGTGGTCGGCTCGCCAGGAGATGATCGATCCGCATGCCGCGGTTGGCGTGGAAGTCACCGGCCCGATAGTCCCACCACGTGAAGCGGCCGGGCTCCCTGTGCCGGCTGCGGTAGGTGTCGACGAGGCCCCAGTCGAGGAGCGCGCGGAAGGCCGCCCGCTCGGGTTCCGAGACGTGGGTGCCGCCGTGGGCGCGAGCCGCCGACCAGACGTCCTCGTCGGCCGGTGCGACGTTGAGGTCGCCACCGAGGAGGATCGCCTCGGCCGGATCGACCGCCTCGTCGAGCCAGCGACCGAGCCGCTCGAACCAGCGCAGCTTGCCGACATAGAACGGCGAGCCGACGACCCGTCCGTTCGGGGCATAGAGGCTGAGGTCGCCGGCCGTGAAGGCGACCATCCGCGCCTCGTCGAAGGGATCGGGGTCGTCGGCGTCGAGGCCCGTGGCGCCGGCGCCGCTGTCGCGGACCGGCCCGTCGCCGAAGTTCGTGACGATGTCGGTGACCGCGACGTCCTGGCGCACCGCCGCGGCGACCCCGTTCCAGCGGCCCTCACCGTGGTGGACGAGCGTGTAGCCGGCCATCGCGAACGTCATCACCGGGGCGTCATCATCGGCCAGCTTCGTCTCCTGCATGAGGAGGACATCCGGCCGCGCCCGGTCGAGCCACCAGTCGACCTTCTCCTGGCGCGCCTTGAGCGAGTTGACGTTCCACGTCGCGATGCGCATCGGTCGATCGTCAGTCGTCCGCTTAGTAGCGTCGCCCGCGCTGACGGACGAGGTCGAAGGTGGCCGTGTCCGCGATCGCCATGACCGCCATCGTGCCGGCCTGGACGGGATCGGAGACGACGAGATCGACATGCTCGACGATCGAGCCGGCCATGTTGAGGGCGATGACAGGGATCCCCAGCGCGCGCAGCTCGTCAGCGGCCCGGCTGATCTCGCCGCCCATCAGCGAGCCGGCGAGGACGAGGAGGCGGGCTCGGGGCAGGTCCGCCACAGCCCGGACGGCGGCGGCGATCTCCTCCTCGCCGACGAGCGGGATCGTGTCGACGCTGATCCGCTCGCCGCGCAGGTTGTGGCGGTCCGCCTCGCTGACCGCCCCGAGGGCGACCTGGGCGACCTGGGCGCCACCGCCGACGACGATGACACGCTTGCCGAAGACGCGATCGAGTGTCCGGGTCAGGTGGCGGGCGCGGACGGCGGGCAGCCCCGAAAGGGCGCGCTCGAGACCGTCTTCGTCGAGGCCCTCGACCTCGATCTCCGTCTCGACGAGCCCGGTTTCGCCCTCACCGCCGCCGAGCCGCCGGACCGTGGACAGGGTGCGGACCGTGGCGCCGCTCTCGGCGAGGCGGGCGACGATCGCGCTGATCGCACGCGGATCGTCCTCGTGGTCGACCCGGATGGCGACCGTGGCCACACCTGGGTGACGGCGCGCCATCGTCGTCGCCTGTCCGCTGCCCGGGTCGCCGAGGCGCCTAGCGGTCGCCGCGACCGAGGCCAGCGACGGTCGAGCGGTCCGGCGCGAGCCCGCCTTCGGCATCGTGCTCGGCAAAGCTCACACCGAGCACCACGAACGTCTCGCGCGTCGCCGCCGGATCCGACGTTTCGAGCATGAGAGCACCGTCCGTGTCCTCGGCGACACCGACGATGGCCTTGATGTTGACACCGCGCTCGCCGAGTGCGCTCGCCACGCGGGCGAGCGAGCCCGGCTTGTCGTCGAGCTGGACGGTGAACCAGACCGACACGGGCTTCTCCTCCTGCACGGCGGGGCCGGCCGATGGTACCGTGCGCCGCTCGTGGACGAGATGAGTGACCTTCCCTATCGCGCGTACCGTTGGCCCCCGTGGCCGTGAGCGTGGTCCAGGTCTTCGGGTTCGACGACTCGCCGGGCACGCGGGCCGCGCTCCGCTTCTTCCGAGAGCGGAGGATCGACGTCTCCTTCGTCGACCTTCGTCGTCGGCCCATGGCGCCGGCCGAACTGCGCCGCTTCGTCGACCGGCTCGGTGCGCCGGCGCTCGTCGACCGCGGCTCCCGCGCCTACCGCGACGCCGGCCTGGCCCACCTCGTCATGACCGACGCCGAACTGGCCGATCGCCTACTGGCCGACGTCCGGCTCCTGCGTCTGCCGCTCGTCCGCGTCGACGCGGCCGTTGCAGCGGGCCGTGATGAAGCCGTCTGGCGCTCGATGCTCGCCTCACCCCCGAGCCCGATCAGACCCACCGGCTAGCGGTCAGCCATCGATCCGCTCGAGCACGAACACCGGGATCTGCCTGTCCGTCCTGGACTGGTACGTCGCGTAGTCGGGCCACACCACGACCGCGCGGTCCCACCAGAGGACCTTCTCGTCGCCGGTGACCTCGCGGGCCATGTAATCCCGTCTGATCGCCCGATCCTGCAACTCGACATGCGGGGTCTTCTTGAGGTTGTGGTACCAGGCGGGATGATGTGGAGCACCACCAAGTGACGCCACGACCGCGTAGAGGCCCTCGGCCTCGACGCGCATGAGAGCGACCTTGCGAAGCTTGGCGGTCCTGGCGCCGACCGAGGTGAGTACGACCACGGGCTTGCCGCGAAGCTCACCGCCCTTCTCGCCGTTGGTCGCCTCATAGAGCTCGGTCTGCTTGCGCGACCAGGCGGATGTGCCCGGTTCGTACTCTCCCACGAGTGGCATGTCCCGATTCTCCCTGGCATCGGACCGAGCCCTCGACCGGTCCAGGCAATGCAGATCGCGTCAGCTGGGCCGTCTGGTGTCGGCATAGACGAGCCAGCCGACGTAGAGACCGGCTGCGAGCGCGAGAGACCCGGCAACGAGCCAGAACGGATCACCGGATATCGGTGTGCTCGGCGGTAGTCCGATGCCCTGGGCAGACCAGACGAGGCCCGTCGCGATCATGATGCCGGCGCCGATGGTGCGGACGATCCTGATGCGCTTCCTCTCGTATTCGTCGTTCGGCTCCTGCATCTCACCTCCGCGACTGGCATGCTAGCGGGTGACCGAGGGGCGGCGCGGGCGACCGAGAGCCGCGCGGGTCAACGTGGGGCGGTGCGCTGAGCGAGGGGCGACGACGGTGAACGACAGGCGACCGGAGAAGGCGCGCCGGAGTGGGCGGCTCGTCATCCGGCCGACCGCGGCGCGCCACCTGCCACCGGAGCGCCAGGCGACGGAGGACGAGCGGCTGTTCGCGGCGGCGGCGCGGCCGGCCTTTCTCGACACGGATCCGTGGCGAGCGCTCCGGATCCTGTCCGAGTTCGTCGAGGGATTCGACGCCCTCGCCGAGATCGGGCCTGCGGTCACCGTGTTCGGCTCCGCCCGGGCCAGGGAGGACGACGACGCCTACGAGATGGCCCGCCAGATCGGCCGGCGGCTGGCCGAGGCCGGCTTCGCCGTCATCACCGGCGGTGGGCCCGGCGTCATGGAGGCGGCCAATCGGGGCTGCCAGGAGGGCGGTGGCCTGTCCGTCGGCTGCAACATCGAGCTGCCCCACGAACAGGCGCTCAACCCGTACGTCGATCTCGGCGTCGAGTTCCGCTACTTCTTCGCCCGCAAGACGATGTTCGTCAAGTACGCCGACGCCTTCGTCATCCTGCCCGGCGGCCTCGGAACGCTCGATGAGCTGGCCGAGGCGCTGACGCTCATCCAGACCGGCAAGATCCGGCACTTCCCGGTCGTCCTCGTCGGGACGGCATACTGGGCGGGGCTGATCGACTGGTTCCGGGCCACGATGTTGCCGGCCGGGACGGTCTCGCCGTCCGATCTTGAGCTGTTCACCATCACCGATGATGTCGACGAGGTCGTCCGTCTCGTCAGCCCGGCGGGAGGGCGACCTCGATGACGCCGTCCCGGATGCGCACGGGGTAGTAGCGGAAGCGACGGACGCGGGTCAGCCGGCGCGCCTCGGCCTTCCTGCCCGGCGGATCGGTCTTGGGCGGCAGACCGGCCGGCGACCACGTCGGGTGGTAGACGCCGTCGGGATCGAGGCCACCCGTCGTCGGCATGCGGATCGGATCGCCCGAGCAGAGGTCGAAGCGCCCCTCGTGGAGGGGGCACCCGACGACGCAGCCGTCGAGCTCACCGATCGACAGGGGAGCCGCCATGTGGGGGCAACGATCGTCGGTCGCGACGATGCCGGCCGGCGTGTGGGCGAGGAGCACATCGAGCTCGCCGCGGCTCACTCGACGCATGGCTCCCCGAGGCAGTTCAGCCGCCGCCAGCACCGCCTCGAAGGGCGCACCCGCGGAGCCGGGCGCGACGAGGTGGGCCGGGAACGGAGCCGCCTCGAAGGTCACATCGCGTCGACGGCGGGCGCCGCCACCAACTCCGTCTCGGCCACGGCGCCCCGCTCGCGGGCGTGGGCGCGCAGCGGCAGCTCCGGGATCAGGACGGCGGCTCCGATCGCCAGGATCATCGCAATGACGCCCAGCCAGAAGACCTCGCCGATCGTGATGGCCATGGCCTGGTGGATCGCGTCGACGATCGCCGGCACCAGGCCCAGCGCGCTCTCCTTGAGGACATCCGGGATCGGCGCAGCCGCAATGGCGGTCTTCAGCGCGGCGGCGAGATCGACGCCCGCGCCGAGGCTGTTGCGATCGAAGTTGCCGCCGAACTGGCTCGCGAACTGGGGCGGCACCCCGGCCGCCGTGATCTGCGTGCCGATGTTCGTGACGATGCGCGACCCGAAGAACGTGCCCGCGACGGCGAGACCTATCGAGCCGCCGATCTGGCGGAAGAACGTCATGCTCGAGGTCGCCGAGCCGAGCTTGTCCATCGGAACGGCATTCTGGATGACGATCGTGAAGACGGCTAGTGTCGGCCCGATTCCGAGACCGAGGATGAGCATCCAGATGGCGAGTATCGCGTACTCGGTGTCGGCCTGAAGATTCGTCATCAGGAAGCTGCCGATGGCGACCAGGGCCAACGAGATGAGGGTCAGCGCCTTGTACCTGCCGGTCCGGGCCACGATCTGGCCCGATCCGATCGAACCGATCATGAGCCCGATCAGGAGCGGATACATGAGATAGCCGCTCTCGAGCGCGCTGTTGCCCTCGACCACCTGGAAGTAGAGCGGCAGGAAGACGATCGCCGAGAAGAACCCGAACGAGGCGAGGAAGACGGCCGCGATCGAGGCCGAGTAGGCCCGGCCCTTGAACAGGTCGAGCGGGATGATTGGCTCCGTGGCCCGCCGCTCGACGAGCAGGAAGATCAGAAAGATCACGAGACCGAGGGCGATCAGTCCGCCGACCTCCGGCGTCAGGAGGTCCGCCGATTGGCCGTTCGTGAGGCCGATGAGGAAAGGCGCGACGGCGGCCGTGAACACGGCGGCCCCCAGGAAGTCGAGCGAGTGGGTCACCCCATCCCGTCGCAGGGACGGCATGACCCGCCAGATGACGACGAGCGAAACGAGCCCGACGGGGATGTTGACATAGAAGATCGCGTGCCAGCTGAAGGCGTCGGTCAGGAGGCCGCCCGCCAACGGGCCGATGAGGGCCGCGAAGCCGAAGACGGCGGCGAACAGACCCTGGTACTTGCCTCGCTCGGCGGGCGAGAAGAGGTCGCCGATGACCGCCAGGGCGATCGGGAAGAGCGCGCCCGCGCCGATGCCCTGGATCCCCCGGAACAGAACGAGCTGCCACATCTCCTGTGACAGGCCGCACAGGGCCGACCCGACGAGGAAGATCGTGATCCCGGCCATGAGGGGAGTCCGGCGGCCATAGATGTCCGACAATTTGCCCCAGAAGGGGACCGTGATCGTGCTCGTCAGCAGGTAGATCGTGATCGTCCACGTGTAGAACTCGGTCCCGTGGAGGCTGGCGACGATCCGGGGCAGGGCGACTCCGATGATCGTCTGGTCGAGGGCGACGAGCAGCAGCGCAAGGAGGATCGCCCCCAGGATCTCCATCCGATGTCGCGGGGTGATGACCGCGATCGGGGTGAACTCGCCGGGATGCCCGCCGGGTGAGACCGCGTGGTCTTCCATGTCAGCGAGCCTCCCGCTCTGACGCATATGCAGCACGGATGTCGATCAGGGCCGCCTGGACGCGGGCGAGTTGGGTCGGGCTCAATCGCCCGAGGATGCGGGCCATGTGATCGCGCCGGAGCAGCTCGAGAGCCTCCATCGCGTCCTGTCCGGCGGGAGCGACCCGGACGACGACGAGCCGGCGATCGTCGGGGACGCGCTCGCGCTCGACGAGGCCGCGCTCCTCCATCCGATCGATGAACCCGCTTGCGTTCGACAGCGAGATGTCGAGCGATTCGGCGATCCGCGTCATCGGCATCGGACCCTGGTCGGCGAGCAGCCAGAGCAGGTGCATGTGGGCCATACTCACGCCGTCGCGCAGGAGGCGCTCCGATGCGCCCGTCCGCATCCGGCACCAGGCCGACTGGACGTCCGCGACGATCGTTTCGATGAGCGGGTCGAGCGGCGGAGGGGTGGGCGCCCCGGCCGTCGAGGCCCGTGTCGCCGCCACCGACTTCGGCTCGCTATTAGTTCGTGTCATACGAACTATCATGATCGAGATGAATGGTTCCGTCAACATGAAACGAGGGACGCGATGCGCTTCGCGCTGATGATCGAGGGTCAGATGGGCCTTTCGTACGAGCACCTCCTCGCCCTCGCCCAACGGGCCGAGGACGTCGGCTTCGAGGCGTTCTTCCGCTCCGATCACTACCAGAGTTTCCCGGGCCCGGAGGGCCAGCCGACGACCGACGCCTGGGCGACCCTGGCCGGGATCGCCCGCGAGACGTCACGGATCCGGCTCGGCGCCCTGGTCTCACCTGTCGGGTACCGCAGTCCCGGCAACCTTGCCAAGATCGTGGCGACGGTCGATGAGATGTCGGGCGGTCGCGTCGAGGTCGGGCTAGGGGCGGGCTGGCACGGGGACGAGCACCGCCAGCACGGCTTCCCGTTCCCCGACATCGCCGACCGGGCGTCGATGCTCGAGGAGCAGCTCGAGATCGTCCGTGGCCTGTTCGAGGAGCCCGACGGCTGGACCTTCCACGGTCGCTACTACACGGTCGAGGGCGCGCGCTTCCACCCGAAGCCGGTCCAGCGGCCGAGGCCGCCGTTCATCGTAGGGAGCTCGGGTTCCCCCCGCTCGTACCGGATCGCCGCCCGTTGGGCCGACGAGTACAACTTCTCATCGAACGGCCCCGATGGCGTCCGGGAGAAGAACGCCCTCGTCGACGCGACCTGCCTGGCGGCCGGACGCGACCCGGCGACCCTCCGTCGCTCGGCCATGGTCGGCACGGTCATCGCCCGTGACGATGCCGAGCTCGAACGGCGCAGGCGGGCACTGATGGAGGGGCAGGTCGACGAGGGCGAGGGTGAGGGTTGGCTCGCCAGCCGCGAAGACCGCTGGATCATCGGCACGCCAGAGCGCTGTCGCGAGATGGTCCGCCGATTCCGTGACGCCGGTGTGGAGCGCCTCATGCTCCAGGACTGGCTGCCCACGGAGCTCGACATGGTCGACCTCATGGGTGAGGAGATCGTCGCCCGGATGTCCTGACCGCAGCGTTCAGCGGACGTGCCCTGATGTCGTAGGCGGATCGTCCGCACCATTGATGGCGTGTCCACGAGTCACAGCTTTGGCGTGTCGCGACCGTGACGGGGGTCCGCGCCGACGACGAGCCGCGATCCCCGTACCTGCCGAGCACAGATCGCCCGTGTCGGGTCCCACGTGCGCGGTTCGTCAGTTGCTGGGCGACGGATTCGTTGTCAGTCAGACACTGGACCTGGCTGGACGCCACGAACCCTCACCCTCCTGCTAGCGGGCGCGGTCGGCGGCCTCGCGGTAGGTGGCGTCGTCGCGACGGATCGGGTCGGGGTTCGTGCCGCGGGCGGTGGCCAGGCGCTCGGACAGGAGCTGGAGCGGGATCGCCGTCCCAAGAAGGGCGGCGACAGACGACGGAAGCGTCGGCGCCTCGGGGACCACGATGCGACCGGCCGGGGTGAGGCGGTCGTCGATGGCGGCGGATGCATCCTCGGCGAGGATCGCGGCCGAGCGGATGCCGATGACGGCCGCGGCCTCGAGGAGC
>Ga0209751_10006867_pt1 | contig 10499 bp, 8 predicted proteins | sample RifCSP13_1_FD_184019 | JGI IMG/M metagenome (GOLD analysis project Ga0209751, IMG submission 184019) | Soil microbial communities from Rifle, Colorado - Rifle CSP2_sed 13_1 (SPAdes) (version 2) | ecosystem: Environmental > Terrestrial > Deep subsurface > Rock core/Sediment | place: Rifle...
GTGTCGCCGCCCGTGATCTGCGCCACGGTGCCGTCGTCGAACGTGAGGAGGAGCGTCCCCCAGTCCTCCACGTCCGCGCCCGGCACAGTATTAAGGAAGGGCCGTCCCGCCGCCTTGAATACGTCCGTCTCTGTCAGCTGGGCGGTCTCGGCCATGACGGCGCGCGGGCGCACGGGCCGGCCGCGGAGCCGGCGCCCCTCGTCGGCCTTGAGATAGAGCGCGGCGCCAAGCGGATGGCATCCCTTGCCGATGAGCGAGCCGCCCCCGCCCGTCTCCCAGCGCTTGTTGATGGGCGCGTGCGTGCCGCCATGGCTTTCCTCGCCGACGATGCGCAGAATGGGCCCACCCGCGGCGGTGAGCAGGCGCCGCGCCCGCTGGATGGGCGGAGCGTAGACCCAGTTCTCCGCGTAGCAGAGCCGGACGCCGGCCTCCTGGCAGGCCGCGATGATCTCGTCGCTGTCGGCGAGGGCACGGCGGAGCATCTCCTTGCGCGGCGTCGAGGGCGGCGCGAAGCAGCCCGTGAGCGGCTTCTCGACGATCACGTGCTTGCCGGCCCGGGCCGCTTTGATGGCGAGGGGCGCGTGGAGCGCCGTCGGCACGCAGAGGTCGACCACGTCCACGTCCGGCGCGGCGATCACCTCTTCGGCGTTGGCCGCGACTGTCGTGACGCCGAACTCCTCGGCGAACCGCGCGGCCCGCTCCGGCCGGGCGGCCGCGACCCGTGTGAGCGCCACGTCGACGCCACGGACCTGGTGATAGGCCTCGGCGTGCAGGCGCGCGGAGAAACCGGCGCCGATGAATCCGACCCTGAGCGTCGAACCGTTGGCCGTCACCGCCCGGGGCTACCGCCGCCGGCGTGGCCGGCGGGGCTTCCGGTTGTCTTTGAGGCTCAAGACACGCACCTCAAGCCGCACGACCCTGCTCTCGAGACCGTCGATCCGCCCCGCCTGCTCGTCATCCCGCCGCTTCGACCCTTCGGTCGAAAGCGCCACGAGCTCGGCGACGCCACGGATACTGCCACGAAGCGACTCGCCCACGACATCGAAGTAGCGGCGCGTCCTCGATTCCGACTCACGCATTTCGTGGAGGAGGCTCCCGGTATTCAGCTGGAGGCGCTCGTCGATATAGGCGCGCATCCCGGACTCGGAGGTTTGGAAGCGCTCGTCGATATAGGCGCGCATCCCGGACTCGGAGGTTTGGAAGCGCTCGTCGACGTAAGCGCGCGTCTCGGTGTCGCCCGCCCGAATCTCGCCGCGCAGGTCGGCGCCCAACCGGTCGAGTGCCTCGCGCATCTCAGGGTCCACGGCCCAAGTCTCGCCGCGCACTCGCACCTTGTCAATGTCGCAAGGAGGATACATTCCCGAATCAGGCCAGCGGCTCGCCCCCTCACCCTGCCCTCTCCCCCGGTGGGGGAGAGGGATCAGTCCAATCCATGAGTGGGCAGGCGGTCTTGCAGTATCAGATCGCATTCACGCGCGATCCGGAGACTGTAAGCGTGGTAGCGGAAATCCCAGCGTTCAGATCGCGGACTTCGGAGTAGACGTCCCGGAAGCGTTGGATCGCTTGCAAACTGAACCCTCTCCCCCGTGAGGGGGAGAGGGCAGGGTGAGGGGGCTCACCTAGACCTCGTCCTCGTCCGCGCCCGGCACCGTCCTTGATCAGTGGCCGGCGCCGGGCACCGAGACGCCCTTGAACGCGGCGAGGCGCGTGGCGAGCGGGCTGTTGCGGCTCCGCCCCGTCCGCACGTGTCCATCGATGATCACGCAGGAGATGCCAGGGATGTCACCGCGCGCGATCGCCCCGAACGCATCGCGCGCCTTCGAGGCGGCGGGCGCGTCGCAAACGACGAGGTCGGCGGGGGCGCCGACGGCCAGCGTTCCCGTGCCCGTGGCCAGGCGGAACGCGCGCGTGTTGTTGCCGGTGGCGAGCGCGATCGTGATCTCCGGCGCGAGGTCGCCGAGCGAGGCGATCTCGCAGATGGTCTTGATCACCCCCATCGGCATGACGCCCGTCCCCGTCGGCGTGTCGCTCGCGAGGCACACGCGCTCGAGCGCGCCCGCCTCGCGCGCAAGCTTCAGAATGTAGAGCGCCGACCGGAGGTTGCCGGCCTGCACGATCTGCAAAGCCATGTCCGTCTCGCGGATGATCGTCGCCAGGCCGTCCTCGTCGAGCGACGTGGTCCCGCCGTTCACGTGACCGCAAACGTCGGGCCGCAGGTGCAGGAGCACGTCGTGACTGATCGGGCTCGAGCCCGGGATCGAGTTGCCGCCCGAGTGGGACATGACGCAGAGCCCGTGCTTCTGCGCCCGGCGCACGTCCGGCTCGCCGTCCCGCGGGTGGGCGTAGCCGCCGAAGCCGTACTTGGCGTGGCGCACGCCGTGGCGCGCCATCTCGGCGAAGTCGTCGTCGGTGAGCCCGGGCTCGAGCACGACCGAGCCCGCGTTCACCTTCATGCCGTTCGGGTGAAAGTTCGCGAAGCACATCGCCGCCGCGATCGCGATCGCTTTCGCCGCCACCGGATCGTGAGGACGGCCGGGAGCGTGGACCCCTTCGCCGGCGGACACGACGCTCGTGATCCCGCCGTGGACGTAGGAGTCAAGGAAGTCCACCGTTTTCTGGCGCGGCGTGTAGTCGCCGAGGACCACGTGGCAATGGGAGTCGATGAGCCCGGGGATGACCGTCGTGCCCTGGCAGTCCACGACGACGTCGGCCGCCGCGGCGGCGGTCCGCGAGGCCGCCCCGATCGCCGCGATCAGCCCGCTCTCGACCAGGATCGCCTCGGCCTCGAGCCGCGGCGCCGACAGCACGCCCGTCGCGAGGGCGCCGATGTTGACGAGGCCGAGCGTGGCCACGGGCTCAGTACTCGCCGAGGCAGCGGTCGACGGCGGCCTTGGCGGCCGGCCAATCGTAGGCCTTGAACATCCGCGTGTTCACCACTGGCTGCGGCGCCGAGTAGAACATCTCGTACTGCAGCTGGCGACCGCCGAACTCCGTGCCGACGAAGTCCCAGATGAGCCTGATCAGCTTGATCCGGTCGTGCGCGTTCGCCACGCCCGACCGGTAGTAGCGCTCCGTGTCCGCCCGGCTCTCCGGGCTCGTGAAGCTCGCCTCGGACGAGGGCACGGCCTGGAAGGCGCCGCCCGCCAGCTCGCGGATCGTCCGCATCAGATCCACGATGAGCCGGCGCTGGAGGCTCATGCCGGCATAGATGTACTGAGGGTGCGGGCGTGCCACGCCGTCCAGCACCAGCGGGGAGCGCTCGGCAGCCTGGACGAGCGCGTCGAAGCTGGCGCAGAGCGCGGCGATGTCGCCGCCGAGCGTGGCCTGGGCGGCCGCGTTCTTCTCGTTGCTGTGGAGCTCGACCAGCTTCATGGCGAGCCCGGCCATGAACTCGAGCTTCACCGAGAAGCGCACGAGCGACTGAAAGTTCGCGAGCGTGTGCGAGGGCGACTCGTGGAACTGGGCGTTGACGAGGTCCACGTTCCGGTAGACGAACACCTGCTCCCAGGGCACGAACACGTCGTGGAATACGACCGTCGCATCGACCTCGTCGAAGCGCGAGGAGAGCGGGTAGTCGTAGACGCTCGTCGCGATCCCGGCGAAGGGCCGCCGCGGGTAGAGGCGCAGGCCCTCGGCGGCCATCGGCACGACGAACGACAGCGCGTAGTCCTCGTCGCCCGGAACAAGCGGCGTGACGTAGCTGAGGAACAGCCAGTCCGCGAGCACCGCGGAGGTCGCGATGGCCTGGGCGCCGCGAACCACGATGCCGCCCTCACGCTCGGCCACGACCCCCGGATAGAGAAACGGCTCAGGCTGCCGATGGGCGGGCTGCGAGCGGTCGATCTGCGGCGGCACGATCGCGTAGGTGACGTAGAGATCCTCGTCGCGCGCGCGCTCGTACCACCGCACGACGTGGTCGCCGAAGCGCGCCCCGCCCCGGTCGAAGAGCGGGCGCCATGCCGCGAACGCCGTCAACACGCACGCGACGTGGTCGGGCGTGCGGCCCATCAGTCCGTACGAGGGCTCCGCCCAAAAGCGGTGGACGCGCCGTCGCGCGCCGAGGTCCTCGGCCGAGCGCGGGACGAGCCACATGTTGCTGTGGCGCCGTTCGGTCCCCAGCTCGGCAAAGGTGAGCGCCGGATCCGCCGCGGCCGCGCGCGCGCGGTCGTACGTCCGGGCGATCCCCTTGATCGGCTCGGCAAACGCGGGATGGACCGTGACGTCCTTGACCGGCTCGCCGTCGAGATACACGGTGCGGCCGTCCATCAGACCGGCGACGTAGGCGCTTCCGCTGCGCATGGCCGCTCACCTTACCATAGGCGCCGGCAAGCATAAACCGGGGCGGCGCGGGTACCCCGCTCCCGAGCGGACGGGCGGTGCCCCTAGATCAACAACATTCCAGAGCGACTGAGATAGTCGAATGTCTGGTCATAGTAGGCGGGATTTCTGGTTAGATCTTCGTCATCGCCCCGCGGAACGACCACCACCATGCCCTGCCGGGCTCTGGTCAGCAGGACTCGGTAAGCATTCTTTAGATACATCTGCCTCTCGGGTGAGAGCATCCGCTGCCAGCCGTTTCCGCGAAAGGACCAGTGCTGCCACCCTTTGGGCGTATACCGGAAGTCCGCATCCCAGACTACGCAGGTCCAGTCCAGCTCAAGGCCCTGAACATGGAACTCCGTGGCGACGTCCTCCAGATAGTAGGACGAGCGAACATTGTCCTTGTCGTTGAGGAACCAGTGCACGGGGTTGACGGGAGTCTTGACGTCCAGCGCATGCGGTTTCAGACGTTCAGCCTCGGACGACACCACGATGCCATACCGTTCCGAACCCCGAGCCTTGCCGCGGAGCCATCGCCGGGCGGTGTTCAGATCCCGGGTCAGCACGATCGGGTAGCGCTCCTGCACGAGCTGCAAAGTCTCGAGGGCCGCATCGAGCTCCAAGTCCAGAAGCTCCTTCACCAGCTTTGACACCTTCTCGCTCCGAAACGACCGGACCGACGTAGAAAGGTGGAGGTCCGATTTGAACACCACGTGCTCTCGGGTCCGCAGGGCTTCAAGGACCCGACCCGCTCCGTACTCGCTGTCCACGAGTCGGTCAGAGACGTAGATCCGCCATTCCGGAAATGATCGGCCCAACGCCCTCAGCCACTCGCCGATTCCTGCCTCACCGGTATTGATCTCCTGACCGCCCCCCACAAGACAGATGACCACGGCCCAATCCTTGTGCCGGTCGAGGCAAGAGATGAGGAACTCGGGCTCGGACTGGCTGAAGTCTGCGCGGCCCTTCTTGCGCTTCATGAAGTCGGCCGTCTGCTTCAGATTCCAGGCACGCTGCGCTTCATCGAAGATGGCGACATGCTCGACCGGGGGCCTCTCCACGTCGACGAGGCATTCGTCGCGGAAGTGGTGGACATTCTGAATGAATGCGCGGACCTCGCTCAATGCTACCCCCTTGCGGACAACCCTTCCTCGGAGGCGTTCCTGACGGATCTTGTCCCGTGCCAGGGCCTCCTGCAGGATCTCAACGAGAGGGCCGTTGCCTGACAGGAACACGCTGTAGAGCTCATCCGTGTGGTCGATGTGCTTCGTCGCCGCGTCGAGGCCGACCAGTGTCTTGCCAGCTCCGGGAACCCCGGTCACGAAGCAGATGGCCTTCTGCGAGCGCGCCTTGACCTCCTCGAGGATGGAGGCGACGGTGCCTGCAGTCTGACTGAGATTTGTGGCGCCGGCGTCGCTCCGTGAGATCTCGGTGACCGAATGGCCACGATAGAGCGCTAGCGTCGCTTCGATGATCGTCGGAGTGGGCTTGTAACCGCTCTCCTCCCATTGATCGATCCGAATGTCCGGCGCCTCCACGAGGTTCAGGATTCGCTCAATCGTCGACCCCAAACCGTCGGAGTTCGTCCGCGACACCTCGAACAGACGGTCCGAGGGACGCGTGTCGGGGATACGCTGGTTCTTCCCGTCCGCCTGAGTGCAGATCAGCACCGGCGCGATATATGCGTGGTGGCTGCCTTCATGAAAGTTGTGAAGGTCCAGGCTGTAGTCGACGACTTGATCTACGTCCTGCGACGAATAGGCCTGTTCCCCGACCTTGAACTCAAGGACGAAGATGACCGGTCCGATGATGACAAGCGCATCGATTCGGCGACCCATGCGGGGAATGGTGAACTCTAAGTAGAGCGTGCCTTGACGGCCCGCCAGAACGCGCTTGAGGATTTTGGCCTGCTCGAGCCATGCGTCCCGTTGGGTTCCCGTCAGATCGAAATCGTTCCGCTGGACCATTCGCGCAAAAATCTCGTCTAAGTCAGCCGCACAGAACTCCGTGATCGTGCCCGAGTAGTAAGACCGTTGTGCGGCCGCGCGAAGCGAAGAATTCTTCACGGAAGAGACGTATAGTCCAGAGGCGAGCACCGTCGCGGATTTCGAACCAGTTCTGCTTCAACTCGGCCTCGGTGAAGGACTGGAACGACCCCTCGCTGATGGTCAGCCATCTGCTCTAGCCCCGAAACACCGTGTCGGCGTGCCATTCGAGCAGCTCGCGCCTTGGGCGCTCATCGGCCCCTCGCGGCACCCAGATAGTGCTGCCGTCTAGCTGGAAGTAGTGCTCGCCGTTGTCGAAATCCTTCTTGAGCCGACGGCTGACGCGGAACCGAAGGTCGGACGCAATGGTCACGTACCCGCGATCGTAGAGCGTATGGACGTCGGAGCGGAGCAGCAGCCCGTTGCTGATGCTGTGCGGGCCACCTTCAGCGACTGGCTGGATATGCACGGCTTCGAGGACGGGCAAGGCCTTCTCGCGTGTCACCGCGCAGCTGCGCTCATACGTGTCAGTGACGAGCACACGGAAGGCGCCCTGCCCCAGCCGCTGCCACACTGAAACGACTCGTCCCTGGACGGGCCCCTCAGGTTCGGCGCTAACGGAGGCTCGAGTGAAGCGATAGCGCTCAAGAACAGCTTCCCACAGCTGGCGACCCACACCTGACTCGAGATCGTATGTCTTGCCCTGGACAATGTGCCGGCTGAAATCAGCCGGGGCCGGGATCCAGTCGCGTTCACGGAAGAAGAAAGGCTCTTGCAGAATGATGCAGCCGATCGTGTACTGCGCATGCGGTCCTACGGGTGCCCTGCGATACCTCTCGATCCGCCGGCACATCTCGGGATATGAGAGCGCCCCGTTCTTCGAACCGAACGCGTCCCAAGCGATGCTGGCGTCGAGGAGTGAGGCGTGCGTGAAGAAGCCTCCACCAGCAATGACGTTCTCTGGGTAGTGGAGTTTGAACAGGAAGGGTTCGCCGGGCTTGAGTGTTCTGAACAGTCGATTGCCGCCGGGCTGCCAGAAGTTCACCTCGTCCACATCGGGGCGGTCCCGCAGGAAGCGGTACCAGTCCCGGTCCGTGACGGCGACATAAGCCCGCACGGGCGCGAGTCTAGCAGAGTCGAACCCGCTCCACGCAGCTCACGGGGATGGTCACCTCGCTCTGCGCCGCCACCAGCACGGTCATGTGCAAGATGCGGTTCTGCTTGGCGCCCACCAGCTGCTCGCCGTCCAGGAGCAGGAGCGGCAGGTCTCCCAGGTTGGCCACGCGGAGCTCGGGCACGGAGCCCTCGTCGTCCACCTCCGTGATGCGCACGAAATCCCCGGCCTCGGCCAGGGTGAGCCACTCGGGCTCCGTCTGCATGGGCGCCAGGATGGGGATGACGGTCAGCGCGCCGTGGCGCTGGGGCTTGCCGGCCAGGATGCTGCCAAGGGTCTTCGCGATCGTCTCGACGTCGGCCACCGTGGGCATGTAGGGCCTCCTATTAAATAGGGCTCTTCCGGGAATCGTGTGGATAGGGGCGGCGGGCCGCTATGCTCCGATCGAGGGGGATCGGAGCCATGCGCGACGTGGAGCTGTACCGGGGGCTGCTGGGGCTGACCGCGCCGTGGACGGTGGCCGGGGTGGACGTAGACCTGAAGGGGCAGCGGGTGGTGGTGCGGGTGGAGGCCGGGCCGGGGCCGTACCCGTGTCCGGAGTGCGGGACGCCGACGGGGCGGTATGACAGCAAGCCCCGGCGGTGGCGCCATTTGGACACGATGCAGTTCACAACCTGGATTGAGGCCGACGTGCCGCGAGTGGACTGCGCCACCCACGGGGTCAAGCAGCTGCGGGTCCCGTGGGCGGAGCCGGGCTCGCAGTTCACCGCCCTGTTCGAGCGCTTCGCCATTGACCTGCTCCGGGAGTGCTCGATCACGGGCGCGGTGGGGCTCTTGCGCATCAGCTGGGATGAGGGCTGGGGGATCAAGGGACGGGCGGTCAAGCGGGGCCTGGCGCGGCGGGGCCACGACGTGGTCGCGCGGCTCGGAGTCGACGAGAAGGCCATCGCCAAGCGGCATCGGTACCTGACGATCGTGGCCGATCTGGCGCAGAGCCGGGTGCTCTACCTGGCCGACGACCGCAAGCAGGAGAGCCTGGACGGCTTCTGGCCGACCCTGACGCCGGCCCAGCGCGATGGCATCACGGCGGTCGCCATGGACATGTGGGAGCCCTACGTGCAATCGACGCGCGCGCACCTGCCCGAGGCGGACGGCAAGATCGTGTTCGACAAGTTCCACGTCGTCAAACATCTGCACGAGGCCGTCGACCGCGTGCGCCGCGGCGAGCACCGGACCCTCAAGGGCGTTGGCGATGAGCGTCTGACGGGTTCCAAGTACCTGTGGCTGCGCCGGCCCGAGGATCTGAGCGAGCCGCAGCGGGCCGCGTTCCGCGCCCTGCAACGGGAGGACCTCAAGGTCGGCCGGGCCTGGGCCCTCAAAGAGCGCTTCCGCACCTTCTGGGAGTACCGCTACCCCGGTGCGGCCACCACGTTCTTCACCCGGTGGTTCTGGCGCGCCACGCATAGCCGGCTCAGGCCCATCGCGGCCGTCGCCAAGCTCATCCAGCGCCACCTGCCGAACCTGCTGACCTACCTGCGCCATCGCCTTACCAACGCCGGGCTCGAGGGTATCAACGCCGTCATCCAGTGGGTCAAGAAGACCGCCCGCGGCTTCCGCAACGCCGAGCACTTCAAGACGGCCATCTACTTCCACTGTGGCGGCCTCGATCTCTACCCACACGAAAGCCCGTAGAGCCTTAAATAGAGGGCGCTGCTCGGTCTCCGAACCGGGACGGCCAGCATGTATCCCTGCTGTGACAGGGAGGGTCACGGCCCGCTCCGGCCCCTACTTAATGGAGAACCGGTGTATTGAATTCGACGCATTGGCCTGACGGCGTCCGAATGGTAGAGGGAGGTATGCTGGCGACGATTCGGTTCTTGATGCATCATGCAAGTCTGCTAGACTATTACAAGTTCTGTGATAATCTTTCCTGTGCCATGACTTTTCAGGTTCTAAAGGCGGGGCGTACTGCGAAGGGATTGAAGCAAACGCAGGCGGCCGCCCGCCTAGGCGTTTCGCAGTCTTACCTCGCCATGCTGGAGAACGGCGCACGGCGACTCACACCCAAGTTGGCTCGGCGGGCGGCGAAAGTCTATGGCCTGCCCCCAACCGTGCTTCCGCATTCGCACTTGGTCCCCGGCCCCGGAGTGAGTGCCGACACTCTAGTAAATGATCTTGCCGCGTTGGGATATCCCGGGTTTGCCCATCGGAGTTCACCAAAGCAGAAACCAAAGAACCCCAGCGATGTTCTCTTGGCGGCCTTGGCCCAGCATGATCTCGAAGCACGCCTCGTCGAGGCCCTTCCATGGCTTGTCCTGAAATACTGGAACGTTGACCGCGAGTGGCTCGTGCGGGAAGCGAAGCTGCGCAACCTACAGAATCGTTTGGGTTTTGTGGTTCACTTGGCGCGCAATCTTGCTGAACGGACGCACGACGAGCCCAAGAGGGTGGCGCTGGGCGCCCTTGAGGCGGAACTCGACCGAAGCCGTCTTGTTCACGAAGACACCTTGTGCAAGGCATCCCTGCGAGAGCCTGAGCGTCGATGGCTGGAGGCTAACCGGTCTGACGAGGCAAAGCACTGGAACCTAGTGACCGATTGGACAGCGAATCACCTCCGCTATGTCCCATGATTTGTCGTCCCCGAGGCGCGAGTTTCTCTCAGAGGTCGATGGCCAGCTGGCGGAGGCCGTCGTCCTTCACTGTCACGGCGGCTTCGTCGCTGCGCAGCACTACGGTCTGCCACGGACCACTGCTGACCTGGACTATCTCGAGATCGCCCCTCGTAACGCCCAAGGTCTCATCGAGAAGCTGGGTGGCGAAGCGTCTCTGCAGAGTCGTATGAGGAACGCCTGACGGAGCTGTTCCCGGGTCAATTCAAGTATCTCCGCCTGTATGCGCTTGATCCATACGACCTGGCACTCTCAAAGCTATCTCGGGCAAGCCCGCCGCGAGAGGGGCAATCCTAAAGGAGATCTCCATGGGCACACGGATTGGCATCATCGGGGTCGGGGCGATCGGCAGTGTCGTGGGAGGGCTTCTCACCAAGGCCGGACATGACGTCACGCTGATCGACCAGTGGC
>Ga0209751_10006868_pt1 | contig 10498 bp, 10 predicted proteins | sample RifCSP13_1_FD_184019 | JGI IMG/M metagenome (GOLD analysis project Ga0209751, IMG submission 184019) | Soil microbial communities from Rifle, Colorado - Rifle CSP2_sed 13_1 (SPAdes) (version 2) | ecosystem: Environmental > Terrestrial > Deep subsurface > Rock core/Sediment | place: Rifle...
TCGCTCAGGTTCAGGGTCCCCGTCACGCCGTAGATCAGGCTCATCCCGTAGAGCATCACCGCGGTCGAAAGGACGCCGATCAGGAAGAACTTGATCCCTGCCTCGTTGGAACGCGGATCGGACTTGCGGAAGGCCGCGATCAGGAATCCCGGCGCCGAAACCAGCTCGAGCGAGATGAACAGCATCAGCAGGTCGCGCGAGGAGGGCATCATCAGGCACCCTAGGAACGAGGTGAGCAGGAGGAAGTAGAACTCGCCCTGGTAGAAGCGCCCTTCGCGGAAGTATCGGAACGAGATCATCAGCACGATGAGCGCGACCGACAGGAAGAACGTCTTGAACAGGAGAGCGAAGTCGTCGACCACGTAGGCGCCGCCGAACGTCACGCGCGTCTCCCCGATCAGCGTGAGGGTGGCGATCAGCGCGGCCACGACGCCGATGAGCGAGATGGGCATCGCGAGCCACTTGCGTTTGGGCGAGGTGAAGGCGTCGACGATCAGCACGAGCACGATCGTGCCCCCGAGGATCATCTCCGGCAGGATCGCCGTGGTGTCGACCGACTGGTTCATCGTCTCCCCAAGCCCCGTCGCGCGGGCCTACCCGCCGAACACGTGCGAGATGGCCTCCACCGACTCCTGCGTCACGCCGAGCAGCAGGCGCGGGAACAGGCCGAACACCACGATGGCCGCCAGGAGCGGGACCCACGAGACCCACTCGACGGCGACGACGTCCGGGAGGGCCTCGCCCTTCCACTTCTCCGGCACCGTCCCCATGTTCACGCGCTGGAGCATCCACAGGAAGTAGCCGGCGGTCAGCACCGTCCCGATCCCGCCCGCGATCATGAAGGCGCGGAACACGCCGGTCAGCCCGGCGTCCGCCAAGACCGTTGCCGGCTCGAACGAGGACAGGAGCGCCATCACCTCACCCCAGAACCCCGCGAGTCCCGGCAGGCCGAGCGAGGCGATCGCCACGAACGCGAACACCCCGCCCAGGTACGGCAGCTTCTGCATCAGACCGCCGCCGATCTCGGCCATCTCGCGCGTGTGGTAGCGGTCGTAGACCGATCCCACGCAGAAGAAGAGCATCCCGGTGATGAGCCCGTGCGCGACCATGCCGAAGATCGCGGCGTTGATACCGATCGGCGTGAGCGTCGCGATGCCCAGCATCACGAACCCCATGTGTCCGACCGAGCTGAACGCGATGAGTCGCTTCAGGTCCTTCTGAGCCAGGCACGCGAGCGCCGCGTAGACGATGGCGATCACGGCCAGGAGCCCGATCCACGGCGCGTACTTCTCGGCGCCGTAGGGCAGGACCGGCAGGGCGATCCGGACGAACCCGTAGGTCCCCATCTTCAGCATGACCCCGGCCAGCAGGACCGAGCCGATCGTGGGGGCCTCGGTGTGGGCGTCGGGCAGCCACGTGTGGAACGGCCACATCGGGACCTTCACCGCGAACCCGAGCCCGACGGCCCCGAACACCACGAGCTGGAACGTGTCCGTGAAGCCGCCCGAGGCCGCGTAACCCTGCAACGCCACGATGTCGAACGTGTGCACGCCGCCACCGATATCCGAGCTGAAGTACATCGCCAGGAAGCCCAGCAGCATGAAGATCGACCCGAACAGCGTGTACAGGAAGAACTTGATCGAGGCGTACTCGCGGTTCGCGCTGCCCCAGATGCCGATCAGGAAGTACATCGGGACCAGGACCAGCTCCCAGAAGACGAAGAACAGGATCAGATCGAAGGCGATGAACGTACCCGCCATCCCGGTCTCGAGCAGCAGCATGAGCGCGAGGAACGCCTTCGTCTTGCCGGGCTTGGGGACGAACCGCCACGTGTAGATCGCGCACAGGAACGAGAGCGCGAACGTCAGGACGAACAGCGGCAGGCTGATGCCGTCGATGCCGACGTGGTAGCGCGCGCCGATCGCGGGGATCCACCGCGTGTCGAGCTCGAACTGCAGCTGAGTCCCGGCGCCGTACTCGAAATCGACCGCGATCAAGGTCGCCACAACGAGCGCCGCGCCCGTGAACACGATGCCGAGCGCCCGGACCGCGTGTTCCTTCTCCCGCGGCACGAGCGCGATCACCAACGCCCCCACCACGGGCAGGAACGTGGCGATCGAGATCGCCGAGTTCTCCCACGTCATCTTGCCCCGACCCCTCTCAGATCCTCGTGAAGATGATGGCCAGCACGACGACGCCGGTGAACAAGAAGGCGGCGTAGCGCTGGACGTTGCCCGACTGGATGTACCGCAACAGTCCGCCGGTGAACCCGGCGAGGTTCCCGACGCCGTCCACGGCGCCGTCGATCACCTTGCGGTCGAACCCGTTCACGACCTTCGCGAAGACCTTGGTGAGCCCGGCCGCGCCGTTCACCGCACCGTCCAGGATCGTCTGGTTGCTCCAGTAGACGGCGGCCGACAGCTTGTCGCGGACCGGGCGGATGATGCCCTTGAAGTAGAAGTCGTCCATGTAGTACTTGTTCACGAGCAGGGTGGTGAGCGCGCCCATACGGAGCATCGGGTCGCGCTCGACGGCGCCCTCGCGCCGGTAGACCATCACCCCCGCGGCGATCGCGAGGAGCGCGAGCGTGGTCGACGCGAGCGCCACCCAGACCACGAACTCGGCCTCGTGGGCGTGTTCGAAGAACACCCACTGCCCGAACGGCGCCCCGAGCTGCGGCGAGCCGAGGAGCCCGATGAAGAGCGTGACGCCCGCGAGCGCGACGAGCGGACCGGTGATCGTCGCCGGGGACTCGTGCGGGTGGCCGTGGCCGCGGTACGCGCCGAGGAACGTGAGCATCATGGTCCGGGCCATGTAGAAGGCGGTCATCCCGGCAGTGATCAGCAGGACGACGAACAGGAGGTCGTGCCCCTCCGCGTTGGCCACCACGAGCAGCTCGTCCTTGGACCAGAAACCGGCCAGCGGCGGGATCCCGGCGAGCGCGAGCGACCCGATCAGGAAGGTCCAGAACGTCACCGGCATCGGCCTGCGCAGGCCGCCCATGTCGCTCATGTCGTTCGAGTGCACCGTGTGGATCACCGAGCCGGACCCCAGGAACAGCAGCGCCTTGAAGAAGGCGTGGGTGAACAGGTGGAAGTACGCGGCCGTCACGCCGGCGGGGCCCATCGAGAGTCCCGCGACCATGTACGCGAGCTGGCTGATCGTCGAATACGCCAGCACCCGCTTGATGTCGTTCTGGACGAAGGCCATCGTCGCGGCGCCGAACGCCGTGATGCCCGCGATGACCGCGACGAACGTCAGGACCCACGGGTCGGCGGTCACGAAGACCGCGAATAACCGGCCCACGAGGTAGACGCCGGCGGCGACCATCGTGGCGGCGTGGATCAAGGCCGAGACGGGCGTGGGACCCGCCATCGCGTCGGGGAGCCACACGTGCAACGGGAACTGCGCCGACTTGCCGATCGTGCCCCCGAACAGCAGGAGCGCGGCCGCTGCGACCAGGCCCTTCGAGACCTCGGGGCTCCCGAGCGCCTCGCCGACCTCGACGATGTTGGAGGTCTCGAACCCCGTCGCGAACACGAGAGCGAAGATGCCGAACATGAACGGCACGTCGCCGACGCGCGTGGTGATGAACGCCTTGATCGCCGAGCTCGAGTTCACGTGCTCCTCCCACCAGTGGCCGATCAGCAGGTAGGAGCAGACGCCCATGATCTCCCAGCCCAGGAGCAGCTGGAACAGGTCGCTCGCGATGACGACGTCCAGCATGGCAGCGGTGAACAGCGACAGGACAACGTAGAACCACGTGAACCGCTGGTCGCCGTGCATGTAGCCGAGCGAGTACACGTGGACGCACAGCGAGATCGACGTGACGACGATCAGCATCACGGCCGTCAGGCCGTCGACCAGCTGGCCCGCGCCGACGTGCAGCTCGCCGATCTGGAACCAGTCCACCCCGGACTCGTAGGTCCCGCCGCCATGCTGCACGAACTGCCACAGCACGCCCAGCGACAGGACGAACGACACGCCCACCCCGACGATCCCGTACACGGAACCCCGGCCCGGCGTGCGCTTGCCGAGGAACAGCGTCAGCGCGGCCGAGACGACGGGGATGAGGACGATGATCCAGGCGTGCTCGACGAACCAGTTGGGGGCCGCCGCGGCGTGCTCGGCGGCCTCCTCGCCCTGCAACAGGATCGCGGCTACCACTTGAGGAGGTTCACCTCGTCGACGTTGATCGTCTCGCGGTTGCGGTAGATCAAGATCACGATCGCGAGCCCGATCCCGACCTCGGCGGCCGCCACCGCGATCACGAACAGGGCGAACACCTGGCCGGTGATCTGCTGGAGGTGCTGCGAGAACGCGACCAGGTTGATGTTCACGGCGTTCAGCATCAGCTCGATCGACATCAGGACCAGGACGGCGTTGCGCCGGGCCAGGACCCCGTAGACGCCGGTCGCGAAGAGCACGGCGGCGAACGTCAGCACCAGGGGCAGCCGGATCAGGGGGCATCGTCCTTCCGCGAGAGCACGATCGCGCCGATCAGCGCCGCGAGCAGGAGGAAGGAGATCGCCTCGAAGGGCAGGACGAAGTCGCGGAAGATCGAGGTCCCGACCGAGGACGCGGTGCCCTGGAAGGGTTCAACCTCCGAGGCCTCCCACGGGAAGGCGTCCTGCAGGAGGTAGAACAACCCACCGAAGACCGCGAGCCCGATCACGAACGCGACCCCCCGGCGCTGGTTGTCCAGCGCCTCGCGTCCGATCGGCGCCTTCGTGAGCATCAGACCGAACAGGAACAGGATCACGATCGCGCCGACGTAGATCAGGATCTGCACCCACGCCACGAACTCGGCGGCGAGCAGCAGGTACACGATCGCGGCCGAGGACAGCGTGATGACGAGGTACAGCGCGGCGTGGACGACGTTGCGCGCGGTGACCACGCGGAAGGCACCGATCGTTCCGGCGACGGCGACGATGACGAACGCGATCTCCTGCGAGTTCACGCCGCTCCCTCGCCGACCTCAGCCTCGGCGCCGTCCTCGAGCGGAGGCGGCGGCAGGACCGTGTAGGTCCATTCCTCCAGCTTCTCCTTCTCGTGCGTGAGCTCGACGATCTCGTACTCCGAGTACTCGAACTCCGGGCTCCAGAACAGCGCGTCGAACGGGCACACCTCGACGCAGATGCCGCAGTACATGCACAGCGCGTAGTCGATCGCGAACCGGTCGAGCACCTTCATCGACCGCCCCTTGCCGCCCGAGGCCGGCTCGTGCGTCTCCTTGTGGGCGTCGATGTAGATGCACCAGTCGGGGCACTCGCGCGAGCACTTGTAGCAGACGGTGCAGTTGGCTTCCTTGAGCGCGATGACCCCGCGGGTCCGCGGCGGAAGGTCTGGCTTCTCCTCCGGGTACTGCTGCGTGATCGAGGGGCGCAGGGCGTGCTTCAGCGTGACGCCGAGGCCCTTCACGAGCCCCAGGCCCGTGGGCTTGGGCTCCTCGGCCGTGCGTACGTCCTTCTCGTCGACCGCCATCGCTCCCCCTACACCGCGACCTTCAGCACGGCCACACCCATGATCTGCACCAGCGCGAGCGGGATCAGGACGAGCCAGGACATCCGCTGCAGCTGATCCTCACGCAGCCGCGGATAGGTCGCCCGCAGCCAGATGATCAGGAACGACAACGCGCCGATCTTCGCGAACATCCACAGGGGCGCGGGCACGGCCTCCATGCCCGGCAGGCCGAGGTACCCGCCCAGGTACAGCACGCTCGCGACCGCCGAGAGCACGACGATGCCGCCGTACTCGGCGAGCAGGAAGAAGGCGAACTTCAGCCCGGTGTACTCGGTGTAGGCGCCGAAGATGATCTCGGAGTCGGCGACCGGCATGTCGAACGGCGGACGCGTGAGCTCGGCGAGCGAGGCCACCATGAAGATGAAGAAGCCGATCGGCTGGGAGAACACGAACCAGTACTGCTCCTGGGCCTGGACGATGCCGATCATCGACAGCGTGGCCGCCTGCATCACGACCGCGGCCGCTGCGAGCACGAGCGGGAGCTCGTACGCGATCAGCTGGGCGGCCGCGCGGAGCGCCCCGATCAGCGAGAACTTGTTCGCGGAGGCCCAGCCGGCCATCAGGACCCCGATCACGGTGATCGAGGTCATCGCCATCACGAAGAAGATGCCGACGTCCAGGTTCAGGACGAACGCCTGGTCCGAGAACGGGATCACGACCAGGACGGCGATGTACGGCACCAGCGCGACCGCCGGCGCCAGCGAGAACACCCACCGGTCGGCCGCCGCCGGGATGATGTCCTCCTTCTGCACGAACTTCACGCCGTCGGCGACCAGCTGCGCCCACCCGTGGAACGCCCCGGCGTACATCGGACCCAGGCGGGCCTGCATGTGCGCCAGCACCTTGTGCTCGGCGTAGCCGACCGCGAGCGGGGCGGTCAGGAAGAACACGAGCACGATCGCCGCCTTCACGACCAGCACGAGCCAATACCCGTCGAGCCACTGGTCGACGTAGCTCACACCCGCCTGCGCGATCACTCCTCTTCCTCCTCCTCGCCCTCGGCCGCACCCGGCCAGGGCTTGGCCTCCCGCGACATCAGCGGGAAGTCCTTGCGGAGCGATACCGAACATCTCGGCCGCCTCGCGTTCATGCCAGTTGGCCGTGGGGTACAGGTCCGAGATCGTGGGACAGACGGGGTCATCGGCCGGTAGGAGCACCTTGACGCGCACGTCGTGGCTCCTCGAGGTGGAGTGCAGATGGGTCACGACCTGCATGCCGTCCTCGCCGAGGTCGACCCCGGCGGTGAAGTCGCAGTAGTCGCACGCGAACTCGGGCTCGTCGCGCAGGAACGTGACGAGCTCGCGGTAGCGCGCCGGCGTGATGGCCACGACCGCGTGCCCGAACTGGTCCTCGAAGGACAGCACGTCGTCGCCGAATCGCGCCCGCAGGCGCGCCTCGACCTCAAGAGGCGGTAGCGGGCGTGCTGTGCTTGCCACTCCACTTCTCCCTGATGTCCTCGGCGGCGATCTTCTCCTGGAGCTTCATGATCCCCTGCAGCAGCGCCTCGGGCCGGGGCGGGCAGCCGGGGACGTACACGTCGACCGGGATGATCTGGTCGACGCCCTTCGTGACCGAGTACGAGTCCCAGTAGGGCCCGCCGCAGTTGGCGCACGAGCCCATCGAGATCACGTACTTCGGCTCGGGCATCTGGTCGTACAGGCGCCGCACGACCGGCGCCATCTTGTCCGTCAGGGTGCCGGCCACCACCAGCAGGTCCGCCTGCCGTGGACCGTGGGCGAACGGGATGACCCCGAACCGGATGAAGTCGTGCTTGGAGGTCGAGGCCGCGATGAACTCGATCGAGCAGCACGCGAGCCCGAAGTTGAAGACCCACAGCGAGTAGCGCCGGCCCCAATTGAGGAGGAACTTCACCGGCTGGATGTTGGCCAGGGGTGTCTTCTCGGTGATCAGGCCCACCTCAGCACCCCCTTGCGCCACGCGTAGAGCAGCCCGACGGCCAAGATCCCGATGAAGATGGCCATCTCGACGACCGCCTGCCAGCCCAGGCCCTCGAAGATCCTGGCCCAGGGGAAGAGGAAGACCGACTCGACGTCGAAGATCACGAACAGGAAGCCGTAGACGTAGTAGCGGACCTGGCTCTGGGACCAGCCCTCCCCGACCGGGTCGATGCCGCACTCGTAGGTGAGGAGCTTGTCGCCGACCGGGCGCCGGGGTGCGATGAGCCGTGCGGCTCCGAAGGCCACCGCGACGAGCCCCACGCCGGCGATCAGGACCGCGAGGACGACCCCGTACGACCGGTAGTAGGTCTCCACGCTTGTGAAAGTCTTCTCGAGCAGCGCGGATCCTAACAAGATCACGATCGTGTCTCCCGCGCCTGGCACCTGGCCGCGAGGAACTCTGCCAGCTGGACGAGCGCCGTTCGGGCGGGCCCGGCGGGCAGGCGGCCGGCCAGCACCCGCGCGCGGTCGACCTCGGCGACCACGGCGGCGCGGGCGTGGGTCAGGTTCTCCGGATCGGCCACGATCGCCAGCGCTCGGCCGAAGCGGTCCCCCTCGGGCGGGCCGTTGGCCAGCAGCCCCTTCAGCTCGTCGCCACGCGGTCCGGCGAGCGCGTGCAGGACCGGCAGGGTGAACACGCCCTCCTTGAGGTCTTGTCCGGGCTCCTTGCCGAGGGTCTCCTGCGAGGCGGTGAGGTCCATGATGTCGTCCGAGAGCTGGAACGCGAGCCCCAGTGCCTCCCCGAACCCCTCGAGCACGTCGAGGTGCTCGGCGGGGGCGTCGGAGAGCATCCCGCCCAGCCGGCACGAGGTGGCGATCAGCGCGCCGGTCTTCCTGCGGATCACCTCAAGGTAGGCGCCCTCGGTCTGCTCGACCCGGCCGGCCGCCTCGACCTCGCGGATCTGGCCGTCGCACAGGGTCGCGATGGTCCGGGCGAGCAACGCGCAGATGTCGGTCCCGAGCTCGGTCGAGATCTCCGAGGCACGAGCGAACAGGTAGTCGCCGGTGAGGATCGCCACGGTGTTGTCCCAGCGCGCGTTGGCCGATGCCACGCCGTGGCGCGCGTCGGCCTCGTCGATCACGTCGTCGTGGTACAGCGTCGCCTGGTGCACCAGCTCGATCGAGACCGAGCCCGGCACGAGCCTCGGGTCGGCGGGGTCGCCGAAGTGGCCGGCGAGCAGCACCAGCATCGGCCGGAAGCGCTTGCCCCCGGCGGTGAGCAGGTACCGGGCGGTCTCCGCGAGCATGCCCGAGTCCGCCCGCACCGCCTTCTCCAGCGCGACCTCGACCTCGTCCAGCCGGGCGCGGATGTCGCGCTCGAGCGTGGGGTCGGGCGTCTCCAGGCCGGGGATCACGCGGCGGCTCATCGAACCGACCCTACCGTGGTCCGCGCGTACCGGCGGGCGATCACCATCGGAGCACCGCCGCCGAGTCCAAGATCCCGATCACGAGGCCGGGGAACACGCCGAGGACGAGCACGGCAAGCGCCGGGACCGCCACGGTGAGCCGGGGCAGGAGCGACGGGTCGGGCTCGGTCGCCTCCTCGGGGTCCCGCATGTACATCAGCACGATCACCCGGAGGTAGAAGAAGGCCGCGACCACGCTCGCCAGGACGCCGATGAGCGCGAGCACCCACCCGCCCGCCTCGATGGCCGCGCTGAAGACCGACACCTTGGCCACGAACCCCACCGTCGGCGGGATCCCGGCGAGCGAGAGCATGAACACCGTGAGCAGCCCGGCGGCGAGCGGGCTGGGTGCCGCGAGCCCCGCGTAGCTCGACAGCGAGGTGCGCTGCTCACCCTGGTTCGAGACCAGCATCACGACGCCGAACGCGCCGATCACGGTGAGCGCGTATGCGACGAGGTAGAACAGCGCGGCGCTGATCCCCACCTCACCAGCGGCGGTGAGCCCGGTGAGGACGAACCCCGCGTGGCTGATGCTCGAGTACGCCAGCATGCGCTTGATGTCGGTCTGCGCGATCGCGAGGACGCTCCCCACGACGATCGAGATCGCCGCGAGCGCCCACACGACCGGCTGCCAGTCCCACGTGAGGGGTTGGAACGCGACGTTGAACACGCGCATGAACGCCGCGAAGGCGGCGACCTTCGTCCCGGCCGACATGAACGCCGTCACCGCGGTCGGGGCTCCCTGGTAGACGTCCGGCGTCCACATGTGGAACGGAACCGCCGAGACCTTGAAGGCGAACCCGACCGCGAGCAGACCCACCGCCGTGAGCGCGAGCGCCACCGAACCGGTCTGGCCGGCCAGCGCGTTCGAGATCGCGGTCAGGCTCGTCGAGCCCGTGGCGCCGTAGGCCATCGCCACGCCGAACAGGAAGAACGCGGAGGAGAACGCGCCCAGCAGGAAGTACTTCATCGCGGCCTCGACCGAGCCGAGGCGCTGCGAGAACCCGGTGAGCACGTACAGTGACAGCGACAAGATCTCGAGCGCCAGGAACGCCACGATCAGGTCGGCGGACACCGAGAACAGCGTCATCCCGGCGGCGGCGAACAACGCGAGGGGGTAGAACTCGACACGGGCCTCGCCCGAGCGCTCGAGGTAGTGGTGGCCGTACAGGAGCCCGATCGCGGTCACGCCGATCAGGATCAGCCGCACCACGACCCCGAAGCGGTCGACGGCGACGGCGCCGGCCAGCACCGTGAGCGGCCCGTCCCGGTCCCACAGCATGATCGACGCGGCCGCGGCGCCGGCCACGCCGGCGAGCGATACGAACAGCCACACCAGGCGGTCCAGCCGCGGGAACACGACCCCGCCCAGCAGGACGACGATCGCCGCGCCGGTCAGGATCAGCTCGGGGGCGATGGGGGCGAGCTCGACGGTGGGCGTGTCGATCACGGCGACCCCTCCTGCCGGGCGGCTACCGCTCGCGACCCAGCACGGCCACGAGCTCGAAGTGTTCGAAGATCACCGCCTGGTCCTCGTCGAAATGCATGCCGAGTCCGGCGGCTTCCGCCCTGAAGTAGTCGAGGTGGCACTCGCGCCAGTCCTCCAGCGAC
>Ga0209751_10006869_pt1 | contig 10496 bp, 8 predicted proteins | sample RifCSP13_1_FD_184019 | JGI IMG/M metagenome (GOLD analysis project Ga0209751, IMG submission 184019) | Soil microbial communities from Rifle, Colorado - Rifle CSP2_sed 13_1 (SPAdes) (version 2) | ecosystem: Environmental > Terrestrial > Deep subsurface > Rock core/Sediment | place: Rifle...
GGCGCGGAGCACTTCCTCGAAGTTCGCCGCGCTCTCCACCGTCCGGGCGCTGGTCGAGGCGGGGTTGTGACCGCGCTCCAGGAGCGTGCGGCCGACCTCCTTCACCTCGACCTCGGGGATCTTGGTGCCCCAGACGTTGCGCACCTCGATCTCCACGAGCACCTCGCGGCGGTCGGCCAGCGCCGCGGCCTCCAGCGCCTGGCGTCCTTCCCAGGCCGCGGCCAGGGCCAGGAGGACGTACGCCTCCTGGCAGGCGGCGGTGAGGTTCTCCCGCGCCACGAGCGACTGGCGGACGACATTGAAGAAGTCGGCGACCAGGGCGTCGCGCTTGCGCTTGAGGAGATCGACGCCCTGGACCGCGATCTTCGCCTGCTGCTTCCGCTGCAGCAGGTTCATCCGGGTCGGGCTGACGGCTTCAGGCACGGCCTACAGACGCTCCTTCCACGTCTCCTCCATAAGCTCGCCGAAGTAGTAGCGGTCGATGTGGTCCTGCTTCACGCGCTTCAGCTCGCCCTTTGGGAAGACGGAGAGCAGCTTCCAGGCCAGGCCGAGGGTATCCTCGATGCCGCGCTCGGTCCGGCCCTGGTTGAGGAACTGCTTCTCGAACTCTTCCGAGAACTTCAGGTAGAGCCGGTCGCGGTCGGTGAGGGCTTCCTCACCGATGATCGCGACGAGCTTGCGCAGGTCCACGCCGTTCGCATAGGTGGAGTAGAGTTGGTCCCGCAGGCCGCCGTGGTCCTCCCGGGTCCGCCCTTTGCCGATGCCGTCGTTCATCAGGCGGGAGAGGCTGCGCAGGGGGGTGATCGGCGGGTAGATGCCCAGGCGGTGGAGCTCGCGGCTGAGCAGGATCTGCCCCTCGGTGATATACCCGGTGAGGTCGGCGATCGGATGGGTGATGTCGTCGTCCGGCATCGTCAGGATGGGCAGCTGGGTGATGCTCCCCTTGCGCCCGTGGATGCGGCCGGCCCGCTCGTAGATCGTGGCCAGGTCCGTATACATATAGCCTGGGTAGCCCCGGCGGCCGGGGATCTCTTCGCGCGCCGCGCCGATCTCGCGCAGGGACTCGCAATTCGAGACCACCAGCCCGCTCTCGATCAAGAAGTTGTGCGCCCCGGGAACCGTGAAGTCGTACACGAAGCCGTCGTACGGATACTCCTCGATGGACTGAATACGATCGAGGACGTAGTCACCGGAGACCGATGCCTCCAACGTCGCCACGGCCGGACCACCGGCGCCCACGCCGCGCATCGTGGCAACGAACTCCCGCATCCTCGCGGTCGACGTCCTCCGTATTCCAGCCTCAAGCATTGCGACCGTGCTCGAAGGCCCCAACACATTCGCGCTCATCCCTGTTTCGGTTCTCGCTGCGCGGAGCAGGCTTCCGGCGGCCGCAGGCGCGAGCTCGTACTGAGTTGCACGCGCCTGACGCGTTGTGGCCTCCCGCAATCGGGCGGCTTTCTTAGGATGCCCCGTGCCTACGGCAGAGTGGAACGCGCGGACCTGATCGACGCCATCAACAACAACGTCGTAGACCAATCGCTCGTGAGTTGTGCGGCTGCGTACGGTGGCCACGACCCCGAGGCGCTTCAACAACTGCTGCAGCCGGCGAGCCCTCGCGGCACGGTTGGTGGTGTAGAAGAGAGAAGTCTTCTCCTTGGCCACAGAACCATCGCCGTCAAAGTACCCTTGGAGAAATGCCGCCACCACCTCATCCGGGAGTCGCATGACCGGCACGAAGTCGCCGTTAATCCCCAGGCTTTTGGCCAGGCGCACGAGCGGCAGGCTGTTGATCCGCAGCATCGTCACGCCATCCTGATTCTGGCTCCGGGACAGGACGGTTCCGGGGAACAACACTTTAACGGCATCCTCAAATGCCGCGAGCAGAGCCGGTTCCTCATTTGAGAACATGATGTGGTAGCTGTGCTGAGCGGGATTCTCGTACACGGTTCCGTCGGAGGCGACCAGGCCCAGGAGGTACAGGAACGTGGGCCAACTCCACTGTTCCGCAATCCTGAGCCTCCCGCGTTTCCCGCAGCTGATGCTTTCGATGAGGTGGGAGAGATCTGCGCCGGTCAGACCAAGGGCAATGCCTATCCGACGCAGTTCCTCCGGCACAAAGCAGCGCTTGTTCAGCGAATCGCTCATCCGAGTGTAGTTGAGGTCGAGGAAGGCCGCCGCCGCGCGGAGCGTGCCGTACTTCTCCTTTAGTCGACGCTCGACACCCTGGTCACGCAGGTGTACGTAGGCCTCAAGATCACCAAGCAGATCGAGCAGCACCGGTTCCGAGCCGGCGACCGGAAGCCGTCTGGCTGCGTAGACAGCCTGCCCGATCCGCAGCTCTGCCGCGGGGATCATGGTGGCGCCGCCCTGCGTATCGACGAGGACCTTGTGGTCGGGGGTGAGGGCGAACTGTGAGCCGCTGGTTGTACGGACTCTCAGCATGCGGCCGCGATAGCGAAGTTTCTGAATCTCACCGATGCGCGCGGCAGCGGGGGCGCGCTGATCCCAGGACAGGATTTCCGGGAGGTCATCGACGGACCGCGATCCCGCCACAACGGCTTCGACGACATCCCCGATCCGCGAAACGGTTCCATCCGCGAAGACAACCTCCGTCTCTGGCACGAGGCAGTACGACGTCATGTCCGTGAGGATGACGAGGACCTGGCGGTCGAGCTCGAAGGCCAGATACTCCGCGGTGGTGAGGGCGACGCGCGGCGTGATCAGCCGCTCGATCGCCGGGTCGTCGGCCAGGTTGAGGAAGACGACAGAGCGGGCCAAGGCGCCGGTCGACTCGAACTGGTCGATGAAGAAGGCCGCCTCGCGCTGGGTGATGCCCATCGCGGCGAAGACGACGGAGAAGTCCTCGGCCGCCCCCAGCACCCTGGCCTGCCGGGCGATCTGGGCGGCGATGTCGTTGTGGGGGAGGCCGGCGCCGCTGAAGATCGGCAGCTTCTGGCCGCGGACGAGCGTGTTCAACCCGTCGATCGCCGAGATGCCGGTTTGGATGAACTCCTGGGGCCGCTGGCGGGCGACGGGGTTGATCGGCGCGCCGATGATCGGTATGCGCTTCTCGGGAATGATCGGCGGGAGCCCGTCGATCGGATCGCCCAGGCCGTCGAAGCGGCGGCCGATCAGCTCGCGGCTCACGCCGAGCTGCGCGACGTCTTCCCTGAGGCTGATGCTCGTCGTGGCCAGATCAAGCCCTCGTGTCTCCTCGAACACCTGGATGACCGCGTTGCGCTCGGACACCTCGATGACCTGACCCCCGCGTACGCTGTCGTCGGCGAGGTGGATGTTTACGATCGCCCCGTAACTCAGGTCCTTGGCGCCCTCCACGAACAGGAGCGGCCCCGAGATGTAGGAGATCGACTGGTACCGCTTGGTCGTCAGCTCCATGCCTACTCCTCTCCCCCGGCGACGGCGGGCTCCGCGGCTTTCGCGCCGAACGCCTGGGGCAGCCGCTCGAGCCAGGCCGCCAGGTAGGTGTCGAACTCGTCCTTGGCCACGTCCTTGAACCGGGCCACCTCCTGGATCTGCTTGAGGTTGAGGATCTCATCGAGGAGCATGCCGCGCTTCAAGGCGCCCAGGGATTCGTCGTAGAAGCGCACGATGGCCTTGAGCATCCCGTAGGATCGCGCCAGCGGGCTGTGCGCGTCGTCGGTGAACGCGTTCTGCTGCAGAAAGTCCTCGCGCAGCATCTTCCCGGCCTCGATGACCATCCGCTGATCGTCCTGCAGCGCGTCGGGCCCGACGAGCTGGACGATCTCCTGCAGCTCCGCCTCGCGCTGCAGCAGCGCGCCGGCACGGTCGCGGATCTCTTCGAAATCGGCCGGCATGTTGTCCCGGTACCAGGGCTTGAACAGCTCCGTGTAGAGGCTGTAGCTGCGCAGCCAGTTGATCGCTGGGAAGTGCCGCCGGCTGGCCAGCTTGTCGTCGAGGGCCCAGAACGTGCCTGTGATGCGCAGTGTAGCCTGCGTGACCGGCTCGCTGAAGTCGCCGCCGGGCGGGGAGACGGCCCCGATGACGGTGATCGACCCCCGGCGCTCCGGCGAGCCCAGACAGATCACGCGCGCCGCGCGTTCGTAGAAAGCGGCCAGGCGGCTGCTCAGGTAGGAGGGATAACCTTCCTCAGCGGGCATCTCCTCCAGCCGCGAGCTGATCTCGCGCATCGCTTCAGCCCATCGGCTCGTCGAGTCGGCCATGAGGGCCACCTTCACGCCCTGGTCGCGCCAGTACTCCGCCAGCGTGACGCCCGTGTAGACGGAAGCCTCGCGCGCAGCGACAGGCATGTTGGAGGTGTTGGCGATGATGATCGTCCGCTCCATGAGCGGCCGGCCCGTGCGCGGGTCCTCCAGCTCCGGGAACTCATCGAGCACGTGCGTCATCTCATTGCCGCGCTCGCCGCAACCGACGTAGACGATGACGTCGGCGTCGCCCCACTTCGCCAGGGTTTGCTGCGTGATGGTCTTGCCGGAGCCGAAGGGCCCGGGGATCGCCGCGGTGCCGCCCATGGCCACGGGGAAGAGCACGTCGAGGACGCGCTGGCCCGTGATGAACGGCTCGCGCGGCTCCAGGCGCTCCTTTACGGGGCGGGCCTGCCGCACCGGCCAGCGGTGCATCATCTGGATCTCCGTCCCATCGCGCAGCGTGCACACCGTATCCACCACGGTGAAGTCGCCTGACTTGATCGTCGCGATCTCCCCGCCTCGGACACCTGGCGGGACGAGGATCTTGTGCTGGAAGTTGAACTCCTGCACCCAGCCGAGCACGTCCCCCGGTCCCACCCGGTCGCCGCTCTCGGCCGTGGGCGTGAAGGTCCACTTCTTCTCGCGGTCCAGGGTGACAACGGTGGCGCCCCGCGCGATGAAGTCGCCCTTCTGCGCCCGTACGGCCTGCAGCGGGCGCAGGATGCCGTCGAAGATGCCCAAGAGCAGGCCCGGCCCGAGCTCGATGGCCAGCGGATTGCCCGTGCTCTCCACCGGCTCGCCGAAGCGCAGGCCCGAGGTGTCCTCGTAGACCTGCACGAACGCCGTTTCCCCGTCCAGCCGGATGATCTCGCCGAGCAGCCCTTCCCTGCCGACCCGGACGATGTCGTACATACGCGCCCCGACCATCCCGCGGGCGATGACGGCGGGGCCCGCGATCTTGATGATCTGTCCTGTAATGGCCATGGCTACCTCCAGGGGTGGGAGGAGGGAGAAGGGAGGAGAGAGGAACGGAACATGGTCGGCTTCTCCCCTCTCCCTTCTCCCATCTCCCTAACGCAATTTGACATAGAACCCTATATGCTCTTTCACAAGGCGCGAGATGTACGCTTCCCCACTCTCCATCTGCTGTCTAGGAGCCGGGAAGGGCAGGATGATCGGCAGATCGCGATCCCGCAGCAGGCGGGCGCGCTCCTCCTCCGTCCCGGCAAGGAGGTCTTCGTTCACGGCGATGAGGCCGTAGTCCAGGGGCAGGAGCGCGCGGAGATGCTCCAGCACGGCCTGCGGCGACGTGGCCTCCCGCACCTCCACGCCGGCCAGGCGGAAACCGGTGGCGGTCTCAGGGTCGGTGATCACGGCCAGCCTATACAACGACCATCTCCTTCCGGACCCGGTCGCGCGGGATGCCGAGCTGCTTGCTGCGTGCGATGAGGCGCAGGTTCTTCACCTCGCTGTACTTCAGGGCGAGGTAGGCCACGACGACGTCGATGCTCAGGGGATCGCCCAGGTAGCGGGTCGTCTGGGCCTTGATGATCGCCAGATCGAGCTCGTGCTCGAAGGCGGTCAGGTCATCGCCGATCGTCTTCACGGGGAACCCTTGGAGCCGCAGCCATTTCGTCCCCTGTTCCACCGTCTCCCGGTCGGCGAGCAGCCCGAACAGGTCCAGGGAGACGATTCGCCCCCCGGGGATGAAGAAACGCGCCTTCTCCTCGCGGCGCAGCCCCGCCGCCTGCAGCTTCAGCGCGGTCTTCACGTTCGTCGCGTCCAGCTCGGCCTGGAGAAGCGCGCGCACGACCTGCTCGCTGTGCCCCGCGCCCTTCGCCAGGCGCAGACCGTACAGCGCGTAGAATCGCTCCAGCGCCAGCTCCAGGGTGAAGAGGTCCTTCCCCTCGAGGTACTCGGCCATTCCTTCCTGCAGTGGGGTGACAAACGGATGGTTCAGCCCGCTCAGCGCCCCCACGACCGCCGGGACATCCGGCTGCTCGGCGAGTTCACGCAGGGCGGCGTCGTTGAGGCTTCCCGCCGGGATGATGTTCGCGGCGATGTCCTCCCCGCGCGAGCCGGAATGCTTCCCGCGCAGGATCAGGCGCAGGTTGGCGAGATCCCAACGCAGGAGGACCGCCTCGATGAGCTGCCGCGCCTTCCCGTCGGCGAAGCCGAGGATCTTCGTGGTCGTGTGGTAGAAGTTGCGGGCCAGCGCGGCGTCGACGGCCTGCAGCGCCGGATACCGCGTCAGCGCCTCCTGCACCTCGTGCGCATAGGGCGTCGTGTTGAGGGCCTGGGTGAAGGCCTCCAGGGTGGGCGCGGCGAGGAGCTCCTCCATCCGGCCGGCATCGAGCAGCCGGCTGCGCATGGCCCGGACGCGCGCGTTGATGTAGGGGAAGTCAGGCATCGCCTAGCCCCACAGGAGCTGCGCGACCTCGGAGGCGACGAGCGGACGCACCCGTTCGAGGCGCGAGGCCAGTGTGTTCTCGACAGTGAACCGCCGGTCGGGCGTGGCGATCCGCACGCCGCCGTGGATGTCGCCGGCCGTGCGCACCTCCGCATCCAGACCGAGCTCGCGTATGGCCTGGGCCGCGAGCTCGCGGTCGTCGGCATGGACCTCCACGACGACGCGTCCACCCAGCCCTGATGCGGCTTCCCGGATCAGCCCCCGGAGCAGACCCGCGTAGCGCGCGCGGTCCTCCTGCGCCCGCAGCAGGGCCTGCGTGGCACGCAGAAAGACGTCCGCGATGGCCTCGTCCTTCGCGCGGAGGACGAGGGCCGCGGCGCGGACCTGGGCGGCGCTCTGCGCCTTGGCCATCGCGGCCTTGCGTTCGGTCTCCAGGCGCTGCCGCTGGCTTTCCACGTAGGCCTGGGCCGCCGCCCGGCCTTCCGCTTCGATCTCTTCCGCGCGGGGCTTCGCCTCCGCGAGCACGCGGGCGGCCTCGGCCGCGGACTCCTTCTCCAGGATGGCGACGAGTTCGGAACTCATGGAGCGGCTAGATCCTCCCGATCACGAGGAACGCGACCAGGAAACCCAGGATGATCATCGTCTCGGGCAGCGCCAGGAAGACAATCATCAGGCCGCCGATCTCCGGGCGTTCCGCGATCGCTCCCGCGGCGGCTGCCCCGATGCGGGACTGCGCCCAGGCCGTCCCGATCGCGCCCAGGCCGACGGCCAGCGCCGCGGCCAGCCCGAGCAGCCCGGCGTTCGCTCCCGCACCGCTCTCCGCGGCCGCCTCCTGTCCCGGCGCCGCGGCTGCCGCCACCGACGTCATGACCAGCATGATGACGAACACCAGTCCGGCTTTCCTCACCCCACTCACCTCCCGATGGTACCTGCATCACGCCCCACGTCCATGGTGCCTCCGGCGGCGTGAAGTCTGTGTCAACGCCTCGTGAAGGTCCTCGTCCTACTCGCCGCCACCGGCCGATTTGTGGAAGGGTTGATAGCGGCGGCCCGTCTCCTCGTGGAACTTGAACTTCGTGAGCAGCTCGACCCAGTGCAGACGGGCGGGCTGCACCATGTGCCCGATGATCGTGAAGATGAGGAACAGGGTCTGCCAGAACGCGGCGATCAGGAACGCCACGACATTCCCCACCAATCCCGAGACGCCGAACATCTTAGCCATGTCGATCCCCAGCTCGTTCGCCGCGGTCCCCAGCACCGCCGCGGCCAGGCCGAACGCCATGAGCCGGGCGTGGGAGAGGATGTGCCCGAAGCCCGTGGCGCTCTCCAGGATCCACAGGAATTGCTTCATGATCGACCGGTCGACGGTGAGCGACAGGGCGGCGACGGCCACGGCCGCGAGGAGCAGATACAAGCCCACGGGTCCCAGCGATCCCGGCAGCATCGCCCCCTGGGCGCCGAGGAACAAGAGCAGGCCGGCCGTGCCGAGCATGATCACGACCGATTCGAACACGCCCACCCAGTGCCGGTGGCGGGCGGCCAGCATCAAATGCACGGCCAGCCCCAGGAAGATCATCAGGATGCCGGCGGCGACCACCAGGCGGAAGTAGTTATCAGCCTCGTGCACCCGGTTGTAGAGCGGCTCGACATGGAACAGGAGCTCCGGAAGGTTCCCGAAGACCTCTGCGTAGATCGCTCCGAAGACGATGACCCAGAACGCCAGCACGCGCAGCACGTAGGAGAGATCGGCGACCAGCGCCGGACGGAAGGAGAGGCTGAGGAACCCGACCTCCAGGGGCCGCCCGGCGCGGGCCTTGTTGCGCAGCGCCCACCCGGCCAGGAACAGCAGCAGGCCATAGCCGGCGTCCCCAATGACCAGGCCGACGAAGAGCGGGAACGTGATCGCCACGACCGGGCTGGGATCCCAGGCGCCGTACCGCGGCGGCTGGAACAGGGAGAGGAGCATCTGGAACGGACGGACGGCGGGCCGGTTGGTGAGCAGGACGGGGATCCGTTCCGGCTCGTGATGGGGATCGGCCGGCTCGTCGTAGACGACCGTCTCTGAGCCGAACCGCCGCTGGAGGTGCGCGCGGAGGCGCGGCAGATCGCGGGTCGGCGTCCAGCCATGCAGGATGAACGTGTAGCGCGACTGGGCCAGGTCAGGGACGACTTTCATCTGGGCGAGGCGGTCGGCCAGCACGGCCCGCGCCGCGGCGATCCACCCCCGCTCGGCGCGGGCGATCCCCGCGATCTGGCCGTCGAGGCGCTCGATCTCCCGCGGCAGCGCTGCTTTCCGGCGGTCCATCGTCGCCACCGTCTCCGCCGCGGTGCCCTGCTGGAACCGCGCCGGGAGCCGCAGTTCGGTGACCCCGGACCGCGACAGCACCGGCCGCACGGCTTCGGCGTCCTGCTTCCGGTAGGCCACGACGACGCCGATGCGGTTCTCGTCCACGATGCGGCTGATGACCTCGATCCTGCCCTCCGTGGCCTTCACCAACTCATTGCGGAGGGCGGTGACCACGGTGAGATCCTTCGTGTTCAGCAGGAAGCCGATGGATTCCAGGGTCCGGCTGTCCCGCAGGGCGTTAAGCAGCGGGGCCAGCGCGCGCACGGCACCTTCGTACGACCCGATCAGCGACTGCTCTTCCTCGAGCTCCAGGCGCGCGCGGGTCAGCTCGCGTACGCCGCGCTCTATCTCGGCGAGGCGCCCCTCCAGAACCTCGGTGGGCTCGGCCGCCTCACCCGGATCCGGGGCGGCCGGAGCCGGCACGGCGGGCGGTGGCGCCGGGAGCAGCGCGAGCAGGCTGTCGCTGCGGGCCAGGGTCCGTTCGACCGCCTGCAGGCGTGCGGACTCCTCCTCGCTGAGCTGCACGCGGCTGAGCGCCTCCGGGACCTCTTCCGACTCGATGTGATCGACATGCAGGGATCCCAGCCGCTGCACGTCCTCGATGACCCGTCCGAGGAGGCGCTTCGGCCCCAGCACGATGACCCGGCTCATGTCAACGATCAATCGTGTGCTCCTGAATGACCCGTGCTAGAGATATGGGATAAGGAAACAGGGAACAGCCAACGCTAATCCAAACCGCCCAGCACGCGTTTCACAACCAGATCGGCCGCCTGGGGGGCGCGTTCGGCGGCCCGGGAGCGGACTCGTTCGGCCTCCGCCCGCGCCGCCTCCTCCCGCTGCGCGGCGATCACGGCAGTCTCACGGGCGATCTCGGCCTGCACACGTTCGGCGAGGGCCGCGGCTTCGCGGCGGGCCTGTTCCTGCAACGCCGCGGCAGAAGCCTGGGCGCCTTCCACCAGACGGCGGGCCTCGTCCCGAGCCTGCGCGACCCGCGTCTCAAGCTCGCGTTCCTTCGTGGCGATCAGTTCAAGGAGGTTGTCGTCGGAGTGGCCGCCCGTGGCCGTCATCGCTCACACCCTGCGCATCAGTCCGGTACGCGAGAAAACCCAGGCACCGCGCACCGACGCGATCCCTGGGCCGTAAAACACCTGTGCCATCATACCAGACGCCGCAAAACAGCGTCAACCTACAGGCCGAGCAGCAGCGTCGCGTTGCGGGCCAGGTCGATGAGCGGCTGCGGATAGAGGCCGATGACGAGCGTCCCGAGCCCGGTCAGCCCCAGGGCGACCTGCAGCGCCGCCGGTTCCGGCACGGCGCGTTCGGTCGGCGCCGGCAGGACGTACATGGCGCGGATGACGCCCACGTAATAGTAGAGGGAGATCACGCTGTTCAGGATGCCCACTACGGCCAGCCACAGCAGTCCATTGTCGATCGCCGCGGCGAGAACATAGAACTTGCCGACGAAGACCGACGTGGGCGGCAGGCCCGTCAGCGAGAGCATAAACACGGCCATGAGGAACGCGGAGACGGGGGCGCGGCGGCTCAGGCCCGC
>Ga0209751_10006870_pt1 | contig 10496 bp, 9 predicted proteins | sample RifCSP13_1_FD_184019 | JGI IMG/M metagenome (GOLD analysis project Ga0209751, IMG submission 184019) | Soil microbial communities from Rifle, Colorado - Rifle CSP2_sed 13_1 (SPAdes) (version 2) | ecosystem: Environmental > Terrestrial > Deep subsurface > Rock core/Sediment | place: Rifle...
AAGCGCGACAGGTGCAGCGCGCAGGTCAGGCTGTTGCCGGTCAGGAAGCCCTTGTCAAGCTCGAAGTACTCGTGCGAGCAGACGCCCTGGGTGGCGTGGATCGTGCCCTCGAGGTTGACCAGCAGGATGTCCGTGCCGTCGACCTGGACCATCAGCATCGTTCCCGGCGCGAGGTCGTCGAGCCGCGCAACGGAGATCCGCCGCGTCATGTGGCCACGGAGGCCGCAGCTGGCTGGTTTGTGCCGCGGCCGACCCGCCAGCGCGTGTAGGCCGGAGGCCAGTCGCCGCGGAACTTGTAGCGCGCCACGAGCGCAGTCTCCAGGAGGAGCTCGAACACCGTGTCGTGAGCCTCGATCCGGTTCCGATAGGCCGCCTGCACCGCCGCGCGCCGGGCAGTGTCGTCGACGCGCACGACCCGGCCGGTCATCGCGAACTCGTCGTCACTCTCGGCCGGCGGGAACGAATGCACGGCAAGCCTGGGATCGCGTTCGAGGTCGCGCGTCTTGGGCGATGGGACGAGGGCGACGAACAGCCCACCGTCAGTGACGATGACACACACCGGATGCAACCGCGGCCCGCCGTCCGCGCGGATGGTGGCGATAAACGCCAGCCCGAGCCCGAACTGGTGGAGCAGCTCATGACCGGCCGCGGCGAGTTCCGGCGCCTCCGCCTCGAACTGACTCCAGGTTGCCAGCTGCACTGCCATCTTCATCTGCCTGGGCAATGGTAGGCCGAGCGAACTGGTCGTCAGGGTGACCGAGTGTCAGGCTGCCTGCGCCTCGGTCGAGGTAGGCCACTTCTGCTCGAGCAGCCGGCGCAGGCGTTCCTGCGCTTCGACCAGCGGGATGCGCGCCACGACCGGTTCGAGGAAACCAAGGACGATGAACTTGCGCGCCACCTCGCGCGGGATGCCGCGGCTCATCAGGTAGAAGATCTCGGTCTCGTCGATCGGGCCGACCGAGCTACTGTGGCTGGCGCGGCGAACGTCGGGCTGATCGATTTCGAGGCTCGGAATGGTCACCGAGCGCGCCGACTTCGCGAGCAGCATGGCGAACTCACCCAGGAAGCTGTCGGTGCCCTTGGCGCTCTTGTCGATCGCGATCATGCCCTTGAAGTAGCCCCGCGCCCGGTCGAGGAAGACGCCCTTACTGAGCAGGTCGCCGGTGGTGTCGGCGCCGATGTGGCGGGTGTAGCTGGTCAGGTCGAACAGTTGCCGGCCACCGCCGAAGCCGATCTCGACCTGGCGGACGCCCGAGCCCCGACCGACGAGTCGGTTGTCTATTCGGCTCTTGTGCAGCTCCCCGCCGACGCTGGCGAGCGCCCACTTAAGCTGCGCATCGCGATCCAGCGTCGCGTGGCGGTTGACGATCGCGAGAGTCTTGGGGCCGAAGTCCTGCTGGCCGGCGAAGCCCAGGTTGGCGCCGGCGGCGAGGTTGACCTCGGTCGTGCCCCACCACAGGCTCTGGGCCGCGTCGGGGGCGTGGTCGGTCGAGGGCAATTGCTCCTCGAGGATCTGCGCCGAGGCGTTTTCGCCGAGGCTGATGACGGTTCGCGCGACGAGGCCGCGTCCCGCGGTTCCGGCGCTCCAGCGCACGACGATGGGCTGCTCCAGCGCGACGTTCCTGGGAACGTGAATCAGCAGACCCATTGCCGCGTGGCTGCGGGCGAATTGGGCGAACTTGTCGTCGGCGGGCAGGCTCGAGCCACCGTCGATCGCGTCGCGCAGCAGCTTCGGCCGCTCCCTCAGGACGTTCTGGAACGTGTCAACAATCACGCCGGCGGCGCGCGCACTATCCGACAGGGCCCGTGCCACGACCCTGTCCTCAGCCACCTCGATCAGCGCGGCCGCTCCGTGTGGGACAGCGGTGCTTACCTGGGGTGCGTCACCCGTCTCGCGGTACGGCTCGACGTCCGCCCAGCGCGCCGCCCGCAGGTCGACGTAGAGCGTGAACAGCTGGTTGCCCTCGATGGGCAGCGCGACGTAACTCTCGTACGCGGCCAGCCGGTCCTCGAGAAGCCACTTGGGCTCGCTAAGATCGGCCGACAGGCGGCGGACAACGTCCTCGGCCGCGAAAGGAAGCTTGAGCGCGTCGGTCACTTACCCGAGGGCGCCTTCCATCTCCATCTTCACCAGTCGGTTGAACTCGATGGCGTATTCCATCGGTAGTTCCTTGGTGAAAACTTCGAGGAAGCCCTGCACGACGAGATTCTGCGCCTCGTTCTCGGACAGGCCGCGACTCATCAGGTAGAAGATCTGGTCCTGGCTGATCTTGCCCACGGTCGCCTCGTGGGTCATTGTCGTGTCGTCTTCCTGGATGTCGATGTACGGGTAGGTGTCGCTGCGGCTGTCGTCGTCGAGCATCAACGCGTCGCAGCGCACGCTGGCGACGACGCCCGTGGCGCCGGGCGCGACCTTCAGATGGCCGCGGTAGGTCGCGCGCCCGCCGTCCTTGCTGACGCTCTTGGAGACGATGCGGCTCTTGGTATCGGGCGCGAGGTGGATCGCCTTGGCGCCGGTGTCCTGGTGCTGGCCCTTGCCGGCAACGGCGACGCTGATGATGTCCGCGCTGGCACCGCGTCCGCGTAAATAGATACTCGGATACTTAACGGTCTTGCGCGAGCCGGTATTCGCGTCGATCCACTCCACTCTTGAATTTTCATGGGCATGGGCGCGCTTGGTAACCAGGTTGTAGACGTCATTCGACCAGTTTTGAATTGTCGTGTACCGAACCTTGGAACTCGGCAACGCGATTACTTCAACTACCGCGACGTGAAGCGAATCTGTGGCGTAGATTGGGGCCGTGCAGTTGTGGACCGCGAAGCCGCGCGCCAGGTAGGCGTTAGGCGCGCTGGCCATCTCGAGGTTGTACACGTAGCCCTCGTACGGCCGGCTCTCGATCTTGCGGATAGGCACCCAGAAGCAATTTCGCACCGCATCGAACCAGACGTACTTGTTGCGAAGCCCTTCGATGAAGTGGATGACATACGCCTCGGAGTGGCTTATCTCGCGCCCGTCCCTCATCGCTTCGGTGTACGCCTTGCGGATGTTGATACCTGCATAGATGCCCAGCCGCGCGAGTATCTCCTGCAACTGAAACGCGAGCACACGGGAAGTGGTAATTGCTCGCACCCGCATGCCACCGGCCGGTACGACGTACCGACTGCCATCGCCCAGCAAGTAGGTATCTATCAGCAACCGCTGCCGCTCCGGCGGCAACTCCATGAGCTCAGAGCTCAGACGCTTGGTGCTTGATCCTGTGCCGATGTACTTGACGCACAGCTCCATCAGTGGACGTGAATAGACGTAGACCTGTGCCTCGTTCTTGACGGGCACTTCGTACACGCCTGCGGGCTTTCCCGCGAGAGTGCTCATCAGAGCGCGCGCGTCGGCGACCTTGTCGCTCTCGTTGATGTTGAACGAAAGTCGCACGGTTGGAACGCCGTTGACGCCGTTCTCGAAGGCGCTGCCCTCAGCAAGGTAGTAGCCAAGGAACCGGAGGAGATCGTCAGTCAGCTCGGGATGGGCGGTCTGCTTTGCCGCCACCGGGAAGCACAACAAATCACCCTGGGCGAGCTCGCCGGCGGGAATCCACTCGGGCTCCGATGTATGGAATGCGGCCTCGTCCATCTTCCAGTTGGTTCCCATCCAGACCGCGGCGCGTTGCCGACGGAGAGCGAGGATCGGATGCTCGGGGGTCACTTCAAAGGCGTTTCCGACCGAAACCGGGACGATCTTCAGCATGTCGCCCGAGTAACTCCGCCTCCGTACCGCCGAAACCTCTGCCTCAATGCCGGCACTGTTCATCACCTTCTGGCCGGGGACAACCTCGGTGACCGGAACCATTGAATCTCCCAGGCTGACAAGCTCAGGCCCGGGGACACAACCTTCAATATAGTGTACTTTGGCGCCCTCATCGACAACAATTAACGTTCGCTCGAACTGCCCCGTGTTCTCGCCGTTGATCCTGAAATACGCCTGCAGCGGCAGCGGCACGTCGACGCCCTTGGGCACGTACACGAACGAGCCACCTGACCAGACGGCGCTGTTGAGCGCGGCGAACTTGTTGTCCTCCGGTGGCACGACCGTGGCGAAGTACTTCTTGAAGATCTCGGGGTATTCCTTGAGCGCCTGGTCGGTGCCCATGAACACCACGCCGAGCTTGGACAGCTCCTCGCGCACGGAGTGGTAGACGACCTCGCTGTCGTACTGCGCGCCGACGCCGGCCAGGAACTTGCGCTCAGCCTCCGGGATCCCGAGGCGCTCGAAGGTGGCCTTGATCTTGTCCGGGACGTCCTCCCACGACTTCTCCTCGCGCTCGGACGGCTTGCGGTAGTACATGATCTTGTCGAAGTCGATCCGATCGAGTCCGTCGGTCCAGAGCGGCATGGGGCGCTTCAGGAAGTGGTCGTACGCGCGCAGCCGGAACTGGAGCATCCAGTCGGGCTCTTCCTTGATCGCGCTGATCTCCTCGACCGTGTCGCGCGTCAGGCCGCGCTTGGTCTCGGTCAGGTAGACGATCTCGTCCTTGAAGTCGAAGCGCGAGCGGTCGTTGTCGACCATCTGCCGCTTGGTAAGGGTCATCACGTCTCCGATCCGGGCCGACCGCCCGGCCGGCGGTCTAATCCCGACTCCTATTATCGGAATTAGCGCGCCATCCGTCAACGGCGCCCGTCCCTAGCCTACGCGCGCTCCCCGTTCGACGTTCAGGATGGCCAGGCTGGGCTCGAGCAGACCGAGGTCGGCCAGCAACGCCCTGACCGTCGAGTCACCGAGTGGCTGGAGCGCGGCGGTCAACGCCTGGCGGGCAGAACGGCCGACTCCCGGCCCGGCACCGATGCCAGCGACATCGGCAACCCAGCCGCGCGTCAACCGACGCAGCCGAACTTCCAGCTGCGGCCCAGAGCCGGGCCGAAGCCTGAATTCGATGGTCGACTCGCCACGCTCCATGCCCGCATCGTGACGCGCGGCTGTGACACCTAGCGTGTCACACCCCTACGGGTCGCAGTCACCAGGCGCGTAGGACCGTCCGGGCATCAGGTCGTGCGGCGGGCCGAGCATCGGTGGGCCGGACCAGATATCGATCCGGCCACACGAAAGATCGACCCGCATCGCCTTGCCTGACTGCCCGGAACTGCCGCCGCCGTACTCGGTCCTGGTCACGTCGCCGGGCTTGACGTCGTACGCAGTCAGGGGCCTTCCCGACAAGGTTGTCGCGACGACATGCCAGGGCGGGGACGGCAAACGCGATTGGTCGATCGGGTCCGCCCGTTCGCCGGGTTGGAAGATCCCCACCTCGTTGCCGTTGACCATCACCTTCACGGCAAGTGTCGAGGTCTCGTTGGAGATCGACACCGTGAGCGGCTCGATGATCACGATCGACGCCGGCAGTGATGCGGCCACTCCGCAGGCCGCGGCAACAGTCGCGATGATCGCCGCGATCGTGGCCCAGGCAAGACGCATGATCAGGAGCCGCTGTCGTGCGGGACGAAATCAACCGTCGAGGCGTCGACCGGAGCCCACAGGATGATGGCCACGGCGCGGGTCATGCCTGTGCCAATAGAGCAGCCCGATTCCCACGTCTTGGCACTGATGACAAAGCCGCTGTTGACCCGTTCGAGGACCAGCTCGGTCAGGTGGTCGCACGAGGAGCCATCTAAGGTGACGATCAGCAGCCTGCCATCAGAGCCATAGTTGATCACAGCGTCCGGTAGGGCCCTCGGGACTGCGGCGATGGCCAGCCCTCTTACAAGCCCGGTCCGGTCGTCAAGGGTCACCGTGAGCGCAGGATCCACGGCGCTCAAGGCGGGGAAGCGGATCTCGAACTGTCCGGGCGCGATCAGCGCGCTGAGTGGCGTCACTGCCAGGAGCACAATCAGCACCGCTGCAACGGCAGCCCGGGCAAGCCTCGCTCTCATGGCACGCCACAGCATGCGCCGCTCCGCGCCGGCGCGCCAGTGCCAACCGGCCCCGCCCCCGCCGGCGCTGCGCCAGGAGTCAGCCCAGGCCGAACATGTCCCGGCAGCGCTCGAGGCCGGCGACCTCGACCCGCGGCCGCTCGCGCGCGTGCCATTGGTCGACGTGCATCCGCCAACGGATCAGTTCCTTTGCCTCCCCCCGCGGGGCCAGCACGTCGATGCCGTCCTCCGAGTAGCCCAGGGCGCGCGAGACGGACGCCGACGCCGGGTTGTCGACGAACGAACCGGATGTCGCCCACACCGCGCCGAGGTGGTCGAAGGCGAAGCCGAGCACCGCAGCGCGCATCTCCTTACCGAACCCCTGGCGCTGGAACTCGCGCGCCAGCCACGAACCGGTCGAGACGCTGCGCAGGACGGCGAAGTTCTCGGCGCCGATGCCCTGGGTGCCCAGCAGCCGACCCCCCGACCAGACGCCGAAGTCAAGCGACCATTTGCCGACGGACCAGTTAGCGCGCGTGCTCCAGTGGTACTGCATGAACGAGCGCTCGAACTGCGGGCTGGGCTGATCGGTCCAGGCGAAGCCGAAGGGCATCTCGTTCGGGTCGTGGATGCCGCCCCGGGCAATCTCGAGCAGCTCGACCAACTCGTCCTCTGTCGGCAGGCGCAGCTCGAGGCGCTCGGTCCAGACGCGGATGTCGAACAGCGGCCACGGGTGTTCGTTCACCAGCCGAAGTCTAGTGACCGCCCTGCCCCGCTACAGTCGGTCGCGTGAGTCTGCTACGCCGCATGGCCGACGCACGCATCCTCCAGCCGCTCCGCCAGCGGGACTTCGCGCTGCTCATCGGCGGCAGCGCCGTATCACTGATCGGCGACGGGTTCTTCCACGTCGCCCTGGCGTGGCAGGTCTACCAGATCAGCAACGTCCCCACGGCGCTGTCCTTCGTGGGTGTCGCGGCGACGCTGCCGCTGGTCATCTTCCTGCTCATCGGCGGCACCTTCTCGGACCGCTACGACCGGCGCCGGCTGATGATCGGCGCCGACCTGCTGCGCGGTATCGCGATCGGGGTGATGGGCCTGCTGTCCATCGGCGGCTCGCTCGAGCTGTGGCACATCGCGGCTCTGATGGCCGTGGTCGGCGCGGGCGACGCGTTCTTCAATCCGTCGTCGACCGCGATCGTGCCCGACCTTCTGCCCGAGGACGCGCTGCCGCAGGCGAATGCGCTGACGGGCATCCTGCGCCGGCTGATGATCAGCATCGTCGGCCCGGCGCTGGCCGGCTTCGTGATCGCCGCGTTCGGCTCGGGTCCGGCCTTTGTCATCGACGCCCTGACCTTCGCCGTTTCGGCGGTGGCCGTCTTCGCCATCCGCACCCGCCCCCAGGCGCGCGCGACGACCCAGCTGGGCGTGCGCCAGACGCTGGCCGAGATCGGCGAGGGCTTCGCATTCGTGCGCAAGACGACATGGATCTGGGCCACGCTGCTGTCGGCCATGCTCAGCCTGCTGGTCTTCTTCGGTCCGGTCCAGGTGCTCGTCCCGTTCCTGATCAAGAACCGCCTCGGGCTGGGGCCCGAGGCGCTGGGTTCCATCTTTGCCTTCGGCGGCATAGGTTCGATCGCCATGGCGCTCACCATCGGCCACTTCGGCCTGCCCCGGCGGCGGGTGACGGCGATGTACCTGGCGTGGACCTTCGGCATCGGCACAATGGCCGTGTACGGGTTGATGACGAGCCTATGGCAGGCGCTGCTGGTGGCCATCTTCACCCACGCGCTGTTCGAGCTCGGCCAGGTGATCTGGACGACGATGATCCAGCAGTTGGTGCCGCGCCAGTTGCTGGGTCGTGTGTCGAGCCTCGACTGGCTCGTGTCGGTCGGCCTGATCCCGGTGTCGTACGCGCTGACCGGACCGGCCTCGGATCTGCTCGGCGCGGGACCGACGATGGTCGTCGGCGCCCTGCTCGGGGGCGTGCTGACCATCGCGCTGCTGTTCGTGCCGGGCGTGCGCGACCCGGAACGGCTGGCAGCAGGCGAACCGGGCCTGCTCATTTCCACCGCGCCCGAGCAGGACGCCTTGTAACCGCTGCCCGGCACGCGCCGGGCGTGAGGTCAGGGCAGCGCGGCGATGATCTTGGCCGCCTGCGATTCGGTCACGCCATCGAAGAAGACCAGCGTGTCGCCCGACGGATAGGCGTAGCTCGTGTTGCCGTCGCTGTCGGTCGAGACATAGACGTTCCTGCCGCCGACGTTCGACGAGGTGACCTGCCCGGGGATGTCGGTGCTGCCCGACTGCGCCGCCAGCAGGGCCAGGTACTGGACCATCGCGTTCGAATCGGTGCCCGGGGTGCGGAACGCCTGCAGCTCGACCTCTTCGCCGTCCACCGTCGCGGTGGCCGAGCCGAAACTCATCGTCGCGAAGTTGAGGCCGCCCTGGGCCTCCTGCATGGCCTGGTTGACCGATGCCTGGCCGCCGAAGGCGCACAGGAAGTAGACCCAATACATGGACTGCACGTCGGTCACCGGCTGGCCGTCGATCTGAGCCGGGAAGTGGGCCGTGAGCTGGGTGTCGGGCGGAGGGCTCGCGGGATTTGGATTGCTCAGGCTGAGCGTCGGCACTGCGTCGCATTCGTGGCCGGTCACGCCCACCGGGGCCTGCGTCGGTCCGCCTGGCGCCTGCGTGACAACTGGCGCCTGCGTGCCACCCCCGGGTGGCTGCGTGGCGCCGGCTGGGGTTGGCGTTGCCCCGGGCGCGGAGCTACAGCCGACGATGGCGAGCAGAGCGGCGGCCGAAACGACCGCACCAATGGTCCAGCGCACCTTCGTACCTCCTTGACGTCATACAGCTGCCGGCATCGTACTCTGATCGCCCGGGCGGTGGTCGAGGCGCGCGGCCAGGGCAGCGGCGAGCCGGTCGTAGTCGGCCGGCGTGTTGTACAACTGGGCCGAGACGCGCAGCAGGCGCCGGCGCGGCGACCCGTCAGCGGGGGTGTGCGGCCAGGCGTAGACGGGCACCTCGATGGCGTCCTCGTAGATCAACGCCTCGTGGAGTGGATCGAGCGGGTACGTCGCGCTCGGATCGGCATCGCCCGCCGGCTCGGCCGGCCCGGGGCTGATGTCGTCGCTGAGCTCGACCGCGGCAATCGAGCCGATCATCTCCGCCGGCGCCGCCGGCCCCGAGCCGAGCACGTCGAGCAGCTTCTGCCGACCGACCAGCACGAGCCGGTGGTTACGCTCGATCACCTCAGCCCAGCCGCCCGGGACCAGCGCGGTGAAGAAGTCGAGCGCGGCGGGGATGGCCAGGTAGGCGGTCGGATCGGAGGTGCCCGTCCAGTCGAACTCGAGCCGGAAGCGCGAGCGGTTGCGGCGCGGCGAGTTGGCGCCGTGCGAGGTGACCAGCGGACGGATGCGCTCCTGGCGGTCGCGCCGGACGTGGACGAAGCCGGCGCCCTTTGGCGCGCACAGCCACTTGTGGCAGTTGCCAGCGTAATAGGCGGCACCGAGCGTGGTGACGTCGAGCGCGACCATGCCCGGCGCATGGGCGCCGTCGACGATCGTGTCGATACCACGATCGGCCAGCGCGGCGACGAGTCGCGCGACCGGGAAGACGAGACCGGTCGGGCTGGTGATGTGGCTGAGGACGGCCAGGCGAGTGCGCTCGGTGACGCGGCCCACGATCGCCTCGACCACCTCGTCCGGGGACGCGACCGGGAACGGCACAGCGGCCACGACGGCCTGCGCGCCGGTTCGTCCGGCGACCCGCCGGATGGCGTTGAGACACGCGTTGTATTCGTGGTCGGTGGTCAGGATCTCGTCGCCCGGCGCGAAGTCGAGCGCGGCGAGGATCGTATTCACGCCGGTCGTGGCATTGGGTACCAAGGCCAGGTCGTCCGTGTCCGCGTGCAGGAAGTCGGCCAGCCGCCCGCGGGCGTGGTCGAGATGGCCTTCGAGGTCCGTGCCGTTGAACTGCGTCGGCTGGCGCTCCATCCGCGTGCGCCACTCGTCCTGGGCGCGCAGCACGGGCCACGGACACGCCCCGTATGCGCCGTGGTTGAGGTAGGTCACGTCGGGATCGATCGCCCAGTAGCGGGCCAGGCCCTCGTCGGTCACGCGCTCGTTCACGCCGCGGTCAGACTAGCGGCCGCTACGATCGGCGGCGTGTGCGGGAGGATGACGATGCGCGCGGACCCGTCCGACGTGGCGCGCATCTTCGACGCCGAGGTGCGCGAGCCGGAGGCGTTCGCCGACCTCGGACCGCGCTACAACGTCGCGCCCAGCCAGCCCATCGCGGTCGTCGTGCAACGCGATGAGGGGCGCTTCCTCGAGCTCCACCACTGGGGCCTGGTGCCGGCCTGGGCGAAGAGCGTCGCTGCCGGCAACCGGCTGATCAACGCGCGCGCCGAGACGGTCGCGACGAGCCCGGCTTTCCGCACGGCATTCCTGCGCCGGCGCTGCATCATCCCCGCCGACGGCTTCTACGAGTGGCAGCGCGAAGGGCGGCGCAGGCAGCCCTACCTGATCCACGCCGCGGACGACCGGCCGCTCGCCTTTGCCGGCCTGTGGGCGCCGTGGCGAGATCCGGCAACGGGC
>Ga0209751_10006874_pt1 | contig 10494 bp, 7 predicted proteins | sample RifCSP13_1_FD_184019 | JGI IMG/M metagenome (GOLD analysis project Ga0209751, IMG submission 184019) | Soil microbial communities from Rifle, Colorado - Rifle CSP2_sed 13_1 (SPAdes) (version 2) | ecosystem: Environmental > Terrestrial > Deep subsurface > Rock core/Sediment | place: Rifle...
TACCGCGATCCTCACGGCCGCCTTGGCAGTGCGCTTGCCATTGCGCGTCTGCAGCATCCATAACTTGCCTTTTTCGATCGTAAATTCTACATCCTGCATCTCGCGATAATGGCGTTCGAGCTTATCACAGATCTCAAGGAATTCGCGGTATGCCTGCGGCATCTCTTCACCCAGGTGATCGATCTTCTCGGTGTTGCGGATCCCGGCTACAACATCTTCACCCTGGGCGTTCAACAGGTAATCGCCGTACATCTTCCGCTCACCGGTGGCAGGATCGCGCGTGAAAGCCACGCCGGTGCCCGACTCCCAACCCATATTGCCGAACACCATGGTTTGAATGTTGACCGCGGTTCCCAGATCATGGGCGATGTCGGCTGCGTTGCGGTAATCCACCGCCCGTTTACCGTTCCAGGATTTAAAGACCGCCTCGGTCGCCAATCTCAACTGCTCGAGGGGGTCCTGGGGGAAATCAAACCCCTCGTGCTTGGCTACTACCGCCTTGAACATCTCGACCAGTGTCTTCCAATCTTCGGCGGTCAGCTCGGTGTCGGACTTTACACCTTTCCGTGCCTTGTACTCCTTCAACGGGTCCTCGAAGGCCTCATCCGGGATTCCAAGCACGACTTCGCCAAACATCTCCACCAGACGGCGGTAAGCGTCGAAAACGAAGCGCTCATCCCCGGTCAGCTTTGCCAGGCCGGCGGCTGACTTATCGTTCAACCCGATGTTCAACACCGTATCCATCATGCCCGGCATAGAAAACTTGGCTCCTGAACGGCAAGAGACCAGCAAGGGATTATTTGGATCGCCAAATTTCTTGCCAGTCGCCGCTTCCACAGCTTTGAGGGCTTCCAACTCTTGCTCCCACATTCCCGCCGGGAATTTCTGGCCGCTCTCCAGATAAGCATTGCAGGCCTCTGTGGTAACGGTAAACCCCGGTGGGACAGGCACCTCAGCCCGCGTCATGTCCGCCAGGCCAGAGCCTTTCCCGCCCAACAAAGCGCGCACTCCCTCCCATCCCCCTCCCACGTATTGTTCAGCGTTCTCCACTTCGCTGAACAGGTAAACCCATTTCTTTCCAGTCATTCCGACCTCCTAAATAGAATTAAAATGATAGCTAGGATGATAGGCACACGGGGTATAGTTTACCACCCGGATGAATTTTTCACAAACTAAAAATTATCTTGCAGGATTGATAAGTAAATTAACTGACTCCAGTACTCGGGTATGCTACAATCTTATAAGTCACGAAAAAGGCAAACCCGGTGAAAACCGGGGACGCAAAGCCATGGGTCTAAAGCCATCGTAAGGGTGGTTAGGATCGCCAGGCCGCCGAAGATGTCAGTCAGCTGCTTTGTCATCTGTAAAAAGGCCTGGTTTCCCAGGCCTTTTTTCGCAGGATCGCAAGGCATATCGGACATCCGACCTTACTGGAGAACTTTATGAATAGACCTACCATTCTCAAGCGTCCTCTAACCATAACCCTGATAATTATATTAATTGCTGGATTGGCCATGGCGTCAGCGCCTATGGCTTCCAGGTCGCTTTCTCTAATCATCCAGGGAGCAGATGTGGAGACTGTCGCCCGGATCGTCTCAGCCTACGGTGGAACAGTCACTTCGCGCCTGGAAGTGATCGACGCAGTCGGCGCGCTCCTGCCTGAGAGAGCTATCGCCAATCTACGCCTGGAACCTGGGGTCAAGGCGATCCTGCCCAACGCAGCGGTTAAGCTGGCCGACAATGGGGATAGCCTCCCAATCCCGGCCACTGATTATGCGGATGTTGTTGGGGCAGATATTGTCTGGGAACAGGGAACGATTGGCAAGGATGTCACGGTTGCCATAGTCGACACGGGCCTCGGCAAACACCCAGGCCTGGATAAGAATAGCGAGGGAAAGAAGCGGAACCGCATTATCGGATGGATGGACTTTGTCCAGGGAAGTGCGGCGCCGCGCGATCCCAATGGCCACGGCACCCACATCGCCGGCATCATCGCCAATAGCCAGGTTGGGCCGGACGGTGAATGGAATGGGATCGCGCCAGGCGTGGGATTGGTTGGTGTGCGCGTGCTCGACTCGCAGGGTTACGGCACCTATGAAAAAGTCATCCAGGGGATCCAGTGGGTGATCCAGAATAAGGATCCCTTGAACATCAGGGTTCTAAATCTTTCCTTGGTGTCGACCGTCCAATCACCCTATTGGGCCGATCCCTTGAATCAAGCAGTGATGCAAGCCTGGGCGCAAGGCATCACCGTAGTCGTAGCCGCTGGAAATAGTGGGCCTGGAGCGATGTCGATTGGCGTTCCCGGAAACAACCCCTATGTGATCACCGTTGGCGCATTCACGGACAACTACACCCCGAACGATTGGGGGGATGACTACCTGGCGCCCTTCTCCGCCGCCGGCCCGACGCTGGATGGGTTCGTCAAACCGGACGTGGTAGCGCCAGGCGCTCACATGGCCTCTTTGATGCTGCCCAATAGCTACATTGCCAAGAACCATGAAGCCAACCGCACCTCCCCGCATTACTTCACCATGGCTGGGACTTCGCAAGCCGCGGCCGTCGTTTCTGGGATCGCGGCCTTATCGCTCTCCCACAACCCAGACCTGTCTCCAGACCAGGTCAAGTACCGGGTCATGCAGACTGCATTCCCCTGGATAAACCTGGATACGACCGAAGCTCTCTACAGTCTCTGGCAGCAAGGTTCTGGGAGGGTTAACGCACCGGATGCTGTTTATGCGGATGTCAGCGGTACCGCCAATAACGGTTTGGACATTTGGGCCGATATGTCAGGCGAAGGACACTACGAAGGCTTTTCGTATTACGACGAAGCCTCAGGCGAATTCCGATTGCGCGGCGAGTTTAGCGATTGGACTGGCGGCTACGGCGCCTGGGCCGGCGGTTATGGTGCCTGGGCAGGTGGGTACGGCGCTTGGGCTGGCGGTTATGGTGCCTGGGCCGGCGGTTACGGCGCCTGGGCGGGCGGCTATGGCGCCTGGGCTGGTGGATATGGGGCTTGGGCAGGCGGCTATGGCGCTTGGGCAGGTGGATACGGGGCTTGGGCAGGTGGTTACGGTGCCTGGGCGGGCGGTTACGGCGCTTGGGCTGGCGGCTATGGGGCCTGGGCCGGGTCCTATGGCGATCCAACCTTCGCCGAACGGTTCACCAACTGGCAGGACGAATTTGGCGTCTGGATTGGCAGTATTCCATGGACAGGGAATTGGGTGAACTTCGATGGTTGATCCGATCAAGCCATCCTGATATTATCGGGAACGGAAAGGAGCGAGACGAGGAGGAGTCTCGCTCCTTTGTTCATCTTGAACCATTCTCGGGGCTGGTCACTTAATCCGGATTAAAGCCTGCTCGACGCGCTGGAGTTCCTTATCCGCTCCCAATTGTCCAAATATCATCCTGGCTTCCTGGAAATGTCCCCGCCCTCGAAGAGAATCGCCTTGTGTGCTGGCTAATAATCCTAATTCAAATTCAGAACGGGCCGCCTCCAGCTTTTCATAGGAAGCGTGAAAAAGTGCCGCGCTTTCCTCCAGCATCTGATGCGCGCCTTCCATATCCCCACGTCGCCGGGAGATCGCACCTTGCAGTCTTAAAATCCGCCCATACTGCACCGATCCACCACCATGATTTCCATTATCTCTGATTAAATCGAGTGATTTGACCGCCCAATTCATCGATCGCTCAAAATCCCCCTGGGCGAGATAATTCTCAGCCAGATAAGTCGCAGCATCGATCAGATTATCCTGTGCCCCCAGTTCCTCGAAAACGTGCATACATTCCTGGAGCTGGTTTTCCGCCACGCGATACTGTCCCAGGGAACCCGATAACCGCCCCAGGTACATGCGCGCCAGCCCCAGGTAGAAGCGGTGACCGATCTGCTCAGCCAGGGCAAAGCCCGTCTCCAAGTGCGTTTTTGCGGCCTCGAAATTCCCGCGGTCAAAATTCACCAGCCCGGTGTTAATGTTTGCCAGGGCAATCCCCTCCGCGTCACCGAGCCTCTCGAGCAGTTCAACGCTCTGCAGGAAATTGGTTTCCGCATCGCGCAGGTCCCCGCGCATTAAACCGAGCAGCCCCAGGTTGTTGTAAAGCCGCGCGACTCCTGCCAGGTCCCCAATCGCCTCCCGTAAAGCCAGGCTCTTGCGCACATGGGCGTCCGCCTCGTCGTAAGCGCGCTGCTGGTAGGCGACTGCCCCCAGGCGATTATGAAGGGAGGCGATGACATCAACCTGTTGGCTGGCCTCCACCAGACTCAGCCCCGAGGAGAGGCTTGCTTTGGCTTCCTCGAAGTTGCCACGCAGGAAGTGAATCCAGCCTAGATCATTGTATACATTTGCTTTTTCGACCGGTAAAGAAGTGGGATTGCCTTCCAAAACGCGGCTCGCACCTGCCAGGCAGGTTAACGCCTGGTCATAATCTCCTTGCCGTTCATAGGTCGTGCCGATCTTGCGCTGTAAAGCACAAGCCTCGCAAACCTTGATCCCAGGATCGACCAGCTCCACCGTCTCCAGCACGGATTGATAATTCTGGCGCGCTTCTGAATACTCGCCAATGAAGACCAACACATCCCCCAAGCCGACCCTAACCTGCAATTCTTGATCGGGGGTATGCAACACTTTCGGCAGGAGACCGTTCGCCTCTGTATAATGAGCGCGTGCCTGTTCATTGGCGTAATCGCGGGATGCTTTCTGCCCGGCGAGAATCAGATAGTGCAACGCCCGGTCGAGTTTCGAACTTCTTAAATAATGGCCGGCGAGCACCTCGATTTGTTCATCCAGGCGATCAGCATACAACCATTCGATCGCCTCGCCAACCCGCCCATGCAACTCATTGCGGTCACGCCGGAGCAATGTGCTGTAGACAGCATCCGAAGTGAGCACATGCCGGAACAAATACCTCGTTTCCGTGCCCTGGGCCTGTCCCAACAGGAAAGCTCTCTCCACCAGGGTTTTCAGAGCGCCATCCAAATCGCTCTCTTTTTCCGGCTTCATCACCTCCGCCAATAACGGCCGGTTGAACTGGCGCCCGATTACCGAGGCAGATTGCAGGATCTTCCTTTGAAATTGATTCAAGCGGTCAAACCGCGCCAGGATCAGGTCTTGCAGGTTGTCTGGCACCCGCAGAGCGTCTGTTTTGGTTCCCGCGGCTAACCGCCAGTGTCCATCGGCTTGATGAATCACACCTTCATCGATCAGCGCCCGCAGAATTTCCTCCAGGTAAAATGGGATTCCTGCAGCCCGTTGAAGAATCTGTTGCCGAAACGCGTCTGGTAATTTTGGGCTTGCCAGCAGCTCGGAAAGCAGGCGCTCGCCTTGCTCGGATGTGAGCCCTTGGAGGGGAATGCAAATGAATTCATCACCCAATCGTTTTTGAGCGAGGGAGAGGACATCCTTAAGCTTCCCATCCTGGACGGGTCGGGAATTAGCGAAGATCAATAGCGGTGCCTGGCGCAGGGAATCGAATAAGAATGCCAGCAGATCGAGGGAAGCATCATCCGCCCAGTGTAAATCCTCCAAGATCAAGACCAAGGGCTGCCGGAAAGCCTCGGCCACCAGCAGGTCTCGCACGGCTAAGAATATCTGTTGGCGCAGCTGTCCCGCGTCGAGGTACGCCAGTCTTTGGGCAGTCTGGGGATCGGCATGCTCGAACGAAAAGATGTGCTCCAGGTAGGGGAGCAGCTCGGTGGCCTGGCTGCCCAATATTTCATTGACTTTCGAGATCAGTCGCCAGCGCGCCTCCAGAGATGACATCTGGGGGGAGATCTGCAAGTAATCTCGCAGGAGCTCTAGAAATATCCAATACGATACCGATCGACGGTAGGTCAGGCTTTGACCTTCAACAACCAGCTGGCTGGTTTGATCGGTGTGGGACTTGAACTCTCGCGTCAGGCGGCTTTTCCCGATCCCCGCTTCGCCGCTCAGCAGGATAAACATGCCCCGCTGGCGAAGGTGAAGCCCTTGAACCGCTTCCTCTAACTTCTGCAATTCGGGTTCGCGGCCTACCATCGGCGCTCGCAAACCTTCCAACCCGCGCACATCGCCTGGTTGGGTTTTCACGCTCGCCAGACGATAAGCAGTTAACGGGCGCGTGATCCCTTTTAATCCCAGATCATAGATTGGTTCAAAGTCGAATATGCGCTGAGTCGTTTTATGAACGCTTTCGCTGACCAGGATGCCCCCGGGAGGCGCAGCTTCCTCGAGCCGGCGCGCCAGGTTCACCGTATCGCCGATGGCGGTGTAATCCATCAGCAAGTCAGAACCTACGCCGCCTACAACGACCGTCCCTGCGTTCAAACCGAGGTGCATCTGCAACTTGACCCCCAGCCGGCCAGCCCACTCCTGGTTGAGCAGCTCAAGGCCAGCCTGCATGTCCAGCGCCGCGCGAACTGCGCGTTCAGCATTGTTTTCGTGGGCGATAGGCGCTCCAAACAGCGCCATCAAGCCATCGCCGATGATCTTGTCAACGATGCCTTCGTACTGGTAAACCTTCTCTGCCAGGAGCTGGATATAGTCCTGGATCAAATCAAACAGGTCTTCGTCATCGATTTGCTCCGCCAGGCCAGTATAGCCGCATAGATCGGCGAACAGGACCGTCACATTCCGCCGCTGGCCAGCCGCCTCCAGGCCAGCCTGGCGGAAGCGTTCTTTTAGGTCGGCCCCCACCAGGATGCCTAAACGATCCGCCGCCGGATTGGCAGTTTCCGCTTTGGAGGCTGCTTGACCGGCAGAGTCGACCAGCCGGTTGCCGCAGTTGCCGCAAAAACGCATCGCTGGCGGATTATGGAAACCGCAGCTGGAACAAACGAAAACCACCCCTTCCCGATCGGTGCTGTGCATCAACGAAATACTATACCATGTGCCAGAACTTGAATACCTTTCAAAACCGTTACGCCAATTACCTTCCCGAAAGGTTTTCTCGAAAATGCTTGTTGACACCATTTGACAACCCCGGTATAATATTGCGGCCCCGGCTCAGGTCGCTGGGGCGAAGTCTTGTTATCCCCAACTTCCCCGCGCCTCGGCACTGGCGACAAGAGTCGCTTTGCAAAGCGCGGAGCGCGCGGCGAAGTGAAGGTTGGAGGTTGTTCCTATGAAATACGCCATTTTGGAAGATGGCGGCAAGCAATATCGGGCCGTCGAAGGCGGCACGATCGAAGTCGACCGCTATGAAGCCGCTCCAGGCGACCAGATCGATCTCGACCGTGTGCTATTAATCTCCGACGGCGAGTCCGTCACCATCGGGACTCCATTCGTAGAGGGAGCCAAGGTCGAAGCTACGGTGGTCACCCACTTCAAGAGTCCTAAGGTGGTAGTCTTCAAATACAAACCGAAAGAGCGCTATCGGGTAAAACGCGGTCACCGCCAGCAATACACCCGGCTCAGGATCGATGCCATCATGGCGGCATCAGGAGGTAAAAATGGCTCATAAGAAAGGCGGCGGTTCCAGCCGCAACGGTCGCGATAGCAAGGGCCAGCGCCTGGGGGTTAAGGTGTTCAGTGGAGAGAAGGTACTCTCCGGGAACATCCTTGTCCGCCAGCGCGGCACCCGCATTAAACCCGGGGACAACGTCGGCGTAGGCTCGGACGACACGCTCTTTGCTACGATGGATGGTGTCGTCGTTTACGAGACCGTCCGCGAAGGTCGCAAACGCGTCAGCGTCTTACCAGCAGCAGAAGAATCAGTGAAACAAGGAACGTGAAAGGTGATTTAAGGACTTCACTTTTCACGCCTCACGTTTCACTCTTTACGCTTCACGCTTCACGTCTAAGGATTTTCTGACTATGAAAAAGGATATTCACCCGACTTATTACCCGGACGCCCAGGTCATCTGTGCTTGTGGTAACACCTGGACAACCGGCTCCACCCAGAAAGTGATCCACACCGACATTTGTTCGAATTGCCATCCCTTCTATACTGGTGAACAACGCATCGTGGACACGGAAGGCCAGGTAGACCGCTTCTATAAGAAATTGCACGCCCGTGAGCAATATGTTTCAGACCTGGAAGCGCGCGAGGCTGCCCGCACCTCTCCAGAACGCCCCATCGCTGAACTGGAGTTAGGTACCCGCGCCACCGAAGCGCTGGCTAAAGCGGGGGTTACCAAAGTTGGCCAGGTGCTCGACCGGTTGGCCCTGGGCGAATCTGCCGTGCTTTCAATCGAAGGCTTTGGGCGCAAATCCCTCGCCGACCTGAAGAAGCGCCTGCGGCAGATGGGGTATCAACTTCCTGAAGCTGCCGAAGAAATCCAGGTCTAAGGCACACAACCTACTTGATTTCTGGAAAAAATATAAAAACCTCCCGCCCGATCGTAACGGCGGGAGGTTTATTTTATTTAGGGGTTACGCAGATGTGGGGATTGGGGTGTGTTTGGGCGGGCAACGCCCACCCAAACACACCCATCCTCATTCCAACTGCGTAAGTCCTAATTAACTTGAAATTTGTGATGAAGTTCACTATAATAAATTTATGCACAGAGCAGTGTTTTTTTCCTTGCTTGCCGTCACCACGATCTTGGCCATGACGGCATGCGGCGGGGGCGAACCGGCCCAGCCGGCTGAGACTGCTGGCGGGCCAGCTCCCGCTCCACTAACCCTTTCGCCATCGATAGTTCAACTGACCCCTTCGCCAGCAGTCCCCAGCCGAACTCCTCTTCCCACGGCGACGCCGACCCCGCTACCGCTTCCCTCGCGGGAGCAGGCCACTCTCGAATTCCAGCGATCCATCGTGCCCCTACTTGATCGGAGAGGGCAGCTTCCGCAAGCTCCCGAAGACCTGGATTTACCCCCGCTCGAGGAGATGCAGATCGTGCTCGTGCCCGCCACCGAGCACCTGTACTATATCCAAAGCGTGCTCTACCCTGAATCAAAGCCCGGAGTCGCTGGGGGAGAAGCCGTCCTTTACCTGATTTATTCTTACTATCGCGGTGAAAATCTGAGAAGCGTTTTTTCTCCCCTTCCCTTTGCCCCTACCACCCAGGAGGTAAAGGTCCAACTTCAACAGGTGGTGGAGATCGATGGTCAGGTCTATATTTATGAGGAAACGAACGGGGTCGGCGGTGAAGGCACCCAGGACGAAAGAGAACTGGTCACCCAGGCGCTGGGTGATCTTAACCTGACGGTAATCCTGGGCACCCATTCCAGGGATGTCCTCGACCGGCTGGAGTCGATCATCGGCCATGCCACCGGGATAATCTTGTCCTCACAGATCAGCCAAACCCAGCAGCTGGCGTTGCTGGAGCGGTCTCTTGAGAGCGAAAACTGGTCCGACCGCGCGAAGGCAGCCACCATCTTAGGCAACCTGGGTGCTACAGACAGCCTGCCGGCGCTGATCGCAGCGCTCAGGTTCGGCGGGGCAAGCGACCAATCCTCGGTGCTGAGCGCAATTAACCAGCTCAAGCCGGGCACAATCGACCCGGAGCAACGTGAAGATTCGGCTTACCTTTCCGGGACGCTGGACAGCCCGGAGTGGGAAACCCGCGCCACCGCCGCCATGTTGCTGGGACGCCCCTCATGGGTGCGCGAATGGGAAATGGGACCAGTTCTTCCAGGGCTGCAGGCGCTTTTAGCGGACCCGCAGTCCGAGGTGCGCGCGGCAGCCGCCTGGGCCTTAGGAGAATGTGGAGTGGAGGCAGCTGCAGCCGTTCCCGCCTTAATCCTGGCGCTCGGCGACGAGCAGGGCACAGTGCGCCAAAACGCCGCCGCAGCCCTGTCGCTGTCTAAGGAAGAACCTGGCCAGGTAGTGCCAGCCTTGATTGGCGCGCTGCAAGATCGTGACTACCAGGTGCGCGCCAATGCTGCCAGGGTTCTGGGCTATTTTGGCCCGGCCTCGGCGCAGGCCGTCCCAAGCCTGGAGCAGGCCCTGGGCGACGAGTTCATCCTGGTACGTTATCTGGCAACCGGGACACTGGGGGAGATCGGCCCGCAGGCCATGGCGGCCTTACCACGCCTGCTGGAGACAATAACAGCAGACGTGAGCCCTGCCGTGCGGATAGCGGCCCTCCAGGCGGCCCCTCTGATCGCACCCGATTCGGCCGAGACGATCGCCGCCCTGGCCCGGGCTTTGAGCGACCCCCACACCGAGGTGCGGAAGGCTGCGGCTTGGGAGTTGACCGTTCTAGGCGATAAAGCAATCGCCGCAGTGCCCGCCCTGATCGCTGCCCTCCAAGATCCGGATGGAAAAGTGCGCGAGAATGCCCTCCAGGCGCTGAAAGACATCACCGGGCAGGACCTGCCCGCCGAACCAGACGCCTGGCAGAAGTGGTGGGAGGAACAGTAAGCGGCGCCGTCCTTCCACATCAATCACAGTACTGCATCGATTTCTTTCCCATCACTGTTGCCGCCAGACCGTTATGGTAGAATCCTGGAATACTATCCCGCGAGGCGACCATGAAACATCATACCGGCTCCGTTGAAGTCATCGTTGGCTCGATGTTTAGCGGCAAGACGGACGAGCTGATCCGCCGGCTGCGCCGCGCCATCATCGCCC
>Ga0209751_10006876_pt1 | contig 10493 bp, 18 predicted proteins | sample RifCSP13_1_FD_184019 | JGI IMG/M metagenome (GOLD analysis project Ga0209751, IMG submission 184019) | Soil microbial communities from Rifle, Colorado - Rifle CSP2_sed 13_1 (SPAdes) (version 2) | ecosystem: Environmental > Terrestrial > Deep subsurface > Rock core/Sediment | place: Rifle...
GACCGAAGAGGAAAACGTTCGTGCAAGCTCGCCTTTCGGCCCCTTCACGCGAACGTCGGATCCGCTCACGTCGACTTCGACGCCGGCAGGGATCTCAACAGGCAGACGACCGATGCGGGACACTCAGACCTCCTACCAAACCTTGCACAGGATCTCGCCGCCGACGCCAAGCTGTCGGGCGCGTGCTCCGGTCATCACACCCTTCGGCGTAGAGAGAATCGCCACGCCGATGCCGGAGAGTACCCAGGGGATCGTGGACCTCTTGGTGTAGATGCGCCGGCCGGGGCTGCTCACCCGCTCGAGTCCGGATATCACGGCGCGCCGCTCTCGGCGCTCACCAATGTACTTTATCTTCAATCGCAGCATCTTCTGAGGGGCCGTTTCGCCGTCGGCAACCTCGAAGGCCTCCAAAAAGCCCTCGTCCTGCAGAATTCGGGCGATCTCCACCTTCAGCTTGGAATTCGGCATTGCGACCTGCGCATGCCCCGCCATCACGGCATTGCGTATGCGGGTCAGCATGTCGGCGATCGGATCATTAACTGACATCTACAAACCTCCGCCCGGCTACCACGAGGCCTTCACGACGCCCGGAATCTTGCCGGTCAACGCCAGTTCTCGAAAGCAGATTCGGCAAAGCCCGAAGCGGCGAATGTAGCCACGCGCTCGGCCGCACCGCTGGCAGCGATTTCGCACCTGCACCGGATAACGACGCCGGAGCTCGCGGTACTGCATGCACTTCTTGGCCATACCCTACGAATCCTTCCTGGTGAACGGCATCCCCAGCAGCTGAAGAAGCGCGCGGGCCTGGTCGTCGGACCTGGCCGATGTCACGATCGTGATCTCCATCCCGCGCACCTTGTCGACCTTGTCGTACTCGATCTCGGGGAAAACCAGTTGGTCCTTGAGACCGAGCGTGTAGTTCCCGCGGCCGTCAAAGGCATTGGCCGAGACGCCCCGGAAGTCCCGGACCCGCGGCAGCGCTATGTTCAGCAGCCGATCCAGGAACGCCCACATGCGCTCTCCGCGCAGCGTTACCTTGGTGCCGATCAGCCGACCTTCTCGCAACTTAAAGTTGGCGATGCTGCGCCGGGCCTTTGTCTGGACCGGCTTCTGGCCGGTGATCTGCCGCAGGTCCGAGGCGGCCGTCTCCAGCACCTTCGGGTTGTCCAGCGCCTCGCCGAGGCCAATGTTCACGACGACCTTCTGAATGCGCGGTACCTGCATCACATTCTTTAGGCCGAAGGCCTTGAGCAACGCCGGCGAGACTTCCTTCTGATAGCGCTCACGCAAGTGGTTCATCGTGGTCTCTCTCCGGCCTAATCGATCAGGTTCTTGCAGCTCTTGCATACCCGGTGCGAGCCATCTTCATCGCGTTGAATGGCGATGCGCGAGGCCTCACCGCACTTCGGGCAGACCAGCATCACGTTTGAGATGTCCACAGGCGCCTCGAACTGGATGCGTCCGGGCTTCATCTGGCGGCCTGCCTGGGTCTGCATCTGGCGCTGATGCTTGGTGCGGATGTTGACGCCTTGCACAACGACCCGCCGGTCATGGGTCAAGACGTTTATGACCTCTCCGCGCTTGCCCTTGTCCTCGAGGCGCCCACTGATAACCTCGACGGTGTCACCCTTCCGGATCTTGACCTTCATCCCTTCACACTCCCAGACCTGTTCAAAGGACTTCCGGTGCCAGCGAGATGATCTTCATATAGCCCATTTCACGAAGCTCACGCGCCACCGGCCCAAAGATGCGGGTGCCGCGCGGGTTCGCGGTGTCGGCATCGAGAATGACGGCGGCATTGTCGTCGAAGCGAATGTACGATCCGTCTTCCCGCCGCCACTCCTTCGAGCAGCGAACGATTACGGCCTTCACAATCTCGCTCTTCTTGACAGCGCCTTGGGGCGCGGCCGACTTCACGGTCGCGACCACGATGTCGCCGATGCCACCGTACCTGCGCTTCGATCCGCCCAACACGTGGATCACCAGCAACTCCCTTGCGCCCGTGTTGTCGGCTACGCGCAACCGCGATTCATGCTGGATCATCGACTACTCTCCGATGCCGGCGTCCGCGGTACGCGTCTCGCGCTTCAGGACGGCTTCCACGACCCACCGTTTTTCGCGCGACAGCGGTCGACTTTCGACGACCCGGACCTCATCGCCAACCTGGCACCCTAGCTCATCATGCGCCTTGATCCGCTTGCTTGCGTGCACAACCTTTTTGTAAAGGGGATGACGGAACTTGCGCGAGATCTCGACGACGACGGTCTTCGTCATCTTGTTGCTCTTCACGACGCCCGTGATTCGGCGGCGGCTGTTCATGATCCACTCTCCAGTGCGGTCCGCGCGTTTTCCTTCAGGATGGTTTCCATGCGCGCGACCTCGCGGCGCAGGATTCGAAGACGGCTCGTGTCGGTCAACTGCCCGGTCACCTGCTGGAACCGGAGTTTTCGCAGTTCTTCCCGGGTGTCGGTCAGCTTTGCGTGCAGTTCGGCCGCAGAGAGCTTCCGAATGTCCGCAGGCTTGGTTGCCTTCATTCGGCCTCCCCTCCCTCTCTCGCGACGATGCGCGTCTTGATCCCGAACTTGTACTGCGCACTCCTCAGGGCTGCCACCGCGGTCTCGGATCCCAACCCACCGACCTCGAACATGATGCGGCCCGGGCGGACGACGGCAACGTAGTACTCGACATTGCCCTTGCCCGAGCCCATGCGCGTCTCCGGGGGCTTGTGCGTATAGGGTTTGGCGGGGAAGATGCGGATCCAGACCTTGCCTCGACGTTTCATCTCGCGAACAATGGAACGGCGTGCGGCCTCGATCTGGCGCGCCGTGATCCAGGCAGGCTCGAGCGCCTGCAAGCCGAATTCACCGAAGGATACTTCGGCTCCCCGAAGCGCCTTCCCCCTCATGCGGCCGCGCATCTGCTTGCGCCACTTTACTCGCTTTGGCATCAACATCGTTGCGACTCTCCAGTGAAATGCAGCAGGCCGCCGCTAAGCGGTGCGACCTGAGCCGCCTCACTCACTTATGTACACACCTTCGGTAGTCTCCGCTCGGTCCTCGACCTCGGGGGTTGCTTCGCCCTTGTAAACCCAGACCTTCACGCCAATCTGCCCGAAGGTCGTGTTGGCTTCAGTGACGGCGAAGTCGACGTTTGCCCGCAGCGTCTGCAGGGGCACACGCCCTTCACGGAGCCAAACGTCGCGTGCCATCTCCGCGCCGCCCAGGCGCCCGCCTACTGCGATCTTGATACCTTGTGCGCCCTGTCTCATCGCCTGCTGCATGGCACGTTTCATGGCCCGACGATATGCAATGCGGCGCTGAAGTTGATCCGCGATGTTTCTCGCAACGAGCATGGCGTCGGTATCCGGCGTGGATATCTCCTTGATGTCCAGATCCACTTTCTTACCGAGCAGAACTTCCAGGGCAGCCCGTATCTTCTTCACGCCCTCGCCCTTGCGGCCGATGAGGATGCCGGGCTTAGCCGTATGTATCGCTATGCGGATCTTGCCGGGCGTCCGCTCCACATCGATGCGCGAAACGCCGGCCTTCCCTGCCAGCAGCGTTTCCGGCAGATCCCTCCGCAACTCCATCACCTTGGCGTTCGCGGCCGACCCGCCCTTGGAACCACTGCCCAAGAGCAAGGTTCGGATCGCCAAATCCTGGTGCAGCTGTTGCCGGTAAGTCGCGCCTTCGGCAAACCAACGGCCATGCCAGGGCTGGTTGATCCCGAGGCGCATCCCCACCGGATGAACTTTTCGTCCCATCGACTCTCCTTCTACGCCCCGCGCTCTCGCAGGATCACGGTCACATGCGAATTGCGTCTCAAGATGGGCTTGAACCGGCCCCGGGCACCGAACCGCCGCCACTTGCGCGTGGGCGCCTCGTCTGCGAAGATCTTCGCCACAATCAGGTTATCCCTGCTTACGCCGAAGTTCTCCTCCGCGTTCGAGACCGCCGAGGCGACCAGTTTTCGGACGGGCAGCGCTCCACGCTTGTTCACGAGCCGGAGGATTTCCAGAGCTTCGTTTGCACCCTTGCCCCGAACCAGACCGATCACCAGTCTCACTTTTTGGGCGGACAGGGCCAGGAAGCGCGTCTGTGCACGAATGTCGGTCATGGGTTGGCTCTACTCTTTGGTTGCGGGCGCGGGCGCAGGGGCGGTGCCTGCCGCTGCCGCCGCGGCAGCGGCCTTCTCCGCAGTGCCGTGCCCACGGAAGGTTCGCGTGGGCGCAAATTCGCCCAGACGATGGCCAACCATGTTCTCGGTGATGTAGATGGGCACATGACGCCGTCCGTCGTGGACGGCAATGGTGTGCCCAACCATCTGTGGGTAGATCACAGATGCGCGGCTCCACGTACGCAGGACCTTCTTCTCGCCTTTTTGGTTCATGGCTTCGATCCGCTTGAGGAGCTTCGGCTCGACAAACGGGCCCTTCTTGAGAGATCGTGACATGTTTGCGTACCTCGACTATCGCCTGCCGCGCTACCGATTCGTTCTACTGCGACGCCGCACAATGTATTGATCCGTCCGCTTGTTACGGCGTGTCTTGTACCCCAGGGTTGGCTTGCCCCACGGGCTCTTCGGTCCCGGCAAGCCGATCGGCTGGCGCCCTTCACCCCCGCCGTGCGGGTGATCACGGGGGCTCATCGCAGAGCCTCGGACTGTTGGGCGGAAGCCTTTGTGTCGCTTCCTGCCTGCCTTTCCTAGCTTAATGTTTCCGTGATCGACGTTGCCGACCTGACCGACGGTTGCGTAGCATACCTGACGGATGAGCCTCACCTCTCCGGACGGCATGCGCACCTGGGCGAAGTCGCCTTCCTTGGCCAGCAGCTGTGCGGCCCCGCCTGCCGATCGGACCAGCTGTCCGCCCTTCCCAGCCTTTACTTCGATGTTGTGGATCATCGTCCCAACCGGAATGTTGGAGATAGGCAGCGAGTTGCCCGGCCGAATCTCGGCGTTCGGGCCGGAAAGTATGGCATCGCCGACGCGGAGATCAACGGGGGCAACGATGTAGCGCTTCTCGCCGTCCGCATAGTGAAGCAATGCCAGCCTGGCCGTTCGATTCGGGTCGTACTCAATGGCCGCCACGGTCGCCGCAATCTCGCGCTTGTCGCGCTTGAAGTCGACGCTGCGCAGATACCGGCGTTCGCCGCCCCCCCGGTGACGGGTCGTTACCCGGCCGTAGGAGTTCCGACCGCCATGTCTGCGCTTCGGGGCGAGGAGCGAGCGCTCCGGCGAATCCTTCGTGATCTCCTCAAAGGTATAGCCGGTCATGCCGCGGCGGCCGGATGTGACAGGCTTGTACTTCTTGACCGGCATTATTGAACTCCCTCGAAGATCTCGAGCGGCTTGCTTCCTTCGGCAAGCGTCACGATGGCTTTCTTGTAAGAGGGCCGCCGGACAAGCAGTCGTCGGGACCTGGCGCGCCGGCCACGCTTGGCCGGCATGCTGATGATGTTCACCCTCTTCACGCCGACCTCAAAGAGAATCTCGACGGCGTCCTTCACCATGGACCGCGTGGCGTCCCGCTGGACCATGAAGGCGTACTGTCGAAGCTTGCTGGACTGCTGGCTCGACTTCTCCGTCATGAGGGGCCGAATGAGGATATCGTGGATTGTGGACATGATCTGCTCCTACCCGAGATGTGCCTTCAGCACGTCGATGGTCTTGAGTGGAACAACGATCCTCTCAAATCCCAGCAGGTCGCGGACGTTGAGGTAGCTGGCAAGTAGGACTTTTGTCTCGCGCAGGTTCTCGGCAGAACGCACCACTCTTTCATAGGATTTGTCCTTGGCTGGCATCACGACGAGGGCGCTGGCGCTGCCGACCAAGCTGCGCAACATTTCCGCCATCAGGCGGGATTTGGGCTGCCTCAGGTCAAGGTCCTCCACAACCACGATGCCGGCCTCGGCGGCTCGGGCCGAAAGGGCGGAGCGCAGTGCTGCCTGCCGCATCTTTTTCGGCATGCGCTGCTGGTAGCTGCGCATGTGCGGCGTGTGGATCTTTCCGCCGCCCACCCACTGGGCCGCGCGTGTCGAGCCCTGTCGTGCGCGCCCGGTGCCCTTCTGCTTCCAGGGTTTTCGACCACCTCCCGAGACTTCGCCGCGCACCTTAGTTTCATGCGTGCCGAGCCGGGCGTTCGCGGCCTGGCGCATGGCAGCCTGGTGCATCAGATCCGGGCGGACGGGCGCCTCAAAGAGACTCGCGGGCAGATCTATCTCCCGGAGTTTCTTGCCTTTTGTATCGAGCACGTCGACTTTCATCGTCAGTCTCTCATTCAAGGCGCGGCCTATTGCTTGCGCGCCTCCTTCACCATGATCACACTGCCGCGCGAGCCAGGCACAGCGCCATTAACCCCGAGCAGGTTGCGTTCCTTGTCAACGAGGACGACCTTTAAGTTCTGAGCGGTGACCCGGTCGCGACCCATATGACCTGCACCGCGCGAACCCTTGTACACTCGACCCGGCGTCGTTCCTGAACCACGCGACCCGGGCGCCCGGTTCCGGTCCGACGTGCCGTGCGTCGCATTCATTCCATGGAAATGATGGCGCTTCACGGCGCCGGCAAATCCCTTCCCTTTGCTGACACCGATGACGTCGACGCGCTCGCCGACGGCAAAGGTCTCCACCGTGAGTTTGTCGCCTACATTGAGCCCGGCCTCACCGTATCGAAATTCTCGCAGGTAACGCAGCGGAGCCGTCGAGGCCGCCTTGAGATGTCCGAGCTGGCCCCCGGTCAGACGCTTCGCATTCACCTCACCAAAGCCAAGCTGCACGGCGGCGTAGCCCTCTTTTTCGGGCCGACGCACCGCCGTAACGAAACACGGCCCAGCCTCGATGAGCGTCACTGGATAGGCAACGCCTTGTTCATCGAAGATCTGGGTCATGCCGATCTTCCTGCCAATCAGCCCTTTCAACATGCTCTATTCTCCTTCAAGCAGACTTGACGAGACTGCCAGCCGGGGCTTCGGCCGCATCATCTCCGTGCAGTGCAGTCAGTGGTCTGAGAGGCGAAGCGGGTATGAGAGTTCGCGCTCAGACCGGCTCTTGCACTGTCTCAGTCGATCCGTGAGAAACGGACGCTGACTTCGGACGTACCTGCTAGATCTTGATCTCGATATCCACACCCGCAGGCAGATTCAATCTCATCAGCGTGTCGATCGTCTTCGAGTCCGGATCGAGAACGTCGATGAGACGGTTATGGGTCCTGATTTCAAAGTGCTCGTGCGAGTCCTTGTCGATGAAAGTCGAACGGCGTATTGTAAACCGTTCAGTCTTCGTTGGCAAGGGCACGGGCCCAACGACCTGGGCGCCGGTGCGTTCTGCAGTTTCCACAATCCGCTTGGCGGATTGGTCGAGCACCCGGTGGTCGTATGCCTTCAAACGAATGCGAATCTTCTGCTTTGCCATGCCAGCCTACTCGATGATCTTGGTTACGACGCCGGCGCCGACGGTCAGGCCGCCTTCGCGGATGGCGAACTTGGAGCCCTGCTCCAGCGCCACCGGCACGATCAGCCCCACCGTCAGGTTGACATCATCCCCCGGCATCACCATCTCCACCCCCTCCGGCAGCGTGATGTCTCCCGTCACGTCCATCGTCCGAATGTAGAACTGCGGTCGGTAGCCGCTGAAGAACGCCTTGTGCCGGCCCCCCTCCTCCTTCTTCAGCACGTACACCTGCGCCAGAAACTTCTTGTGCGGCGTGATGCTCCCGGGCTTGGCGATCACCTGCCCGCGCTCCACGTCCTCCCGCTCGATGCCCCGCAGCAGCAACCCCACGTTGTCCCCCGCCATGCCCTCGTCCAGCTGCTTGTGGAACATCTCCACCCCGGTCACCACCGTGCTCGTGCTCTTCTCCTTCAGCCCGATGATCTCCGCCGGCTCCCCCACCTTCACCACGCCCCGGTCGATCCGCCCCGTCACCACCGTCCCCCGCCCCTTGATCGAGAACACGTCCTCCACCGACATCATGAACGGCTTGTCCGTCTCCCGCTTCGGCTCCGGAATGTACTCGTCGATCACCCGCAGCAACTCCCGGATGCACTCGTACTCCGGCGCATTCGGGTCCGTGCTCGTGCTCTCCAGGGCCTTCAGCGCACTCCCCCGCACGATCGGCGTCGAATCCCCTGGAAACCCGTAGCTGTTCAACAGCTCCCGCAGTTCCAGCTCCACCAGCTCCAAGAGCTCCGGGTCGTTCATCTGGTCGATCTTGTTCAAAAACACCACGACCGACGGCACCTCCACCTGCCGCGCCAGCAGCACGTGCTCCCGCGTCTGCGGCATCGGCCCGTCCGGCGCCGCCACCACCAGGATCGCACCGTCCACCTGCGCCGCTCCCGTGATCATGTTCTTGATGTAGTCCCGGTGCCCGGGCATGTCCACGTGCGCATAGTGCCGCTTGTCCGTCTCGTACTCCACGTGCGCGATGTTGATCGTGATCCCGCGCGCTTTCTCCTCCGGCGCATTGTCGATGCTGTCGTACGCCCGGTACTGCGCCTTCCCCAACAGCTGCGAGACCTTCGTGATCGCTGCCGTCAGCGTCGTCTTCCCATGATCGATATGCCCCATCGTCCCCACGTTCAGATGCGGCTTCGTCCGTTCGTACTTCTGCTTCGCCATTTCACGAACTCCTTTTCATCAAGAACAAGGCCATCGATCCGGTACCTGAGCCCACGATGGGAATTGAACCCATGACCTCACCCTTACCAAGGGTGTGCTCTACCGACTGAGCTACGTGGGCCTGACTTGCCTGCCCGCCAGCCGCCGCGGGTTCGGCAGGACTTCCGGAGTGGGCGGTGAAGGATTCGAACCTCCGAAGTCTTCTGACAACTGATTTACAGTCAGTCCCCTTTGGCCACTTGGGTAACCGCCCGAGGACACTTCGATTGCTGACGATGGATTGCCGGCCGCCGCAAGAACGATCAGCAATCAACCATCAGCAACCTGGAGCCGACGACGAGAATCGAACTCGTAACCGCCCGCTTACAAGGCGGGTGCTCTGCCGATTGAGCTACGTCGGCGCAAATTAAGCAGGCCGATTATACCAAAGGAACTTGCCTCGTCAAGTTTGCGTGCTCGCTATGCGAATTCGCGTTGAAAGAGGCGGGAGCGGGAAGCCCGCCAGTTTCACCTTCAGAGGCGGCTGCGAGGCTCGACCGGTTTAGGACAGATGTTCTAATTGTGGGGGATTGGCGTGCTATCCGCGGCGGTGGTCGAGGCGCTGCCTGCCAGCCTGGCCTTGCGACCGCGACGCAAGGGATCGGGGAGGTCAGCCCAAGCCGACGACGAAGGCCACCGCGTGCTCGTGCGTGTGGCTCAGGCTAAGCGACCAGTTCCGGACACCCAGGTCATCGGCCAGGGTTTGCCCGATGCCATGCAAGAACAAGCGCGGCGCCTTCAGTTCGTTACCGCGCACCTCGATATCATGCCAACCGAGGTCGCCGATGCCTGTACCCAGCGCCTTCGCCACCGCTTCCTTGGCGGCGAAGCGCGCCGCAAGCGATTCCGCCCGGCCGGAGCACTCGCGCAGTTCGGTTTCGGTGAAGACACGGCCGAGGAACTGGTCGCCGTGGCGTGCGATAACCTCGCGGATCCGCTCCACCTCGATCAGGTCGACGCCGCTGACCAGCACGGGCTCGGAGGAGCGCGGCTTCATCGAATAGCAGCTGGACGCACGGCCGCGCCACTCCTCATGGTGGTGGATGGGAAATGACGTGCGAGTCCCATTTGGCTTCGCACAGATTCATGAAGTTTCACGGGCCGGCCACGGCAATCGCCAGCCGCTCGGGGTCGATGTACTTGCTGGCGGCAGTCAAAATATCGTCAACACTCACCGACCGAACGAGGTCGGCGTACGTCCGATAGTAGTCCAGCCCCAGAGCAAATCTCTCGATATTGGCGAGGGCACCGGCCACGCCGGCGTTGGACTCGAGCGAGAGCGGCAGTCTGCCAATGAAGTTGCTCTGGCTATCCGCCAGCTCTTCGGCGGTCACGCCATCGTCTACGAATCGGCGGAGCTCCACCAGGATGAGGTCGATGGTCTTCTCGACGTTCGCAGGGTTCACGCCGGCGCTCACCTCCCAAGAGCCCGGCCCGAGGCCCGCGCTCAGACTGGAGTGTGCGTAGTAGGCCAGGCCCGATTTCTCGCGCACCACATCGCCGATGCGGCCCATCATGCCGAACTGCCCAAGTATCGAATTGCCCAGCGAAGTCGCCATGAATTCGGGGTCTTTCCGGCGGGGCCCCGCCGTGCCGAGGATGATATCCGACTGCGACTTCCCGGCGATGGCGTGATTTCGCCGCGTGGTTGCAGCGAGCGCCTGGTAGGGCGGCAACTCGGGGACGGCGGCCTGGTCGCTCACCGCCCAATTGCCGAGAGTCCGTTCGACTTGCTCGATCGCTTCCTGAGGTTGCACGCCGCCAACGATCGCAAGCACCATGCCGTTCGGCCCGATGAACCTGCCATGGAAGTCGGTGAGATCCGCTCGTGTTATG
>Ga0209751_10006877_pt1 | contig 10492 bp, 10 predicted proteins | sample RifCSP13_1_FD_184019 | JGI IMG/M metagenome (GOLD analysis project Ga0209751, IMG submission 184019) | Soil microbial communities from Rifle, Colorado - Rifle CSP2_sed 13_1 (SPAdes) (version 2) | ecosystem: Environmental > Terrestrial > Deep subsurface > Rock core/Sediment | place: Rifle...
AAAGCATGCACCATTGCCCGCCCGCTAAAATAAAAACATATATGATCCCTGCCCAAATATCGCTTCGCCGAAGAAGCTCTCTGATCCCCAACCGAGCCGCCTTTTCTTTGTGGAGACTTGACGCAGCAGGCTCCTGGTAAAAACGCAATGCCAGCAGACCCATTCCGATGGTAAGCAGGCCAGACACGGCAAGCGCAAGGCGCCAACCGATCCGCAGCGCTAGAGGCGGAAGCATCACGGCGGCGAGCGCCCCGCCCAGGGGAATTCCCATCTGCCGCAGACTCATGGCCGTTCCCCTTTCATTTTGAGGGAACCAACCGGCGACCGCTTTGCTACCTGCCGGCGTAGAGGTAGCCGTAGCGAGGCCGCTGAGAAACAGGACGGGCAGAAGCGTCGGGAAGCTTCCCACCCAGTTCATCCCCATGATGATGAGGCCGCTGGCGATGGAGCCATACGCGATGATCAGCCTCTCTCCCAAAAAGTCCGCGGCCCTCCCCGCCGCGATGGCGACCATCACCACGCTGCCGTTCATGATGGTGCTCAAGAAGCCCACCTCGGTCCGGGTGAGCTGAAGTTCTTCCTGGATCAGGGGCGCCAAGGCCGGGATACCCAGATGAATGATGGACATGCCCACCTGGGATAACGTCGCGATAAAGAGAAAGAACCAGCGCTTCCTGGATGTTTGCGAATCCGATTTCAATAGCTAGGCTTCATAACACATCCATGAATGAAGCTAAAAGCCCGACTGAATGCATTTGCGCCCCGGTCGGGGCGATGCTAATTTTTAAAGACCATGAAGGGGCGGAAAGAAAGCCGGACCACCATGCAGGTCGGAGACCGCATCCTGATCGACAAAGAGGGCTCCAGAAAAGTTTATATCGTGGCCAGGGTTGATGTCCCCCATTCCCAGGAGCGGGCCTTTGCCAGCAGATCTGGAGGGGATTTTACGATCGGCATCAAATTCTGGAAATCCGACTACGTGTGGAGCGAAAAAAGCCGGATATGGATGCGCAAGAGCAGCCCGTCTCGCATGGATTCCGATCGCGCCACAACGCAAACGCCTCAGCGGCTCTCTGTCCCAGGAACAGGGAGCAAACGTTTAAAAAATTCCCGCAAATAGGCTAGAATCATCCGAGCATGACGCCAGAGCTGGAACACGCCCTCAGCGAGATTCGCAAAGGCAAGGCGCCCTCCTGCCTGCTGCTTCATGGAGACGATTTTCAGGTCCATGAGGCGACCCGGGCGATCCTCGAACTCTGGGCCCCCGCCGAAAACCGATCGCTCGCGCTCGAGCGCTTCGACGGGCGCACCGCCCCGTGGGACGAGATCGAGGCATCCCTGATGACCCCACCCCTCTTCGCTCCCAAAAAAACGCTGCTGGTTGAGGACGTCCCTTACTTTCTCTCGCGCGAACACAAAGACGATCTGAGGGAAAAAGTGCTGCGGCTGTGGAGCGAACGGAAAGAGGACGAGGCGGCGCGGCTCTTTTTGGAACTACTGAAGTCGGCGGGATGGAATCAAGAACGCTGGGAGAAGCTGGAGGTCCCCTTGACGCGAGCTGAACTGAACGAGCTTTTCGGCGAAGGAGGGCGCGAGGCTAAAGAAGAAGCGGAAGCGCTCCTCGCGTATTGCCGGAGCCAAAGCTGGAGCCTCAGCGGCGGCGGGGTTGAGGAGCAAAGACTCATCGCGTACTTGGAGCACGGCCTTCCCCCGTGGGATTCTCTTCTCCTCACCGCCGCGCGCGTCGACCGCCGGATGCGTCTGTACAAGAGATTTGAGGAGAAAGGAGCCGCCATCGACCTGGCCTTGACTCGGGAAAAAAGCGGGCGCATCAGCAGAGACGTCTTGAGGGAATTTCTCCGCCGCCGTCTCGAGGAAGCGGGAAAGAGGATCGAGGCGCAGGCCACAGAGATGATTCTAGGGCGGGCCGGTGAGGAGCTTTGGGCCCTGCATCAGGAGTTGGAGAAGCTCTTCCTCTACGTAGGAGAAGAGCCCCGGATCAAGGCGAGGGATGTAGAGGAGGTCATTCTGGATCAGAGCGAGGGCTGGATCTTCGATCTGACCCGATCGATCGCAGAGCGCGATCCGTTGACGGCCCTCGAGCATCTGGCCCGCCTCTTATCGCAAGGGGATCACCCGCTGAGGCTGCTGGGAGTCATCGCGAGCGAGGTGCGCCGCTTCCTCGGCGCACGCCAGCTCTTAGAGGGAGAGTTGCGCCAGAGCTGGAAGCGGGAGATGAGCTTTGAGCAGTTTCAACGCAGCGTCTTGAAGCAGGCCCTTCCGCTGCTGACCCGCAGCCCCTATGGGGACTACCAGACCTTCAAGAGCGCGGCAAGGTTCACCACGGCAGAGCTTGTGCGCGCCCTGGAACGCATCTATCAAGCGGACATCCGCCTCAAATCGAGTTCCCATCCACCCCGCCTGGTCCTGGAGAGACTTCTCTTGGAGATGTGCCGGGAGCAGGCATGACAGAAGCGCGCTTTAAGAGGGTCATCTCCGCCTCGCTCGTGGCGTTCTGGGCTGTTTCTCTGATCATGGTTCCCTCCGGTGGATGGGCGGCAATGGCCGTGCAGGCTTGCTTCAGCCCCAAAGGCAGGTGTTCCAGCCACATCGTGCGCGAGCTCGCCCGAGCACGAAGCGAGATCCTGGTCGCCGTCTACGCTTTGACGAGCGATGAGCTGGCTTGGACCCTGATCAAGGCGCGCGAGCGCGGGGTGAAGATCCAAGTGGTCCTGGATCAGGAATTCGATGCCACCAACGAAACCTCCAAAAGGGCGCTCCTCGAACAGCAGGGTATCCCGGTTCGACGCATCTCCGGCCTAAATACGGGCCGTCCGCAGCGAGGCCCCGGGCTTATGCACGAGAAATTCGCCGTTATCGACCGGAGGGTCGTGCTCACCGGCTCGTACAACTGGACGGTATCGGCGGACCAGTTTAACGATGAAAGCCTGCTGGTCTTCCATGACGCCGGCCCGCTGGCGGAAGAATTTCGCAAAGAGTTCTTCCGGCTTTGGGAGAAAAAACGGTGAATCGTATATCGCCCGGCCTGTTCTTGGCGATCGCGGCCGCCTTTCTGGCCGGGTTCTTCTCTCACGCCCTCTACCGGAGATGGACCGGGCCCGCTCCCGAGAGCCAAGGCTATCCGGTTACCTACTCACCCTTGCCTGCTCCCCCTGCGGCGCCGGCTGAGATTCCGCTCATCCAGGCCAAAGACGTCGAGAGGATTAGAACCCTGGCCGGCAGCCAGGCCAGGATTCAGGGACGGGTGTACCGCGTGGGATTTTCCGCCAAGAGCAACACTTACTTTCTCAACTTCGGCCCCTCACGCTCCGCCTTTACCGCGGTGATCTTCGCCTCCGCCCTGGAGGGATTCGAGAAAAAAAAGATCCGACCCAAGAGCTACGAAGGAAAAGAAATCGAGATCACAGGGGTCATCAAGGATCATCCCCAATACGGCCTGGAGATGGTCCTCGAAGACCCGGGCCAAATCAGAGCGCTGGATTGAGGGGATCCCGTAAAAAGAGGTTGGAAAAAAATACCATTCGGGTACAATAGGGCGCAATGCAGGAAAAAAAGAAGTGCCTCATTTGTGGGCAGCCGCAGCCGCTCAAAGGCGGGATCTGTGACCCATGCCAGGAACGCATTCGCCGCGAGGCGCTGGGTGAGCAGGCCAACGTTCGCTCTCAGGCGGACAAGGAGCTAAAGAAACACGGGGTTACGCCTGAGACAGGAAAAGAGCGAAAGTAACATGGACCCAAAGGCCGGCCTGGAAAAGGCGGTTGAGCTTTTCCAACAGGCCTACCGCTGCCAGATGGAGGGGGAGTTGGACGAGGCGATCCGACTCTACCGGTCCTCCATTGAATGCTGCCCCACAGCGGAGGCTCATACGTTTTTGGGCTGGACCTACAGCTTCCAGGGAAGCTACGAAGCCGCCATAGAGGAATGCAAGAAAGCGATCGCGGTCGATCCCGATTTCGGCAACCCCTACAACGACATCGGAGCCTACCTCATCAATCTGGGCCGGCAGGAAGAGGCCATTCCGTGGCTCGAACGAGCCATTGGGGCCAAACGGTACGAGGCCTACCATTTTCCCCATTGCAATCTCGGACGCGTCTACCTGGCGAAGGGGATGCTGAAAAAGGCGCTGGAGGAATTCGAGAAGGCCCTGGCTATCGATCCCACTTATACCTTCGCCCGTCAGGCCGTAGAGGCGATTCACCAACAGCTCCATTGAGCGACGGGCCCCTTTGGAACCGGCGGGAGGCTAAGCGTGGTCTACGTGAACCGACGAATCAAGGAGGATAGGCGGTCCTGAAACAGAAAAGACATCTCCTTTGGTTACTGCTTCTGGTTTCGTTCCTCTTGCCTGTCGGTTTTGCCTTCGCTTCCAGTTTTCCCGAGGAAGAGCTCACTGCGCGGGCAGCCTTTCTCATGGATGCCACTACAGGACACATCCTCTACCAAAGGGAGCCGGATCTACCCCTGCCGCCTGCAAGCACGACTAAGATTGTCACCGCCATCGTGGCATTAGAGAGCGACAGACGCAAAAACGATCTTCTGAGCGTGACCAAGAGCGCGACTCGGGTCCCTTCCTCGAAGCTTTATCTCCGTCCCGGCCAGGTCATGACCGTCAGGGACCTCCTTTACGGCGTGCTCCTCTCTTCCGCCAATGACGCCAGCCTGGTTCTAGCTGAGGGAATCGCAGGCTCGGTTGCCCGCTTTGCGGAGATGATGACTCTCAAGGCACGCGAGATCGGGGCGCTCAACAGCCACTTCAAGAATCCCCATGGGCTGACGGCCCCGGAGCATTACTCGACGGCCAGGGATTTGGCCCTGATTTTCAATTACGGCATGAAAAACCCGGGCTTTCGGGAAATCGTCCAGACTAAAACGATCTCCGTGAGTTCCGTCTCTGGCAGCAAAGTCAAACGGGTACGCCACCTCCCGGTACGAAATCACAACCGCCTGCTCTGGACCTTCGACGGAGCGATCGGTGGTAAGACCGGCTATACCTACGCGGCCCAGAGGACTTTTGTTGGAGGAGCGTCCCGCAACGGAGTCACCTTGATCGTCTCCATCCTGGGCTCACGGAATCTGTGGCGGGACACAAGAAGGCTGCTCGAGTACGGGTTCGAAAATTATCCGACTCTGAGCATTGACTCCCGTAAGCCCGAGACGCCCCCAGCGGTTGACGGGCATCTGATCGTGAGCAAAGGTAAACCCTCTTCTCCTCTGTTTTCCTGGGAAGAGGAAAACCGGCTCAGCTCCTCAAGCGGGTATCTCTTGCAAGTTGCCTCTTTTCGCGAGCGCGACCGCGCCGAAGCCCTGCAAAAATCGATTCTCGCAGCAGGCCACCAAGCCTTTGTGGATAGTGCCCCTATGGCCAACGGAGAGACCACCTATAGGGTTAGGGTCGGCCCCTATCCGGAGCTGATCGAAGCCCAAGATGCCGCGCGGGAAATCGAAAGGCGAATCGGATTTAGGCCCATTATCATTCCGGCCGAAACCGCCAAGAAGTAAAGCTAACCTTCCTCTGAGACTGCTGGCCCAAGCCTCTGAGATCTCCACAACCATCCCAGCGAGTGCGAATTTGGCTTCCACCTCGGCGCAGCTAAAACCGCGTGCCCTTTCTCTCTTACCTTTTTCCGCGAAGGCACGGTTCCTCCTCGCCAGTTTCCTATGAAACTTCGGCAAAACCGCCGAGAGGAAGCAAGACACTGTTTGTCATTGTTTCTTCTTCGACGTTAGCCGTTGTCATTTTTTGTCACCCCCATGGCACAATATTGTCCCTCTCGGATTACATAGATGTCTTTAAAATCAACAAGTTAGATGAAGATAGAGTCCCTGGCACAGACCTTGCTCCGATTGATAGGTCTGGAAAGGTTTATAAGGTCCATTATGAACAATTCGCAAGACGAGCTTAGGCTTCTAACGTTGAAAGACGCAGCAGAAAATCTCCAGATTTCTAAACGGACTCTTCTCAGAATGATCCAGAAGAAGGACGTGCCGGCTTTCAAAGTCGGCGGCCAGTGGCGCATCCGAGAGAGCCAGTTCAGGAGGTGGGTGGAGCAAAAAGAAAACGGTTTTCCCCCAACTTAGACAAGAAACCTTGACAACCGATTAAGGAAAGGAGTTTTCAATAAAATGAGGACTGAGTTGTTGAATTTTTCTGGAGTCAAAAATATTTACTCCTGGCCTCGCGGCTGGATAGGAGGTCTGCTTTGTCTAATCATCCTAACTGCCTGCCAGCCGGCTAAACCAACCGGGGCTCCTATTAAGATCGGCCTGATCGCGCCGCTCTCGGGCCCTCTGGCTGCTTCCGGCGAGGCGGTCCAGCGGGGCATGCTGCTCGCGACGGAGGAAATCAATCGCGAAGGCGGCGCTTTGGGGCGGCCTCTAGCGGTTGTTGCGCGTGACATTCAGAATGACAAAGCAGCCGGAGTGGAAGCACTGCGAGAGTCGGTTCGTGAGCACTCCATTGTCGCGGTCTTTGGCGGCATCTACAGCCCGGTAATGCTTGCACAGCTCGATGCGATCCACGAGCTTAGAATCCCGCTGATCAATCCCTGGGGGTCAGTCACCGCCATCACCAAAAACGGGCGAAAGCCTAACTACGCGTTCCGTGTTTCAGTCAGTGACGAGTATGCGGGCGAGTTTCTAGCGCGTTATGTGCTTGAGGTTATCGGCGCCCGCCGTCCCGCTATTATCGCGGACACTACCGCGTGGGGCGGTTCGAACGTGGCGGGCCTTAAAGAATGGCTTGCCCGGCTGGGTATTAGCCCTGCAAGTATCGAGCGCTTCGATCAAGGCGATACAAACATGAGCCGCCAGCTCAATCGGCTGCGCGCAGCCGGCGCGGACGCTCTACTGATGGTCGCCAACGCCCCCGAGGGAGCCGCGATCGTGCGGGGGATGGCAACGCTCGGCTGGAGGGTCCCAGTTGTCAGCCACTGGGGGATTAGCGGTGGCCGGTTCGTTGAGCTTGCTGGAGTCGAAAACGCTGATGGCGTGCTGACGCTCCAAACTTATTCCTTCTTCGGACCGCTTTCAGCGAAGGGCGAGGCCATGCTGCGTGCCTATCACGCCCGCTTTGGGACTCGCGGTGCCGAAGAAGTCCTGGCTCCTGTCGGCGTAGCGCATGGGTACGACGGCGTACATCTGCTTGCTCGCGCGATCGGGAAGGCGAGGACCACGGAAGGGGCCCAGGTTCGCGATGCGCTGGAGCGGCTAGAGCCGTATGACGGACTTATCAAGCGTTATGCTCCGGCTTTCACGCCTGAACGCCATGACGCCCTTCAGGCTGAGGACTATATGATGGCAGTGTGGAAAAGCGGTCGCTTGGCGCCCGCTCCCAAGCCGCATATTAAAAAGCAAACCTGATGTTTACCAATCGCTTAAACTTTACGCGGACACTCCATGGGCGCTTCCTGCTCGCGCTTCTGCTGATCGGTATTCTCCCGCTTGGGCTGATCGGCCTTGCTATCTCCATCTTGGACAGTCGAGCGATAAGCGAGCAATCAGCACGAGAACTGACCGGGCTTGCGCGCGGCGTCGCCGGGCAGCTTGACGTCCATATGACTGGAATGTCGGAAGACAGCCAAGCGATCGCCGCTCTTCTCGGTATCGTCGGCATGAACCCCGCGCGTCAGGAGCCTCTCCTTAAGGAACTCTTCCACCACCATGCAGCATTTGCGCGCCTATCGACGTTTGACCGCAGCGGGAGGCTCCTCGCTTCATCCCATCCGGCTAGTCCATCTTCGGTAGGCATGCGGGAGTCCTTTCAGACCGCGGCCGAAAGCGGTCGTCAAGCCTGGATGGTAGCGACCATGCTCAGCGCGGGCCGTCCTTCGCTGCTCATCCATACGCCGATTCGCGATGCTAAGCGTCAGGTAGTGGGAGTTTTAGGCGCGGTCGTTGATCTGGAAGATCTTTCCGCCGCTATCAGCAGGGTCCATGTGGGTGGAGGAGGCCAAGCATTCGTTGTCGATGCTGCGGGACGTGTTCTGCTCCACGAGGATAAGGCTGCCGTTCAAAAGCGGCTGGATTACTCTTGGATAGGCATACCGACTGGAGGTCGCCCCGCCAGCCCCGGTACCGTAAGATACGATGCAGCAGGTGAGTCCCGTATCGCAGGCTATGCCGTAATCCCGAATACCGGCTGGACGGTAGTTGTCGAGCGGCCCGAGGCAGAAATATTAATACCGGCAAAGAGATCTTTACGGCTGGCCCTTACAGGTCTCGCGATAAGCGTGACGCTTGCCCTGGTGGCCGCTGCCTTCTTCGCTCTCAAACTTACCCGCCCGATTAGAGAGCTGGCGGCGGCTGCGCGGGCCTTCGCGGTCGGCGACCCCTTCGCGCCTCTGCCCTCGATGACAGCAAAAGAAAACGAGCTTGGTGTGCTCGTCGAGACGTTCGACGCGATGCGCAAGGCAGTGGAGGCCCGTTTGGATGAGATCCGGGCGCTCCATGGGATGGGCCAGGCTATCACCTCGTCGCTGGACCTTCACACCGTCCTCGACGTCCTGATGGCAAAGATTAACCTTCCCGTGCCGCATGCTACCACCGTTAGACTCTTTAACAAGGAGACCGGACTGCTGGAGCCCGTGGCCTGCCGGAATCTTGATGAAAAGGAATGGAAGACAGAGGAGTGGAGAGGCGGGCGAGGTATCCCCAATCTAGTCTTCGTACGCAAGGCGGCTCGGACGATTCGCAATGTGCAGATGGACCCGAGCATCCAAGACTCGGAGTTTTTCCGCAGACATGCCTTGATCTCCTATCTGGGAATTCCGCTGCTCGTTAAAGACGAGAGCTTAGGAGTGATTTCTTTCTACACCAAGGAGGAGCATGAATTTACTAACGAAGAGGTCGAGTTTCTCTTCACCCTGGCAGCTCAAGCCGCCATGGCGATTCACAACGCCCGGCTTTACAAGGAAACCGACCGGCGGAGACGCGAAGCGGAGGAGCTGGCGCGAGTGGCGCAATCCCTTACAGAGACCCTGGATATGACGGCTGTCGGAGAGCGGATTGTGACGAGCGTGCAGGACCTCTTCGGCGTCAAGGTCTCGACGCTCAGGCTCCTCGAGCCCGACGGATCGCTGCGCGCCCTTGCATCGAGCGGCCAGGTTTCTTCCCGAGGTCCTGGGGGGAACGTGGTGTCCCCTGGGACAGGGCTCACGAGCCGGGCTGTCGCCGAGGGGAGGCCGATCTGGTCCGCGGACATGTTGAACGATCCCGAGATTCGTCTCACTGAGCAGATGCGTGATTACCAACTCCGGTCCGGGAACCGCTCCATGATCGCCGTGCCGCTGCGCGCGCGCGACAAGATCATCGGCGCAATCGCGCTCTCGGACCAGACAGGGCGGATGTACTCCGACAGCGAGGTGGCGCTGGTGCAAACGTTCGCAGATCAAGCCGCCCTGGCCCTGGAGAACGCCCGGCTCTATGAGGAGATGGTCAAGCTGGCGGCTGATCTGTCGAGGTCCAACAAAGTGAAGGACGAATTTTTGAGCGTCATGTCCCATGAGCTAAGAACGCCCCTAAACGTTGTTATGGGCTATGTGGGGATGATCAAAGATGGGATGTTAGGAGAGATTAACCCCGAACAGGAGAAGGCGCTGGAAAAGGTTCTTACGCAATCAAGAGATCAATTAGGCATGATCAACGGCATCTTGCAGGCAACTCAGATGGAGGCTGAGGGGGTAAGAGTAGAAAGGCGTGAAGTGAGGCTGGAGGATTTTCTCGATGATCTCAGGTCTGGCTATGAGATTCCTTTGGGCAAGGAACTCTCCGTAATCTGGGACTATCCCCCCGAATTGCCTGTTGTGCACACTGACGCCGAGAAGCTTAAGCAAGTCCTTCAGAATCTCATCAACAACGCTATTAAATTTACCGAGAAGGGCAACGTGACCGTCTCCGCGAGGTATCTCAATGGGTCGAGAGTTGGCGAGAGTAGCTGGAGGCAAGAGAAGGGCGATAGTCAGAATGGAGTTGTGGAACTCAAGGTATCCGATACCGGTGTCGGTATTGCCAAGGAGCATTTCTCGGTTATCTTTGAGAGATTTCGACAGGTGGATAGCTCGGAGACCAGACGCTATGGCGGCGTGGGAATAGGGCTCTACGTTGTGAAGAAATTTACCGAATTGCTGGGAGGGAAGGTTGAGGTGCAGAGTGAGGCTGCCAAGGGCTCGACCTTTACTGTGACAATACCTTGCGAAAGCTATCGATCAGCGGCAAGCCAACAAAGGCTTCGGGCTGAAGGCCGAGAGTCGAATGCTTAGGGCGTTGCAAAATTCGATGGTGCACGTATGAGAGGGTTTTCTTTTTCAAGTCTTCGCGCCCGCTTATTGCTACTCGTTCTCCTTGCTGTTATCCCTGCGCTGGGCCTGATTCTCTACAGCGCTGCGGAGCAGCGGAGATTGGCTGCGCTGGAGGCACAGGCGAACGCGCTTCAGCTGGCCCGATCGGTTTCCAGCAGCCACGACGACTTGATCGA
>Ga0209751_10006878_pt1 | contig 10491 bp, 7 predicted proteins | sample RifCSP13_1_FD_184019 | JGI IMG/M metagenome (GOLD analysis project Ga0209751, IMG submission 184019) | Soil microbial communities from Rifle, Colorado - Rifle CSP2_sed 13_1 (SPAdes) (version 2) | ecosystem: Environmental > Terrestrial > Deep subsurface > Rock core/Sediment | place: Rifle...
TCGGCGTCCTGTCCCCCGCCACGGCCGAGAAGGTCCTGCTCTCGGCCTACCTGATCCTGTTCCCGTTGGCGATCCGGTACGCCCTGCGCGCCGGCGGCGGCGGCGGCGGGCTCGCGGCGCTCCTCGCGCTGCCCTTCGCCTGGAGCCGTCTCTTCCACTGGGGGTTCCACAACTTCGGCTGGGGGCTCGTCGTCCTGCTGGTCGCCCTCGGCTATTGGCTGCGCCACCGCGACGGCCTGCACGGGGCTCGGTGGCTCGGGCTCCTCGGCCTCGGCCTTTTACTCCACTTCACGCACCTCGGGGCGGTGGCTCCCGCGCTCTTCCTGATCGGAACGCTCGCGGCGTGGCGGGTCGCCGTGGATGCCCCGGATGTCGGAAGGGCCCTCCGCAGCGCGCTCGCCACGGGGCTCGCCTTGCTGCCCGCCGCGCTGCTGGCCTGGCCCTACTCGCAGCGCCAAGGCGAGGTGCTCACGGCGCCTACTGACCTCGCAGCCTCGCTCGGTCGCCTGTTGGCCTTCGACGTTCTCGTCTCTCACACGGCGAAGGAGAGCCTCGTGGCCGGCCTGCTCGCGGCGCTGTGTGGTGTGCTGCTCGCCGTCGCCCTCGCGAGGCGGCGGAGCCGCCGCCGCGACCTCGCGGACGGTCTGCTGCTCGGAGCCGCGGTCCTCGTTCTGCTCTACCTGCTCATGCAGGGCCCGGACGCACGGCGCCTGTTCCTGCCCGAGCGCCTGGCCGTGCTCGCCCCCCTCGTCGCTCTGCTTTGGCTCGGAACCTGCTCGCTACCGAGGCGGCTCGGCGTGGGCGCGGCCGTGGTGGCGGCGGCTCTGTCGCTCGCGCAGGTCTCGCTCCACGCGGCCGCCTACCGGCGCCTGCAGCCCTACGTGGCCGACTACCTGTCGGCGGGCTCGGTCGTGGAGCCCCGGGACACGCTCCTGGCTCTGAGCTACGCGCCGACGGGGTTCGACCGGCAGGGCCGGCCGCTGTCGTTGCACGTGGCGGCCTTCGCGCACACCTCCGGTTTCCTGGCTGCCGAGCACGATGCCATCGACCTCGGCAACTACCAGTCGCTCACTCGCCACTTCGCGATCCGATTCCGCCGCGCCGGTGTGCGCGCGGCGTTCGACATCGGCCTGCGCGAAGGCACCGACACTGAGCCACCGTTCCTGGATCTGCGTCAGTACGAGAGCGCGACCGGGAGGCACGTACGACTCCTCCTGCTCTGGGGCCTGCGGGCCGCCGATCGCGCCCACCCGAGCTGGCCCGTCCTCGAAAAAACGCTGGAGCGGGACTTCGAGCGAGTGCACGTCTCGCCGCTCGGTCTCATGTCCGTCTACCGGCGCCGGGCTACCCCCCTCGGCCACGCGACGGTCGGCGGGGAAGGACGGTCGAGGTGAGTGCCCTCCGGTGCCGTGTCGCGGCGGCGTCCGTCCTCGTGATCGCCGCGGCGGGTATCGTCTCTACTTATCGCACTCTCAGCCTGACCGTCGACGAGCCCACCCACGTGGAGGCGGGGCTCGAGTGGCTGGACCACGGAAGCTACCGGCTCCAGCCCGAGAACCCGCCCCTGTCGCGCCTACCCGTCGCCATTGGACCCTACCTGCGGGGCTACCGCCTGCCGGACGTGTCCGGCCGCACCCGCGGCCAGGCGCTCGACGCGCTCGACACGGAGGACAACCGCGACCTCGCGCTCGCCCGGGTCGGCGTCCTGCCGCTCTTCCTGCTGTGCGGGGCGCTCGTCTGGGCCGGGGCGCGCTCGCTCTTCGGCGAAGCGGTGGCGCTCGTGGCCGTGACCCTCTTCGCGAGCGTGCCCGCGGTGCTCGCCCACGCGGGGCTGGCCACCACCGACGTGGCCTTCACCGCGGCCTATCTGGCGGCGCTGCTGGCTTTCGTTCGATGGTTGGATCGTCCGACGCTCGGCCGGGGACTGTTGCTCGGCGCGCTCACCGGTGCGGCGTTCGCCACCAAGTTCACCGCCGTGGCGCTCGTCCCGGCCGCTGCCGCCATCCTGGCCGTCCGGGCGTTCGACCGCGGGGCCCGCTGGGGGGGCCTCCTGACCCGCCTACCCCTGCTGATTCTCGCCGCGCTCCTCGTGCTCGGCGCCGCCTACCGCTTTGACGTCGGTCGGCCCGTGGACGAGCGACCGCCCCAGGAAGTGCGGTCACTCGTGGATTCCTGCGCCGCGCCGGGCAGCCTCTCCGGGAAGGTGCTGGCCCGCCTCACCGAAACGCCCGTTCCGGCGCCAGCCTTGTTGACCGGGCTCCTGGAGCTCTGCGTGCACAACGCGCAGGGACACCCCGCGTTCCTCATGGGCCGCGTGAGCCCGAACGGCTTCGCGCTCTACTACCCGTTGGCGCTCCTGGTGAAGTCGCCCATCCCGTTTCTCCTGCTCGCCGGCTCGGGTGTCGTCCTCGTCCTGCGCCGGCACCGCGGGTGGCGGCCGCTCGCGCCCGTGCTCGCGGCCGCGACCCTGCTCGCCTTCTGCTCGCTGGGGCGCATCAACATCGGCGTGCGGCACGTGCTTCCCGTCTTCCCGCTGCTCTGCATCCCCGCGGCGGCGGCGGCCCACCGGCTCTGGACCGCGGGGCGTGTCGATCGCGCGGCGGTGCTCGCCCTCGGGGCCTGGCAGATCGCCGCTCCGATCGTCGCGTATCCCCACTGGCTCGGCTACTTCAACGAGGCCGCCGCCCCGCACGCGGCGCGGATCCTCACCGACAGCGACCTCGACTGGGGCCAGGATCTCTACGCGCTGCGGGACGCGCTGCGCGAGCGCCACGTCCCCGAGCTGTGGATCGCCTACTTCGGCAAGGCCGATCTCTGCCGGCACCGCCTGCCCCCAGCGCGCTGGCTGGCCCCCGGCCGGCGCGTGACCGGCTGGGTGGCTCTGAGCGAGATGCAGCGCGTGGGGCTCCTCGTGCCGCAGTTCGAGGGCGATGATCCCTGCGACCGCGACCGCCTCGTCTGGCGCGAGGGTGTGGGCGACGGTTACGCCTGGCTCGACGCCTACCAGCCCCTGGCGCGGGTTGGCCGCTCGATCCGCCTGTACTACATCGACCAATAGGCCACGCTGGCCTGGTCAGGCCCGAGGCGCTCAGCTCCCAGAAGAGGAGTCGACCTGGGATCCGGTCAGCACGACATCCGGGTGCAGCGCCGGGCGCCGCGGCAGCGCCGACCCGCCGCCATCGAAGCCGCGAGGCACGGCGAGCGCGAGCAGCTCGCCGTGTTCGTCGAGCAGGCGAACCCGCTCCACCGCGGCCTTCGGAAAGCCCTGAAGAACGTGCTCCGGACCCAGCTCCCGGCCGTGCCCGAGGCGCCGCCGCCCCTCCTCGCCGACCGTCACCGAAGGCAGGTCGAGCAGCAGACCCGCGAGCGGAATCAGCCGCGCCGCGGCTCCCTCGAGGCTGTCTCCTGGCACGGCCTGCCCGAGATCGAAGACACCGGACCGGGTGCGGCGCAGGGCCACGAGGTGGGCTCCGGTCCCGAGCCGCTCACCGAGGTCCCGCGCCAACGCCCGCACGTAGGTGCCGGCGGAGCAGCGCAGCTCCAGCTCGATCGTCTCGGCGGCCCGCGAGACCAGATCGAGCGCGTGGATCGTGACAGGCGTGGCGGCGCGAGCCACGGCCTCGCCCCGTCGCGCGAGCTCATAAAGGCGCCGGCCTCCGACCTGGCGCGCGGAGAATGCCGGAGGCACTTGGTCGAAAGTGCCCACGAGCCCGGCGAGCGCCTCCAGCAGCGTGGCGTCCGCGAGCTCGACCGGTCGCTCTTCCCCGAGCGGAGCGCCCGTCACGTCGTCGGTGGTGGTTGCGAATCCGAGCCGGACCGTAGCCCGGTAGGCCTTTTCCCCGGCCGCCAGGAAGCGCGCCAGCCGGGTCGCCCGGCCGACGCACAGTACCAGCACGCCCGTGGCGAACGGATCAAGCGTTCCCGTGTGGCCGACGGCCCGCGTCTTGAGCGCACGGCGGGCCCGGTCCACGATGTCGTGGGACGTGGGTCCCGCCGGCTTGTCGACCACCAGGACGCCGTCCACTGCCTGCTACTCCGGCTTCCCGTCGCCCTCGTCGTCTTCCGCCGGCGTTCCGCCGCCCGGCTCGGTCGGGGCTTGCGCCTCGCTCCGCAGCCGCTCGTCCTCGAGCAAGCGGGCCACCCGATCGGTGGCGTCGAGCCCCTTGTCGTAACGGAAGTCGATCTCGGGCGTGTGGCGGATGCGCAGCCTCTTGCCGAGCTCCCGACGCACGAATCCGCTCGCCTGCTGCAGGGCCGCGAGGCTCTTCTTGCGCTCGGCTTCGCCGCCCAGCACCCCGACGTGCACGCGCGCGTGACCCAGGTCGTGGGCCAGCTCGACACGGGTCACGGTCACGAAGCCGATGCGCGGATCCTTCAGGTCGGACGCGATCATGCGCGCCACCTGCTCGCGGATCTCCTCGGCCAGCCGCTCGGCGCGCCGGCCCATCACAGGATCTCCAGCTGCTGGTCCACGAGCAGCACGTCGCGCGCGGTCGCGGCTTCGCCCGCGACGGCCGACAGGGTCGATTCCAGGTGGCCGTGGTCAGTGTTGACCGACACCACGGCCAGCCGCGCCCGCTGCCAGAGATCTTGGTACTCCACCTCGGCGATCGCCACGTTGTGCCGGTTCCGAGCCTTCGTCTCGAAGCTCCGCAACGCCTGCCGCTTGTCCTTGAGGCTACGAGCCCCGGGGAAATGCAGATCCAACGTCAACAAGCCAATCACCATGGGCCACCCTGGGGGGCCTGGGGGGATGGAATCCCCCCAGAACATGAACGCAGGCAACAGACCGTCGACGTTTCGCGCACCTGTATCCCCCGCACTTGGAGAGTCACGGGCAACAAGACCGATCACCGCACCTGAAGAGCAACGAGCGAACGGGCCAAGGAAGGCTAGAGCGTTTCCTTCACCTTCTCGGTGGTGAAGAACTCGATCACGTCGCCCGGCTTCACGTCGTTGTAGCCGGCGATGCCGATGCCGCACTCGAAGCCGGACTTCACCTCGCTGGCGTCGTCCTTGAAGCGCTTGAGCGAGCTCACCTTGCCGGTGTGGATCACGACGTTGTCGCGCAGCAGCCGCACCTGCGCCGTGCGCACGACGCGCCCGTCCTGAACGTAGCAGCCGGCGATCGTCCCGACCTTGGAGATCTTGAAGGTGTCGCGGACTTCGGCCGCACCCAGCCGCACCTCGCGCAGGCTCGGCTCCAGCAACCCCTCCATCGCCTTCTTCATCTCCTCGGCGACGTCGTAGATGATCGTGTACTGGCGCAGCTCGACCTCGTCGCGCTCGGCGATCTCGGCCGCCTTGCGCTCCGGCCGGACGGCGAAGCCGATCACGACGGCATTCGAGGCCGCCGCCAGCAGCACGTCGCCTTCGGTGATGGCGCCCACGCCCTGGCGGATGATGCGGACCTTGATCTTGTCCTGCGGCAGCTTGTTGATCTGCTCGGCGACGGCTTCGAGCGAGCCCTGCACGTCGGCCTTCAGCACCAGCAGCAGCTCCTTGAGCTGGCCCTCGGCGATCGCGCGCCCGAGGTCCTCGAGCCTGACGCGCGAGGAGGCGGCGAGCGCCTTCTCACGCATCCTGAGCTGGCGGAAGCTGACGATCGACTGCGCCTTCAGGCTGTCGGTGACGCCGAGCAACTGGTCGCCCGGCTCCGGCAGCGACGGCAGCCCCAGCACCTCGACGGGCGTCGAGGGACCGGCCTGCTTCAGGCGCGCACCGCGGTCGTCCACGAGCGCTCGGATCTTGCCGGTGACGGCGCCAGCGACGACGGTGTCCCCGATGCGCAGGGTGCCGTCCTGCACCAGCACGGTCGCGACGGGGCCGCGGCCCTTGTCGAGCCGGGCCTCGAGCACGGTCCCGAGCGCGGGCTTCTTGGGGTTGGCCTTGACCTCCTGCATGTCGGCCACCAGCAGCAGCATCTCGAGCAGCTGCTCGAGACCCTGCTTCTTCTTCGCGGAGACGTTGACGAACACGTTCGTGCCGCCCCACTCCTCGGGCATCAGCCCGCGGTCGGAGAGCTGCTGGCGCACGCGGTCCGGCTGCGCGTCCGGCTTGTCGATCTTGTTCACCGCCACCACGATCGGCACGCCGGCGGCCTTGGCGTGGTCCATGGCCTCGAGCGTCTGCGGCATGACACCGTCGTCGGCCGCCACCACCAGCACCACGATGTCGGTCACCTTGGCGCCGCGCGCGCGCATCAGGGTGAAGGCCTCGTGGCCGGGGGTGTCGAGGAACACGACGCGGCGGGTGCCCACGTCGACGTGGTAGGCGCCGATGTGCTGCGTGATGCCGCCCGCCTCGCCCGCTGCGACCGCCGTCTGGCGAATCGCGTCGAGCAGCGACGTCTTGCCGTGGTCGACGTGACCCATGACCGTGATCACGGGTGCGCGCGAGACCAGGTCTTCGGGCTTCGACTCGACCTCCCCGAACTTGAACTGCTCCTCCTCGAACGACTGGACCTCGGCTTCGTAGCCGAACTCCTTGCAGATCTCGATCGCGAGCGCCGGCTCCAGGCTCTGGTTCACGGTCGCCATGATCCCGCGCGAGATGAGCGCCTTCATGATGTCGCGCGATTTGGCGTCGGGCATCTTGTCCGAGAGCTCCTTGACGGTGACGCCCTCGGAGAGGCTGATCTTGCGCGGCGGCCCCGTGTAGACCGGACGCTCCTCGCGCTGGACGACGACGGGCGTGCGCGTCTTCGGGCGCGGCGCCGGTCGACCCGCGGGCCGCGGGGGTCCGGGCGGCGCGGGGCGCGCGTAGGGTGAGGCGGGACGCGCCAGGACGCCGGGCCGCGCAATCGCGTGCGGCGAGCGAGGCAGCGCCGCGCCGCCGCCGGCCGTCGGGTGCGGGCTCGTCGGGTGCGGGCCGGCGGGCCGCGGGGGTGCGATCGGGCGCAGCGGCCTCGGAGGCGCGGGCCGCGCAACCGGTCGGGCCGCGAGCGGCGCTGCCGCCACGGGGCCGGGCGCGGCTTCGGCAGCCGGCTCGCGTACCGCGAGTGCGGGTGGCGCCACAGGAGCCGCGGGCGCTATCGGGCGCACCGAGCCGGCCAGGCGAGCCGCCGTCACAGTCGTGCGCAGCGGCCCGGGAGACGGTGGAGGAACTGCCGGGGCCTGGATCGGCGGCGGCTCGGGGGCCGGAGCCGCCGCCGTCTCGGCCACGGCAGGCTCCTCGAACGCCTCTTCCGTCTCGTCCTCGGGCGGCAGCTCCACACGGACCGCGGTGCTCTTGGGTGCGAGCCGCGGCGCGCCGGCCGCGTGCGTCAGCACCGTGGCGCCGGCGTCGGCGGGCTTGTCGGGCTCGGCCTTGCGGCGGCGGCCCGACTTGCGCTCCTCGGCGGCGAGGCGCGCCTCCTCCGCGGCGGCTTCCCGCGCAGCGCGCTCGGCGGCCACCTTCTCCTTTTGCTCGCGCTCGAGCCGGTCGCGCTCGTCCTCGTCTTCCTCGCTGCCGTAGACGCGCCGCTTCTTCGCGGTGAGCGCGTCGATCTTCATGATGCGGCGGAGCTTGTCGGCGGTGTCTTCGTCGACCGAGCTGGAGGCGGTCTTCACCTCCACCCCGAGCCTCTTCAGGCGGTCGATGACCTCCTGGCTCGAGAGCTTCAGATCCCGGGCGAGCCCGAAGACCCTAACGTTCGCCATCCGCACCACCCTCCTCTGCGCCGCCACCGGCCGCCGCCTCCGCCGTCTCGGCGGGGACGTCCGTCTGAGTCTCGCCTGTCGCCGCCTGCTCCGCGGCGGCCTGCTCCGCGGCGGCCTGCTCCGCGGCAGCCTGCTCCGCGGCAGCCTGCTCCGCGGCAGCCTGCTCCTGCTCCGCCGCGAGCCGCTCGGCCTCGTAGGCCGCGTCGCGGGCGTCCCACTCCGCCTGGGCGAGCCGCGCCGCTTCACGCAGCTTCTCGACCGTCTTCGGGCCCACACCCTCGAGCGCGCCCAGGTCCTCGTCCGTCATCTCGGCGAGGTGCGCGAGCCCGTGGATGCCCGCCTCGACCAGTGTGTGCACCGTCTTCTCGCCAATGCCGTGGGTCTCGAGGCTGCGGATCTCGTCCACCGCGCGCGCCATGCGCGCCATCTCGGCCTCGACCTCGCGGCGCTTCTCTTCCTCGCTCTTGATGTCGATGCGCCAGCCCACCAGCTTGGCCTCGTCGACGATCTGGACGCGGCTCACCTTGGCCGGCGAAAGCGCGTTGAGCACGAAGGTGGTCGGGTCCTCGCTCCACTCGACGATGTCGATCTTCTCGCCGCGCAGTTCGCGGATGATCGACTGCACGCGGGTGCCCTTCATGCCGACGCAGGCGCCCACCGGGTCGACGTCGCGCTCGCGCGAGATCACCGCGACCTTGGCCCGCTCGCCGGCCTCGCGCACGGCGCCCTTGATCTGGACGGTGCCGTCGTAGATCTCGGGCACCTCCATCTCGAACAGCTTGATCAGCAGGGCCGGGTCGGTGCGGCTCACGATCACCTGCGGGCCCTTGGCGGCCTTCGCCACCCGCACGATCGCGACGCGCACGCGGTCGCCGGTCTGGTAGGCCTCCGCGCGGCTCTGCTCCTTGCGCGGCAAGAGCGCCTCGGCGCGCCCGAGGTCGACCACGAAGTCGCCCATCTCCTGGCGCTTGACGATGCCGTTCACCACCTCGGCCACGCGCCCCGAGTACTCCGCGAACACGTTGTCGCGCTCGGCTTCCCGGACCTTCTGGAAGATCACCTGCTTCGCGGTCTGCGCGGCGATCCGCCCGAGCACGTCGGTGGGCTTGGGAAACTCGATCTCCTGGCCAAGCTCGAGCTCGGCGCCCGGGAAGAGCTGCCGCGCCTCCTCGAGCCCGAGCTGGGTCTCGGGAATCTCGACGGTCTCCACCACCTGCTTGACCGCGAAGACCTCGATCTGGCCGGTCTCCTCGTTGAAGCGGCTGCGGAGGTCCTCCGCGCCCTTGTAGTACTTCTTCGAGGCGGTCAGGATCGCGTCCTCGATGGCGGCGATGATCACGTCGGGATTGATGTTCTTCTCCCGGCTGATCTGCTCGATCTGCTGACGCAGCTGATTGGCCATCGTTTCTTCGCTCGCTATCCGTTCTTCGGGAACTCGACCTCGAGGCGCCCGTGCGAGACCTTCGCGAGCGGCACGCGCGCGCTCTCGGCCTCCTTCTCGAGCGCCAGGGTCACGATGCCGTCGTCGCACGCGACGATGCGGCCGGTCCAGTGGCGGCGCCCCTCGACGGGCTCGTAGCTCGAGAGCTTCGCGAGCCGCCCGACGAAGCGGCGATAGTCGGCCTCCCCGCGCAGGGGCCGATCCAGGCCCGGCGAGGAGACTTCGAGTGTGTAGTGCCCCTCTATCGGGTCCTCGGCGTCGAGGATGGCGGAGACCTCCACGGAGACGGACTGGAGCTCGTCGAGGCCGATCCCGCCTTCGGGCCGGTCCACGTACAGCCGCACGAGCTGCCCACCGGCGGCGCGCTTCAGCTCGACGTCCACGAGCTCGAAGCCGCGGTCGGCCGTCACCCTCAAGGCGACGGACCTCACCCGCTCCACCGTCCCCTCCTGCCTCGCCAGTTTGTCCTCCAAAAAAAAGAGTGGGCGAGCCCACTCTGGTCCAGCGCCCGTTGCCAGAAGGGAAAGTTTAGCAGGGATCGGGGGCGCCTCGCAAGGACCGTAGCCGCGCGCCGAACCCCGTCCCGCCAGTCGGATCGCGTCGCCGCTGGCTATTTCGCTTGAAAGCGTCATCCCGCCCGAGGTATACGTCTCCTCAACCAATCGCGCGGCGTCTCGCGCGCATTGCCCGTCGCGCACAAGAAGGAGGTCGTCGCACATGCTCCGTTCTCGTCGACTCGCGAGCCTTTTGGCGCTGGCGCTGCTGTTCGTCCCCGCCCTGGGCCTGGCCCAGTCCCAGGCCACGACGGGTGTCATCGAGGGAACCGTCGGCGATCCGACCGGCGCGCCGGTCCCGGGCGCCACGGTGGTGGTCAAGAACACCGCCACCAACCTGGAGCGCACGCTCACAACCGACGCCGACGGCCGTTTCCGCGCGTTGTTGCTGCCGCTCGGGCCCTACCGGATCACCGTCAGCATGGCCGGCTTCGCGACGCTCGTGCGCGAAGGCGTCGTGCTGACCGTCGGCCAGTCGGCCAACCTCGCGCTCGCGCTCAAGGTCTCGAACGTGCAGGAAGAGATCGTCGTGCAGGCCGACTCCCCCGTGATCGAGACGACCCGCGCGGAGGCCGCCTCGCGCATCAACCAGGCGTCGATCAAGGGGCTGCCGAACAACGGCCGCAACTTCCTCGACTTCACCAAGCTCACGCCCGGCGTCAGCATCGTGCAGGGCCCCGACGGCGACGAGCTCACGATCAACGGCCAGAAGGGCATCCACAACAACGTCTCGGTGGACGGCGCCGACTTCAACAACCCGTTCTTCGGCGAGCAGCGCGGCGGCCAGCGGCCCGCCTTCACCTTCAACCTCGACGCGGTCCAGGAGGTGGTGGTGGTCGCGTCGGGCGCCAACGCC
>Ga0209751_10006881_pt1 | contig 10487 bp, 11 predicted proteins | sample RifCSP13_1_FD_184019 | JGI IMG/M metagenome (GOLD analysis project Ga0209751, IMG submission 184019) | Soil microbial communities from Rifle, Colorado - Rifle CSP2_sed 13_1 (SPAdes) (version 2) | ecosystem: Environmental > Terrestrial > Deep subsurface > Rock core/Sediment | place: Rifle...
GCCTCCTCGAAATTGACCCTCGTCAGCCCGGAACAGTTCACCGTCCTCGTCTCGTTCGCCGTGCTGGCGATGGTCATCCTGGGCGGGATGGGCAACATCTGGGGCGTCGCCGTCGGAGCCTTCATCGTCTTCATCACCCAGTCCGTCCTCCTGCGCCACTTGAGTGGCTTCTTCGATCAGCTCGGCCTCACCTTCCTGGCCGACATCGACTATCCCAAGTACTCGTTCCTCCTCTTCGGGCTAGCCCTCGTCCTCATGACGATGTTCCGTCCCGAGGGCCTGTTCCCGAGTCAACGGCGACGACTGGAGCTCCACGCCGCCGAGGAGCTCGGCGACGAGGACGCCGAGGCCGAGCTCGTGGGGTCGATGGGCCCGACCCCGGGCGCCGACGAGCTGCTCGGGTCGTCCGACGATGAGGGGGGCCTGCGATGAGCGCAGCCTCGGGGCCGGACGTCCTGCGAGCGACCGGCGTCACGAAGCGCTTCGGCGGCCTCGTGGCGGTTCACAGCATCGACTTCACGATCCCCGAGCGCTCGATCGTGAGCCTCATCGGGCCCAACGGCGCCGGCAAGACGACGTTCTTCAACATCATCGCCGGCATCTACGATCCGACCGACGGGACCATCGAGTTCAAGGACCGCCGAATGGTGGCCCGCTCGAAGCGAGCCTGGCTCGAGCCGGTCTACTGGGTCCTTCCGGCCGTCATCGCGGGCCTGATCACGTTCTGGCTTGGCCAGAACGGCGCCAGCCAGGAGGTCCTCGCGCTCGGGGTGCTGATCACGGTCATCCTGCTCATGGTCTTCTTCGTGACCGGGGCCGCCCGGCCCATCTGGTACCAGAAGATCTTGCCGAGCTTCGGGATCTTCCGCAGCGCCCGCCCCAACGACATGGTCGACGCGGGCCTTGCTCGGACCTTCCAGAACATCCGCCTGTTCCAGAACATGTCCGCCCTCGAGAACGTCCAGGTCGGGATGCACACGCGGCTGAAGGCGTCCTGGCTTGACTCGATGTTCTCGACCCCACGCGACCGCCGCGAGGAGAAGGAGTCCGCGGCGCGCGCCGAGGAGCTGCTGGCGCTCGTCGGGCTGGCGGGACGTAGCGAGGAGCTGGCCAAGAACCTGCCCTACGGCGACCAGCGACGCCTGGAGATCGCTCGGGCGTTGGCATCCAATCCGGTGCTCCTGCTGCTCGACGAGCCGACGGCCGGGATGAACCCCCGCGAGACGATCCAGCTGACGGCGCTCATCAACAAGCTGCGCAGCGAGCTTGGCCTGACGGTGCTCCTCATCGAGCACGACATGAAGGTGGTCATGGGGATCAGCGACCGGGTCACCGTCCTCGACCACGGCGAGAAGATCGCCGAGGGGACGCCCGACGAGGTCCGGGCGAACCCCAAGGTGATCGAGGCCTACCTCGGAGCGCCGGCGCAGTGAGCGCGATGCCGGCCACGGCCGACAGCGGGGCGTCCGCCGCGAACGGAGGGCAGCCGCTGCTCGTTCTCGACGACGTCCACACCTACTACGGCCACATCCACGCCCTCCAGGGCATCTCGGTCACGGTCAACCAGGGGGAGATCGTCACCCTTCTCGGTTCGAACGGTGCGGGCAAGACGACGACGCTCAAGACGATCAGCGGGCTCCTTCATCCGCGCACCGGGACGGTCCACTTCGACGGCCAGGACATCTCCCGCGTCGAGGCCCACAGGCTCGTCCGGGTCGGCATCGGCCACGCCCCGGAGGGCCGGCGCATCTTCTCGCGCCTGACGGTCCTCGAGAACCTCCAGATGGGAGCGTTCACCAGGAACATCAAGGAGATCGGCCCGGACGTCGAGCGCGTGATGGACCTGTTTCCGCGCCTCCGTGAGCGAACCGACCAGGCCGGCGGGACCCTGTCCGGCGGCGAGCAGCAGATGCTGGCCATCGCCCGAGCGCTGATGTCCCTACCGCGCGTCCTGCTCCTCGACGAGCCTTCCCTGGGGCTGTCTCCGATCCTCGTCCAGCAGGTCTTCGCGACGATCAAGGAGATCAATGAGCAGGGCATGACGATCCTGCTTGTCGAGCAGAACGCCCTCCAGGCGCTCAGCATCGCCGACCGTGGCTACGTCCTCCAGACCGGTCGCGTCGCCCTGTCCGGCCCGGCCGACCACCTGCGCCAGGACGAGAGCGTCCGGAAGGCGTATCTCGGCGAGGACTGAGCTTCAGCTCGTCGGGGCAACCGCCCGGCCGGTCTCCGCGCTCTCGAGGATCGCCCGGCAGACCGCCAGGTCGATGGCCGCGTCCCGCAGCGTCGCACCGGTCGGCGTCCCCTCGCGAACCGCGACCGCGAAGGCGGTCAGCTCCTCGAGATAGCCGGCTCGCAGGTGGCCGGCGTACGACCAGCTCTGGCGCCATTCGACGACGTTCTGGTCGACGTAGCCGGCCCGGCTGCCCGGGATTACCGCTCGGCCGTGGATGCGAACCCCTTCGTTGTCGACGATCTCGATCGATTCGCCGGCGCTGCCGTGGACGGCCACCCGAAGGGAGAAGGTGTTGGTGAACGACGCCAGGGCAAGGCTGCCGACCGCGCCGCCGACGAACGTGACGCCGACGGCGAAGCCAAGGGCGCCGGCATCTCCCTCCGAGCGGGTGACGCGGACCTCGGTCACCTCGCCCATGAGGAAACGCATCGCGTCGACAGCGTGGATGGCCTGGTCGGCGACGTACGCCCAGCGGACGTCCGGAAAGTCGGGGCTGCCCGCCCGCGGCCCGGGCGCCAGGTAGGCGCCGTCATAGAGCATCGGGCGTCCGAATGCCGGCTGGGCCATGAGATGGGCGGCGATGCGGTGGGCCGCCGCGTGCCGCCAGAAGAGACCGACGACGTTGACGACCCCGGCAGTCTCGGCGGCCTCGGCCAGCTCGAGGGCTCCCTCGACCGTCGGTGCAGTGGGCTTCTCGACGAACAGATGGATGCCGCGCGCGACGATCTCCGATCCGGCATCATGGTGGAGCGACGCTCCGCCGCAGACGACGACCGCCTCGGGTCGGACCTCGTCGAGCATCGCCCGATAGTCGGTGTGGACGGTGGATGCGCCGTATCGACGGGCGCACTCCGCGGCCGCACCGCGGTCGAGGTCGCAGACGGCGACGTAATCGAAGTGCGGCAACCTGGCGATATTCGGGTGCAGCGCACCGCGGGCGTGGTTGCCGCAGCCGATGACCGCGACCCTGACCGGCTCGATCGCCCGCAGGATCCGCCCGTCGAGCGTGAGACCAGGCCCCCAGCGGTCGGAGCGGATGGTGTCGCCGGCGAGGAAGTCGCGCAGGCCGGCCCAGGTAACGAGGTCGAGCGGATCGGACGGTGGAGGAACGTCGGCTGGCATGTCGCCTCCCGGGTCGTGATCGGTGCCTGGTGGACGGGAAGCGAGTCCCGCTGGAGGGTGCTTCCAAAGGGAAGGATAATGTCGCCCGTACCCCCGTCGGGCAGGTGGAGCCATTCGTGACCGAAGGTCCAAGCTACTCGACCGTGACCGGATCGACCGGACGGCGGCCCTGGACACTGCTGCTACTCGCATCCGCGCTGGTGGCGTTGGCGATCGTCAAGCCATGGGCAGGCGCGGCCGATCAATCGATCGTGCCCTCCCCGAGCGCGGCGCGAGTCACGGGTCTCCGTCCGGCGGCGCCGATGCCGACCATGGCGCCGACACCGGCCGAGCTGGCGCGCCCCTACTGCCCGGGCACGCTACTCTGGATGATGCATTCGTTCCAGAGGCGCGGCGACGATCTCTACGACGTGTGGACGGTGACCGAGCCGGTCGCCGCGGCAGCGGCGAACCCGGCCACGATCGCCTACACGCCGATCTACGCAACGCGGCTCATGGCGTTCGGCTACTGCGCCCCCGAGATCGCCGAGCTTCGGCCGCGACCGTCCGACATGCCCAGGATCTGGCGGGTCGGGGAGGATGGTGAGGCGCTCCGCCTGATGACGGTGTCGTCGATGGAACCCGATCTGCGTCCGGACTTCGGGGCGCTGCTCGCGCCGCAGCCCTCGACCGCCCCGCCCGTCGGCGCCGAGACCGGCTGGCCCGCCGGCCGGTACCTTATCAAGGTCGGCGACGCCGTCCTGGGTGCGGAGGTGGTGCTCGTCCGGTTCTCGCGCTAACGGAGGGTGTCCGATGCGGCTGGCCAGCATGATCTCGGCTGTCGACGCCCACGCCGCGGGTGAGCCCGGCCGGGTCATCGTCGGCGGCGTCCTCGACGTCCCGGGGGCGACGATGTTCGCCAAGATGGAGCACCTTCGCGACCACGGCGACGACTTGCGCAAGCGGATGCTCCGCGAGCCTCGCGGCTACCCGGCCAGCAACTGCAACCTCATCCTCCCGCCGACGCACCCCGACGCCGACGCCGGCTTCGTCATCATGGAGCAGGTCGAGTACCCGGCGATGTCGGGGACGAACACGATCTGCGTCACGACCGTCCTCATCGAGACGGGGATGGTACGGGTGACGGAGCCGGTGACCGAGCTCGTGCTCGAGGCGCCGGCCGGCCTCATCCGGGTCCGGGCCGATGTCGCGGGCGGCAAGGTCACCAGTGTCACGTTCCGCAACGTGCCGGCGTTCGCGGTCCACCTCGACGCCCCCGTCGAGGTGCCGACGCTCGGCACGATCGCCGTCGACGTCGCCTGGGGCGGGATGTTCTACGCGATCGCCGACGGGACCCAGTTCGGCCTGCGACTCACGCCCGACGAGGGGGCCGACATCGTCCGGATCGGGGAGATGATCAAAGCGGCCGCGGCCGACCAGCTGCCGGTCGTTCACCCCGACAACGCCGGGATGGCCGGGATCACGATCTCGCAGCTCACCGGTCCCCCGATGCGGCCCGACGCGGCCGCCAGGAATGCGGCGATCGTCTCATCGGGCAAGCTCGACTGGGAGCGACCGGCCACCTGGACGGGAGCGATCGATCGGTCGCCGTGCGGCACCGGAACGTGCGCCCGGATGGCCGTCCTCCACGCCAAGGGCAGGCTCGGTCTCGACGAGGACTTCGTCCACGAGGGGATCCTGGGGACCGTCTTCACCGGCCGCCTCGTCGAGGAGACGACGGTCGGGCCGTATCGGGCGGTCGTGCCGACGATCGGCGGCACGGCCTGGATCACCGGCTTCGCCAGCTACGTCGTCGATCCGACCGACCCGTTCCCGGACGGCTTTACCGTGGGCGACATCTGGGGCGCGGCCGTTGACTGAGGCCGACGGGCGGCCCCGCCTCGTCGTCGCGTTCGGCCCGCGGGCCCGGGAGACGTACTGGACAGCGCCGGCGCGCGAGACCCTCGGCCTCGCGGACGTCACCGAAGTCGAGCTGCCGGGCGTCGATCCAGGAACCGAGCGGGAGCGGCTCGACGCGGCCCTGGTGGACGCCGACGGTCTGCTGCTGTCCGGTTGGTACGATGCCGGCGTCGGCTACCTGTCCCGTCAACGTCTCGCCGGGGCGCCCCGGCTGCGCTTCATCGGGACGCAGGCCAGCGATCGCCACCAGCAGTTCCTCGACCTCGACGCGATCGGCGATGCCGGGATCACCGTTGTCGACACGTCCCGCATCATGTCGCCGTGGGTCGCCGAGTACGAGCTGGCGCTCACCCTCGCTGCGTTGCGACGACTGCCCCAGGAGCATGAACTGGTCGGTCGCGGTGGATGGCTCAACTTCCGCGATGCACCCGACGAGGTCGACAGGCTGGCCGGTCGTCGAGTCGGGCTGGCGAGCTTCGGTGCCATCCACGCCCACTTCGCCCGACTCATCGAGCCGTTCGAGACGTCGTGGCAGGCGTTCGACCCGTTCGTGCCGGCCGAGCGGATCGCAGCCGCCGGCGGCGTCAAGGTCGACAGCCTCGTCGAGATGGCGTCGCGGAGCGAGGTCTTCTGCGTCGCGACGCCGCCCAACGAGACGACGATCGGCCTGGTCGACCGGTCGGTCATCGAGGCGATCCCCGCCGGCGCGGTCTTCGTCCTCGTCTCGCGGATGATCGTCGTCGACCAGGAGGCCCTGCTCGAGCGCCTCGAGCGCGGCGAGCTCCGGGCCGGGATCGATGTCTTCGAGCCGGAGCCGCCCCCGGCCGATCACCCGCTCCGCCGCCTGCCCAACGTCGTCCACCCGCCCCACCGCGCCGGTGGCACGCTGCCGGCGCACCGGGCCGTCTTCCGCGAGACCTGCGCAGAAGCGGCCCGCTTCTTCGCCGGTGAGCCGGTCCATCACCCACTGCGCATGGATCTCGCCCGGCTCATCGATCGCGACGCCGTCCTCCCCGACTGACGACGCGCGGACCGTCGCGGAGCCGCGACATCGGTCAGACCGATGGGGTTCGCCAGCAGCGCTCGTGGTGGGCCTGCGATTCTGTCGTTTCGCGTGCTCAACGCGCCTGCTGCTCGTCGAGACGATCGGCTGGACCGATATCCGAATGTTCGGCCACCGCCGTCCCGACGCCGTGGGTGGATCGGTCAGCCGCCGAGTCGCTCGACCGGATGGCCGGCCGCATCCACGTCGGTGCGGTGGAGGTGACCGTCCCGGCCGCCGGGCTTCAGGCGCGATTCGTACCAGATCCCCTCGAGGATATCGTCGACGGCAAGGATGTCGTGGAGGCGGCCGATCTCGGTACACAGGATGTCGCCCGGCCCGAGCTCGAACCGCTCGTCCTCGATCCGCGCGATCGCCCGGCCGTTGAAGATGAACCAGTACTCGTCGCAGTCGTGGAAGTGCGGATCGAACGTCCCTCCCGCCCGGACCCGGAAGGTGCCGGCCGAGGTCACGTCGCTCCAGGCCGGGCGATCCTCGAGGGAGAGTCGTCGATAGACGCTCATCGGATGGGCTGCTCGCCGGCCGGCACGATGCGGCAGTCGGGGAGATCGCGCAGCAGCGCCTCCGGCCCGCCCGGCGAGTAGACGGCCAGCAGCCGCATCGGCTCCCAGCCGGTGTTCTCGGTGCCGTGGAAGACGCTGTCGGGGATGAACACCATGTCGCCGGTCCTGACCTGGCGATACATCGGCGTGCCCTCGTCATCCTCGACCATCTGGCGCCCTTCGCCGGCCAGGACGTAGAGGATCTCGTCGCTGCCCGGATGGTTGTGCCGCAGATGGCCCTTGCCGGGCTCGAGGACGACGACTCCGGCCGCGATCCGCTCGTGACCCGTCACCCGGACCTCGGTCATCCACTTGATCGTGCCCCAGTCGAGGATGAGCGTCTCGACATCGGCGGGCTCGATGAAGCGTCTGCCTCCGTTCATGCCTCGACCTCCGCTCCCTTGATCCGCTTGAAGCGGCGCACGGTGTCGGTGATGGCGGTCTCCGTCGGGAGCCGCTCGATGCTGGATGCGCCGAAGAAGCCGGCCACGCCGCTGGTCCGCGACAGCACGAATTCGGCGTCATCCGGCTCGGCGATCGGCCCACCGTGGCAGATGACGAGCACGTCCGGCCGGACGGCCACGGCCGCGTCGCGGATCGCCTGGACCCGCTCGACTGCCGTGTCGAGGGACATCGACGTGCGAGCCCCGATGGCGCCCTTCGTGGTCAGCCCCATGTGAGCCACGAGCAGGTCCGCGCCGGCCGCGGTCATCGCCTGCGCCTCGGCCTCGTCGAAGACGTAGGGAGCCGTCAGCATCCCCCGCTCATGGGCCTGGCGGATCATCTCGACCTCGAGATCGTAGCCCATCCCGGTCTCCTCGAGACCCTGGCGGAAGAGCCCATCGAACAGGCCGACCGTCGGGAAGTTCTGGACGCCGGCGAAGCCCATCCGGGCCAGCTCATCGAGGAAGACCGGCATGAGCCGGAAGGGGTCGGTCCCGCAGACCCCGGCCAGGACCGGTGTGTCGACGACAATCGGCAGGACCTCGGCCGCCATCTCGACGACGATCGCGTTGGCGTCGCCGTAGGGCAAGAGCCCGGCCAGCGAACCGCGACCGGCCATCCGGTAACGGCCCGAGTTGTAGATGATGATGAGGTCCGCGCCGCCGGCCTCGGCACACTTGGCGGACAGCCCGGTCCCGGCGCCGGCCCCGATGATCGGCTCCCCGACGGCCGCGGTCGCCCGAAGCCTCGCCAGCGCCTCCGTCCCGGTCATCGTCATCGGGCGCCCGTCGCCGACACCGCCGCCAGCCCATCGCGGACGTAGCGGTCTAGTCGTTGCGCCATAGCGGTGGCGAATCCCGGGTCGTTGATCGGCACGTCCATCTCGACCACCTCGATCTCCGCGCGCAGTCCGGCCTTGAGCTCGCGGACAAGGGCCGCACCGGCCTCCGGCTCGTGGAAGGGAGCGCCCGGCACGTCGATCGCGGACAGCCCACCCAGCGGGACGAACACGGTCACCGGGCCCCGGGCCGCGTTGAGCTTCCCGGCCATGAGCGTGCCGAGCTCGGCACATTCGGCGGCCGTCGTCCGCATCAGCGTCACGGACGGATTGTGGCGGTAGAACGTCCGGTCGCGGAACCGTTCCGGGACGCTGTCGGGCGGCCCGAAGTTGACCATGTCGAGCGCACCCAGGGAGACGACCTGCGGCAGCCCGACGTGGCCCGCCGCCTCGAGGCGATCCGGCCCGGCCGACAGGACGCCGCCGACCAGCTCATCGGCCAACTCGGTCGTCGTCACGTCGAGGACCGCCCCGATGAAGCCCGCCCGGATGAGTCCCTCCATCGCCCGACCGCCGGTCCCCGTGGCGTGGAAGACGAGCACCTCGTAACCGCGGCTCTCGAGCCACTCGCGGGCGACGGTGACGCACGGCGTCGTGACACCGAACATCGTGGCGCCCACCAGCGGCAGCTGGCCACCTTCGATCTCGCCACGAGCCCCGATCGAATCGGCGACCCCGGCCATGCCGGCGATGGCCGCCGCCGCATTGGCCAGGATCCGCTCGCTCAGGCGGTTCAGGCCGGCGATGTCGACGACCGGATAGAGGAGCGCGACGTCCACCGTCCCGACGTACGGCCTGGTGTCGCCAGCCGCCATCGTCGAGACAAGGAGCTTTGGGATGCCGACCGGAAGAGCCTGCATCGCCTGGCTGATGATGGCCGCCCCACCCGATCCGCCGAGGCCGGCGATCGCGTCGAGCCGGCCCTCGGCATGGAGACGTCGGACGACGACGGCCGCCCCGCGCGCCATCGCCTCGACGGCGGCTCCACGGTCCCCGGCCGAGGCGAGAGCCGCGATCGTGACGCCCGCTGCCGCCGCCACCTCGTCGCGGGCGATGTCCGGCTCGACGAGAGGTGGTCCGACCACGCCCGTGTCGACCAGCAGGACCCGTGCCCCGGCGGTCCGGACCCGATCGGCGAGGTAGCCGTACTCCTCGCCCTTCGTATCGAGGGTGCCGACAAGGACCACGGTCGCCATCGGTCGAATCGTATCCGGCCTCGGCCTGCCCGGTGTGGCTCGCCTGTCGGACGGCGGGCCGATAGAGTTGGTCGCCATGGGAAGGGACCCGATGTCGCCCGAGGAGCTGCTGGCACCATACCCACCGATCCTCCGGGCGACCGCCGAATCGCTTCGGGCGCTCGTCCAGCGCACGCTTCCCGATGCCATCGAGGCCGTGAGGCCGGGCTGGCGCCTCATCGGTTACGACGTGCCGATCGGTCGCCGGACTCGGTACGTCGCCTTCGTCTGGCCGGAGCCGGAGCACGTCCATCTCGGGTTCGAGCACGGCATCTTCATGGACGATCCCGACGGCATCCTCGGGGGTTCCGGGCTGCGCAAGGTTCGCTTCGTCACGCTCAGCCGACCCGGACAGATCCGGGACGACGTCCTGGAGCGGCTCGTCCACGAAGCGGTCCGGGTGGCGTCGATGGACCGGTCGCAGCGAGTCGCGACCCTTCTCGACCGGGATGCCGTCCGGACGGCCATCGAGGACTGAGCCACCTCCTCCGACACAGCAGAAGCGCGGAGAAACGCGGGTCCGCACTCCCGCCGAACGGGCCATGCGGCGCGTGACCGATGACCCACGGACACCTCGCATGCTGCGAGGCACGCTCGCCATGCCCTTCTCGTACGAGTGGCAGAGGTGAATCGAAAGAGACTCAGTTCGGCCCTGACGGTCGGGCTTGCCTTCGCATTCTTCGCCGCCTGGGCGGTACCGCCGGTGGCGGCCGCACCCTGCCCGCCGCCGGCCGGTGGCGGGCGCTGGAACGTCTGCAACGGCACTGTGTCACCCGCCAGCGGGACGACCTCGACAAGCTTCACGTTCACCGTCACCTACTCGCATGTCGACGGCAACGCCCCGATCTGGGTTCGAGTGACGATCAACGGCGTCGCGGGCAGTCCGTTCGACATGTCGCCGGCAGGGCCTGTCGACTATGTGAACGGGACCACGTATGCCTACACGACGACATTGCCGGCCGGAACGTACACCTACTCCTTCGCCGCCCGACGCAACACGACCCGGTCGACAAATGGGGTACCCCCCAGCGTGACAGTGGTGGAGCCAACGCCTCCGCCGACACCGACCCCCAAGCCGACCCCCAAGCCGACCCCGAAGCCGACCCCG
>Ga0209751_10006886_pt1 | contig 10485 bp, 8 predicted proteins | sample RifCSP13_1_FD_184019 | JGI IMG/M metagenome (GOLD analysis project Ga0209751, IMG submission 184019) | Soil microbial communities from Rifle, Colorado - Rifle CSP2_sed 13_1 (SPAdes) (version 2) | ecosystem: Environmental > Terrestrial > Deep subsurface > Rock core/Sediment | place: Rifle...
GCGCAGGCCGTAGCGCTGCGCTGTGCGCCTGATCGACACCGCGTCGAAGACGGCCGACTCGATGATGGCCGCCGCGGTCTGTGGACCAACCTCGCTGCCCGCGCCGCCCATCACTCCGGCGATGCCGATGGGGCCGCCCGAGTCGGCGATCACCAGCGTTTCCGGCGTCAACTGGCGCTCGACGTGGTCGAGCGTCTCGAGCCGCTCCCCGTCGCGCGCCGGGCGGACGATGACCGTCCCGCCCGAGACCACGCCGGCATCGAAGACGTGGATCGGCTTGCCCAGCTCGAGCATGACGTAGTTGCTGGCGTCGACGGCATTCGAGACCGGGCGCATGCCCGCCGCGGAGAGGCGCAACTGGACTGCCAGCGGTGACGGCCCGATCGCCAACCCGTCGACGTAGCGGCCCACGAAACGCGGGCAGAGCCGCTTGTCGGCGACCTCCACCCATAGGTGATCGTTCGTCGCGTCGCCGCTCTCGGGCACCGTGATGTCCGGCCAGCGCACCTGCCCGCCGGTGATCGCCGCGACCTCGCGCGCCAGGCCGATCAGCGACAGCGCGTCGCCGCGGTTGGGCTTGACGTCGATATCGAGCACGGTGTCACCAACCACGTCGGCCAATGGCCGGCCGAGAGTCAGGTCGGCGAGACCGTCCTGGCCATCCGCGCCGGCAAGGATCAGGATGCCCTCGGCATCGGTGGTCAGGCCCAGTTCGGCGCCCGAGCAGAGCATGCCCTGGCTCTCGCTGCCAGCGATGGTCGTCACCGCGATGCCCCGGCCGCCGGGCAGCACCGCGCCAGGCAGCGCCACGGGCACGCGCTGGCCCACCGCAATGTTGGTCGCGCCACACACGATCGCCAGCGGCTGATCGCTGCTCGAGACGCGAACCTTGGTCAGCGACAACCGATCGGCGCGTGGGTGAGGCGTTACCTCGAGCAGCTCGCCCACCACGACCGAGCTCCAGTCGGCGCCGATGCGTTCGATCGAGCCGACCTCCATGCCGAGCATGGTCAGGCGCTCGGCCAGCCGCTCGGGCGGCAGGTCGAAGTCGACGTAGTCGCGCAGCCACGACAGCGGGACGCGCATCGCTAGTGCTCGGCCATGGCTAGAAGCGCTCCAGGAAGCGCATGTCGGCCTCGAGGAAGGCGCGGATGTCGGGAATGCCGTGGCGGAGCATGGCGATGCGGTCGATGCCCATGCCGAAGGCGAAGCCCTGGAACCGCTCGGGATCGATGCCGCCGTTGCGCAGCACGATCGGATGGACCATGCCCGCACCCAAGATGGTCAGCCAGCCCGTCCGCCTGCACGCCGCGCAACCAACCCCGCCGCAGATGGTGCAGCTGATGTCGAACGCGACCGACGGCTCGGTGAAGGGGTAATAGCCGGGTCGGAAGCGCGTGCCCGTGCCCACGCCGAACATGGCGTGGGCGAACTCGTCGAGCAGCCCGCGCAGGTGGGCCATCGTCGTGCCCTCGTCGACCATCAGCCCCTCGACCTGGAAGAACTCGAAGCCGTGGCTTGAGTCGACCTGTTCGTAGCGGTAGCAGCGGCCGGGCGCGAGCGAGCGGATGGGCGGCTGGTGGGCGCGCATGACGCGCATCTGGCCGGGCGACGTGTGCGTGCGCAGCAGGTAGCGCCGGTCCGTGCCGGCCACGTAGAGCGTGTCCCACAGGTCGCGCGCCGGATGGTCGGCGGGGATGTTGAGCAGCTGGAAGTTGAGCTCGTCGGTCTCGACCTCGGGTGTCTCGTAGGTCACGAAGCCGAACTGGCCGAAGATGTGGGCGATCTCACGCTCGGTCTCTGCGATTGGGTGGAGCGCGCCGCGCGGCAGCGCTCGGCCGGGCAGCGTTACGTCCACCTTCTCGCGTGCCAGGCGAACGTCGAGGGCAATCTCGACCAGGCGCGCGCGCCGCACGGCGATGGCCGCCTCGACTTCCTCGCGGATGGGGTTGGCCATCGCGCCGACCTTGGGCCGGTCCGGGCCCGGTAACTGGCCGATCGCACCGAGCAACGTGCGCAGCTCGCCCTTGCGCCCCAGGAAGGCGCTCTCGACCTGCTCTAGTTCGGGTGGGTCGTCCGCCTTGGCGATCGCCGCCAGGGCGCGCGCACGCAGCTCGTCGAGCTGTTTCGAGAAGGTCTCGAGGTTCACTGCGCGGTGCCGCTAGATGGCCCGCGCGACCTCAGCGATGCTGGCAAACGTGGCCGCATCGCGGACCGCGATGTCGGCCAGGATCTTGCGATCGAGCGCCACCCCGGCGTGCTTGAGCCCGCTGACCAACTTGGCGTAGGTCAGGCCGTGCTGGCGCGCTGCGGCGTTGAGGCGGACGATCCACAGGGCCCGCAGCTGACGCTTGCGCTGCTTGCGGCCGACGTACGAGTAAGCCATCGCGTGGAGGAGCGCCTCGCGCGCGGGCTTGATCAGCTTCGAACGAGTACCGCGCCGGCCCTCCGCGGCCTTCAGCAGCCGCTTGTGGCGCCTGTGCGCGGTGACCCCACGCTTGACACGAGCCATTGCCTGTCCCTACTTGAGGTACGGCAGCAGGCCGCGTACCTGCTCCGCGCTGGTGGGATCGAGGACGGCCTTGCCCGCATAGCGCCGGGTGCGGCTGGACGACTTGATGTCCAGGTGGTGGCCGCTCCACGCCTTGACGCGCATCACCTTGCCGCTGCCGCTCACGCTGAAACGCTTCTGGGCGCCCTTGTGACTTTTCATCTTTGGCATCGTTTGTTTACCTAAGCTTCTGCCGTCTTGCCCGCGCCCGACACGGTCGCAGCTGCTCGCGGACTGGCGGCTGCCTTGTCCGTTTCTGTCTCCGCTGCCGCTTCCTCGGCTGCCACTCCGTTGTGGCCTTCCTCGTGGCGGACCTGTTTGGGCTTGTGATTGGAGGTGATCACCAGCGACATCTGCTTGCCCTCCAGCAGCGGCTGGCGCTCGACTGCGCCATGTTCGCCGATCTGCTCGGAGAAGCGGATGAGCAGGTCGCGGCCCAGATACGCGTGGCTGACTTCGCGTCCGCGGAACTGGACCGTCACCTTGACCCGGTCGCCATCCACGAGGAACTCGACGGCGCGCCGGACCTTGGTGTCGAAATCGCCCTTGCCGATCTTGACCTTGAGCCGGATCTCCTTGAAGTCGACCGAGCGCTGATGCCGGCGGGCTTCCTTCTCACGACGCGCCTGCTCGTACTTGAACTGGCCGTAATCGAGAAGTCGGGTGACCGGCGGGGCCTCCATTGGCGCGACCTCGACGAGGTCGTAGCCTCGGTCCTGCGCGAGCCGGAGGGCGTCCGGGGTGGACATCACGCCCATCTGCTTACCCTCTTCGTCCACGACCCGCACCTGCGGGACGCGAATCATCTCATTTATGCGCAGCTCGCGACTCAGGCCAGGTCCCTCATTCGACGTTTCTCAATGGCAACTCCGGATGCACGACGACACATCGCCGCACGCCGAGCGGCCCGCGGGACTATAGCATGCGGCCACTGATCGAGGCAACGACGCAGCGGCGTCCGGCAGGGGCTCAGAGGTTCGGTCCGCCGGCCACCCAATCGGCGTAGGTGAGCCCGTAGTCGCCGTCCAAATCGACCAGCGTGCTGAGGATATTGAGCCGCGTATCAGTCCAGTCGAAGCGGATGCCACGGAACTGGTCAACGCACAGCAGCCGGCCGACCTCGGGCGAGCCCTCACCTCCAAAGTGGTAGCCGTGCTCGCCCGATCCGTCGGCGCATGAATTCACGCCGGCGCCGGTACCGAAGAAGTCCGTGCCTTTCTGGTAGGCCTGGTTCATCGCGTCGGCACTGAGGTAGGCCGAGTATTCGGCTATCTCGGCACCGTCGTCGCCGGGCGAACGGATAAAGCAGGTCAGTACGGTCTCCGCTGTGCCGCCGAAGAGGGGCGGGCGCAGTCCCTGGTAGCACGCGTTCTGCCAATCGGCTGGGACGTGGATCAGCAGCTGCTGACCGGCCGGCGTCAGTTGGTTATCGGCGATCCTGGAACCGAAGGCAATCGCGTTCCGCAGGTCGACGCTGAAGCCATCACTTTTCGCCTCGGCGTACGTCGCCGCCCGATCAAAGTTGTCCGGCCCGTCGGTCGCCTCGTAGATCGCCACCGGACCCGTCTGGCCAAGGAACAGGGTCATACGCAGGCTGCCCGTGGCCAGTCCCGCGCATTCCACCGCCATTGCGGTGGACTCGCCGATCGGCACGCTGAGGCCGGCGGCGTTGTTGGCGAGCAGCACCTGGGCGGCAACGTCACCGGTGGTGTTCACGAAGGCCCAACTGCCGTCGGTCCCGACGAGCGCGCCGTAGAGGTTGGCGTCGCCCGACGCGCACAGCAGCCCGAAGCGGCCGTCAGAGGTGGGGACGAACTCGCCCGCGATGCGCATCGTGGCATTGGTCGAGTCGACGACGCGGCGCGACCACATCCACGCGCCGCTGGAGTTGGTATTGAACTCGAGCGCGCCGCCGGCGTATGCGATTGAGCCGCCCGGAGTGTTGCCGATCCCCCAGCAACCGGGCAGGGACGTAACGGCGGCAGTGCACTGTCCAGCGGGGTCGCTCAGGTCATCGTCGAAGAGCACGTCGCGCTGGTCGAAGCCGGTGTCGCCGCTCGGTGCCGGTGATGCGGTCGGTGCCGCCGTGGCGCTGGGCGCTGCAGTGGCGGTGGCCGTGGCCGTGGCCGTTGGCGACGGTGTCGCGGTCGGGGCGGGGGTCGCCGTTGCCGGCGCCTGGGTCGTTATGCCGAGCGTTGGTGAGACGGTCGGCGCAGCGGATGGTGCGCTGACCGACACGCAACCGGCGAGTAATGAAGAAACGGCCAGGACGACGAGCGGCGACTTCGACATTACGGCATGCCCTCCTCTGCCCGTGATGCTACGCGACTGCTAGGGAATCGGGCCGGCCATCATGAACGTGTCATACAGGTCCGCGAACGTACCGCTGTGCAGGACCAGCCCCGCCTCGATCAGCAGCGCGTCGTCGAACCAGTGCATGATCATGCCGTCTGGGCTGATGCCGGTGTACGTGTTGCAGAACAGACGCCCATAGACGAAGCCTTCGCGGTAGTACGCATTCCAGGCCGGACCGGCCGAACAGTCACCGGCATCGTTTGAGAGGCCGCCTGGATAGAAGTAGTCAGCGTCACCGAAGAACTTGTCAGTCATGTCCCCATCGTTGTCGAACAGTGTGTAGGTCACGTAGCCGTCGACGTCGTCAGGGCTGCACTGCGCGGAGAGGATCTCGCCGGCCGAGAGTGTCGTCACCTCGTTGCAGCCCATGCGCATCTGGTCGGGCACGTGGGCGAGGAGGGCTGTCAGCTCGGCACTTGGTGCGCCGCTGGGGCTCTGTCCGGGGGACGGTGGGCTCGTGGGCAGCGGCGGCAGGTCTCCCACCACGCCGCCGAACACAGACACGTCGTCAACCGTGAAGCCGGCGCCTGTCTTGCCCTCGACATAGACCGAGGCGCGCTGGAAGTTGGCCGGGCCAGCGTCGCCCGTGAATTCGGCCACCGGCGCGCCGTTGAACGACAGCCGCAGGCGCAGCGAGCCGCTGTTGGTGCCCGCGCATTCGAGCGTCAATCCGGCCGGCAGATCGTTCTGCAGCAGCGGCAGACCCTGGCCGAAGTCGAGCGGCTCGTAAGCGGTGCCACTGCGCTTGATGAAGGCATACACGCCGTCGGTTCCGATCACCGCGCCGACAGCGTCCGTGGTCGACGGCCCGCACAGCAGGCCGACGTAGTTGGTGAGGTTGCCGCCGCCGACGGTGACCGTCGCCTCGATCCGGATGACGTCGTACGCGGCCGCCGCGACAGGCCCGCTGGTCGAAAGGTACGACACGTCCGCGGTCAGATCGATCTTGAGCATCTCCGACTCGTAGGCAACGCTGCCGTTCGGCCCGCTTCCGACATCCCAGCCACCGCTCGTGTCACTGAAGTCATCCGCGAGCAGCAGCGTGTTGGCGCCATAGCCCACCCCCGGCGCGGCCGATGGGGTGGGCGAAACGCCCGTCCCGCCGACGAAGGCGAAGCTGGACCCCCAACTGCCGTACTCGTTGCTCGTTATGCCGTTACGGGTGCTGCCGACATACGAGTCCTGTCCGGGCCGGATCTCGATCGTCACCGCACCGCCCGCAGCGAGGGTGATCAACCCGGCATGAACTGCGGCGGTGCAGACGGACGAGTCGGCCGTGTACACGTCCGTTCCCCAGATGGACAGGTCGCTACCGCCCGGCGGGCACTGGAACAGGAAGCGCTCGCCAACCTCGCCACCGGTGCCGCCGGTGGTATCGCCCCAGTCCGTGCCACCGGGTTGAACAGTGCCACTCGACGGAGCAGTCGTGGGCGCGGCGCTGGGGGTCGCGGGTTGAGTCGGCCCAGCCGTGGGCGTGGCAGCGGCGCTCGACGTGGGCGCGGCCGTGGGCGACCCGACCGGCGCGGTCGTGCCGCAGGCGGCCAGAAGCAAGGTGACGACGCCCAGCGTGACGGATCGCAGCATCCGGTTCCCCCAGTACAGCCGTGGGTCCGCCGATGCTACACCGGAAACGCAGTCCGAATCCTTTCAATTCGGTCCGCGCGCGGCAGCCTCGCTTACCAGCCGCTCGGCCAGCTCGTCCCAGCCCGCAGCAGGCTGCTGCTCGCCACCGCGCGTCCGCGGCGCGGCCGTGCGCGCCTCAACCTCGCGGTCGCCCAGCACGAGCATGTACGGCACCTTCTGCTCCTGCGCCAGGCGAATCTTGTTCTGCATACGGTTGGCGCTGTCATCGACCTCGACGCGCAGTCCGCGACTCGCCAGCAGGGTGGCCAGCTCGGCAGCGGCCGCGTTGTGCCGATCGGCGATCGGGATGACGACGGCCTGGACGGGCGAGCACCACAGCGGGAAGGCGCCCGCGAAGTGCTCGGTGATGACGCCGATGAAGCGCTCGAGCGAGCCGAAGATGGCACGGTGGATGGCCACCGGCCGCTGGCGCTCGCCATGCTCGTCGATGTAGTGCAGGTCGAAGCGCTCGGGCAGCATCACCCGGTCGACCTGGATCGTCGCCGTCTGCCACTCGCGGCCCAGCGCGTCCTCGATCTGGATGTCGATCTTGGGCGCGTAGAAGGCGCCGTCGCCGGGCTTGACGCGGTAGTTGACGCCCGACGCCTTGAGCGCTTCGAGCATCTGCGCCTCCGTCTCGCGCCACGTAGCCTCGTCGCCCAGCGCCTTGTCCGGACGCGTGCCGAAGGTCAGCGTGGGCTGCAGGCCGAACCACGAGTAAGACTCGGTCACCTCGCCCATCAGGGCCAGGATCTCGCCCTGGATCTGGGCCGGCGTGACATAGATGTGGGCGTCGTCGGTGACGAAGTGACGCACCCGCGTCAGGCCGGACATGACGCCCGACAGCTCGGCCCGGTGGAGCACGCCGTACTCGGACAGCCGCAACGGGAAGTCGCGGTATGAGCGCACCCGCGAGCGGTAGACGAAGGTCGACTCGGGACAGTTCATGGGCTTCAGGCTGTACGTCTGCTCGTCCGCCTCGACGATGAACATGTGGTCGCGATACAGGTCCCAGTGGCCCGACTGCTCCCACAGCTTCTGGTGCACCAGCGGCGGCGTGTAGATCTCCTGGTAGCCGCGCCGCGCCTGCATCTCGCGCAGCGCGTCGCGCAGCGTCTGGTACAGCGTCCAGCCCTTGGGGTGCCAGAACGCGGAGCCGGGGCTGACGTCGTGGAAGCTGAACAGGTCGAGCTGGATGCCCAGCCTGCGGTGGTCGCGTTTCTTCGCCTCTTCGCGCCGCCACAGGAAGCGGTCGAGCTCCTCCTGTGTCGACCAGACCGTGCCGTAGATGCGCTGCAGCGCGGGGCGCTGCTGGTTGCCGCGCCAGTAGGCGCCCGACACGGCGAGCAGCTTGAAGGGACCGATCTTACCCGTCGAGTCCACGTGCGGCCCGCGACACAGGTCGATGAACGGTCCGTGCTCGTAGGTCGACACCTCCGGCTCCGGCTCGCCCTTTGCCCGTGCGGCGGCACGCAGGTCGTCGAGGATCTCGACCTTGAATGGCTGGCCATGCTGCTCGAAAAAGGCGCGGCCCTCGACGGGCGGCAGGACCTTGCGCACAAAGGCGTGGTCGGCGGCCATCGATTGCGCCATGCGCGCTTCGATCGCAGGCAGGTCGTCGGTCGTCAACGGCCGCGACACCTCGAAGTCGTAGTAGAAGCCGTCGGCGATGGCCGGGCCGATGCCCAGCCGGGTGCCCGGAAACAGCTCCATCACCGCCTCGGCCATGACGTGGGCGGCCGAGTGGCGCATCGGGTCGAGCGGATCGCCGGCGTGCGCATCGAGCAGCTCGTCGGCCGATTCGCGCTTGGGCGCCTCGAGCGCCAGCTCTTCCTGGTCGTCGACCTGCTGGGCGACCATGTCGTTCACCTCCGGAGAATCAATAAGCCTCTCGTCCATGCGACAGGACGAGAGGCCGTGACCTCCCGCGGTTCCACCCGCCTTCGCCGGCCCGCCCCGTGGACTCGCCGACGCTCTCAGTCTTGCCGCGCTAACGGGCGACGCCCGGACCGGTTCGCCGGTCGCTCACGGGTGGTGCACTCTCGGCCGATGGACCGCCCGGGCTTTCAGCCCACCGACCCGGGCTCTCTGCTGGTCTCGAACACCGAGCGCGCGTGTCCCGCTCGACGCTTTGATCGCTATTCAGGTGCCGCGCAGTATACGCCCGCGCTCACGCTCCACCCTGACGTTCAGGGCACGCGACCGATGGCGACCCAGGCGCGCGCTGTCAGCTCGAATGGCTGTCCGCCTACCCCCAAGCGACGGCGCAGCTCGTCGCGCAACGCCTCGCGCCGCTCCTCGTCGAGCGACACCGTGTACGCGCCAGCGGGACCGACGCCATATTTGAGCGGCTCCCACAGGTCGGCGAAGTTCTCGTAGCCGGCGCGGACGACGACCGGCTTGACCACGACCTCGAGCAGGCCACTGTCCGTCCACAGTTCGCGCAACTCATCCGGCCGGCAGTAACGCATCGTGCGCCCCTCGTCGTGCTCGATCGCGCCGGGATCGAGCACGGCCGCGGCGTCGAAGAAGGCGCGGATGAGTGTCATGCCCTCGGCGTAGTCCCAGACGGCCGAGGCGAGCGTCCCACCGGGCCGGGTCACACGACGCATCTCGGCGACGCCGGCGTGGGCATCGGTCATGAAGTTGACCACCAGCTGCGATAGCGCGTGGTCGAATTCGCAGTCGCCGAAGGGCAGCGCCTCAGCCGGCGCAAGTTCCACGCGCACGCCCGGGTTGCGCTCGCGGCACGCCTCCACGAACGGCGCGGACGGATCTGCCGCTGCGACATTGTCCGGCCCGACGATGGCGACCAGGTGGCTGGTCAACGAACCGGGGCCGCAGCCCACGTCGAGGGCGCGATCCGTGGCCGCGACGCCGGCCAGCGCCACCAACTCGCGCGCCAGGCTCGGGCTGTAGCGCCCGACGAAGCGGTCATATGCATGGGCCGGGATCGCGAACATGCTCGTGGCCTCCGAACGAGCGCTAACTTACCCCGCCGTGTCCAGTCGAATGCGGGCATCGACGATGACCGCGCCGCGCGGCAGCACGATCACCGGGTTGAGGTCCATCTCGGCGATCTGCGGATGCGCCTCGACCATCGCGCTGACCCGCAGCAGGACCTCTTCGAGCGCCGCGACATCGAGACGCTGAGCTCCGCGATAACCGTCGAGCAGCGGGAAGGTGGCCAGGGCGCGGACCATCTGGGCGGCATCTTCGTCGGTCAGCGGGGTGATGCGCACCGAGACGTCCTTGAGCAGCTCGGTCTGGGTGCCGCCGATGGCGCAGGCGACGACGGGCCCGAAGAGCCGGTCGTGCACGACACCCACGAGCAGCTCGAGCCCCGGTGGCGCCATCGGCTGGACCACGAAACCCTCCATGGTGTGGCCGGCCGCCGCATAGTCGGCCGTCATCTCGCGCGCTGCCCGCTCGACCTCCGCGGGCGTGTCGAGGTCGAGCCGCACGCCGCGTGCCTCGCTCTTGTGGACCACGTTAGAGGAGATGCCCTTGAGCGCGCACGGAGCGTTGAAACGCGCGGCGGCCGCGGCGGCCGCGGCCGGGGTCGCCACGACTGCCTGGTCGATCACCGGCAGCCCGTAGCAGCGCAGCAGCTCGCGCACCTCGCCCGGATCGAGCCAGCTCCCGTTGGCCTTCGTCGCAAGCGCTGCGATCGCCGCGGTCGCATCGGTTGAGCAGATGTCGCCCAATTCCGGGATGCGACCGGCCGGCGCCGCGCGCGAACCTCCGTAGTGAACCGCGTGGCCGAGTGCGTAGGCGGCGTTCTCCGGGTACAGGTAGGCGGGGATGGTCAACCCGTCGCCGTGCAGTGCTGCCCGCGGCGCCTCGGTCGACATGAACACCGCGGCAACGGTCAGCGGTCGCGCCAGCCGGGCGGTCGCCTCGCGGATCGCCTGCGCCAGGACGCTCGACGGCGTGGCCAGCGGCGGGCCCGAGAT
>Ga0209751_10006887_pt1 | contig 10485 bp, 9 predicted proteins | sample RifCSP13_1_FD_184019 | JGI IMG/M metagenome (GOLD analysis project Ga0209751, IMG submission 184019) | Soil microbial communities from Rifle, Colorado - Rifle CSP2_sed 13_1 (SPAdes) (version 2) | ecosystem: Environmental > Terrestrial > Deep subsurface > Rock core/Sediment | place: Rifle...
GAGTCGATCACCGCGCTCGCCACCGATCTCTTCGAGCGGGCTGCGACCCCGGGCCACTTCGATGCCGTCGCCGAGTACGCCGCCCCGATCCCGGTTGCGGTGATCGCGGACCTGATGGGCATCCCCGGGGAACGGCAGCGGGATCTCCTTGCCTGGTCCCACGCCATCGTGCGGGTCTTCGACCTCAACGTGACTCCGGATGAGGAGCGGGCGGCAGAACGGGCAGTCGAGGAGTTCTCCGGGTACCTGCGCACCCTGGTCGCCGAACGGCGCAAGGCTCCCGGCACCGACCTGATCTCGGAACTGGTGACGACGGCCGGACTTCCCGACGACGATCTCGTCGCCACCTGCATCCTCATTCTCAATGCCGGGCACGAGGCCACGGTGCACGCCATCGGCAACGGGATCCTGGCATTGGCACGCCACCCCGAGGTCTTCGCCGCGCTGCGGGCCGATCCCGACCTGCTCCCCACGGCCACCGACGAGCTCCTCCGTTGGGATCCCCCGCTCCAGATGTTCGAGCGCTGGGTGCTGGAGGATCTCGAGTGGGAGGGCGTGCGACTCCGCACCGGGGACAAGGTCGGCCTGCTCTTCGGCGCCGCCAACCACGATCCGACGGTCTTCCCAGATCCGGAGCGAATCGACCCCGGCCGCACCGACAACCCGCACCTCGCGTTCGGTCTCGGCACCCACTTCTGCCTGGGAGCACCCCTCGCCCGGGTCGAGATCGAGGAGGCACTCGGCGTGCTGGTGCGCAGGGTCGACACCCTGGTGCCGGCGCTGGACGAGCCGCCCCGGACTCCCAGCCTGGTGTTTCGCGGGGTCGACGAGTTGCCGGTCCGGGTCACGGCGAACCCGGCCGCCCCGGCACCGCCGCCGGGGGTTTCCTAGCCTTTCCCGGAAGGCCGATGGCCCCTGGCCGGACGAACCGACAAAGGGCACCATCGGGGGAACAGACCAACTCGGAGGAATCGATGGCCGAAGAGCTCAACCCGCACACGATCGCCCGCACCCAGTTCGACCACGCCGTCCCGTTCGTGGACAGCGTCGCCGGATGGAAGGGCATGGCCGAGTGGCTGTTCGCCCCCGAGAAGATCGTCTCGGTCACCATCCCGGTCGTCATGGACGACGGCTTCGTCCGCACCTTCCGCGGGTACCGGGTGATCCACAACACCGGACGGGGGCCGGGCAAGGGCGGCATCCGATTCCATCCCTCCGTCGACGAGGACGAGGTGATGGCCCTTGCCACGTGGATGACCTGGAAATGTGCCCTGGCCGGGATCCCCTTCGGCGGTGCCAAGGGCGGGGTGAACTGCGACCCGAGCCGGTTGTCGCTCGAGGAGAAGCGGCACATCACCCGCAGGTTCATCACTGCGCTCGGGGACAACATCGGCCCCCACACCGACGTCCCCGCACCCGATCTCTACACCGACGCCCAGACGATGGCCTGGATCTACGACACCTACTCGATGATGCATCGGGGATCCAACAGCCTCCCCGTCGTCACCGGAAAGCCGCTCGACCTGGGGGGGATCGTCGGCCGCTCCACCGCCACCGCCCGCGGCGTCTACTTCTGCACCGAGCATTTCCTCACCCTCGAGGGGATGCCGGGCCTGAAGTCCGTCAAGGGCGCCCGTGTCGCCATCCAGGGGTACGGCAACGCAGGGCGCCACGCCGCCACCATCTTCCGCGACGCAGGGGCGGTGATCGTCGGGGTCAGTGACACCCGCGGGAGCGTCGTCACCCCCAAGGGCCTCGACCTCCTTGGGGTGGAGGCCCACAAGGACACCACCGGAAGCGTCGCCGGCACGCCCGGCGCCGAGACCCTGCCTCCCCTGGCCGTGCTCGAGACCGAATGCGAAATCCTCATCCCGGCGGCGATGGAGAACCAGATCACGACCGAGAACGCCGGTCGGGTCAAGGCGCCACTGGTGGTCGAGGCGGCCAATGGGCCGACCACACCCGGCGCCGACGTCATCCTCGGCGATCGCGGCATCAAGATCCTCCCCGACATCCTCGCCAACGCCGGCGGAGTGGTGGTCTCCTATTTCGAGTGGGTGCAGAACCTGCAGAACGAGGAGTGGGACGAGGAGCGGGTCGACGAGGGTCTCCGCAAGCGCATGTACCGCTCCACCGAGGCGGTGATGGCGAAGCAGAAGGAACTCGCCGGTGATCTCGCCACCTACGAGGCCCGGTGGCAGGAGATGATGCCCGGGGCGGCGCCGCTCCGAAGCCCCGACTTCCGGGTCGCAGCCACCGTGGTCGCGGTGGCGCGCGCCAAGGCGACCGCCGAGACGCGGGGCGTGTGGCCGTGAGCCGCACCCCCGCCTGATTAGGCGGAACGCCCATCAGCCCACCGGAAGCCGGTCGAAGAGCGCCTGGCGCAGCCGCGGCCGGCGCCCGGCGTCCTCGGTCCGGTCCATTGACTCGGTGAGCTTGCGGCCCAGGTTGACACCCACCCAGCGCAGCGGTTCGGGCTCCCATTTGCGCGCCCGGTGACCCACCCAGGGCAGGTGGACGAGATCGGACTCGGTCTCCCGGACCAGATCCCGCACCGTCTTGCCGGCGAGGTGAGCGGCGGCCACCCCCTGGCCCACGTAACTCCCGGCCGTGATCACCGAACCGTCGACGGTGATCGCCGGACGCCAATCGCGCGGGATCGCCAGCGGACCGCCCCACTCGCCCTCGAAACCGACCCCCGCGAGCACCGGGAAGAGATCGACGAGCGTCTTGCGGAGGAAGTCGAACGTGCGCGGATCGAGGTCGAACGACGGTTCGATCGCAGACCCGTAGTGGTACGGCGCCCCCCGCCCCCCGAACGCCATCCGGTCGTCGGCGGTCCGCTGCCCGTAGATGATCAGATGCCGGCCGTCGGAGAACGTCTCCCGCCCCCTCAATCCGATCTGATCCCACGTCGCCGCGGGGATCGGCGCCGTCATCACCATGAGTGAGTACACCGGGATCACCCGTCGCCGCTGTCCCCCAAGCCGGGTCCGGTACGCCTCGACGGCCTGGACCACCCGATCCGCCCTGATCATGCCGCCCGGCGTCCACACGCCGCCGGGGACGATCCTGCCCGGGGTCCGCTCGTACACCACCACCCCTCGTCGCTCCGCGGCCGCAGCCAATCCGAGCACGAGGCGTGCCGGATCGACCGCGGCGCAGTGCGGCGTGAACGAGGCTCCGAACAGGCGCGAGGGAGCCACGTGCCGGGCCGCCTCGGCGGGTTCGAGCCAGCGAAGGTCGGATTCGCCGAAACCGGCGCGGTGCGCGACCTCGATCGACGCCTTCAGCCGGGGCACGTGCCCGGGCCGGGTGGCGGCCACGACGGTTCCGCCGTGGACCAAACCGCAGTCGATACCCTCGGCGGCGACCACCTCCCCCATCTCGCCGACCGTCCGGATCATCTCGCGGTGCGTGCGCACCATCCCGTCGCGGGTGTCCGGATCGGCGAGCATCCGATCCATGCCGGCGAGCTCAGCCGACGCCCATCCGCCGTTGCGTCCCGATGCCCCGTACCCGACGTGCTCCTTCTCGACCACTGCGATGCGGAGTCGCGGGTCGGCCCGGGCGAGGAAGTAGGCACTCCACAGTCCGGTGTACCCGGCACCCAGAATGCACACGTCGACGTCGCGGTCACCGTCGAGCGCGGACCGCTCCGGGCGCACCGCCCGACTCATCCAGAACGAGACACTGGAGGGATCGGCGGCGCCACCCTTGCGGTGCGAAGACATGAAGCGATCGTACCGGGGACTCGTCGGCGTCGATCGTCCATCGTCGTGTCGGTCCACGGTGGACGGACCGCCAGACGCGAGGAGGGCGGGCACGGCCCGCCCTCCCGAAGTTTCGCACTGATGTGCGCTAGCGCTTCTTGGCCGCCGGCTTCCGGGCCGCAGTCTTCTTCTTGGCCCCAGCCTTCTTGGCGGCGGGCTTCTTCTTGGCAGTAGCCATGAGTTCCCTCTCGTGAACTCCCCTTCCGGGGAGTGCGTCCACTCGCGGTGTGCGAGTGCTGTACCACGCAAGTTGTACATCACGCGTGTAGTTCCCGTCCCTGCCATCACACGGCGGGACCACGCCATATTCATGTCGCACGCGAGCACCGCCCAGGCAGGAACCCCGATACCGGGGTCGCGGTCGTCCCCACCCCCTGTGGAGAAACTCGTCGCTCGTCAGGTTCACGCCCTTGGCGGTCACGGTACTGCCGCGAGGCGGGTACGCTGAATCTCCCCATGGTTGCCGTCATCGCCGTCGTCGAAACCGCCGCCTCGTACCGCCGCGGACTCGAGGCTGCCCTCACCGAAGCGGGCTTCACGACCACCAGCGAGCCCGGCGACGCCGATGCGGTGCTCCTCGCCCTCAAGGTCCCGGAAGGGTGCGAGGCAGCCGACGCCCTCGTCGCCGCCGGGAAGGTCGTCGTCGCTCTCCTCCCCGACCCGAGCCCGGCGGGACACGCCCATGCCTTCGAGCACGGGGCGGCCTCGGCGACTGCATGGGATGCGGATCCAGCCGAAATCGTGGCCGCCCTGACCCATGCCATCGAGGGATGGTCTCGGCTCCCGGTGGCGACCGCCGCCGCGCTCGCCGCCGAGTGGCCGGGAGCGCACACTCCCCGTCCCGACATCACCGACGAGGAGATCGGATGGCTCGCCGACCTCGCCGCCGGAGAGACCGTCGCCCGGATCGCCGACGAGATCGGCTACTCGGAGCGGGCGATGTTCCGCCGCCTCCATGAGGTGTACGAACGGCTCGGCGTCAGCGGCAGGACCGAGGCAATCGTCGCCGTGGAGCGACTCGGCCTGTTCGCCGGAGACTGAGGCCGGCCGCCCCAAACGTCACGCGCCCCCTGGCACGGTCCTGCCACCGACCACGGTCTCGTGGACCCGGATCGAGGCGATGTCGTCCGTCTCGAACGGATCTCCATCGAGGATCACGAGGTCGGCGACCGCACCGGGCCGGATCACCCCGCTCTCACCGTCGCGGTGGTTGACGTATGCGGACCCCGCGGTGAACCCGACGAGGGCGTCGGTGAGCGAAATCCGCTGCTCCGGGAGGAACACCGGCACCCCGGGATCACCGATGACGCGCCGACCCACCGCGACGGCGATCTGCGCCATGGGGTCGGCGGTAGTCACCGACCAGTCGCTTCCCATCGCCAGTGTCGCCCCCGCCCGCAACAGCCCTCCGAACGGATACTGCCACGATGCCCGCGGCTCTCCGAGGAAGGGGATGGTGAGGCCGATCATCGCGGCGTCGGCGCACGCCCAAACCGCCTGCACGTTGGCGGTGACTCCGAGCCGTCGGAACCGCGGGATGTCGTCGGGATGGACGATCTGAAGATGGGCGAGGTGGGGACGGACGTCGCTCCACCCCAACGCGGTGCGTGCCGCCGCCACTGCGTCGAGCGCGGATCGCACGGCGGCATCGCCGAGAGCGTGGAAGTGGGGCTGGAACCCGCGGCGCATGATCTCGATCACGATGCCGGGAAGAGCGCCGGGGTCGACGTAGTCCATCCCGAAGTTGTCGGTGGGGCGTCCCGCCCGGTCGAGGTAGGGCGTGAGGGTCCTCGCAGTGAAGTTCTCACACACCCCGTCGAGCATCAACTTCACGGTGCCGGCCCGGTAACGCCCCATCGCCTCGCGGCGCATCACCTCGAAGTCGTCCAGCTGGTCGAGACCCGCCTCCGCATCCCACCACAGCGCCCCGCGGACCGTCGCCCGCAGGCGGCCTTCGGTGGCGAGGCGCAGGTAGGCCAGGTGCAGTCGCTCGTCGACGCTTGCGTCCTGCCAGGCGGTGATCCCGAGCGACAGCAGGTGATCCTGAGCCACCAGCAGGGCGCGCTCCAGCTCCTCGGGCAGCTCCCCCGGGAGGATCCGCTCTACCAACTCCATCGCGCCCTCCTCCTGGAGGGTGCCCTGGGGCAGTCCGCCGAGGAGTCGTTCGATCCGTCCGTACCGCGGCTCCGGGGTGGCGGCGTCGATCCCCGCCGCCGCCAGCGCCGCCGAGTTGGCCCAACCGGCGTGGCCGTCGGCGACCCGGAGGTAGGCGGGGCGATCGGGGACCACCGTGTCGAGGAGCGCCGCCGACGGCATCCCCCCATCGAACCAGGGGAAACGCCACCCCCCACCCCGGATCCACGCCTCGTCGGGGTGCGCCGCGGCGTACTCGCCGATCCGTCGCAGGGCGTCGCCGGCATCCCGGGCGGCGGAGACGTCGCACAACAGCATGGTGCGTCCCCCGGTGTGCGGATGGACGTGGGCGTCCTGGAACCCGGGGCAGAGAAATCGCCCTTCGAGGTCGATCACCTCGGTGGCGGGTCCCACCGATGCGGCGACCTCGCTCCATCCCCCGACCGCAGTGATACGCCCCCCGGACACCGCGATCGTTTCGGCCCACGACCGCGCCGAGTCGGCACAGAACACGCGTCCGTTGCGGTAGACGAGGTCGGCGTGGCCGCTCATCGGCGGAGCGGGTGGCCCTTTCGGATCAGCTCTTCGCCTCGGCGAACTTGTCCGTGAAGTTGATCTCGTAGTCGCCGGTGTCGGTGATCACCTCGGTGTCCGCCGACAGGGTCGCCTCGTAGAAGTCGACGATGGCCTGATCGAGGAAGGGCACCGAAGCCTCGTTCGGGCTGCCGTAGTAGTTCCAGTTGGTCAGCTGGGCACCGTTCTCGGCATCCAGGATGAAGTCGATGAACGTGTGCGCGGTGCACGGCGTCGTCGAGATGGTCGGGATCGTCATGTTGTCGATCCACAACGTGGCACCCTCTTCGGGGAGCACATAGGTGAAGTTGTCGGGGTTCTCGGTCTCGCCGATCGCCACGATCATGTTGCCCGAGTAGCCGTGGGCCACCGCCACCTCGCCGTTGGCCAGGTTCTCGTCGTACTGATCCGAGTCAAAGGTGGCGATCCCGGACCTGGCGTCTTTGATCACCTGCGCCGCCTCGTCGAGGTGCTCGAGGGTGGTGTCGTTGAGGGAGTACCCCAGGTACTCGAGGGCGGCACCCATCGTCTCCCGGGGGTCGTTGAGCAGGGACACCCCGCCGGCGAAGTTCTGCGTGAGTTCGGGGTCGAACACCAGCGCCCAGCTCGGCACGAAGGCGTCACCCACCAACTCCAGGTTGACCCCGAGCCCGGTGGTCCCGTACTGGTAGGCGACGGAGAAGTCGCCGTTGGGGTCGTAGGGCTGGGTGCGGAACTCCTCGGCGAGGTTGCCGTAGTTGGTGAGGGCTTCCTTGTCGAGCTGGTACAGCAGACCCTCCTCGATCATGATCTTGATCATGTAGTCCGAGGGCACCACCAGGTCGTAGGCCACCCCGGACTGGATCTGGGAGAGCATCGCCTCGTTGGACTCATAGAACGACTCCACGACGTCGACGCCGTACTCGGCCTCGAATGCGGTGATCAGGTCGGGATCCATGTACTCCGACCAGTTGTAGAAGTTGAGGTTGCCGTCGGTCTGGCCCGGTGCACAGTCGACGGTGGCGACCTCGCCGCCGGCGTCGTCGCCGCATGCCACCACCACGAGGAGCAGGGCAGCCGCAAAGGCCGCCGGGCGCCGGATCCGTGTCATCTTCATCTGTCCATCCTCCCTGAAAGGCCGGCCGGCAATCCGCCGGCAGGCATGGTCATCGATCGCTAGCCCTCCACTCGGTGACTCTACCGTGCGACCCCCGCTGGAAGCCGAACGACACGGCGACGAGCACCATCGAGGCTACGAGCATCAGCGTGGAGACGGCGTTGATGAGCGGGGTCACCCCGCGCCGCACCAATCCGAACACGTAGACCGGGAGCGTGGTCGCCCCAGGACCCGCCACGAAGTTGGTGATCACGACGTCGTCGAGTGACAGGGTCAGCGCCAGCAGCGCTCCCCCGGCGACCCCGGGGGCGATCAGGGGTAGGGTCACCCTGCGGAATGCCTGCCAGCGATCGGCGTAGAGATCGGCGGCGGCCTCCTCGAGGCGGGGATCCATCTGCCCCAGCCTGGCCCGCACCACGACGGCGACGAATGAGATGTTGAACGCGATGTGGCTGAGGGAGATGGTCCCCAGTCCGAACGAGGGGCTCCAACCCACCGCGGCGTCGAGCCACTGGAATCCCTGGGCGAAGAACAGCAACAACATGACCGCCATCGTCACCTCGGGGATGATGATCGGGAGGTAGATGAGCCCGTCGTACAGCCGTTGTCCCCGGAAGCGGAACCGCTCCAGCGACAACGCCGCCATCGTCCCCAGGATCGTGGAGAAGAACGTCGAGATCGCAGCGACGATCAGCGAGTTCTTCAGGGCGCTCATCACGGACTCGTTGGCGAACACCTCCCGGTACCAGCGCAGCGATGGCTCGGTCCAGATCCCCACGTTGTTGTTGGCGTTGAACGAAAAGACGACGAGCACGAAAATCGGGGCATAGAAGAAGGCGAACACCAGCCAGGAGTTGGCGGCGAGCAGGCGCTCGACGGGGCTCTTGGGGCGGAGGCCGGTGGCGACGCTCACAGGTTCCGCGCTCCCGAGCGGAAGTAGGCGACGGTGAAGACGAGCATCACGGTCATCATCCCGACCGACAGGGCGGAGCCGAACGGCTGGTTGCGCGCCGCCAGGAACTGGCTGACGATGTAGTCGCCGAGCAGCGTGGTCTTGGCGCCCCCGAGGATCGCCGGCGTCACGTACGCCCCCAGTGTGGGAACGAAGACCAGGATCGACCCCGCGAAGACGCCGGGACGAGACAGCGGCCAGGTGACCCTGCGAAATGCGGTCCACCCGTCGGCGTAGAGGTCGCGGGCCGCCTCCACCAGGCTCCAGTCCATCCGCTCCAGCGCGGCGTAGAGGGGAAGCACCATGAACGGAAGGAACCCGTAGACCAACCCGATCAGCACCGCGGTGTTGGTGAACAGGAGGCGGATCGGCTCGCCCCCCATGGCCTGCGATAGCTGGGACAGGGGTCCGTCGCTTCCGAGCAGCACCTTCCAGGCGTAGGTGCGCACCAGGAAGTTCGACCAGAACGGGATCATCACCAGCACCAGCAACACGTTGCGCAGCGCCGGACGCCGGGTCGCCATGTAGTAGGCGAATGGGTAGGCGACCAGCAGGCAGATCAGTGTCGTGGCGAGGGCGAGCATGAAGGAGCGGACGGCGATCTGCGCCACCAGCGGGTCCCACAATCGGCGGTAGCTGTCGAGGCTCCAGTCTGCGAGGCGTGTCCTCCCGGTGGAGCTCCTCGTGGCGAACGAGTAGACGAGCACGATGAACAGCGGGATCGTGAAAAAGACGGTGAGGTAGACCCACGCCGGCAGTGCAATGAAGAAGCCACGCCGTGAATCGGCGCGGCGTGCCGCTTCTTCCAGTTCGGGACGGGCCGCCTCCACGGTGTCGATGGTCAACTCTCCACGACCGTCGTCGCCGCCGGATCCCAGGCCACCACCGTCACCTGCCCGATCTCGTGGAGGTCGACGCCGGGCCGGTTCTCCTCCTTGACCTCGATCACCCCGGCGGGGGTGTCGACGTCGTAGTAGAAGACGTCGCCGAAGTAGACCCGGCGCACCACCTTTCCCCGGAGGGTGTTGAGCCCGCTCGGCACCGGCTCATCGAGGCCGTACAGCTCGAGGCGCTCGGGGCGCACCGCCACGGTGACGTCGTGCCCCGGCGCCGCCCCGGTCGAGGCCGCCACAGGCGTGCCCCCGAGGAGCCGCACCGACCGATGGTCGACGACGGTGGCGGCGAGCAGGTTGATCTCTCCGATGAAGTCGGCGACGAAACGCGAGGTGGGGTGCTCGTAGATCTCCTGGGGTGTGCCCACCTGGAGCAGGCGCCCCTCGTTCATCACCCCGATACGGTCGCTCATCGTGAGCGCCTCTTCTTGGTCGTGGGTCACGTAGATGAACGTGATCCCGACGCGCGCCTGGAGGTCCTTCAGCTCCACCTCCATCGCCTGACGGAGCTTGAGATCGAGAGCGCCGAGGGGCTCGTCGAGCAGGAGGACCTCCGGCTCGTTCACCAACGCCCGGGCGAGAGCCACCCGTTGCTGCTGTCCGCCGGAGAGCTGCGTCGACGACGCCCCGGCGCGGTGGGCCAACTGCACCATGTCGAGCGCCTTCTTCACCCGGTCGCCGACCTCGGTGGCCCCGACCTTCTTCATCCTGAGCCCGAAGGCGACGTTCTCCTCGACCGTCATGTGCGGGAAGAGAGCGTACGACTGGAAAACGGTGTTCACCGGCCGCTTGTTCGGCGGCTGCAGCCCCATTTCGACGCCGTGGATGCGCAGCGCCCCCTGGGTGGGGAACTCGAACCCGGCGATCATCCGCAGGGTGGTCGTCTTGCCGCATCCGCTCGGGCCGAGCAGCGAGAAGAACTCACCATCGCTGACCGAGAGGTCCATGTCGCGCACGGCGTGGACGTCGCCGAACACCTTGGACACGCCCTCGAGGCGAACCGACTCCGTCATCTTCTTCCCTTCCCGGTCGCCCGTGAAACGAGGTCAGGCATGCGACCCCGAC
>Ga0209751_10006895_pt1 | contig 10480 bp, 9 predicted proteins | sample RifCSP13_1_FD_184019 | JGI IMG/M metagenome (GOLD analysis project Ga0209751, IMG submission 184019) | Soil microbial communities from Rifle, Colorado - Rifle CSP2_sed 13_1 (SPAdes) (version 2) | ecosystem: Environmental > Terrestrial > Deep subsurface > Rock core/Sediment | place: Rifle...
AGGCTTCAGCTGCTACCGCAGCCGCCGGGTGGCCAGACTTGAGCCCCTTTTCCCAGGCTATCTGTTCGTCCGGCTTGAACCCACGGCAGAGAACCCTCGTCCGTGGTATACGGTCCGGTGGTCACCCGGGGTTCGGTGCATCCTGACCGTCGATGACACCCCTGTCCCGGTGCCCAACGCTGTGATCGACGCGATACAGGATCGCGTTCGTGACTTTGGTTTCATCCGGCCAAGAAACCCCTTCAGGCGGGGTATGACTGTGAGGATCATGCGCGGTCCCTTCGAGGGGCTGGGGGCAGTTTTTGACCGTTCCATGTCCCGGGCGGGACGCGTGCGGGTGCTGTTGGAACTACTCGGGCAGCAGAGGAGTGTCGAAGTCGACGCGTTGGACCTCGAGTCGGCCTGAGGATCGCACAAGGTTTGTTCTGAGTTTGTTCTGAGCGTTTTTGGGCGATCATTCGGGGGAGCCCGATGCACGTCAAGGGCGGAGCCATGCTCGCCGAGGAGCGCCGCCGAGAATGCAACGAAGGCAAGGAAGGAAGGTAACAGGAAGGTAACAGGAAGGTAAAAGGAAGAAGGTAAAATGTGCTAAGGTGGAGAACAGGATCATGCTCCGGGGGGGATCGCAAATGAGGGCGGTTTTGATGAGGGCGGTCTTAGGGATAGCCGTCATTGGCAGCCTTCTGGTGGGCCTCACTGGACGTGTGGTCGGGGCTCCCTCGCCCCAGGATTCCTACATACTGGGCCCGGGCGATACGGTCGAGATCCTCATCTTTGGGGACCCCGATCTGTCTCGCACAATCACCATCAAGCCCGATGGCACGATTTCCCTGCCACTGGTAGGGGAAGTGAAAGCGGCGGGCAAGACGACGACTCAGCTTACCGCTGAGCTGGTCAAGCTGTATTTGAAGTATCTGAAGCAGCCGTCTATCTCCGTCGTAGTTCGCGAATTGCGGATAGACCGTATCTACATCCTGGGGCAGATCAATCGGCCCGGGGAGTATCAGATCCGTCCTGGGGTGGGCATCCTGGAGATTCTGGCCAGCGCAGGTGGTGCAACCAGCCGGGCCGATCTCGCCAAGGCTGTCATCATTCGGGGCCAGACGGAAACGATCCAGCTCAACCTCCTGCACGCGTTCGTCACGAACAAGAGTCCCGACGTGAAGTTGCTGCCGGGGGACGTCCTCTTTGTTCCGGAGACCGATCGGCGTATCATTGTCCTGGGGCAGGTCAACCGGCCCGGAGCCTATGACCTTCTGGAAGGGCAGCGCGTCGCCGACCTCATCGCGGCGGCCGGCGGGGTGACGACGCGGGCGGCGCTGCAGCGGGTCTTCGTCGTTCGCGGGGTTGAGCAGATTCCCGTGGACCTGCAGAAGGTCCTGGCCGGAGACGCCGAAGCCAATGTCGCGCTGAAGTCGGGCGATATGATGGTCGTCCCGGAGTTTCAGCCTCGAATTGCCGTACTTGGTGCGGTGAACAGACCGGGCACCTATGATTTTCCGACGACAGGGCTGAAGCTTGTTGATGCGATAGCCCTGGCGGGTGGGCAGAGTGACAGAGCAGCCATTGGGCAGGTCGCGATTGTCCGACTGGAAGGAGGGGGGACCAAGACGATCACGGCCGACGTGAGCCGGGCGTTGAGCGGGCGAGACATGAGCCAGAACATTGTCCTGCAGATTGGAGACCTGGTGTTCGTCCCCGATAGACTGACACTGGGCCGAGCCGAGCAATTCCTAAACATCTTCAGCCTTATTCGAATCCTCTTCGGTGGATGGTAGGGGAAGAAGACTGAGAGGCTTTGGAAGTTGCCGGACGTTCGTTAAGGAGGGGAGACTCATGGAACTGCGATACTACTATGAGGTCTTACGCAGGCGATCGTGGGTCATTGCCCTGCTCCTCATTGTTGCCGTAGGAGGGGTCATTGTTCAGACCACCGGTCAGCCTCCACAGTACGAGGCTGAAGTCAGCATGCTGGTGACCCCCAGGATCATCGCCCCCACGGCGTTTGACAATCCCGAACTATCGGGCTTTCAGGGCGATTACCGTCGAACTGTCTTGAGAAACATGGCCCTGATCGTAGAGAGTAGCACGGTTCGCGAGCGCGTGACGCAACGGGTTGGGGGCATGAGCGTACCGGAGCTCAAGAGACGCCTGAAGGTCACGCAGATCCCGGGGAGCGACTTTATCATCATCAGCGCAACACATGACGAGGCGGCGCGCGCTTCCCTGCTCGCCAATGCGACAGCAGAGGAGTTTGTCAACTACTACGTGCAGATCAGCCGTGCTGAGGCTACCGGGGCAAGGGAGTTCATTGATTACCACCTGAAGGTGGCGCAAGACCGGCTTCGCGCGGCCGAGCAGGGATTGCTGAACTTCAAGGCCCGTGTCGGAGCGGCGGTAGAGCTCAGCGAGGGTGTCTCGCGCACGGTGCAGCGGACCCTCGACATGCAGGCAGCGTATGAGGCCGCGGTCCTCAACGAGAAGATCGCACGAACACGCGTTGCCTCCATTCAAGCACGACTCCGTGCCCAGGGCGACCTGCGACTTGCCTCGGTTTCTATCGGGACGAATCCTGTCGTTGCTCAAGTCCGGAATCACCTCATGGGGCTGGAACTTGAGCTTGCCGGCCTCCGCCAGTTGTACACTGATCAGCATCCCAGGGTGCAGGCGGTGCAGGGCAGGATCGCCGAAACCCAGCAGCGTCTCAACGCAGAAGCAGCGAAGGTCCTCACCGATCAGTCGATGGGAGTCAGTCCGATTCGTGAGCACTTCGTCCGCGAGATGATCAGTGGAGAAGTTGACGTCGCGGTTGTGCAGGCCAGAGCCGCCGGCACACTGCCGATTCTCAACAGGATGCAAGCCAGACTAAAGGATCTTCCTCAGAACGAGATGGCACTTGCGCGACTCGAGCGCGAGGTAAGAACTGCCGACTCGCTCTCTAGCCGGCTCTCCTCGTTGCACCAGGAGGCGCTCATCAGAGAGAGCAAGGCCGGATCCGCGGGGCGCGCTGCGATTGTGATCGTAGATCCAGCGAAAGTTCCCCAGTGGCCGGTCTCGAGCGGTCTCCCCGTGAAGGCCGGTTTCGCCGGGCTTCTTGGTCTGGTCCTGGGTGCCAGTCTGGTCCTGCTCACGGAGAGCATGGATACCCGTATCCGGACCCCCAAAGAGGCAGAGGGCGCCTTCGGCGTGCCGGTGCTGGCCTCGATTCCAACAATGAACTCCGGGAGCTACCGTCAGCTCACGGCAGCTACGTCGGGAGTCGCCAAGCTCGTGGTCCCTTTGCTGCTAGTGCTGCTGGTGCTGGCGGTGATTGGCGGTCTGTACATCAGCCAGGTCAAAGCCATGCCGGACAGCATCACACAGGTTGGTCAAGCGCTGATGCAAACGTTCCACTCCGTGCGGTAGCGGAGGGGGCGGTAGCGGAGCGGATAGATGGGCGACCTCGGCAAGGCACGGCCGGAACTGATTACTACTTACGGGGAATCCTCGCCGTTTGCTGAGACGTACAGGATCCTCCAGGTCAACTTGCTTCAGAGGAACGGCAAGCCGTTGTGGTCGTTGGGGATTACGGGAGTAGGGCCTCAACATGGGGGCACCACCACTGCAGCGAATCTCGGGCTCATCATGGCTGAAACGGGAAGGCGCGTCGTGCTGGTGGATGCGGATCTTTACAAGCCTTCGCTGCATCAGCTCTTTGGGATTTCCAACGAGGTGGGTTTCTCCTCGGTCCTTCAGGGCGTCGCCAGGGTGGAACATGCGCTTCAGCCCACAGCCAACGTACCGTCGCTGAGGATCCTTCCCGCGGGACCGAAGGGCCGGAACCCGGCCGCCTTGATCCAACCCGGTACCCTGAACAGCTTCCTTACCCAGCTGAAGGGGGATACCGATTTCCTGATCCTCGACTTGCCGTCGGTCGACGCTGTTGCTTATACTTCCTTCCTGGCGTCCGTCCTGGAAGGTCTCCTCCTGGTGGTCAGGGCCGGCACAACTGCAGACGGCGTGGATCGCATCATGAAGCGCCGGCTTCGGGGCGTGAACGTCGTTGGGGTAGTTCTCAATCAGGTTCCCGTCGACGAGAGCGAGATGTCTGCATACCGGTACTACGCACGGTCGAAGAGCTAGGCGTTAGGTTGGTAGGATGAAAAGGGGCCGAGGAACTTTAACAGTTCCTCGGCCCCCCTCAACGGGCAACGCGATTGGTGTCGGCTGGTGGTCGTTGCGATCCTCGTAACTTTCAGTGGCAGAGGCAAATTCCGCGAACTTGAATCTAGTGGAATCTGGTGATCCATGCTGATCGCCCGTGCACCCGTTCGTATCAGCTTCGCAGGAGGTGGCACCGACCTCGAGAGTTATTACTCACAGTATGGCGGTATGGTGGTCAGCGCGGCAATCGACAAGTATTTCTACGTCTTCGTGACGGTCAACAATGGCGAGAACACTCAGATCATGTCATCAGACTATCAGACCTTTTACCGCCAGCCTGCAGAGCAGGAGATGCTCTGGAATGGGGATCTCGCGTTGCCGCGCGCTGTGCTGAACCATTTTCACATTCGACAAGGGTTTTCCATGTTTCTTGCGTCGCAGGTGCCTCCGGGGACGGGCCTGGGTTCTTCCAGCACGGTGACCGTGTCCGTCATCAAGGCGGTCAGCAGCCTCCTCGGCCTGGGCCTCTCCAAGCAGGAGATCGCTGAACTGGCCTGCCTCATCGAGATAGACAAACTCGGGCTGCCGATCGGCAAACAGGACCAGTTTGCCGCGGCGTTTGGGGGCATCAACGCCATCACCTTCAGGCGCGATGGCGTCACCGTTGAGCCCTTGATGCTGCGGGCTGAGACGCTTGAAGGGCTTGAACGCGGCGTCCTCCTCTTCCATACGGGAGCGGCCAGGGAGGGGACCAGGGTGCTCTCCGAGCAGAATCGGGCGATTCTCTCAGGTGATCCCGTGGTCATCAACGCCTTGCATGCGATCAGAGCGATGGCCCCGGAGATAAGACGCTGTCTGGAGGTAGGAGATCTCGCCACGTTCGGAGAGATTCTCCATGCGTCCTGGGAGCAGAAGAAGCAGCTAGCTTGTGGCATCTCCAGTCCTCGGATCGACGAATGCTACGAGACGGCGCGAGCCCATGGTGCGATCGGCGGCAAGATTACGGGGGCCGGCGGCGGGGGATTCCTCATGCTCTACTGCCGCCCGGGTAGTGGGCCGAAGGTCACCGGGGCGCTGGAGCCACTAGGACTCAAGCGGATGGATTTTTCGATCGACTTTGACGGCGCGAGAATCTTGGTCAACAACGCCATGCCGTTTGAGGTTGCAAGAAATGCCTAAGGGGCACCGTCGCCTCCTAGTCCTTGGGCTCATCCTTCTCGACATCCTGGCAGTGGCCATTGCCATGACGGCCGCCTATCACTCCGTGTCCACGGTGGGGAGGTCCCCTGAGCCCTTCGGGTATCCATGGCCGTTGGCCATCGTCATCCCGGTGGCCATTGGGCTGCTGGCGCTCAACCGGCTCTACGTGCTGGACGAGCTGCTCGAGGGGCCGGCTGAGTACGGACGCATCGCCTATGGCTGCACCCTGATGGCGTTTGGCCTCAGCGTCCTCGGTTTCTGGGTGAGAGTCGAACAGGGGGTTCCTTCGCGAAAGCTCATCGTGCTGGTCTGGCTGTTCTCCTGCCTTGCCGTAGGGGGTGGCCGGTTCCTGGCTCGACGCATCGTGCGCGCGCTGCGCCGTCGAGGGTACCTGGTATCTCGGGCACTGATCGTGGGGCTGGGTTCCCCGGGCATCTCGCTGGCGCGCCATTTTGGTGAAATCAAGCATGCCGGCATCCAGGTCGTGGGCTTTGTGGACGATTTTCTTCCACCGGGGACTCCCGTGACCGATGGCCTGAAGGTCCTGGGACCGCCAAGTGCTCTGCCCCGGATCCTTCAGCAGACCGGCGCGACAGAGGTGATCGTTGTACCTACGGCGATGGCGTGGGAGAGTTTCCAGGACCTGATCCGCACCGCGGCCGATCTGAACGGCCATTCCATTCGCCTGGTCCCTGGTCTCAGAGATATTCTTGCTACTAATGTGAAAGTCCACCAGCTGGGTTTCACTCCGCTCCTGACGATAGAGCGAGTTCGAATCACTGGGCTTGACGCCATTCTGAAGCGGATCCTGGACTACGGCACCGCGATCCCGCTCTTGCCGTTCGCGCTGCCCCTCCTTCTGGTCATGTCTTTGGCGCTCGCCATGGCGGGCATTCGTCCGTTCCGAAGCTTCCAGGCGATCGGGCGGGAGGGGTTTGCGTTCCGTGCCTTCTTGCTCAATGTGCTGGAGCCGCGAAACGCCATTCAGCGCTTTGCCCACCAGTTTGGGCTTGACAAGCTTCCACAGCTTGTAAACGTTTTCGGTGGCCAGATGAGCATCGTTGGTCCCCGGGCTATTCCGTTCGGTCGGCGGAAAGATTATGAACGCTGGATTCCCAACTTGCTCACCGTGAAACCTGGTATCACTGGTCCCTGGGCGGTGCACGGGACGTCTGAGTCCCTGGACGACGAGATGCAGATGAACCTGTTTTACATCCGCAACTATGCGATCTGGTTGGACCTCGAGATCATGGCGAGGTCCGTTTTCCGTCTACTGGCCGGCCGCTCGCCCCTTGCCGGGAGGGAGGAGACGGCGAAACATGAACGTGTTACAGTACATCGCTAGCCTCCAGGAGGTCTTGCGGCGTCTTCCGATCCAGAACTTCCTCAGGGTCGAAGAGGTCCTGCTCGGGGCGTGGCGGTACCGAAGGACCATCTTCATTGCGGGGAATGGCGGGAGCGCGTCTACGGCTTCCCATATGGCGAATGACTTGAACAAAGGAGCCATCGTTCCCGGGCAGCCGCGGTTTCGGGCGATCGCCCTCACCGATAATGTCGCGCTGATCACAGCCTGGGGTAACGATACGGCGTATGATCGGATATTCGTGGAACAAATGGTCAACTTTCTTCGTCCCCGCGACATCTTTGTCGCCATTAGCGGCAGCGGCAACTCGCCCAATATTATTGCGGCGGCGCAATGGGCTCGCGAGGCGGGAGCGATCACGATCGGATTAACCGGAGGGAGCGGGGGCCGGTTGGGCGTCCTGGTGGACCACAGCATCGTGGTTCCCGCCGATCGGATGGAGCAGATTGAGGATGTTCACCTGGTTCTCTCGCATGCTCTGTGCGCGAGTCTGCGGAGGAAGATCGCCGGTGGAACGAGAACGACCGCTGGGGTGAGAGAGACGTGAAAGCGGTCATCCTGGCTGGTGGGTTCGGGTCACGCTTGTCAGAAGAGACGGACGTGCGCCCCAAACCACTGGTGGAAATTGGCGGCAAACCCATCCTCTGGCACATCATGAATATCTATGCTGCTCATGGCGTCAATGAATTTGTCATTGCTCTGGGGTACAAGGGCGACATGATCAAGCAATATTTCCTCAGCTTCTACGCTCTCAACAACGATATCTCGGTTGATTTGGCCTCGGGCGAAACTACCATTCATAACGGCGGCGGGCAGCCGAACTGGAAGGTTCATCTCGTTGACACCGGCTTACATACTCAGACCGGGGGGCGGCTCAAGCGGCTCCGCGGGTGGCTAGGCGATGACGAGGCGTTCATGTTCACCTACGGCGACGGTGTGGCTGACCTCGACATCAAGAGCCTTTTGAGATTCCACAAGTCACATGGGAAACTGGCTACGGTCACCACTGCGCGTTCGCCTTCGCGTTTTGGCAGAATGGCGTTTGACGGGGATCAGGTCACCGAGTTCTATGAGAAGCCTGAATCGAGCGAAGGCTGGATAAACGGCGGATACTTCGTGCTCCATCCCAAGGCTATCGATTACATCGATGGTGACGAGACCGTGTGGGAACGCGATCCGGTCGTACGGCTCACGCATGACGGTCAGTTGATGGGCTATCGTCACCATGGATTCTGGTCATGCATGGACACGCTGAAAGAGAAGACCATGCTTGAGGAGCTGTGGAACTCGGGGAAGGCCCCATGGAAGATATGGGAGGAAGCCCGACTCCGGTCGGTCGCCCGCGCATGACCCCCCTCTGATTTGGCGTGGCCCTTCCTCGTTCTGTGCAACAGCATGTCTCCCGTTTGACGAACGCCGGAGGGTTATAGTCATGAGGATTCTTGTTACAGGAGCACAGGGATACATCGGAACACCGCTGACCTCGATGCTGCTCGAGCGGGGTCATGAGGTTATGGGTCTCGATACGTGCTTTTACAACGACGGCTGGCTCTACCACAGTGAGATCAAGCTTCCAGCATGCACCCGCAAGGATATCCGTCAGGTTACCGAGGAGGACTTGGAGGGGTTTGATGGAGTCGTTCATCTGGCGGAGCTATCGAATGATCCATTGGGACAGTTGCAGCCAAGAAACACATACGACATCAATCATGCGGGTAGCGTGAACTTGGTGAAGACGGCCAAGCGGGTAGGGATTCCGAGGTTCGTCTACTCCTCGTCGTGCAGTGTGTACGGCGTGGCCTCGGACGAGTACAGGTCCGAGGAATCTGAAACAGCCCCGCAGACTGCCTACGCGAAGTGCAAGGTTCTCGTGGAACAGGATGTGGCACGGTTGGCTGACGATGACTTCTCGCCAACGTTCCTCCGGAATGCCACCGCGTATGGGCCCTCTCCCAGGATGCGGTTCGATCTCGTGCTGAACAACCTGGCCGGTCTGGCCTGGACAACCGGGAAAGTCAAGTTGACCAGCGATGGGAGCCCCCGTCGCCCCCTGGTGCATGTGCTCGATATCTGCGCGGCCATTGCCTGCGTGCTGGAGGCACCAAGAGAGGTTGTCCACAACCAGATCTTCAACGTTGGGCACACCAGGGAGAACTACCGGATAAGGGACATTGCCGGGATTGTCGCTGACGCGTTTCCTGGATCCAGGCTGGAGCTCGGCTCGAGCGATGGAGATGCCCGTAGCTACCTCGTCTCGTTTGAGAAGATCTACACCCGCCTACCCACGTTCAAGGCGCAACGAGATGCCGTCGCTGGCGCGAAAGAACTCCGTGCAGTTTTCGAACGAATCGGGATGTCTCGCGAGCTCTTCGAGTTTCGGGCGTATACTCGTGTGAAACAGCTGGAACACCTCGTCAAGACGCAGCAGATCGATGAGGACTTCTTTTGGAGAGACTCTCCCGCAGGCAGGTCAGATGCCAACAGGAACGGTGGGGCCCATACCCGGGTAAGGGTCGATCTGTGATCTTCGCCGAGACAAAGCTCCGAGGCGCGTTCATCATTGAACCGGAGCGGCGGGAGGACGAGCGGGGCTTTTTTGCCCGGGTGTGGTGCCGGAAGGAATTCGAGGCACGTGGCTTGAGAACGCAAGTGGCTCAGGCCAATATCTCCTTCAGTAAAGAGAAGGGAACTCTTCGGGGCATGCACTATCAGGTGGCGCCCGACGAGGAGTCGAAACTGGTGCGGTGCACGAGGGGTGCGATTCACGACGTGATGATCGACTTGCGATCGGACTCCGCCACGTACATGCAATGGACAGGGGCGGAATTATCAGCGGAGAATCGCCGGATGTTTTACGTGCCGGAAGGCTTTGCCCACGGGTTCCTGACCTTGCTCGATGATACCGAAGTAGCCTATCAAGTGTCACAATTCTACTCCCCTCGGTCCGAGGGCGGTGCGCGCTATGATGATCCGGCCTTCCGAATCGAGTGGCCTGCGGAGGTTCGGGTGATTTCTGATAAGGATAAGAACTGGCAGGATTACCTGCCGCTGGGGAAGAGCCCGGTGACGCATAAGTGATCCTTGTCGACAATGCGTTGGAAAGGCGACAACAGGAGGGCAACCCTATCCGTGTGGCCATGGTTGGGGCGGGCTTCATGGGCCGGGGCATCGCGCTGCAGATGCTTACCGCCGTGCCGGGGCTCAGGTTGGCTGCCGTTTCCAACAGGCACCTCGACGGGGCTAGGCAGGCCTATGCGGAGGCGGGTGTTGAGGACGTTCGTGTCGTTGAGACAGTTGCCCAGGTGGAAGATTCCATAGCTCGCGGTCAATATGCCATAACCGATGATGCTATGCTCCTGTGTGCAGCCGAGGGAATAGACCTGGTGCTTGAGGTCACTGGCACCGTGGAGTTTGCCGCACGCGTGGTGCTGCGGGCGATCGAGAACCGTAAGCATGTCGCGATGATGAATGCGGAGCTCGATGGGACACTTGGGCCGATTCTCAGGGTATACGCGGATAGAGCTGGCGTGGTGTATACGAATGCCGATGGTGATCAGCCCGGAGTGATCATGAATCTCTACAGGTTCGTGAAGGGCATCGGAGTGAAACCGGTCTTATGCGGGAACATCAAGGGTCTCCACGATCCGTATCGCAACCCGACGACGCAAGCGGAATTCGCTCGTACCTGGAAGCAGAAGCCGCATATGGTCACGTCTTTTGCGGATGGAAGCAAGATTTCGTTCGAGCAGGCTGTTGTGGCCAATGCGACCGGCA
>Ga0209751_10006896_pt1 | contig 10480 bp, 10 predicted proteins | sample RifCSP13_1_FD_184019 | JGI IMG/M metagenome (GOLD analysis project Ga0209751, IMG submission 184019) | Soil microbial communities from Rifle, Colorado - Rifle CSP2_sed 13_1 (SPAdes) (version 2) | ecosystem: Environmental > Terrestrial > Deep subsurface > Rock core/Sediment | place: Rifle...
AAAATATCACCCTGATCTGGTTCTGTTAGATATTGGCTTACCCGGGATGGACGGCCTGGAGGCATTGCGCCACTTCAGGGACCAGTTAGGCGTCTCGGTGATATTTTTGACCGCCCGCCGACGCAATCTGGATCAGATCCTGGGGCTGGAACTTGGCGCTGACGATTACATCACGAAACCCTTTGAAGCTGATCTGCTTCTGGCGCACGTCAAAGCCGTTCTACGCAGGGTAGGCGCCCCACCCGTTATGCCTGAGCAAACGGCCCTTGTGACCGTAGGCGATATACAAATTGACCCTTATGCGCATACGGTGACCATTGGTGGCAGACCGGTTGAACTGACCCCTCGCGAATTTGATCTCTTGCACACTCTTGCCCTGGAACCCAACCGTGTCATCGCTGTAGATGAATTATTAGATCGCGTATGGGGAGCAGAGTTTATCGGGCAGCCACAAGTGGTTTACGTTCACATCCGCTGGCTGCGGGAAAAAATAGAGACGGACCCAGGCCGTCCCAAACGCATCCTCTCTGTGCATAGTGTGGGCTATAAATTGAATCCTATGGACGTTTAATGCTCCGATCCTTGCGGAATCGCCTGATTCTCAGCCATATTCTGCCTCTCCTGATTATTATCCCGTTGACAGGTGTGGCGATCATATACGCCTTAGAGACCCAGGTCTTATTACCCAGCCTATCCAAAGAACTGGCGGGGGAGGCGGGCCTTTTGGCAGAGATAGCCAGCAGCCAGCCGGAGATTTGGAAAGACCCTACCTTCGCACAAGATATCCTGGCACAGGCCCGTCCGTACCTGGCTGCGCGAGTGATGTGGTTGGCTCCAGATGGCCGCCTGTTAGCTTCCAGTGACCCCACGGATGCCGATCGCCTGGGGCAATTGCTCGCAATCCCCGATTTCTCAGATACCCGCCCTGGCGATGTTGTCTCGCGCACCAATTTCAGCCAGCGCCTGCATGGTGAAATCGTGGACGTCTACGCCCCGGTGATTACCTCTGAAAACCAGATTGCCGGTATTGTGCGTTTGTCCTATCGTTTCTCCACAGTATACGAGTATTTTATGCAATTGCGGTATTTAATCGCTGCGATCTTGATCGTCAGCTTGCTGGCAGGCGTGCTGCTGGGCTCTACCCTGGCATTAAATATCAACTCACCGCTCCAAAAGGTGATCGATGCGGTTTACGATCTGGCACGCGGCTCCCGCAAAGCAGAGATTGCGGAACAGGGACCAGAGGAGATCCGGTTGCTGCAGCGTTCGGTTAACCATCTCGTGGAGCGCCTTCATAGCTTGGAAGAGGCCCGCCGGCGGTTGTTGGCAAACCTAGTGCACGAGATTGGCCGTCCATTGGGTGCTTTGCATGCTGCCGTGCAGGCTTTGTTGCTCACCCCAAAATCGGATCCACGGGTGTTAGATGAAATGCTCGCTGGGATGAACGATGAGACCGGCCGTCTGCAACGCTTATTAGATGAATTGGCGCACCTGCACGATCTGGTGTTTGGAACTCTGGAATTGGAGCGCCGGCCCGTGGATCTAAATGAGTGGCTCCCAGGAGTGTTGCGCCCCTGGGAGGCTTCTGCCCGTGAGAAACACTTACACTGGGAAACGTCGATTCCATCCAGTTTGCCTGTCCTGGAAGCAGACCCGCTCCGTCTGGCTCAGGTTGTAGGTAACCTTATCAGCAATGCTATCAAGTACACCCCCGCTGGCGGGACTGTCTCGGTGGCTGCTGGTTTCGATGGAAAAAACAATTGGCTCCGGGTTAGCGACACAGGTCCAGGAATATCAACCGAAGAGCTGGAGAAGATCTTCACCCCATTCTACCGTGGCGCTCAAGGGGGCCGTATCGCCCAGGGCATGGGCCTGGGCTTGAGCATTGCCCGTGAGCTGGTCGCTGCCCACGAAGGCCGGTTGGAAGTCGAAAGCCAGCCGGGCCTAGGCAGCCAATTTACCGTCTGGCTGCCAAATACAACGCCATCTCCCCTCCGATAAACTAAAAACAAAGTACAAACCCACCTCCAACGCCGCCGTGAGCTTTTCACGGCGGCGATTAAATTCTAACGCGGACATTTAATATCTACTTAAGGTTTTGATGAGCATTTCATAGAGACTTATGAGGGGGGTACTGCTAATATACCCTCAACCTTGACTATCCAAGCTTAGATGCAGGATTAATGGCAATCCTCCCGCTACCCGCAGACATTGTTCCTCAGACTGTTTTATTCAAATCCACAATATCTGTAAAGGAGCACAGCCGATGGCGTTAACCAGTCCTAATTGGGAAAAACTCGTTCGTCGTTTCGGTTCACCCCGCGACAGGGCCAGTACAGTAGGTGAAGCGGTCCAGGAGCACACTGATCGGGCGACCCGTATCTGGCTGTATAGTTCCATCGTTTGGCTCACAGTAGTCGATCTATTTGGCCTGATCCTTGCCCTGGAACTGATCAGTCCCAATCTTTTCGAAGGGATCCCCTGGCTACTATTCAGCCGCATCCGACCCTTGCACGTCAATGGCGTAATTTTCGCCTGGTTATCCATGATGTACTGGGGGGCCCTCTTTTACATCATTCCACGTCTGACCGGTAACCGCAGCATCTGGAGCGAAAACCTGGCAACCTGGACTGCCTGGGGCTGGAATCTGTGGTTCATCCTCGGCATCGTGTCCATCCTGGCAGGTCGCACACAGGGCCGGGAATATGCTGAGTTCATCTGGCCGTTGGATATCTTTCTACTTATCCTATGGCTGAGCAACATTTTCAACATCCTGATGACCGTCGTTCAGCGGCGCGTAAAGCCGCTCTATGTTACCACCTGGTGGGCGATGGCCGCCCCTCTCTGGCTTGGAGCGGACTACTTTATCGGAAACGTAATGTGGCGGCCTGGGGCTATCTGGGGGAACGGCGTGAGCGGCGCGCTGCCAACCAGCATGTCCGACGGTATCCTCAACTGGTGGTACGCGCACAACCTGTTCGGACTGTGGCTGACGCCTATGCTGTTGGCCGGTCTGTATTACCTGGTGCCACGCATCACAAAAACCCCACTCTATAGCCACACGCTGAGCTTGATTTCCTTTTGGGGCATGATTTTCTTCTATACCGGTGTCGGCCATCACCACCTGTTGCAGACCCCTAGCCCTGGCTGGCTTAAGACCATTGCCATCCTCTCAAGCATGGCCCTCTTGATCCCGGTTTTCGCTTTTACAGTCAATATATTAATGACTATGCGCGGCCAATGGGAGAAGTTCTTCACAAATCTACCCTTGCGTTTTGGCCTGACCGGTTTCGTCTTCTACTTCCTGGTCAATGTGCAGGGCAGTTTCGAAGCCATCCAGAGCTTCAACCGCCTGACTCATTTCACCAATTTCGTCGTAGCCCATGCTCATCTGGCCTTGCTGGGTGCATTTACCTTCCTGGGTATGGGCCTGATCGATTACATTCTCCCTCAGGTGTTGACAAAGCCCTTGCATAGTACGCGTCTCGTCGAGTGGCAATACTGGTTGATTGTGATCGGTTTTTTGGGTTTCTTCTGGTCGCTGACCATTGCTGGTTTTATCCAGGGCCAGGCATGGTTGCGAGGTATCCCCGAGGTGAATGTAATCCCATTCCTAAGGCCTTATTACATGGCGCGCGCAATTTTCGGAGCAATGATCGTTATATCGGGGATGGTTCAGGCCTATAACATCTATAAGACAGTAACCTCGGATACCCGGCATACCCAGCGCATCGAATTATTGGACGCTTTACCAGAGAAGGAGACATCTGCATGAGCGCCATTCCCGAGATTCCTGCCGAGCCAGTCCACCCGGAATCCTGGCCGGCCCATCCGCCGAAGAAGATGCTCATGCATCCGTTGATCGTCACTGTAGGGAGTATGTTGGCCTTCTTCGCAGTGGTCCTGGTAGTAGTTTTCCTGCCTATTTCTACTTTTGAACCGTCTCCGTCGACCAACTGGCGAGCGTTAACCGAGGCAGAAATGGCCGGGCGCAACATATTCCTGGAGAATGGCTGCATCTACTGCCACAGCGGTTTCACCCGTCCGCAAGATGTTTTAGCCAGCCAATATTATGTCTATGCGCGGGCTTCAGAGCCCGGCGATTACGTGGGTGAAGGCAGCTCCCCAAATCTATTTGGTACGATCCGCACCGGACCGGACCTTTCACAGTCCGGGGGTTTTCATCCCGACGATTGGCATTACGCGCATTATTTTAACGCTCGTTATACAACGCCGTTTTCGGTGATGCCCTCTTTCCGATTTCTGACGAAAGACCAGTTGCTGAGTCTGGTGACTTTCACCCAGGCGCGCGGCGACAAGCTGGCTGACCTACGCGCCCAACACCAAAACAACCTGAAAGCCCTGGAGTTCGCCTCGGGCAACGTTGCTGCAAGCAGGGAAAGCGGTGATCGTTCAGATGGATACCCAGCGGCCAGCGCGGTTAAGAACTTGATGTTGATAGGCCGTAGTTATTGGTTTGCCGATAATCCGTTGCCAGTGACAGCGGAAAATTTACTTCGTGGCCGCCAGGTGTTTGAGGAACGCTGCATCGGCTGTCATGGCAGCCAGGGAAACGGCAATGGTCCGGCAGCTTTTTATCTTAACCCATCTCCCGCTGCCTTCGACGTGGCCGACGACCAAGCCCATGGATCCGACACCTCACCTGGCGCCTATTACTGGCGTATTTTACGGGGTGTTCCCGGCACAGGCATGGAAAATTTTGGCACACGCCTCAGTGTGGACGATATCTGGAAAGTGGTACTCTTCCTCAAGACCATCCCGAACGGAGGTCTGACCGCCGATTTGCCTACTCCTGATTTGTACATCCCCTGGGAAGGTTATCCTGGCATTTTCAAGTGGGCTAACTGTTTCTATCCCGAAGAGCAACAATATAAGATCAATCGATTCTACAATAACGCCCCGTCTGGGGTCGGAGACGTTCCCGGGATCGTGGGAATAGACGAAGTAAATCCAGTTTATGCCGTCGTGTTGTGGGAAGTGAACAAAAATGCACGCCCGTGTGGTAGCAAAGGCTACGAACAAGTCGCTTTGCAGGATATCCTCGCCGAAACCCATAAGCGGAGCGATGGCTATGCCCGCCAGGACGAAGATCAAATCCCGTTCATCCCCACCGCGATGATCGACCTAAGCCAGATGCCTCCGCAGTGGCTGAATCAGGTGTGGGACAAGCCCAACCCATACATAGAACCTGCTGCGGGAAACCGTTGATCACCTGGTAGCAAAGAAAGAGGAACCCATGAACAAAATCCGTCTCCGTATTATTTTTATCAGCGTGCTAGCGCTTCTTCTCGTTGCTGTAACCCATCCCGCTTTGGCAGCGCCGCTGGCCCACGAGGCCCCGCAAGGCAGCGAGTGGGTGATGGCCGACTGGATGTTCCTGAGCTTTGGGCTGTTATCAGGCGCGGGCCTGGTTGCCTTCCTGATCGCCTTAAAACTCGGCCTGCTCAGCAACCTGGAAGAGGCCAAATATTATCTCCTCGAGATTGAAGAAGAGGACAATTACTATACTCCGGATTGGATCCGTTCAGAAGGTGAAATATGAATCCCGAAGTCCCTACAGGCAATGCCAGCGAAATCGTACAGCAATATTTCAATTACCTGTACCAGTATTGGGTAAACAAGATCAACCAAAACTACTACATCCATTGGGATACCCTGGCCTGGATTGCGTTATGGATATTCGTGCTTACGGCAGGGTTTTACGTCTACACGCGTTGGCAACGCTACACTCACGAACCCAAAGAGCCCTATCCGGTAGAATCGTACAATGGCTACATCCAGGAAACCAACGGGCCAGTCGGTCCCTTTCTCAGCCTGTTTTTCGGCGGCATGCTGATCTGGCTGGTGGTGATGACCGTCCTTAACTTGATCAACGGTCAAATCTATTAGGAGAAGAAACCATGAGCTCAATTATCGCTTATTCACAGGTGGTCGAAGCCGTCTTGCCAAAAGAGGCTTGGGATGAGACCTTTTTTTCCTTACTGTCTCTCAAATCCCATTTGCAGTCCCTACCCGGATGGCAGCGGGTTGACGTTTGGGCTCAGGAGAAGAGCAGCGAGGACGTTAAAGTGCTGGTGGTCACCAATTGGGATTTCCCGGAACAATTGTCGTCCTGGGTGGAGAATGGCGTCACGGTGGACGCCATCCTGCGAGCCATGCAACCGCCGCCCCGCTCACTAAAAGTGAACTATTTTGAAGAAATAGCGTAAGCGCTCGGTAGTCAAGGAGGTTTATATGGATACGCCGTTGAATGAAAAGGAACCCATCGCCCCCGTACGATCGGCCTCTCAAGGGGAGCATCCGCACACACACCTGGAACGCGAAGACAACCGTTGGAATCCCCGTCGGCAGTTGCGCGATTGGGGTATTTTATTGGTCATGATCCTTATATACCTGACCTGGACCGGGATCGTTTATCTGTTTGAGCCAGGAATCCGATAATTGATTGGGAGAGGCAAGACATGTTTTTACTGGAATGGACTGCAAGCGATCTGCTATTTATGCTGGTGGCTGCCGCGGCTGTAATCGGAACAGTGTTGTGGTTGGTGCCAGGCGTTCATGTAACGCATAAACAGGAATATACCCAGGCCGAGATTTCCGCCTACGACCAGCATATTCCTCGTTATTTCCTGGCCGCTGCCCTGGCGCTGGTCATCGGCAGCTTCCATATCATTGTCAAAAGCGTGCCGGGGTTTTGGCAGTGGCTATGGCAGGCTGGCTACGGCGGTCACCTCTTCCGCGATCTGGCCAATTCGCACATCATCATCGTCGGCGGCGGCACCGTGCTGCTTACTGGCCTGACCTGGTATGTCTTACCCCGCATTACCAACCGGCCACTGTACAGCGCCTCCCTTGCTGGCGCATCCTTTTGGTTCACAGTGATTGGGGTCTTTGGGTTCTATCTGGCCTGGCTAATCCTTGGAATCGTCGAAGGGAACATGGTGAGCCACGGGTGGGATTACATGGCTGCGAAAGAAGCGCTGGGCGCCTGGCATCGCCTCCCCACTCGCCTCACCTCCTCCATCATGGGGGTGGGTTATTGGACGTACGTACTCAACGTTTTCCTCACGGTTTGGTCTGCACGATATGTTGTTCACAAACCGTTTGGCTACCTGACCAAATTTATGCTGGTATCCGCGGCTGCCCTCTTCGTTGGCACCGTCCAGGGTGTGCTCCAGGTATTGCCTGCCAACGCTGATTGGATTCACTACGCCGGAAAGTTTGGGGAATATATTGACCCGATCAGCCATGCCCATGTGAACCTGGTCACCGGCATGATGGTGGCCCTGGTAGGCCTCCTGGCGTACTTTAGTCCTCGAATGGGCGGCAGACCAATTGAGGAACGGACTGCCAACCGTATCTTTTGGTTGCTTGTACCCGGTTCTCTGGCTTTTTATCTGACCTTCTTACTCCTGGGATTGATCCTGGGCGGAGCAGCCAATGGTAAAGGCGGTATCCAGATTCCGTTATTAGTGCCTTTTCTTTCAAAGCAGATGCCTGTTCTCCTGTCTATCGCCGGCTCGCTCATGCTAAGCGGCTTTTGGGCTTACTTTCTCGTCTTATGGCGAGGATTACGATTGAGAACTCTCAGATCTCAGATACGCGAAGGCAGCCCCTCAGCATTCTGGCTGATCTCAAGCCTGGCGCTGGTGGTCGGCACTTTTCAGGGTTTATTACAGTTACTCCCACCCTCCATGCGTATCTTCACTACTGCGGAAGAAATTCCAAACATCCACGCCCAACTGAACATGATTGGTGGGATCATGCTGGCCTTGATCGGCCTGGTTTACCTGCTCTTACCCGAGCTGGTCGGGCAGCCCGTCGAACCACGCTTGGCGCGCCTGAGCTTGTATGGGATCACTGGAGGCATCGCCGGATATTACCTGGCTACCCTGGTCATTGGGATGACCCGCTTCGGGTTCTTGCAAGGCGGGATGGATGATGCCGAAGCTGCTGTCCGTTTGGGATGGGTTGCTCCGGCGACGCTTTTACTGACAGCCTTGCCTATGCTGGCTGGGTTTGCCTCCTTTGGGGTCGGTGTCTTGCGCTCCACCCAGGCTTACCGAGCGCAAATGGCGACAGGCATTTTCCAGGCGCCAGCTAAATTTTCTGGGCCGATGCCCGCCCGCTTGATGCGCATCCCAATCGGATATGTGCTGGGGATGGAGTTGGCTGGCGGGCTACTCGGCTGGCCAGGGATCGGCTGGCTTTATGCTGGACAGGCCATGCCAGCCATCGCCTTATTGTTGATCGGGCCTTCAGTCGCCTGGGCGATGTTTCCCATGCTTTTCTCACCTTTTACCGGTACACCCCTATCCCAATGGGGCTGGCCGGTTTTGCTAGTCTGGCTGCTGACTTCTGCTTTGGCCAGCAGCAGCTTGCTGGCCAGGTATCTACGCCGCTCGCGCGCTGGAGGTGGCGCTAGTAGTTCAATGCAGATCGAACAAATTGCCCAGTCCCCCTCACACAGGTCTATTCAAAGCCGTATCCCACGGAGAAAGCTCATTGGAATTAGCCTGGTCATGATGGTTTTGTTCAGCATACCGCTTATACCCCTGGGAACGGGTATATCCAAATCCCTGGCTGGTCAACCCGTGCTAAGCGAACTGCCCGATCGCGCCAACGGCGCGTACATTTCTGTCAGCGATGGCGCCCGTTCTGGGCTGATCAAGCTATTCGCGTGGAGCTTCCCTCTCAATGATTTTCCACAAGAATCCCCTAGCATCAGCCCAAATCATATTCAGGGCTTATTCATCAGCCAGAAAGGGCTGGATGATCCAACGCGCTACCACCTGTTTCACCTGGATGATGGGGATCAGATCCCCCTGCAGGAGCGTGAAGTGAGTTTTCAGCACCAGCTACAATTGATCCCCAAAGAGCGCCTGCTTACAGGTAATTACTTGTTGGACGTTCCTTCCGGTGGTATGTTTGCCGGGCGCGAATACTATTATTTTCGCCTCGATCCCGCAGCGATAAACCTGCCTCCTCTGGCAGACCTTCCCAAGAGTGGATCTCCAAATAATGCGGCTTCTCTGCCGGTCAAAAGCGCGCTGGGTTCCGTCAGTTGGTTGGAGGTATTGCCATTGAGCTCCGCGGTGATCAGCGCCTGGATGGCAATCACAATGATCAGACGCATACGCCAGAAATTTCGACCGCAAGAAGCAGCCTGGTCGCTAGCTTTTCTTATGTTTGCTATCGCTGCAGGCTGCCAGGTGGTAGGGGATCTAGCAGGTTGGACGCCAACGCTGGCGCGCCTGTATTATGTGAATGGGGCGACGCTGGTCGTGGGTTGGTTCGGTCTGGGGACCTGGCTGGTGCTCGTCCATAGGCCGTGGCTGAGGAACGCCGGTCTGTGGGCGATGATCCTGCTTTCGGGGTACGGCGCAGGGCTTGTCAGCCTGTCTCCTGTTGACTCAGCCAACCTGGCTGTCGAAGGCTGGCGCGCATTGAGCAAGCCGCCATCGCTGACCGTTCTGACCATCGCGGTCAACAGCCTGGGCACCGTGATGTTAGTGGGCGCTGCACTCTGGTCCGCCTGGGCGTTTTGGCGAAAAGGGATTATGCGAGAGCGCATGGTAGGTCTCATTCTGCTGGCGGTTGGCGCGCTGGTGGTGGCCGCTGGCGGCGGCCTGACTCGACTGGGACATGCGCAGTATCTCTATATTGCCATGAGCTTTGGCATCAGTTTGATGTTCTGGGGCTATCATCAAACCATTCGACCAGCAAGTATGCACACCGAGAGTGTTCCCGTGCCCCAATAAAGCAGTATTCATGCCCGGCGTCAAGTGGTGGTTATTCTTACTTTTCGCCCTTCCGGTGATAATAATATCGTTGGGGGTGTTTGTATTTCTCAGGCAGAAACGGGCAAATAATATAGGTAATATGGATAACAGCGCCTTGCTCCTGATCCTCCTGCTCATAATAGCGATCTTGAGCATCGGCAGTTTCATCGTCTTTATTTTCCTGCGCGGTATCGTTAGCTGAATAACAAAGACCTCAGGCGAGGTCAGGCAGAAGCCAGTAGAGCTCTTACTCTGCTATTTAATGATTTCTTAGGAATATCTGCAGGCTTATATAAGGACTTAAGCTGCCCTAGGGGGATACACTCACTGTGAAATTCAGTCAGTGAAGGGAGTAAACATGCAAGGAATTGTCTCACAAACCAAAATGCGGGCTGACCAGGAGAAAGTATCAAATAACGATCTTTCCAAAATTGCACGCCAATGGGATCACAGGATTCGCCGTGAGTTGTATCGGTTTGCTCAAAGGCAATGGCCCGAGGTACGCCTATTGGGGCTGATCCCTATCCACCGTTATCGTTTACGCAAACAATTTGAACCAGGGACTTTTATGTGGTGGGTTGAATGGGATATTCCACCATTTGACCGTTATCGTTGTGAGGCATACCGCGTGGAACTAAGCCTTGCAGGGCCAGATCAACCCCGGCTGGTTGTTCGCA
>Ga0209751_10006897_pt1 | contig 10480 bp, 12 predicted proteins | sample RifCSP13_1_FD_184019 | JGI IMG/M metagenome (GOLD analysis project Ga0209751, IMG submission 184019) | Soil microbial communities from Rifle, Colorado - Rifle CSP2_sed 13_1 (SPAdes) (version 2) | ecosystem: Environmental > Terrestrial > Deep subsurface > Rock core/Sediment | place: Rifle...
GGCGGTGATGGTGTTGCTGGCGAGCGCCTCACGGGCGAGGGGCGCGGCCGGCCAAGTGGAGGCGACGGCAAGTCAGGGTGAGGAGGCGACCGTGGGACTTGCCGAACCTCGATGGAAGGCGCAAGCGCAGGGCGTGAGCGTGCAAGCCATGGAAGCGAATCCGCTTCTCCCGGTGGGAAGCGTGCTGAAGTTCGCGCTGCTGCTTGCCGCGTTCTCGATGGCCGTGCTGCCGATCAGCGCGGGTGTGATCTCCATGGCGGCGGAGGTTGTGGCCAGGAGGCGATAACGGCGAGAGGCCCGCTGGCGTGGGGGGCCCGCGCCGTGGAGGTAGGGATCGCTGACGATTGCGCGGTGCGCTCTGCTAGTCTCTGGATCGCAGCTTCGAAAGCAGTCGCAATAGCTCGATGTAGAGCCAGATCAGTGTGACGAGCAGTCCGAAGGCGCCGTACCACTCCATGTACTTCGGCGCGTGCTGTTCGACGCCCTTCTCGATGAAGTCGAAGTCGACGACGAGGTTCAGGGACGCCAGCACGACCACCGCGGCTGTGAATCCGATGCCCAGCCATGAATTGTCATGAATTAGCGGGGCGCGTACACCGAAGAACGAGAGGGCGATGCTCACCAAGTAGAAGAGAGCCACGCCCATGGTGGCCGATCCGACGATGAGTTTGAAGTTTTCGGAGGGACGAATCAACCGCGTCGTGTAGAGCAGGAGCAGCGAGGCGCAGATGCCGACCGTGAGCATGAGCGCCTGGAAGGCGATGCCCGGGTACTCGGCCTCGAAGATGGCGGAGATGCCGCCCAAAAAGAGACCCTCCAGCGCGGCGTAGACGATCGACAGGTACGGCGCGAGCGTCTTTTTGAGAACGATGACGAGGCCAACGGCGAAGCCGCCGAAAACGCCCGCAAGCAAAAAGATCGATACGGCCCCGAAATCACCCGCGGCAGTGAAGCGTGTCCACGTGAACATCGACGTCGCAAAGAGTGTCAGCAGCAGCACGGCGGTCTTGTTGACCGTGCCCTGCAGCGTCATGCCCTCGTCGGCCTCGTGCACGCTTGGCAGAGCCGCGAACGTGGTTTCTCGAAGCGCCGGGTTGCCCGACCTGTAAATGGCCATTGCCGCCTCCTCGGGCCCGGGCGAGAGTTCGGGTCCGTAAGGCCCTATTATGCGGATAGACGAGCCGACGAGCAAGGGTGTGTGATGGCCCGCAGCCGGTTGCGCGCTGCCCGTGCAGCGGCGGCGATTCGTCCGGTCGGAGTGGAAGTGCCCTTGACGGCGGGGGGGAGTAAAATACGGAGGAAAGTTGGGGGATACCACATGCGTCTCTTGGGAGGGAGAGTCGTATGACCGGGATAAGCCGCCGTAAGAAGGAAGATTCAACTGTCGAGAAGCGGGCAGGGCGCGTCGTCAACGGCGTGAGGTGCCTGCATGCCCTGGTCTGCGAGGCGGCGCGCCTCGAACCGGACGGCACGACGACGCTGGTTTCGCTGTTCACGCGCATCACGACGGCGCGGCTGCCTCTGACGCGGCGGCTCTGTTACGCCTGCTTCCTGGAACTGGACCTGGCGCAGCCGGACCGCCTGGGCCGGGAGACGGTTGAGATCGGGCTGCGTATCCATTCTCCCCTGGGGGCCATGCTTCACAATTCAGGCCGGCAGGCGCGATTCGTTTCGCACGCGTTCGAGGCCATGCGCTGCTGCCTGACCATCCCCGTGGATGAGCTGAGCTTCTCTGACTATGGCGACTATGTCTTCGAGCTGTATCTCGACGATGAATTCCTGCATCGTGAGGTCCTGACGGTAAAACCGGACCGGGCTCGGTAGGGGCAGACCTGTTGCAGCACTCCGGCCTGACCTGTGAGGCTCGGGGACTCGGTACCTGCACCGCATCCTTCGGGGTGGCGTCTCACGGATGCTATAATGCCGCGCATTCGGGAGGAATGCCGTATGCAAATCGACGTATCCGTCCAACAGGCGAACGTGGCGGTGACCGTGGTGAAGCCGCGCGGCGATTTGGATTCGGCCACCTACACGGAACTCATCGACGCCGTGCGCAAGGTGATCGCGGAGGGGGCCAAGGACCTGGTCATCGACCTGAGCGATGTGCCGTTCCTCTCGAGCGCGGGGTTGATGGCCATCCACAGCATCGCCCTACTGCTCAGCGGCGAACGGCCACCGGAGCTGGAGTCGCGCGGCGAGGTGCTGAAGCGCGTCGGCGGCAGCTCGGCGAGGGCGCATCACACGCACGTCAAGCTGGCCGGGATGCGGACGGGCGTCGCGAGCACGTTCGAAAAGGCCGGCTTCCTGCAGTTCTTCGATGTCTCCCCGGACGTTGAGGCGGCGGTGGCTTCGTTCTGAAGCAGCAGAAGCGGCCGGGCCCGGGAGCATCCTGAGCGGGACCGTGTCTGGGGAAACGTGATGCACAGGGCGCCGGTCAGGAGACCGGCGCCCTGTCGTCTTCGCCCGCGGCGAAAGGATTCATTTGATGAAGAGGACCGGACGAATCATCGGCGCGCTTCTGATACTGACGGGGCTGGTGTGGATCCTGCAGGGCATCAACATTCTGCCGGGAAGCTTCATGACCGGCCAGATTCGGTGGGCGTACTACGGAGCACTGACCTTGCTAGGGGGGATCCTGCTGATCGTCATCGCGCGTCGGCGGGACTGATGAACTGACACTCGCCTTCGCAGGTGCGGACGCGGGCTGCGTGTTCTGCCATGGGCATGCCGCCGCACTTTGCCTGCGCCTAACCAAACCAGCGGCGAACGAGATCGGCGACGAGCTGCGCCACGGCCCATTCTGCGAGGGAAAGGTTGGAGGGTGGCGAGAGCCTGCGGGAACAAGTGCAGGGCTGATATGTGACATTTGGTACATTCTGATTTCTGAATGTGGGCGTAGGATACATTCATGAAGTCGAATATTAGACGCACGCTCACGCCCGCGGTCGTCGAGCGAATCGCCGCGCCGCTGCAAGCCATCGCCTCACCGCAGCGGGTGGCGATCCTGCTCGCCATAGGGAAGGGCGAGGCGTGCGTTTGCCACCTGGAGGCGGCGCTTGGATGGCGGCAACCGTACCTCTCGCAGCACCTGATGGAACTGCGAAGCGCCGGCATTCTCAAACACCGGAGGGAGGGGCGGTACATCTTCTATCGGCTCTCTGACGAGTCGATGCTGGAACTCGTGAGCGTCTCGGCGCGCCTGGGCCGCGTGCGAATGCCGGCAGAGACAGCCGGTTCCGGAAGCCGGCGCAAGGCTTCCTGTCCGTGCCCGCAGTGCAACCCCGCGCCGAGCACCATCGGGGAGCAGCGCTCAGTATGACGATCGCGGAATGGCTGGGGCGACTGTTGCAAGCCGGCCTGGGAAACCTCGCGGCGTACCTGGCCGCGCACGTGCTGCTTTGCCTGGTTCCTGCGTTCTATATCGCCGGCGCGATGACCGCGTTGATTCCGAAGGAATCAGTAACGAGATTCCTGGGGCGGAACGCGCCGACGTGGATCGCGTATCCGGCGGCGGCGCTGGCCGGCTCGGTGCTGGCGGTGTGTTCATGCACGATCGTGCCGCTGTTTGCAGGCATCTACAAGAAGGGCGCGGGGATCGGACCCGCGGTCACGTTCCTGTTCTTCGCGCCGGCCGGCAACATCCTGGCGCTGGTATACACGGGGGGCATCATCGGCGCGGATCTCGCGTTCGCCCGGCTCGCCCTCTCGCTGGTCTTCGGCATCGGCATCGGCATGATCATGGCGCTGATTTTCCAGCGGGCAGAGGCGAGGCGGGAGCAGGCAGGCGAGGACCCATTTGCCGCGAAGGGTGGCATGCGGCGGCCGGCCGTGGCATTCCTGATCGTTCTGGTCGTGCTGCTGCTCGCCGGCACGTTCAAAGTCGGACTGTTCACCAACACGTATGCGGAAGTGAGGTTGCCGATTTCGGGCGCAGACCGGTTCCAGGGACTGCTCTCCAGCCTGGTCCCGTACGACGCGAGCCGCGGGGAGGAGGGCGTGACGACACAAGGCGCGGTGCTCATCGGCTTGCTCGTCCTCGTCGGCCTGACGTCGTGGAAGGGGTTTGAGAGAATCCACGAGGGCTTCACGTCCTGGACGTGGCTTGCTCTCGGGCTGACGGCGTTGACGCTCCTCACGGCGGCTGCAGGGATGTCCCCGCACACCGGCGGAGTGGACGTGCGCTTCACCGGACGTTTCTTCGGCGTGCTGCTGGCGCTTGGTGGGCTGGCGTGGCTGATCTTCCGGCGGCTGAGCGAGGACGAACGGCGCGATTGGCTGTGGGAATCATGGCGCTTCGTGAAACAGATCTTCCCGCTTCTGGTGGTGGGAGTCTTCGCGGTGGGCGTGATTCGCGAACTCATGCGGCCCGAGTGGATTCGCGTGCTCGCCGGAACGAACTCGCTCCTGGGCAATCTGGCGGGAGTGCTCTTCGGAGTGTTCATGTACTTCCCGACGCTGGTGGAGGTGCCGATCGCGAACATGTTCCTTGGGCTCGGCATGCATCGGGGACCGCTGCTGGCCTATCTCATGGCCGATCCGGAGCTCAGCCTTCAGAGCATCCTGATGATTTCGGTCGTCATCGGGCGGCTCAAAGCGTGGACGTACGTCGGCTGGGTGGCAGTTTTCAGTGCCGCGGCCGGGTTGATCTACGGCTCTTGGGTGGACGGCGCGGGCATTGGCCTGACCACCGTGTATCTTTCAAGCTTCCTGGCGGTGCTCGCGGCCGCGCTGTGGTGGGCCAACCGCCGAAGCGTCCGCAGCCTGCCGTTGCACCAGACGTAACATGCCTCGTCGAAGAGGCACACCAAGGAGAATCAAATGCTTGTGATCAAGATCCTGGGCTCCGGCTGCGCCAACTGCAAGAAACTGGCGTACCTGGCAGAGCGCGCTGTCAACCACCTCGGCCTAGAAGCAGAGTTTGTGAAAGTCACGGACTATGCCGAGATCATGAAGTACCCGATTCTCTCGACACCGGGATTGGTGGTCAATGAGAAGCTGGTGTCTTCCGGCCGGATTCCATCCGACGCTGAGATCACCACGTTCCTGACGACCGCCCTCGAGACAGCCTGAGCTTGCTCGGCGCCCAATGACCTGGGAACCGATGACCGCGGCAACGAGGAGGCAGCTCGCATTCCTGGACCGCTACCTGACCCTGTGGATCTTCCTGGCGATGGCCCTGGGCGTTGGGCTAGGGTTCCTGTTCCCAAGTGTGATCGCCGGCTTCAATGCGTCGATGTCGATCGGCACCACGAACATTCCCATTGCCATAGGCCTGATCCTGATGATGTACCCTCCCCTGACGAAGGTGAAATACGAGGAGATGGGTCGAGTGCTGAAGGCGCCCAGGCTGCTTGCGTTTTCGCTCATCCAGAACTGGATCGTGGGACCGCTGGCGATGTTCGCGCTGGCTGCACTATTCCTGCGCGACAAGCCCGAGTACATGATGGGCGTGATCATCGTTGGCCTGGCGCGCTGCATCGCCATGGTGATCGTGTGGAACGACCTGGCGGAGGGCGACCGCGAGCTGGGGGTCGGGCTAGTGGCGCTGAACGCCGTGTTCCAAGTGCTTCTCTACGCGGTCTACATCTGGGTATTTATCGGCATCCTGATGCCAGCACTCGGGCTTGCCGAGGGCGTCGACGTCAACATTTCGGTTGGCGATGCGGCGAAGACCGTGCTGCTCTATCTCGGCACGCCGTTCTTGGCCGGTGTCATCACGCGCTTCAGCTTGCTGCGCGCGAAGGGTCGCGAGTGGTTCGAAGACGAATTCGCGCCGCGCATTGGCCGGCTGACGCTTGTGGCGCTGCTGTTCACCATCGTGGTGATGTTCTCCCTGCAGGGCGAAAAGATCATCCTGCAACCGCTGGACGTGCTGCGCATTGCGGTGCCACTCATCCTGTACTTCGGTGGCATGTGGTTGGTCTCGTACTTCGTCGGGCGCGCGCTGTCGCGGGAGCACGCCCCGGCGACGACTGTGGCGTTCACGGCAGCCAGCAACGATTTCGAGCTGGCCATCGCGGTGGCGGTGGCGATGTTCGGCATCACCTCCGGGCAGGCCTTCGCCACGGTGATCGGCCCGCTAATCGAGGTGCCCGTGATGGTGGCGCTGGTGAGCGTGGCGTTCTGGTTCCGCAGGCGGTTCGCGGCGCGTGTGATAGCTCCGGTCGACCGCCCGGCAGCCTGAGCTCTGCGTATGTTGATCGAGGACTGCAAGGTCGAAGTCTTCACGCCGGCTTGTGGGCCTGGTGCGGAACGCTGTGCGGCTAGTCATCGACGCGCCAGCGATCGGATGAGGAGGGTGCGATGGGGTCGGAGATCACAGTTGTCTTGAAGGACTGGGAAGCGGCGGAGCTGATACGCATCCTCGCAGACGGCGACGCCAAGGCAGCACTTGCATTCCTCAAACGCCACCTGCAACGCCGGGAGTCCGGGCTGCTGCACGACAGCTGAAGCCCGGGTGAGGAAGCGCCCGGTCCGGGCGCCAAGGACATGTAGGACTCGCTTCGCGATCGCCACGACGTGTACCTGCGCTCCGTCGCGCTGAGCCAGACCATGCCGTGCCTGGCAGAGCCCGGCCGGATCATTGTCACGGGTGTGCCGGACCGCACGCTGGACGAAGCGCGGCCCTATGTTGCCACGCTCCCCGGCGCGATCGGCTGGAACCCGCAAGCCCTCACGCTGACGTTCCGGCGCCCGCGCGGTTTCATGACGTTGCACCGCGAGCGGGTGTTCATTACGCAGGTGCGTGACCCGGAGGAGGTACTGGAACTCCTGGCTGCCCTGCGAGACGCAGTTAATGCCGGTGGGACAAATGGGCTGAACTCGTGGCGGTGACGGCGGAGAAGCGCCGGCCATGCCACCTGGCCATTCTGCAATTGCTACCGCGCAAGAACTGCAAGCAGTGTGGCGTGCTCACGTGCCTCGCCTTCGCGGTGGCGTTTGTTCAGGACGAGAAGCAGCTGAGCGAGTGCCCGCCGCCGCGCGATGATCGATACTTCGGGGCGCGCAGGGCCGCGCCGGAAGCGATGATCTGGCCCCTACTTGATTCCAAGTACAACGCGCACCGTGCTGCCCCGGCCCGGTGCGCTTTCCATTGCGATACTGCCCCCCATTGCCACCGCCAAGGCCTTGGCAATCGCCAGCCCGAGTCCGATTCCGCTCTTCGGCGCGCCCTCGCCCCGGTAGAAACGATCGAAAACGTGCTCAGCCTGCTCGGCGGCAAGGCCAGGGCCTTGATCCTGCACGCGAAGTTCAACTGCAGCGTCGCTGGATGCCGCACCGATCTCCAGGTCACCAGTCGAATGCTTGATGGCGTTGTCAACCAGAATGACCAGTATCTGCTTTATGGCATCGCGGTCGCCCATCGCGACCGCGTCCTGGGGGATGGTGATCGAGATCGTGCGGCGCTCGTCGAGCAGCCGCATCTGCCGCACGACCTCCTCTGCCGCCGGCCGCAGCTTGACCGGGTCGCGGCGGAGGCGGGGGCCAGCATCCGCGCGTGCCAGGAGCAGGAGCTCGTTCACCAACCGGATGAGCCGATCACTCTCCTCCAGGGCGTCCGCTACGATATCTGCCCGTTCTGCAGCCGGCGCAGGCGGCTCGCGGTTCAAGAGGCCCAAGTTGCCGCGCAGAGTGGTCAACGGTGTGCGCAGTTCATGCGAGACATCCGCGACGAAGCTGCGCTGCTGCGTGAGTGCCTGCTCGACGGTGAGGTAGGCGTCCTGCAACCGGGCCAGCATCTGGTTGAACGTGCTCGCGAGCCGGCCGACCTCGTCCGGGGGACCAGCGTAGGCTACGCGGCGGTTGAAGTCGCGTTCGTCGCCGATGGCCTGCGCCGTACGCGTGATTCGATCGATGGGTCGCAGTGTGATGCCGGAGAGCAGCCAGCCTGCCGCGAACGCAAGGAGCGTGGTCGCCGCGCCCGCGACTGTCAAGGTCGTCGCAAGCGAGCTCAGCGTGTTGTCCCGTTCGGTGAGCGGCCGAGCCACCTGGACGATGAAGGCCGTCTCGTCGTCCTGCACGACGGGCCGGCTGTAGATAAGCATCTGCTCGCTCCCTACCTCGGCGATCTCCCACCACTCCTGTCTCGACTGCAGCGCGCCGAGGCCGTCCGTGGACAAAGGTAAGGCATCCTCCTGCCGCCCGAATGGGCTTGCGACGAGGTTGCCCTCGCCGTCGAGCACGCGCGCGATCTGGCGCTCAGGCAGCGCCTGGAAGGCCTGATCTCCGGAGAACTGGTCGAAGGGCTTTGGGGGCGGCGGCTGCTGATCGAGTGGCCCGGGCGCACCGATGAGTTCGGTGCGCATGACACCTGCGACCAGTCGGCCGCTGCCAAAAGACATATCCTCCTTAAGGGCGTTGAGCGTGTAACGCGCCTGGATGTTGTAGAGGGCGAATCCAAAGAGAATGAGGGTCAGCGCTAGGATGGCGCTGTAAAGCAGCGTGAGCCGCAGACGGATGGACATCACGCGCCTCTGATCACGTAGCCGACCCCCCGCACCGTCTGAATGATGCGTGGGCGGCCTCCGGCCTCGAGTTTCTTGCGCAGGTAGCCGATGTAGATTTCGAGGACGTTGCCCTCGCCGCCAAAATCGTAACCCCAGACCTCATTGAGCAGCTGGCGCCGCTCGAGCACCTGCCGCGGATGACGCAACAACACGTGAAGGAGGTTGAATTCCGTGAGCGTCAGGGCGAGCGGGTCGCCGGCGCGCGCGGCCTCGTGTGTCGCCGGATCAAGCACCACATCCTCAAAAGTGACTTTCTGGTTCTCGGGTGCGGCCTCCACACGCCGGAGCATGGCATGGACGCGTGCGATCAACTCCACGGGGGCGAAGGGCTTGACCAGGTAGTCATCGGCGCCGGTCTCGAGGCCCTCGACGCGGTTTTCCACCGCGTCGCGCGCCGTGAGCATCAACACCCGCGTTCCATCCTCCCTGTCCCTGAGGTTGCGGATGAAGGCCAGCCCGTCCATCTTGGGCATCATCCAGTCGAGGATGATCAAGTCGGGCCGGTGGGATTCGACAAGCGGGAGCGCCTCGAGACCGTTGGTCGCGGTCAGCACGGTCAGGTTCTCGTACACCAGCGTGCGCTGGAGCATCTTCAGCAATTTCGGATCATCATCCACGATCACTACCGTGGGCACAGGGCCTCCGCTCGGCATGTTATCACAGCCCAACTATAGGGGATTGCCCTGTGAATTCGCTGTGAACGCGCCCGCAGCAGGTGTGATTCACAGCAAGCCCACAGGGATCTCTTGGGCTCTTCACAGCGGTGTGCCCTAGAATGCCAAAGGGTATGGACGAATGAACGGCCTGGCCAACACAACCTGCAGGCTCCGGCGCCCGGACGTAGAGGCGCCGCCCAGGGTGCGCGCCGCCGAGGTCAGGCGGCCGGCCCATAACGTGCACGGCGCTTACGACGCATGGCCGGGCGCCGGAACCGCTGCGCCACTGTTTCGCGAATCTGAATGGGCCTAGGAATGAGCTGATGAGCGTAATGAAGAAGGCCACCGCATGGCTGGGACGGATCCGGCGCCGGGGACGCGAAAGCGAGGCGCCGCGCGAGCCGAGGCCCACTCGAGCGAAGTGGAGATCCATCGCAATCGGCGGCGGCCTCCTTGGGCTCGCGGCCGCGGGTTTAGTCTACTACGCGGCGGTGCATGCGCCCGCACAGACTGGCGATGAGGCCGCGCTGCAGACGGCCACCGTGCGCCAGGGCAGCCTGGTTATCTCAGCCAGCGGTGCCGGTACATTGATCGCTCGTGACGAGGTGGACCTGGGCTTTCAGACCGCAGGAGAGGTGGCCTCGGTTCTGGTGGAGGTCGGCGATCATGTAGAACGAGGCCAGGTCCTGGCGACGGTTGACGATACGGATGCGAAGCTCCAGGTTGTGCAAGCCCGGCGCGCGCTGCAAGAGCTGACGTCAGCCGCGGCGATCGCGACCGCCAAGGCGGATATTGCGACGGCACAGAGCGACCTCGATGCGGCCATCGGCCATCTCTCCTACATCATCAGCCCTCCGGTCTACCACTGGGAGAACGAGATCGAGGCTCGGGAGGCGCTCGTGGAAGAGGCGCAGGCGGCAGCCGCGGCGTCGCCGAATGACGCTGAGCTGCAGGCGGCACTCAGGGCCGCCGAAGACGCGCTGGCCTCGGCGAAGCAGAGCCTGGGGGGCGCGCAGTACAGCTACGAGCACAGCTATCTGAAGAACAACTTCACCGTCATGAGGCGGGATCGGTCGGGGCAGATCGTGAAGTACATTGCCGAGCCAAGTGATGCCGACATCTTGGCGGCGCGCGCGGCGGTCGCTGAGGCCACGGCGTCGCTTGCCGAAGCTGAGGCCTACCAGGCGGCACTCACAGGCGAAGAGATACCCGACAACTCCACCGGTGCCAACCTGACCGCCCTCGAGCAGGCACGGCTCGACCTCGAGACGGCGGAAGACGACCTGCAGGGTACAAGCATTGTGGCTGCTTTTTCAG
>Ga0209751_10006898_pt1 | contig 10478 bp, 9 predicted proteins | sample RifCSP13_1_FD_184019 | JGI IMG/M metagenome (GOLD analysis project Ga0209751, IMG submission 184019) | Soil microbial communities from Rifle, Colorado - Rifle CSP2_sed 13_1 (SPAdes) (version 2) | ecosystem: Environmental > Terrestrial > Deep subsurface > Rock core/Sediment | place: Rifle...
TCATCGCCCCGATTGAGGGCGCATGCCTTGACCTTTACCAGTACCTCATTCGGGGCGATGACGGGATCGGGGGCGTCCTCATACTTCAAGACTTCGGGCCCGCCATGCTCGTGAAATCGGACCGCCTTCATCCGTCGCTCTCCTTATTCGCATACGATTATGCCTTGATCAGCCCGGAACCTGGAACTCTGCCATTCAGGCCGATCCTTCGACCGGGCGACCATCGATCTGCATGGTGGCGCCGACAATATGGCTGCCGGCTTCCGAGGCGACACCCTTGCCTGCAGAGGGTCGGGCCGTCCCTGGCCTGAAAGGCCCCGAGGGACGGGACCAGGCCCCCGGATAACGTGGGAGCAGGATAGCAAAGTCAGGGCTCTCCGTAAAGGAGTTTCCAGGCATGAAGGGACAGACACAAGAAGCCAGGCGCGCCTATCCGCTCACCCCATCGAGCCGGTGACAGTCACGTCCTCCTGACGGTGCAGTCATGCTGGGGGGATAGGTGGGCCGGAGGCGCGGGACGGGCGCGAAGCGAACGTCGCGAAGTCGCCCCCGAGGAAGGTGGTCAGTCAATGCGGTAGTGACAGCCCCGGCTTTGCCGGCATTCCATTGCCGCAAGCAGGATGACCAGCGCGGTCTGAATGCCGTTCCGCAGGCCTACCATCGCATCAGTCATCTCGGCCTTCTCGTAGAATCTGGAGATCTCAAGATGCAGCTCCCGGAGGATCTCATGTGCCCGGTCCAGCCGTTTTGTACTGCGAACGAGGCCCACGTAATTCCACATGGTGTGCTGGATGGTCAGCCAGTCCTGCGCGACTAATGCCGGATCGACAGGTTCACGTTCATACCGCCACGGGGCAATGCGGGGGAAATAGAAGTTCTCACCTCGCGCGATGAACTCTGCCGCTTGCGCGCCTGCCCGGGTTCCCCAGACCAGGCATTCCAGTAGAGATGTACTCGCCAAGCGGTTGGCGCCGTGCAAGCCCGAACAGGAGACCTCACCGACGGCACGCAGGCGATGCAGGTTCGACCGTCCCCATTCGTCAATGGCGATTCCACCGCAACTGTAGTGTGCGGCCGGCACCACGGGGATGGGATCTTTCGTGATATCGATGCCGCACTTCAGACAATGTGCATAAATCCCAGGGAAACGCTCGCGGACCGTATCGGCCGGTTTATGGGAAATGTCAAGATACGCGCAGGGCTCGCCCGACTCCAGCATCATCTGATGGATCCCGCGCGCCACGACGTCGCGTGGCGCAAGTGAACCATCGGGGTGAAATTGTGACATGAATTCTCGACCTTTGCTGTCTACGAGCCGCGCCCCTTCACCCCGCATCGCTTCGGAAATCAGGAATCGGCCGGTCGGGTGGAAGAACGTCGTGGGGTGGAACTGGACAAACTGCATATTGATGCAACGGGTGCCCGCCCGGTAGGCCATCGCAATGCCATCGCCCCTCGCGCCCGGAGGATTGGTGGTATGCAGATAGACGCGGCCGAGTCCCCCTGTCGCCAGGATCGTCTCCTTCGCGAGGATAGGGTAGATTTCGCCGCTCGCCTGGTCGAGGGCGTACGCCCCAATGCACGTTGGGGGCTTGTACACGTCGAGCGGTTCGACCGAGTGGTGGGAAATCGTGAGGAGATCGACCGCAGTGGCTGCGGGGATCAACTTGACCTTCGGGTGAGAGGATATCCTTTCGACGAATACGCGCTCGATCGCCGAGCCCGTCTGATCCTTCTGGTGGAGAATGCGTGGGAGCGAATGCGCGGCCTCGGCGGCCAGATCCCATCGCGTCGAATCCCCCAACATCTGGTCGAACGGCACACCAAGCTCATCGATGAGGATCTCCTTGACGAGTCTTGGGCCCTCATGGGCAAGCAGCCAGGTCACCTCCGGAGAACTCAGGCCTGCGCCAGCGGCAAGGATATCCGCGACCAGTTGTTCGGGGGAATCATGTTCTCCCTCGTAAATGATCCCACCCTGTGCCCAGAAGGTATTGCTCTCTTCCGGGTCAGACGACCGCGTGAGCAGCGTGACCTCAACGTTCTGCTTGGCAGCCGCCAGCGCCGCGGCGCATCCTGCGAGGCCACTTCCGATGATCAGGATATCGGTCTTCATCGCTTCGCCGTCCGCTCGAACGACCGCTTGTCCCAAGGGGGGGAGCCGGATGCCCGCGACCTCCCGCTTATAAGCGATACGGACTCGCTGGAGGCGGGTTACGCCGGCTCAATCTTGAAGCTCATGTCAACCGCCGGGGCGGAATGCGTCAAGGCACCGACGGAGACCCAGTCAACGCCCGCCTCTGCAAATCTCCGAACATTGTCGAGTGTCATCCCACCAGATGCCTCGACCAATATCCTCCTGCCGTTCGGCGATGCACGCACCAACTCCACCGCCCGCCGAACCATCTCCGGCTTCATGTTGTCTAGGAGAACGGCGTCAATGTCGTACTGCACGGCCTCCTGCAATTCATCGAGCGTGGACACCTCGACCGAAACCCGGTGGACGCGGTTCCCAGCCAGCCGGGCAGCTTCAAGAGCCGGCCGAATGCCGCCTGCAATCTTGATGTGGTTATCCTTGATCATGATCGCATCGTCAAGCCCAAACCGATGATTGACGCCGCCGCCCACCGTAACCGCGTACTTCTCAAGCACACGCAGCCCCGGCGTCGTCTTTCGCGTGTCGACAATTCTCGCGGTCGTCCCTTCGACAGCGTCCACATACTTCTTCGTCAGCGTTGCGACGCCGCTCAAATGCTGGAGCAGGTTTGTTGCCACCCGCTCGCCGGTCAGGAGCGCCCTGGCCTGGCCCCGGACAGACGCCGCCCGATCGCCCTGCCTGAGATGATCACCATCGCGACGCCTGCTCTCAACGGCCAGGTCTTCATCCAAAAGGGAGAGGACTTCGATGGCCAGCTCGATCCCTGCCAGCACGAGGGGGACTTTGGCCAAAAAATGTCCGACCGCTTTTCGGTCAGGCGGACCAATTGGTAGCGTAGTGATGTCACCCCGACCGATGTCTTCCTCGAGGAATCTCCTGAGGATTTCGCGTCGGGTGGACGGAGCGAGGGATCGGAGCATGAGGGGCTGGATCTGGAGAAGGGGTCAGCTCATTTCCAGCATACGCTGGATCGGACGCAATGCGCGCAGCCGCAGCTCTTCATCCAGCGTAATCTCCGGCGCACGGTTTTTCATGCACAGGTAGACTTTCTCCAGCGTATTGAGTTTCATGTAGGGGCACTCGTTGCAGGCGCAATCGCCCTCTGGTGGGGCCGGAATAAAGGTCTTGCCGGGACAGGCCTTCTCCATCTGATGGATGATTCCGGGCTCGGTGACGATGATGAATTCAGAATCCGAGCTCTGCTTGACGTAATTCAGGATTCCGCTGGTTGAGCCGATGTAGTCTGCATGCTGCAGGACGCGCGGTTCGCACTCCGGATGGGCACAGACCTTGGCTCGGGGATGGAGCACCTTGAGCTGGACCAGCTTTTTCTCGGAAAACAACTCGTGAACGATGCAAATGCCGGACCACAATTTCATGTCGCGACCCGTCTTCTTCATAAGATAGCGGCCCAAATTCTGATCGGGCGCGAAGATGATAGGTTGGTCCGGAGGAATCTGATTGATGATTTTTTCTGCATTACTCGATGTGCAGATGATATCGCTCATCGCCTTGATCTCAGCAGTGCAATTGATGTAGGTGATGACGATGTGATCCGGGTATTTTTCCCTGAAGCGTCGAAACAGATGGGGCGGGCACCCCTCTGCCAGTGAGCACCCGGCCTTCAAATCCGGGATCAATACCTGTTTTGATGGATTCAAAATCTTTGCCGTTTCGGCCATGAAGTGCACGCCGGCAAAGACGATCACGTCGGCGGTGGTCTTCGCCGCCTGCTGGGAGAGCTGCAGGCTGTCACCGATGAAATCGGCCACGTCCTGAATGTCCGACTCTTGATAGTAATGCGCCAGGATCACCGCATTCAGATCCCTTTTCAAGCGGTGAACCTCTTCTTCCAGATCGATCAGCGCGCTAACCTGAGATTCTTCGACGAGACCTTCGACTCTCATTTCTTCGCCCCCCGACAACGCCCGCTTATTATACCATAGACTCGCCGAAATCCAGGAGCACAGTTTTGACTTGGGCTTTTCGTATCAGAGCGGAGGCCCCCCTTTTCGCATCAGAATCTCGCGCTGTGCAGCATTGGCTCCGAGACGTGCCGCAATCCCCTCTCGTGGCGCTGGAGCGCCCGGCTCAGAGCGCCCGTCGCCAGGCATGCTTCACGAATGGGCCTGCCAGCGGTTTCTCCCTCCGGTTCTGCAGGTTCGTACTTCCGTTCCAGCTTATTGCGGCTAATCGCCGACAGGTGTCCTGCGTTGGAACAGCACTAATTCAGCGAGCGCAGAATGTCATCTCGCATCTTCCTGAGCGCCTCTGGGCTCATCATGAGGAAGTGGCGAACAGTATAGCCGCACGCTCGACAACGCTTGTAGATGTAGAGCCAGTTGCCATCCTCCTCTACGCTGCCAACCCGCTCCATCCCTGAGGCACAGCACTCGCTGGGATGTGGTGGCGAGATGATCCGTTCTGGATATGCATTGACTGCCGCTTTTCTCTCATCATACTCAACGATACTTGCCATTGATCGTCCTCCTCTTTCGGGCCTATTGTGAAAGCCCGATGCCCCAGCTTTCTGGCCCTGGGGACACCTGTCCGCCTTGGCCGGTTTTCCAAGCACCGAGGGGCTCATCGAGGGCAACCATCGGGGGACGCCACCGACACCCAGATCGGGATTACCCGGGGTACCTCGAATCAAATTCGCCCACCGGCAATGTCAGGTCCTGAGAATCCTACCAACTAGTCGGTACATCATATAGCAAAAAAAACCGCGCATCAGGAAGGCAAGTCGACTGTGAAGAGGCACTTGAGAACTCGCCAGTTCACTTTCCCCAATACCAACCAGTCAGTATACATATTCTCACCGAACTAATCTATCTGTCAAGAGATAATTACTTATCTTTACCGAGCTGGATTGGATCCCTAGATCATGCGAATTCGGCGTTGCTTGCAGAACTAGTTTCGACCCTCGAGGAGTTCCTGGTAATCGAAGCGAGACCCCTTCTTGGTGATAAACTGTGGGTCCCGTCTTGTTACATGGCGCACGGTGAACCCGCACTTCTTGCAACGCTTATAGATGAAGCTCCATCCCTCCTCTCGCTGCTCACTACCGATCTGCTCCATCTTCGAATAACAGCAGAGGCCCGGCGCGACCGGAGAGACAATTCGCTTCGGATAACTATTGGCCGGTTTTTTCTCGTCCGTGTACTCAACAATCGTAGCCATGTCGTTCTTCACTCCTGCAGAATCCACAGTTGCCCGTGTAAGATCTACAAACAGATAAGTGTTTGTTTTCCCCGATGGCTGAGATAAGCAATCTCGGCCTTTCCTCTATTCCTGTATACGTTATGACTTTAACTAGGGTGCTTCTGTTTAGTGAGAAAGAGCGATTTGATGGGTGGCGTACATCCGGATATGCTTTTTCAGCTCTCTAAAGCAGTTCTCCAACACCCTGATGTCCTTCTTCACTTTCGTGAGTAGTATCCCGCCTTCGACGGCAGCAACGATGAACTGGCCCAGCACTGTCGGATCTGCGCGATCGCTAAGTTGTCCGCTCACCTGGGCTTTCTGCAAAACGGTTGCCATCTGGACGCGCCAGCTTTCAAAGATCCCTTGAAGCTTCCTTCGAAACCCTTCGTGAATGTCGCTCATTTCCATCGCCAGGTTGCCAAGGGGGCAGCCTCCGGCACAGTTGCGCTGCCGATGAAGCTCGAGAATGATATCCAGGAAGTCCTCCACCTGCGCCAGAGGATCTTTATGGTTTCCAAAGGCCTTCCCCGTGACATGTTCAGAAAATCTCAGTAAGTAGTTCTCTATAATCGCGTAACCCAGCTCCTCTTTGCTCTTAAAATGGTAGTAAAAATTGCCTTTACCGACGCCGCTTTCTTTCAATACGTCGTCGATACTGGTGTGGTTGAAGCCCTTGAGGTGCATCAGACGAGAGGCCGCCTCGATGATTTCCTGTTTAGTATTTGACATACCCCTCCTGAGAACTGACTGGTTAGTATACTCATATCTTATGCGGAAAGTCATGCAGATGTCAAGCAGATTTCAGGGGAGTGCGTTCGGGTAATTATCGTGAGGGTGTGCTGTCCAGCATACATAGAGAGGCGCACGGGGTGTGCAACACTTCCTGGACGGGATACCACTTCAAGCAGGGAGTTCAGCGCGGGCTCAATACAAAAACCCTGGAAGGCTCCGAACCTTGTTATGTTCGACCGAGATGGTGGCCGCCCTGGGGGCCGGCAGAGTCACTTAATTTCCTCCAGATTCTTTAGGAGCTTTCTTGCCCGTTCCTGGGACCTCTTTGCGCTCTCCAGCTTCGGGTTCAGAGACAGAGCCTGGTCCCACTCCTCGATCGCTTCCCGTAACTTCTGCTCCTTGAAATTCCGGATGCCGGCCAGGTAATGTTGATCGGCCAATTTCTCCCGCGCTATCTGCAGGTAGTAGGCGAGACGCTTGAAGTCGGGCTGCTGCTTCTTCAACTTCTCAAACAATTTCAAGGCCTCGGCGTAATTCTCCCCTTTCATGTAGGCCAGGCCCTGGTTGTAGTACGCCTGCTTCTGGTACTCAACCGCCTCGCGGAGCCCGGGCTGCTTCGCGAGAACCCGGGTGAAGGCATCGATCGCGGCCAGATAATCCCCCTGACGGAACAACTCTGCCGCCTCGGCGAAGCTCACCTCTTCTCCTGACTCCTCTTCCTCCTCGGACTCCTCTTCGGGCATCGGCTTCGCCTTGGCGTCGCCGCTGGTCTGGAGCTTTGCTTGGGTCCCGCCCTTCCCGACGGGTCTCGCGAAAGCCGTCTGCTCCCCCAACTGCTCCTCACTCAGGTAGAGCTGGTCAAGGGCTTCGCGGTTAAAGGGATCGAGCCGGAGGGCCGCCAGAAATTCCTTCTGGGCTGCCTCTTTCCTCCGCAGTTGCAACTGTTCCCTGCCCGCCGCTATACGGCGCCGCGCTTGTTCCTGGACTTTCGTCTCCAGCTCCTTCTGCTTCTGCCTCGCCTCCGCATGCTGGGGCTGGATCGTCAAGACGATCTTCCAGCGCTCCAGGCTCTCTCTGAGGCGACCGTCCTGTTCGAAGCGTTTCGCCTCCCCCTCATTTTTTCGCAAGGCCTCAAAGAGGGGGGCCTCGGGGAGGGGGGCCTCGGGCGTCGGAACCTCACGCGCTTCTTTGGGGACAGCCTCTCGTGCCTCTTTGGGGGGGCCGGCCGGAATCGTGGCACAGGCGGAGAGGGCGAATCCCAGAATTCCCAATGAGAGTGTACCGCGCCAGCGCGTTGGCATCGCTCATTCCTTTTCGAACGTTTCAAGCATCTGCACGAATCTCGTCAGATCTTTCTCCATAAACACGCTATAGCGCTTCAGCCGGTAACGATCGATAAAGAACGGGTTGGACCCCTTTTTGGCCCCAAAGCCAATCTGGTACCCGGCAGCCTTGACCTTTGCCACCACCTCCGGATCGAAGCCCCCGTACGGGTAGGCGAAGTAGCGCACTTCTCCGCCTAGCCGCTTCTCCATCAATTGCTTTGTGGAGACGATCTCACCCTCCAGGCGGGCAGCCCGATCGGCCGGGCTTTCGTTCGGCGGAGACACCGCGAGGTTGTTGTGGGTCTTCGAATGCGCCTGCACCTCGAAGCCCTGGGCCTTCAGCTCCCGCACCTCGTCCCACGTAAGGGCGTTCCTACCCCCTCCGATGAAGTCCGTATAGATGAAAAAGGTGGCCGGAAATCCGTACTTCTTTAGCAGCGGCACCACGATGTTCTTGGCCGACTTGTACCCATCATCGATCGTAATGACCACCGCCTTTCTCGGCATAGGCTGCTCATACCGGAGGAAGCGGTCCAATTCGGCCAGCGTGATAGCGGTATACCCGTTCTCTTTCATATAGCGGAGCTGCTGCTCAAACAGCTCGGAAGTGATGGCAAAGCGGCCCTTACTGACCGTCTCGATATCGTGGTAGGTGAGAATCGGCACCACCTGATAGCCGTCAGCTTCGATCCCACCAAGCCTCCTGAGGCGAAGCGGAATCACGACCACATCGCCCGGCTTGATCGGAGCGCCATCCCTGAAATCGGTGATCATCCAGGCCCGGTCGGCGCCCTTCAGGTATCTTGCGGCCAGAGTCTCCGCCGTGTCGCCCTCACGAGCCAAGACGACGACGAAATCCTCGGAGACCCTGGTCATCTCTTTGACCTCCTTCTTGACCTCCCTGACTTCCTTCACTTCCTTCACTTCCTTCGCTTCCTTGGCTTCTTTGACCTCCTGCAACGCGGGCGCACACGCCCCGAGCAGGAGGATGCAAGCCGCCGGTAGAAGCAGTCTAGGCTTCATGAAGCTCCTCCGACCCTGCGGGCTCTTTCTTCCCGACGAGAGAAAAGACCTCCAGCGGTTCCGACTTTCCCTTGACCTGTAGCGGCGGCAGGGGGTTCACCTGCAGCCGTACCGCTGCGGGCTCAAGGGCCGCTCGGCTGATCAGGATCTCCCCCGCCTTGGCGGCGCCGGTGAGTCGCGACGCCACATTCACCGCATCGCCGACTACGGTGTACTCCATCCTTGCAGTCGATCCCACCGTCCCGGCGACGACCTCGCCCCGGTTAATCCCGATTCCGATCACGATCGGGTCTTTGCCCTCTGCCACGATCTTTTTATTCAACTCCTCAACGCCCGCCTGGATCTCCAGGCCAGACAGAGCCGCGCGGTATGCCTGGTCCGGTTGCAGAGCTGGGGCCCCGAAGATCGCCATGATGGCGTCACCGAGGAACTTATTGATGAAGCCTCCATTCCGAATGATCGCCTCCGTCGCCAACCCGAAGAACTGATTCAGCATCTCAATCACGACGGCAGGCGGCGTGTGCTCCGAGTAGTGGGTGTAGCCGCGGATGTCCACGAAAAGGACGGTCACCTCGCGGCGCGTCGCCTCGAGCCAGGGGCCGGCCGAGCTTTGAAAGATCATCTCGGCGACCTCCGGGCTCACATACCGCCCGAACGAGTCTTGCAGTAGCTCCTTCCTGCGCAGCCCTTCGGCCATCTCGTTGAAGGCAATGCCAAGGTCGGTCAGCTCGTCCTGCCCCTGTCCCACGCTCAGGGGCGGCAGGCGATGCTGGAAGTCTCCCCGTCCCAGGGCCTTGGTGCCTTCTACCAGCAAGCGGACCGGTCGGGAGAAGATGTTGCTCACATACAGGGAGGCGCCGATTCCCAGCCCGATGATCCCTGTCATCAGGGCGAAGATGAAGAAGCGCGCTTCGCGGAGACTCCGTCGCATCCCTTCCTCGCTCAGCCCGAGCAGTACCCGGCCCAGCTCCTTCTTTTGGAACCTGACCGGGGCGACGAACTCCAGGAGCTTCCCTTTCTCGCCAGTGGCTGAAGACAGGAGAACCTGACCGATCTGGCGAAGATCGTTGTGGGCAAGGACAACCTGGCGAGGATCCACGACAGCGGCGTAAGCAACATCCTTATTTCCTTTCGCCTCTTCAACCAGAACGTTGAGGCCAAGTTCGTCCCGCTCCAGCAGTGGTGTGGAAGCGTTTTCCGCCAGGTGCTGGATGAGGGCTTGTCCCCTTGCCGTCAATTCCTCCCGAAACAGGCGCCCCTGACGCCCAAGCACCACATACGCGATCACCGCTGTGGTCAGGCAGATAGCTAGGGTGATCAGGAGAGCGAGCTTCGCGAGCAGGGGGACCCTCTTCTTCTGAAGGGACGGGATGCGAGGGCTCACCGGCATCTTGCTCTTCCGCCTTCCGGCCTTGACGCCCCAAGAGAGCGCGGGGCATCCTCTGCCTCTATCGTTGGTCGATCCACAGTCATCATAGCTCGCCAGACCAGCCTTCGCTTGAATTCGGAACCGATCGTCCCCACCCCACCATTCGAGAACGGACATCCAAAGACACTGAACACGTCAGTCCATATCATACGACATACGACACCAATCAAGTCAAGCGGTTTCGCCTTCCGCCAAGCCAGTGGCAGGAAGACCGCGGCACACAAGAGGCGGAAGTCCAGCATTCGGATGGTGGCTTGATGTCGTTGCACAGATCATGCCGCTAAGCGAACGGCCAGGTCGATCTTGAGAGAACGGGTCTTCAAGGAAAGGGCGAAGAGGCGATCCAGGAAATCGGGTAAGGTGTGAGATCGAGGTGCTCGGTGAAGCTACGGCGATCTCACAGCCTCTCCCGGGCCTCCGGGTGAATCTCCCGATAGACGATGGATTCCCCCCTTACTTGTCAGAGGCATGGCTCCACGTGGGTATCCCAAACATGCAACTAGTGTAGTGCGTCGAAAGTCCCTTTACTTTGATTGTCATTCCGGGCTTGACCCGGAATCCAGTCTTGCTTGGCTGGATTCCCGCTTTCGCGGGAATGACGGCTTCG
>Ga0209751_10006902_pt1 | contig 10476 bp, 16 predicted proteins | sample RifCSP13_1_FD_184019 | JGI IMG/M metagenome (GOLD analysis project Ga0209751, IMG submission 184019) | Soil microbial communities from Rifle, Colorado - Rifle CSP2_sed 13_1 (SPAdes) (version 2) | ecosystem: Environmental > Terrestrial > Deep subsurface > Rock core/Sediment | place: Rifle...
AGTGACGGACTCCATCACCGACTATCCCAGCGCGCACTGCGGACGTACTCACGCCAAGCATCCAGGGCCGGCCCCTGAGGCCGCCGCCGCGCCTCGTCGCCGACAAGTACGGTTTGAGCATTGGTCTCCACAGCAGATGCCAGTGCGGCATTCGCCTGCAGCTCGGTTCCAAGTTCGCCGAAGAGTGCATCGAGGTCCCTCCACAGCTCTTCGACGACGATGCACAACCGCGGTGAGCCCTCTTCGCCCTCGTGGACAGGCACGATCCGAAGGTGACCTTGTTGCGGTCGAACTCCGATCATCTTGAGGTGTACCTCTGGGCCGCCTTTCCACACGAGTGACGGGAGAAGCTCCTGTTGATCGACCACGATGCGGTGCGGCCGGTAGTCATGAACGAGGCCGTTCCGAAGGGCGTGGAAGAGAACCTCCCCGACGTGATAGGGCACCTGCCGACGGCGGAGGAGATCCTCCGCAAAGACAACATGCGTGTCCGCCTTTCCGAGGAGCTTGCTGAGCACCTCATAGGCCACGAGGATGAGCAGCGTGGTCGCATGCATCGGCGGCTTGCGGTCGAGCTTGAGGATCTGCTTCACATGGATCCGGAAGAGATCCTTGAAATGCACGTAGGCGGGCGGCAAGGCAGTGGCGGTGGCCTCGCGCTCGAGCTTCAAGATCCGCCGCCGTTCTCCATCAGACAGGAGCGTCTGCATCTGCACTCCGAGAGCCTTCGCCAGGTTCTTGACGGCCGAGACCGACGGATTCCCTCGGGCGCCACTCTCGAGTTGAGAGATGTAGGGCTTCGTGAGTTTGGCCTTCTTGGCCAGCTCCTCTTGGGTGAGTCCCTGTTGCTCCCGTAGCGCTTTGATCACGCGGTCTAGACCTTGAAGGTGCATGTTAGCCAACGGCTAACACCGTGTCAAGGAGTTGCGGGGGGTCATCTTGGCTTCCACTCGCGGGCGAGCCGTTGCGCCTCGGCAATCTGCGCCGCGGTCATCTTCACGGCGATCCGGTCCCGATTCCTGACGGCCTTGTCGCGGTTTTCAGTCTCCGATGCCAAGCAGCGCGCAGCGGCCAGGTTGTACCACTTGTGCGCGTGGACGTAGTCCTTCGCCACGCCTCGGCCTTTGTCGTACATGGTCCCAAGGTTGTTCGACAAAGGGGCGTCGCCCTGCTCGGCGGCCCTGCGGTACCACCTCACCGCCTCGCCATAATCCTGCGGCACGCCCTGGCCTTGGGCGTACCCGTGCCCGAGGTTGTTCTGGGCTTCGGCGTCGCCCTGCTGGGCCAGCGGACGCCAGAGCCGAAGCGCCGTCGCGTCATCACCACCGTAGGCGGCCACCCCATCCTCGAACGGCCCTGCGGCCACCGGAGCGGGCAGGCTCAGGAACAGCACGAGGGCCACACAGCCAGCTTGATGAGGTCTCTCATGTCTCCCCCGTCGCCTCATCCAGCAGCCCTCGCAGCCCCGGCCCGTCGATGAGCTCAATCGGCAGCGTCTTGGCGAATTCGAGCGCCTGCGCCGTGAACCTGGATGTCGTGATGAACAATCCCTTGACGGCACCTCGGTCTGCGACGAGGGTCCCATAGAACTCGCGGACTGCCGGCACGCCGACAAGCACATCCGGGGCGTAGCGCTTGCACTGGACCAGGTATCGTCCGCCCACCAACGGTCGGTCCAAGGTGGCCACGATGTCGATGCCCCCGTCGCTGCTGGCCTGCGTGACCTCCGTGCGGAACCCGAAGCGTTCGAGTAGGGAGCCGATCCAGACCTCGAATTGAGGCCCAGACAACTGCGCCAGGTCGTCGGCATTGACCGGGCCACTTCCGACTGCGCGAGGCGCGCGACCGAGGATGGCGAGCGCCTTCGATATGTCCTCAACCCCCAGTTGTGCTGCGGCAGGCCGGCCCGCGAGATCAAGAATCGCCCCTACCTGGTGGAGTTCTCGGTTCGAAACCTGTGCGATGAGAGCTGCGGCTTCGGGGGCGAGCTCGAGTCCTCTCTTCCTTGCGAGGGCACGAGCCATCACCTCGAGGTCGGCTTCGGAATAGGGCTTGAGTTCTATCACCACATTGAAGCGGGACCGTAACGCCTCCCGAACGTCCGAGGCCTTATTACTGGTGCCGACGCAGGTGAAGGGGCGGAGCGGGATCCGCATGGTCCGGGCGTTGAGCCCCTTGTCCATGATGAAGTTGACCGTGAAGTCCCCCAACGCCGGATAGAGAACTTCCTCGACCGCGCGCGACACGGCTGCGACGTCTTCGATGAACATGAAGTCCCCAACGTCGAGACTGGTCAGGATGCCCATGAGCTCGCCGCCCCTCTGGAGGGACTGGGATGCGCACGGGAACCACCTAGCTCCCATGTCTTTGGCCAATGCCATCGCCGCGGTACGTTTCCCTGCCCCAGGACGACCGACGAGGAGGATGTGCGGGAGGGTGCGGCCTTGACCTCGCGCAAGGTCGACCAGCGCCTTCAGACGCTTGACGGCCTCGGCTTGGCCGACGATCTCGTGAAGTGACAGGGCATCTTCGGGGATCTCGCCAGGCTGCGACACGCCACCTTCGTCAGCCATCGCGCAGCCTCCTCAGGGCGGTCTCCAATAGCTCCTCGATCGCCCGATGCCAAGCCTCCATCGCCGAGGCCCGCCGGCGACGGCTCAGAGCCGCCCGGCACCCGTCCGAGCACGCCGCCTGCTTCCGGGGCCCTCGCGGGCCTCCGCACGCGGCGCAGACTGGCTGCGGGGAGCCTACCACGCCCGAACGTTCGACTTCTGGCAGGACTTCGGCGTAGGAGGGAGCCAGAGGATAGGAAACGCAGTCATCCCGCAATGTGAGAAGCGGCTTTTTGAAAATCTGTTTGGGATGGGCGGAGACAGAGAAGGTTCCGAGACCCGGCGCCCCCTCAAGACACGGGGGGCCCCAGGGTGGCCCCGCGAGAGGTGGATCGTTCGATGCCGGGAAGTCAGGCACTCTCGCCTGAGCTGCAAGTGGGTTGCTGACGGATCGCCTGCTTGACCTAGGAGATGAGACGGTGCGCGAGGCACAAAGGTCATCGCCCGTACAGCCTGTAAACCATCGAGAGAGCCAGGCGCATCGTTGCCCGCTCGAGGCGGTATTCCTCTACCAGCTCCCGAATCTTCCCCACCATGCCTTTGCGCAGGTAGATACGAAAGCGGGCTCGCCCAGCATGTCGAACCACGCGAAGGTAGGCGTAGGGACCGTGGCCGACCCCCGAGAGACACCGACAGCCCTTCTTCCCGCAACGGACCAGTCGTCGTTCCAGATAGCAAACCGGGGAGCCCGGCAGGTCACCTTCGGCCAGCCACGGCAGCCTTGTGAGAAGGTCAGGGAGCGTTCGACGGTTCATCATTCGAAGACGACCTCCCGGTCCTCTGTCGAGCCCAGATCTTTCTTAGGGGGCCTATCCAGGCTCGGGCGCGGGCGCATCGGGGTCGCTGGCAGTCCCCATTGTTGGGCATCACGCTGAATGACCAACCCGTCCGGAGTTCTCGTGAGAATGTTTAGCTTGACCAGGCCGCGGACCACTGCCTTCGTGTGGGAGTAGGGCTGGTGTAGCAACTTCGCCACTTGACGCGCGGGGATAGGGCTCGGCGACAGCCAGACGGTAATAACAACCGCCCACTCTCTGCCGCTCAGGCGCCACGGGTACAGTAGGGACAAGAGATAGCCCCTTGCCCCAGAGAAGACCGCCTGTGACACCTTGCGATCTCGCTCATTCATCGCGGCCTCACCCACACGAGGCGGGGAGGCACCGCCGCCACCGCCACCGTATAAATACGGTGTGGCGGTAGTGGCGGTACAGCCTCAAGGCTCAGGCGGTGGTGGTACGTGCCGAACAGCATGAAGTGTAGTGCCATCAAGGACTTACCTCACCGCCACTGCGGATCTGGCGGTAGGTGTCGGTCGCGGTGTAGAAGCCATCGGCGTTTGGAGCGACGAGACCGGCCTTTTTCACCCGCTCGAGGAGCCGTTCGGCGGTCCGTCTCTTGGCGTTCTGGTCGGTGCAAATGGCCTGCACGAACTGCCCCCAGCGGAGCGGGCCGGAGGCCACGAGGTACGCCACGGCGAGCAGTTCTTCCGATGGCCCCGACGGCTCGAACCACAAGGTATCGGTCCGGGTCAGGAAGAGCGGGGCTGGCTCCTTGCCGTGGCGAAGTTCGAAGCTCAGCTTGAAACCGTCATCGGCCTTGTCGAGCATGAGCACGGAGTCGGCGGCAGCAAAGAGCGCCGAAGAGCCGCGCAAGCGGTGGCCGCCTTCGCGGGCATCCGGGCCCGGCTTCCCGGTGTGGTGGACCACGATGATGGCGAGGTCGTACTCCTGGATCAGGAGATCCAGCGCGGCGATGAAGGCGCCCATGTCTTTGGTCCCGCTCTCGTCGCCCACCATGAAGCGCGCCAGCGGGTCGATCACCAGCAGGTCGGGCTTGAGTCGCTCGATGTGCTCCCGCAGGAGGGCGAGCCCTTCGGGCCGGTCGAGCTTGATCCGGCGATCCGTGAGCAAGTAGACGGCGCCCGTAGGGGGCACCTCGCCGTCGTCCTTGAGCATGAGCCCCGTGCGCTTCTGCATCTCCAGCTCCGGGACTTCCGCTTGGACTACGAACGTTACGCCCGGCGTCGTCGGAAAGCCGAGCCATGGCCGGCCGCGGCCACGCTGGAGCACGAGATTCAGCACGAGCGAGGACTTGCCGAGCTTGGGGGCGCCGCCGATCACGGCCAAGCCGCGACGGATCAGGAGGCCGCCCGCGACGAGCCCGGCCTCGTCCGGGTAGACGCGCCGGAGCAGATCGGTCAGCTCAATCGGTTCGGGCGCCGCGGTGCGGGCACTGCCGGACGGCGCCGGCTCGCGGTCCTCCCCGCGTGGCGCCCGGCCGCCGTAGACCTCGCGGCAGTCGGCGATCGCCCGGTGAATGGTGCGCGCGCCGTAGGTCTCCTCGCCGTGTCGCTCGTCCCACTTCGGACGCAAGAGCCCCGACTGGCGGAAGAGGCGGTCCATGCGGCTCGCGTCGCGCCCGGTCCAGAACGCTAGCGAGGCACAGAGGGCAAGATCGGCTTCGGAGGGCGAGGGATAGCCGAAGAGATCGCCGGCCCACAGGGCGCGAAACTTCGCCCCGTTCGCCGCCTGGTGCACGCGCTCGAGCAGGGCTTGGTCGTCGAGATCCGGCGGAACGCACGGCGGAGCGGACACGCTTGATGCGGGCGGCGCAGGGAACAGCTTGGCGTGGAGCTCGGGCAGTGGCAGGGCCGACTCGCGGAGCTCGGCCAGGGAATCGTCCAGCACCTGCCCGGTCACGGTGAAGTAGCGGCCCTGGTCGTACATCTCAACCGACCCGTGCTTGCGACGGCCGGACGGGAGACTCCCGCGCACGAAAACATGCAGACCGCACCCTGACGGCGAAATCTCCGTGTAGGAGCGCGTGTCGCCGAGGATCTCCATGGCCCATGCCTCGATGACCCCGGTCCCGGGATCGCGGCAGTGGTCCAGATCGATGCCGACCACCGCGTCATCGGGCGCGAAAACGTAGCCGATCCCGTCGGAGCCGTCGGCGCGGGCGAGGGCCTCCGCAAAGGTGGACCACGTGTCCGGGTCCGTCGAGGAGGCTTTGCCGCCCCGGCGCGCGTTGTAGGGCACCTTCGTCGGCTTCGGATCGCCCGGTCGCTCCTCATAGCGCCACGTCACCCACTGCGGCCGGCTGCGGAGCGCGTCGGGGACGGCGCCGGCGTGGATCACAGGCCCACCACGAGGACGCGGCCGCCCTTCTCGAGATACTCCTGCGCGCGCCGCACGACGGCCGGCAGAATCCTCAAGTCGTAGTCGAGCTGGTCCGCGGCGCTGAGCGGCGGCGGGCTGTCCCACCGCAACTCCAGCGGGCGTTGTCCATCCCCACCGTTGGCGCCGAGGTAGACATCAACGCTGTTGCCCGAACGGCAGGACCAGGAGCCGAGCGCCACGCGGCCGGTGTTCACGCTGGGGCCCCTTCGTCACGCGGGCGCCAGCCGGCGCACGCCGCGATGAGCTCGCCGCCGCGCGCGCACCGCGCGCTGTCGGTGCAGACGGCGCAGCTCTGGAGATGGAACAGCGCCAGCCGCACGGGATCATTCACTCGCGCCGACGCCGCGAGCAAATCAGGCAGCGAACGCTCCGGCACATGGCGATGGAGCACGAGGAGCGGAAGTTGATGAACGCCCAAGACTGCGGCGGCGGCGATCTCGCGGCTCATGCGCCGCCCCCATCCGGCCTCGGCGTAGCGTGCCGCTCCGCGCCGTGGCGCTGTAGAACGGTTTCGAATGGGTCTGCCCGCGAGGCGGTGAGGCTCACGCGCCGCGGCCCGCGTCGATCTGCCGCGCGGCCTCATGACCTGCTGGAACGTAACCGACCCGGGTCAACGCGTCGACGACTTCCTCCGCCACTCGCACCGCGCGCTTGGTTGGCCGAACGACTGGGATCTGGCGCAGATAGATAAGCTTGCGGATTGTTGAGGGTTTCAGTCCAAGTCGGTTCGCCACTTCCTCGATCCGTAGCAGCCGCATTCTGTCGTCCTCCTCAAGATGATTGAGAGGCGCTAAGATATGCCTCCCTACTTAGGGTGGACGTGTCGCACGTCGTCAGGGGCAACCCACGAGGTACCTATGCTGCGGTGGCACGGGCTGGGGATTTTGTTGGTAGCACTTAGCTCCTCGAGCTGTATCTCAGGGAGTGCGATCCCCACCGGCTCAAGCCGCTACGACGCCGCACCGGCCTCTAAGTCGATCGATACCTACTTCTCGGGGCAGCGCCCTTCCCGGTCTTATGAAGAGGTCGGCATCGTCACGGCCAAATATAGGAGTGGCACCGGCTTTAGCACGCCCGACGTGACCGATGTCTTGCCCGAGCTTCACGCTCAAGCACGAGAACTGGGCGCGGATGGGGTGGTTATAACGCAGGTCCTTGATCATCCTCTTGGCGGAGGTCCGCACCCTGGCTACATAAGCCACCCAATCCTCGAGGTAAGAGCAACTGCCATTCGGTATCGGCCTTACCAGGCGCCGCCTCCCACGGCAGCCAGCACAAGCGGCTTTGGTACCGAAACTCCCTCTAGGTCTCGCACGGCTGACCCGCAGGCGCCGCTGGCAAAGCCGCCCGAGTTCGAGGGGAGCGGTACGGGCTTCGTCGTCAGCAGAACTGGCCATGTCCTGACCAACAACCACGTCGTTCAGGACTGCCGGGAGGTCCGCCTGAGACTTCCCCCCGGCGGGAGCGAGACAGGCTCGATTCTGGCAAACGATTCGACGAACGATCTCGCGCTCGTGAAGCTTTCCTCTCCGACGTCAACTACTGCATCCTTCCGAGATGATCGGAAAGTCCGTCAAGGTGAGGGAGTGGTGGCCGTCGGGTTTCCCCTCAGGAGTACTTTGGCGCTCGGATTGAACGTCACAGCCGGCATAGTGAGCGCACTGGTCGGCCCAGGAAATGACTCGCGCTACCTTCAGATGACGGCCCAAATCCAGCCGGGCAATAGCGGCGGTCCGTTGTTCGACGTAAGCGGGAATGTAGTCGGTGTGGTAGCCGCAACGGCTAATGTTCTGAGAGTGGCTCGTACAACAGGCACCTTCCCGCAGAACATCAACTTTGCGATCAACGCTTCCGTGGTTCGCACGTTTCTAGAGGTCAATGGAGTCGACTTCGAGACCGCGGCCCCGGCCACTGCCTCACGACTTGAGCCCGCAGATATCGTGGAGCGCGCAAAGCAATTCACTTTTGTTGTGGAGTGTTGGAAGTAAGGAAGGAACGAGAAGAGCGGTCCGCATCAATGTTCGCTGAGTCCAATCGGACGTAGTTGAGGGCGGGCAAAACGAAAATCGAGATGAGACGGACGGGCATCCCCAATCGTGAGCGACCCAGGGCAGCGTCGAGGCGCGGGGAGCCCCAGAAGGTGAAAGCTGGCTCGCGTGCGAGCGCCGGTCTTTACATGTACAGTCCAGCGGGAGCGATGAGGCCGAATCCTTGGCTGCGACGATCCGCTCGAATCATGGGCCTGGCGCTCGTGTTGCTACTCACGGGCTGCGCCACGTACTACTGGACTCGGCCCGGCACAACGCAAGAGCAGTTCTTCAAGGACAGCCACGAATGCGCGCAAGGGGCGAGCCCCCGCGCGGACAGCAACGTCAAAGAGTTCCGGATGAACGACGATCTGTACCGCGCATGCCTCTTCGCCCGTGGCTACCATCGAGGCAAGTACTTCTGGTCGCCCACGCCGAGCTGGAGAGGGGTGGGCGAGGGCTCGTAACCCCAAGCCAACCCACTGCCGAGCCGAAAAGGAGACAGGTTTCAAAATCGGAATGAACTGTGTCCAGACGGAGCAGATAGGGACCGGGGGGCCGGGGGCAAGACACGGGGGGCCCCTGCGGGCCGTCAAGCGCGTGGAAGCGTGGCTCACCTTGGGGGCCGGCGCTGGGTGATGGCGCGCGCGACTCTTCGGCCGCGCGGCCGGGGACTGGTCGGCCCGTCCGCTGTCCTATCGGCCCACGAGATCCTGGGCCTCGAGGCCCGGTGCTAATCCTGGTGCTACTCCCGGTGCGACTCAGCCATCACCGTCAGTCCCACTCGGTCGTCCGCCGGCCTAGGGTGACAGCATGGACGAAGGCTGACTTGACGCGGGCATAGCTACGACCGAGTGTTACCGGGCGAGACTGAGAGAGACGGTTGAATCGGCTCCCGAACGGGTTTTAATTCAGGGGGTCGGTGGTTCGATCCCACCACGGCTCACCATTGACTTCACCCGTCGCACGGTGGGAATCTCTGAGCCAACAGAGGGAGGCGCCCATGAAGCCGAACAAGCTGATGGTGGCCGGGCTCGTCGTGACCCTGGTCGGGCTCTTCATCGTCGTCAGGCATGAGATGGGGATCCCGTCCTACTGGACTCCGCTCCTGGTCGGGATCGGGCTCCTGATCGCCGGCGCGATCTGTTCCATGATGGGCGGGAAGTCGAAGACCTCCTGAGATGGCGACCGTCACCAAGGGCGTCAAGGACTCGAGCGGGCTCTACGAGGTCGAGCGCCGGGCGCGGCACGCCGAGCGGCCGGGCTTCCGAATCTCGGAGCTCCAGATCGGACCGAAGCAGCAGGTGCCGTGGCACTACCACACCACGGTCCAGGACACCTTCTACGTCCTCGAAGGCCGGCTCCGGCTCTTCCTGCGCGACCCGAAGGAGGAGATCAGGCTCGGCCCGGGGGAGACCTACGCGGTCCGCCCCGGCCGGCCGCATCTCGTGACCAACGGCGGCGACACCTCGGCGACCTTTCTCGTGCTCCAGGGCATCGGCGAGTACGACTACGTCCCGCTGACTTGATCCATCGCTCGTTCCGGCTTCGAATCCCCCCTCGGCGAGCCCCAACTTGTCATCCCCGACGGGCTCTGCTACTCTCAGTCTTTGGTTTCGCACACTGTAATAGAGGTTTAGACCCCGTCGTCTAGCCCGGCCCAGGACGCGACCCTTTCAAGGTCGAGATCGCGGGTTCGAATCCCGCCGGGGTCACCACCTGATCCAAAGGGGACGTATGGAGCCTCAGGGTTTCCGCGACCTGGTGGGGCGGATCATGATCGATCCGGATTTCCTCGGCGAGCTCGTGCGCGACCCCGCGGCGGCCCTGGCCGAGTTCACGCTGTCGGCCGATGAGCGCAGCACCGTGCTCCAGGCCGTGGGTCGGGCGGGCGAGGCGCCGACGGCCGAGCGCCTCCGCGCGGTCAAGGCCGTGATGATGAAGCGCTGGGCCATGTAGGGCGGAGACGACCCTGGCCAAGCCGGCCGACATCGCCTTTCTCCGCCAGGTCGACCTTCTTCGCGACCTGGATGAAGCGCAGCTCGTCGCACTCTGGCCGCGCCTCCGCGAGCGCCGGCTGCGCAAGGGCGAGGTGCTGTTCCGCGAGGGCGACACGGGGGAGGAGATGTTCTTCATCCGCTCGGGCGCCATCCTGGTCTCAAAGAAAGTCAGCGGGCGCGTCGAGCAGATACTGAGCCGGCTCGAGTCCGGCGCGATTTTCGGCGAGATGAGCGTCTTCGGCGACGAGCCCAAGCGCACGGCCACCATCCAGGCCGACGTTGAGACCTCCCTGCTCGCCCTCGACCGCGAGAGCATCAACAACTTCATCAAGGACAATCCGCGGGACGCCGCGCACTTCTTCCAGGAGATGGCGCGCGTGCTGATCCGCAGGCTCGTGCAGTCGAGCGACCTCGTGCGGGAGGTGACGCGCTGGGGTCTCGAGGCGACGGGGCTCGACGCTGAGCGCAAGTCCGGGGGGCCACCCACGTGAGCGAGCCCGGCCCCAATACGCAGGCGGGCGCCCCGGGCACCCAGCAGCGGCGCCCGCCGGCCATGCTCAACCTCCTCGTCCGATCGGAGGACGGGGAGAGCTTCGAGATCCGGGAGATCACGAGCCCGGCCGCCTACCTCCAGCTCCGCCCGCAGCGCCTCCCCGAC
>Ga0209751_10006903_pt1 | contig 10475 bp, 9 predicted proteins | sample RifCSP13_1_FD_184019 | JGI IMG/M metagenome (GOLD analysis project Ga0209751, IMG submission 184019) | Soil microbial communities from Rifle, Colorado - Rifle CSP2_sed 13_1 (SPAdes) (version 2) | ecosystem: Environmental > Terrestrial > Deep subsurface > Rock core/Sediment | place: Rifle...
CCTTATCTTTATGCCATATATCATTTTCATTACGCATTTAATATATTATTTTTGAATCTCTTAATTCCTTAGCCGTAATGCAATATGCCACGCTATTTCGTTGAATTAGCCTTCAAAGGTACCAACTACCATGGCTGGCAGGCACAGCCCAATGCAACCACCGTTCAGAAGATCGTTGAATCCGCCTTGCAGATCCTCACCGGGGAAACGGCCGGGACCACGGGAGCCGGACGCACCGATACCGGCGTGCATGCAAGGTATTTCATCCTGCACCTCGACAGCATTCATCCGCTTTTTGAGGACAGGCCTACCCTGCTGTATAAGCTCAACAGCCTGTTGCCGGAAGATATTGCAGTCCGCGACGCGTATGCCGTTAAACCCGATGTTCATGCGCGGTTCTCCGCCCTTTCCCGTACTTACGAATACAGGATAAGCCGGGTGAAGGACCCTTTTGATACGGATTTCTCATGGTATTATGGCAGGGAACTGGACACCGGTGCGATGAACCTGGCCGCTTCTGCATTATTGGACCATCATGATTTCACCAGTTTCAGCAAGCTGCACAGTGACGTCAAAACCAATATATGCCGGGTAATGCAGGCTACCTGGTTTGAGGAAGGGAATAAGCTTATCTTCAGGATATGCGCCGACCGCTTCCTGCGCAACATGGTGAGGGCACTGGCAGGAACCCTGATCGGGGTAGGGCTGGGCCGCATCAGCCAGGAAGGATTCCTCCGCATCATCGAAGGCAGGGACCGGGGATTGGCGGGATTTTCGGTGCCGGCGAAGGGGTTGGTTCTGGCAGATATTGATTATCCGGAGGGAATAAAGATCCAGGCATCGCCCTGTGAATAAAGCTTTAAGGTTTGATTATGAAGCAGCACTACGTTAAACAGGCATTTTTTAACCCCTGAAATAAATTTTTCCGAACCCTTTCCCGATTTTACCCGTATACAGTTACAGCAACATTAAAATTTCGGGATAAATGAAAAAAATCGTTACAACTTTAATTGCCTTGTTTTTTGTAACTGCAGCCTATGTTCAAACCACCATCCCTAAGGCACAAACATTGTTTATTTACAATTTTTCACGGCTTATCGAATGGCCCGCCAGCTACCGCACGGGGTCATTTATTATCGGTATCCTGGGTTCGTCTGAAGTGGCCGCTGAACTCGAATCCTACACCAAGGGCAAGAAAGTAGGTGCCCAGGTTATTGAGATCATGCGGTATAAAACCCCTGAGGAGATCACCAACTGTCATATCCTGTTCGTCCCTTTCTCGAAGACCAAACAGGTACCTGAAATTATTGCCACACTAAACGGAAAAAGTACCCTCATCATCACCGAAAAAAGTGGTGCACTCAATGAAGGGGCTGCCATTAATTTTGTAGTGATGGCCGACAAGATGAAATTTGAACTGAAACCGGAAAATGCCAATAAATACGGCATTAAATTCAGCTCAAAGCTTTCGGAGATGTCAGTTCAATCATCCATGTAAAAAACAGGATCACACCTCAGGGTGTGTTCCAGATTTCCCACGATTTTTCTGCCTGCAGGTGCAACATCTGCAGGCCGTTTACTGTTATAGCACCCATTTTTCTCCCATTGGCAAGGAACCGGGTCTCCTCCGGGTTGTAGATCAGATCATACAAAACATGCTGCGGGGTAAGAAATCCGTAAGGAATGCAGGGAAATGCGTCCGTATGCGGGTACATGCCAAGCGGACTGGTATTAACAATGATATTTACCCCTGATATCAGTTCCGGAGTAAGCTGGGAATAGGCTATACGGTGAGGTCCCGCAGGATTCCTGGAAACAAACGTTACTTCGAGTCCCATTCCCCGGAACACATAAGCCACTGCCCTGGATGCGCCTCCTGTTCCCAGGATCAATGCATGACTGAACCCGCGGCCGATGTGGGGCATGATGGAGGACCTGAACCCATAGGCATCGGTATTGAATCCCTGGCAATGCACTTCCCCGCCGTTTCGGGTAATCTTAATTGTATTGACTGCACCGATGGCGTCAGCCACCTTATCCAACCCGTTAAGGTATGGAATAACAGCTTCTTTATAAGGGATGGTAACATTAAGTCCTGCAAGACCCGCATTGCCGGCTATTAAACCGGGAAGAAGATCTATATGGCCAAGCGGGAAATTCTCATACGAGCATCCCGATATTCCTTCGCGGACAAACTTCTCCGTAAAATATTTCTTCGAGAATGAATGCGAAAGCGGGTAGCCTATCAGGCCAAAGCATTTCATCCGGATTGGAAGTTAATCGGTCAGTCGAGTTGCTGGTACATTTCCGAACCGGGCCTGTAGTTCTTCAGTTCGGGCGGGAGAAAGTCGAAAAAAGTATCTCCCCGCAAACCAAGCCGGAGGCATTCCAGTGGAATCACATCATTGGCGGCAATATTGCCAAGATTAACATTGGGACCATGCAGTTTAATAAACCAGGCCTGTTGTTTCCCGGTGGGAGCCTCCCAAAGGATATCAGAGGGTTGTAGCCTGGTATTGATCAGGCTGATCAGGTTCTCATTGACGCTTCCGTCGCTGTGATAAATCCCGCTTGTACCGCTTTCCCGTGCCTCGGCTATTACTTTCCAGGAGCCGGCACCGAGTTCGGTCTTCATCATTTCCACCCACATCTCATCTGGTATTTCAACACCTTTCTGCTTGGAGCCCACTTCGGACAAAACCTTGAAATGTTTTGCCAGCTGGCTGATATATTCCAGTTTCTTGCTGTGGTGCATGTACATGGAACCATCGGAGACCTCAACGGTTGTGAGTCCGTATTCCAGGGCCAGTTTAATATAATCATCAAACATATTGCGGATAACAAAAGCTTCGAACAGGGTACCGCCAAAATAGGTCAGGATACCGGCCTGCTGATAAAGCCTGATCTTCTTTTCCAGGTTGCTGCTGACGACAGCAGTGCCGAATCCAAGCTTTACCAGGTCGGTATACGGAGCGTTCATTTCGATGAAATTCTCCGTCTCCCTGATGCACAATCCCTTGTCCATCATCATGGTCAATCCTGTTTCCCTGGGTTTCGGAGGCCGCACGGGCAAATAAGGCAGTTGTATGCTCATGGGATATGATTGTGGTTACTTTATTTTCTGCAACGGCGGGTTCGACTGAAAATGATTTTCAAGGAGGTTCCAGAAAACAGGTACAGATTTGGTTTTGGGAAATAACTTGAACATTTCGTGGTGTTCGTGATAATTCAATTTAAGTCCCCGCTCGAAATATTTGATGGCATTCATATAATCCTGCTGGTAAGCATGATAGGCTGCCAGCCGGTAGTTAATGGTAGGATTTTCGTGGTTATACTGGTATAGCTGGGCGAGCAGGCCAATGGCCTCGCCTACCCTTTTCTTCCTGAACAGCACCTGTGCGCAGGCCATCCAGGCTTCGTAATCGAGGGGATTGAGCGACGAAGCTCTGGAATAGGCATCAATGGCCTGATCCAGTCTTCGCGACCTGGAAAACGCTTCCCCAAGCATGAACCAGTAATCGGAATTATCAGACTGAATACTAACTGTTTTCTTAAAGCATGAAATGCTTAACCGGTATCTTTTCTGCCTGAAATATACCATTCCCTTTCCAAACCAGGCATCGGCACAATCCTGTGCGATCAGGATAGCGCTTTTGAACGACCGCAGCGCTTCCTCATAATTCCCATTTTCCTCGTAACAGTTCCCGAGGTCGCAAAGCGCCCTGGTGTTGGTGACGTCCTGCGCAAGCACCTCGCGGTATACCTGTATGGCCCCCGGCATATCATTTCTGTAAAAAAACAAATCGGCCTTATTAAAATAGGCCGAAAAATAATGTATGTTGATGGCTGTTGCGAAATCAAATGCCTCACAGGCATGTTCAAAATCGTCGAGGCTGGAGTAAAGAAGGCCCAGGTTGTTCCATACATGTTCGGCGAAAGGATCCAGATCAAGGTATTTCTTATAATACAAGATTCCCTTCTCCGGAAAATCGAGCCTTTCGTAATTCATGGCCAGGTCATAAAGCACCAGCAGATTGTCCTGATTATATTCAAATGCCAGCTGCAGGTACTTCACCGCCTGTACGGATTTATCTATCTGAATAAATGACTGCGCGATACTGTACGCAAGTTCGTCGCGGTTTTCCGTGCAAAGCTGAAGTGCTTTTCTAAATTCCGACTGTGCTTCGTTGAATTTGCAGGTTAAATTGAGGGCGATCCCTTTGGCCAGGAAAAGTCGTTGATTCGGCATCCTGAATACACCTGATGATACCCAGCGCCTTACCCGGTTTCCCGTTCTCAATCAGCAACTGGATGTATTTAAGCTTCAACGCGGATGAATGCGGATGTTGTTTTATTGCAAATCCAATGGCATGAAAGGCATCCTTGAAATTGAACTTATCGATATAATAATCAATAATGCATTCGTATTCATACAGATCGAAATACATGCTGATGTTCTGATCCACCATTTCCCTGTAACGTTTCAGAACATCCAGGGTCTCATCATCCTCGTAAAAATTATCCCAGTCAGAAAACATACCGTGCTAAAGTTACCAGCTAATTTAATAAAAAAAGAATACCGCACAACTTTTTTGTTTTTAACAATAAAATACAAAAAAGTCTCTTTTTATCTGTAAATGAATTTAAAAAGCTGGTTGATAAATTATTCGTTCCTCGGGCCGGAACCGGTCAGAAATACGTTCAGTTGTTTTTTTGCTTCCGAATTCAGCAGCCCGATATCACTCACAAGCGGGTGAAGGGCACCGAGTTCACTGCTGATTGCTGCAGCATGCTTTTCCAGCGCCGCCAGCAGCACCTGACCGTTTTTGACATTCCGTGCCACCTGTTCGTTTTTTTTCAGTCGCACCAGGATCTCCAGCATCATCCCGTACCTGTCGGAATATCCAATCAAATCGCGTGCCACAATTGCACCGTACCGGGAAAGCAAAACCTTCCAAAGCGAAAGTTCGGGTGAGTAATTTTCTCTGTTCCATAAGAAATCAGCTGCCGTAGCGATCCGCACAATATCGAGCTCGGAGCCTCCTGCAGGCAGGTTGACCACGAACAGCGAACTGTCGAGCCCGGAGTACTGCTCCCTGATACCGGTATTTGAAAAAGGATCCACGACATTGTGCAGTCTGACCCTTCCGGGATAATATGGAAAGTTTCCTCCCGACCGTAATGATGCTTCAGAAGTGAGCATGGAATTATCCATAAACACCGGCTTGCTGCCGCTGAAGGAAATGTACCGTTGGAGATCGGCATCATCGGTGTTCAGGCTGAAAAACGAGCTGCCCGTATAAAAGTAGCCCAAACCCTCACCTTCTTTGTCGGAGAAAGAAACAGAAAGTGCGTCGATCATTTCGTTGTTGATGACCGGACGACCCCTGTAATCGATATGAAACAACCCGCTTTCGGGGATTAATCCCCCGGGGCCATTTTCCATGCCGTCCAGGTAAACTGCGCCATTGAGCTTGTATTTCACCAGCCCGGCGGCTATTTTGGACTGATTTCTTGCAGTTTCCGGATCATTCAGACCTTTAATCGTATAATAGCGGTTCTCAAAATCGGGGTAGTCAATTATCCGGGCACCATGAAACACCGGTTTTCGTTCGTCCACCAGCTGTATTGCAGTGAGTGCTGCGTAATAGATGCCGACGGCTGTATTGCCTCCCAGGAAGACAAGGTTCGGCAGATCATTTGTTGAATAAATAAAATAGCCCTGGGGGTAATGTGCGATCTCGCGTTGCGGGAGTATTTCCCTGTATTTCCGGTACAAGCTGGTGTTACCCACGCTGAACACCAGCTTAGATTCGCGCACCCCTTCACCGTTATCCGCACGCACAATCGTGATGTCTGAAGCATTTACAGTGCTTCCGCCTGCGTTTTTAATGCTTTGTAGTAGCGAACTCCTGATCAGTTCCGCTGCCTGCATCGTGAGTGTATCGGCATCGGCAGGAACAAGAATTACGGGTAACTTTTTCGTATTTTGCCCGGTATTATAAAAAATTACCGACTCCATTTTCTGTACTTTCCGGGGTGTGGGCAAAATCACCTGCTGCAGGTAAAACGATGTGTCGGTATAGCTGCTCATTCTTTCGGCAACGGAGAAATTGCTGGCCGAATAGCCATAATGCACACTGTCGATCCACATAGTGCCTTTCCCTTTAAGGCCCAGGAAAATTTTCACGTAATGTGCCGAAGAAGGGATATCTCCCTCGGGAAATGGAAAATATGCCGATTTACCCCTGATCTTACCCCAGCCGAATGAAGGCACCGAATTGAAATTGGCAAAAGAAAGCGATTTGAATGAATTATCCACCACCTGGTCAGCCTGCGGGAAAGGCTGTTTCGGGCTTATGGGTATTTTATTCCTGTCGAAATACAACAACCTGATATCAATGGCGTCATACATCCTGGTTCCCAGTCGGGCCCTTAGTGGAAAAGCGTTTTCGATCCTCGTGTAAAAACTGAAATTGTAATTGCCTGGGATTACCTTTATAAAATCGCTCATGATGCCTTCACCCTGCTCATCGGTTTCGTAGGCCTGGTGGCGGACGATTTTAACTGCACGGTGACCCGACAATGCCTCATTGACCTGATAAAGACTGTCGTTGCGCACATCCACCCATTCAACATGCTGCCCTACCTGCTGCCACCCGTCAATCACAAAGGACTTTGTCATGTTATCGAGCAGGAAGGTCCTGCCGGTCTCAAAGGAATGGTTGCGCACCAGGTTGGCTCTCTCAGCCTGTTTTAGCCGCGCCCGGTAGGGAATTGACAAGGGTGCTTCCGTGGACCAGGTAAGCCGCTGCTCCTCTGTCTCCTCCTGCTGACGGCAGCCGGTTATAAGAAGGCCCATAACAGCGAGTAATCCTATGTATTGAAAACACTTCATTTGAATATAAAAGTAATATATTTCTCGCAAAGACGCTAAGTTGCCAGGTTAAAGATAAATTTCTCCCCTGGCAGCAAGAAGTGTGTTTTTCAGCAGGGATACAATGGTCATGGGACCTACTCCGCCCGGGACAGGGGTAATAAAACTGCACCTGGGGGCAACCTCATCAAAATTCACATCACCGGTAAGTTTGTATCCCGATTTAGTGGTTTCGGACTTTACGCGCGTAATACCGACGTCAATCACCACAGCGCCCTCTTTGACCATGTCACCGGTGATGAATCCCGGTTTTCCCAGGGCTGCAACAATAATATCGGCTGATCTTATGACCCCGGCAAGATCGCGGGTCCGGCTGTGGCACAGGGTAACCGTGGCATCACCCGGCGAGGCCTTCAGGGAAAGCAGGATACTCATGGGTCGGCCCACAATATTGCTGCGGCCTACAACAACACAGTTTTTGCCTGAAACGGGTATATTGTATCTCCTGATCAGTTCCATGATACCGGCAGGTGTTGCAGAAACAAAGGAAGGCAGGCCCAGTGCCATACGGCCCATGCTTACCGGGTGAAAACCATCCACATCCTTACGCGGGTCGATGGTCTCAATAACCTTAAGTTCCGAAATATGATCCGGCAGGGGCAACTGAACAATAAAGCCGTCGATATCCGGATTCCTGTTCAGGTCATTCACCGTTTCAAGCAGGGTGGCTTCGGAAACGTCATCATCAAACCGGATAAGAGTGGAATTAAATCCCACTTCCTGGCAGGCCTTTACTTTTCCGGCAACATAGGTTTCGCTGGCGCCATCGTGTCCGACCAGCACTGCCGCCAGGTGAGGCTTTTTATGGCCCTGTGCCAGTAAACTTTCGACTTCCCGGGCAATTTCCGACTTCATTTCGGAAGCTACTTTTTTTCCGTCAATTAGCTGCATGTATGTTGGGTTAATGGTTTATTTGCCACGCATCATGGGCATGTTGCCCATCATCCGCATGGGATTCTTGTTGGTAGTGATCATTTTCATCATTTTACGGGTTTCATCAAACTGCTTTACCAGCCTGTTAACCTCCTGAATGCTGGTACCGCTGCCATCGGCGATCCTTTTCCTCCGTGACCCGTTCAGCAGTTCGGGATTCCCTCTTTCTGCCTGTGTCATGGAGAAAATAATGGCTTCTATACCCTTGAAGGCATTGTCATCCATATCCAGGTCCTTCAATGCTTTTCCGACACCAGGGATCATACTGGCCAGTTCCTTGATGTTCCCCATTTTTTTGATCTGCTGGATCTGGCTGAGAAAATCGGTGAAGGTGAACTGGTTTTTTGCGATTTTCTTCTGGATTTTCCTGGCTTCTTCAACGTTATACTGTTCCTGTGCCTTCTCAACAAGAGTGACAATATCACCCATGCCCAGGATCCTGTCGGCCATTCGTTCGGGGTGGAACAGTTCGATCGATTCGAGCTTTTCACCGGCACTCACGAATTTTATAGGTTTGTCCACCACAGCACGGATAGAAAGGGCCGCTCCCCCGCGGGTATCCCCGTCGAGCTTGGTGAGCACAACCCCGTCGAAATTAAGCCGTTCGTTAAATTCCCTGGCGGTGTTTACGGCATCCTGTCCGGTCATGGCATCCACAACGAACAGTATCTCCTGGGGATCAATATGTTTCTTGATCGATTCAATTTCACGCATCATCTCGGCATCAACAGCCAGACGGCCTGCCGTATCCACTATCACCAGGTCGTTCCCGAGACGCCTGGCCTCACGGATCCCTGCCTGTGCTATTTTTACCGGATCAAGATTTCCTTCTTCCGAAAATACGGGAATATTCACCTGCTGACCAAGTATCCTGAGCTGTTCGATGGCCGCCGGCCGGTAAACGTCACCCGCAATCAGCATCGGGTTTTTACCGCGCTTCTGTTTGAGGTGGTTGGCCAGTTTGGCACAAAAGGTTGTCTTTCCCGAACCCTGCAACCCGGCGATCAACATCACCGCAGGATTGCCTTTAATGTTGATGTCAACATTCGAGCCCCCCATAAGCTCGGCCAGTTCATCGTGCACAATTTTCACCATCAACTGCCCGGGCTTCACGGAAGTCAGTATTTTCTGCCCCAAAGCCTTTTGCCTGATGTTATCGGTAAATGATTTGGCAATCTTATAGTTCACATCGGCATCGAGCAATGCACGCCGGATCTCTTTCAGGGTTTCCGCAACATTGATCTCCGTGATGCGGCCTTCGCCCTTCAGTATTTTAAAGGAACGCTCCAGTCTATCGGTTAAGCTGTCGAACATGGTTGTTTGTTTGAAGTTTGAAGTTTGGTGTTTGATCTTTGATCTTTGATCTTTGATCTTTGATCTGCTCAAAATTACTACATTCTCTCCGGCATTTCAATCCCCAGCAGCTCCATTCCGTTCTTCACCACGCCGGACACCACACGGGAAAGGACAAGCCGCAGCGCTTTTTTCTCCGGATCATCCTCTTTCAGGATTGAATATTCGTGGTAGAACTGGTTGTATTCTTTTACCAGATCGTACACGTAATTTGCGATCAGCGAAGGATTATACATGTTGCCCGAATCCTGCACCACAGCCGGGAATTCATGCAGCAGCCGGAGAATGTTCTTTTCCTTGTCGTTAAGTTGAACATGCAGGGGTGCTTCACACGGGATTTCAATCCCCTGTTCGGCTGCCTTGCGGAACACAGAACGGATGCGGGTAAAGGTGTACTGGATAAACGGGCCGGTATTGCCGTCAAAATCAATAGACTCGCGCGGGTTGAAAAGCATGTTCTTAACCGGGTCAACCTTGAGCATATAATATTTCAGTGCGCCCAGCCCAATGATCCGGAAAATATTCTCCTTTTCCAACTCGTTAAGGCCTTCGAGCTTCCCCAGCTCCTTTGACATTTCACGGGCCGTGCTGATCATTTCATCCATCAGGTCGTCGGCATCCACCACGGTTCCTTCGCGTGATTTCATTTTTCCTTCGGGCAGCTCCACCATGCCATAGGAAAGATGATGCAACGATTTGGCCCAGGGGTATTCCAGCTTGCTAAGGATCAGGGAAAGAACCGTGAAATGGTAATTCTGTTCATTGCCAACGACATAAACCATTTTATCGGGCTTAAATTCCTGGTACCTTACCTGGGCAGTGCCGATATCCTGTGTAATATAAACCGAAGTGCCATCGGAACGAAGCAGTACTTTTTCATCCAGTCCCTCGGCACGCAGGTCGGCCCATACCGATCCGTCGGGCCGCTGCACCAGCAGGTCCCCTGCAAGTCCATCCAGCACTGCCTTTTTTCCGGGCAGCCAGGTTTCCGACTCATAATAGATCTTATCAAAGTCGACTCCCAGCCTGCGGTAGGTTTCTTCAAACCCGGCATAAACCCAGCTGTTCATTTCCTTCCACAAGGTCATGACAGTTTCATCACCGGCTTCCCATTTCCTGAGCATTTCCTGGGCAGCGAGCATCAGTGGGGCTTTTTTCTCCGCTTCTTCCTGCTTTAAGCCGGTAGAAACCAGCTCCGAAACCTGCTTTTTAAATTCCTGATCGAATTTTACATAATACTCGCCCACCAGGT
>Ga0209751_10006904_pt1 | contig 10475 bp, 15 predicted proteins | sample RifCSP13_1_FD_184019 | JGI IMG/M metagenome (GOLD analysis project Ga0209751, IMG submission 184019) | Soil microbial communities from Rifle, Colorado - Rifle CSP2_sed 13_1 (SPAdes) (version 2) | ecosystem: Environmental > Terrestrial > Deep subsurface > Rock core/Sediment | place: Rifle...
GCGAGTCGCTGCTGCTCACGAACAACGTGCTGCTCGTCGCGGCCACAGGCACGGTGATGCTCGGCACGCTTTACCCGCTGGTGCTGGACGTGCTCGGCCTGGGGAAGGTCTCCGTCGGCGCGCCGTATTTCGACGCCGTCTTCGTCCCGGTGATCGCGCCGGCCCTGTTCCTGATCGGGGTCGGTCCGATCGCGCGCTGGCAAAAAGCGAGTCTGCCCGAGCTGGTGGTGCGGCTTCGCTGGGCGTTTGCGGTGAGCCTCGCGACCGCGCTCGTGCTGCCGTTTGCGCTCGGCCGCTGGAGTCCGTTGGTGAGCTTCGGGTTGGCGCTCGCGGTGTGGATCGTGGCGACGAGCGCGCTAAGCGTTTGGGACAGGGTGAAGCTCGTGGCAACGGCGGCGGGCGGCCGACGGAAGGGCGCGGGCATCCCGCGCGCCTTCCATGGCATGGTTCTCGCGCACGTCGGGATGGCCGTGCTCATCGTCGGAGTGACGGTGGTCAAGGGATACGAGAGCCAGAAGGACGTGCGCATGGAAGCGGGCGACACGGTGGAAGTGGGCGGCTACGTTTTCCGCTTCGACGGCGTCGCCAACGTGGCGGGACCGAATTACACGGCGGCACGCGCAACCATACACGTGACCAGGTCGGGAGAAGAAGTAACAACCCTTTATCCTGCAAAGCGCAGCTACTTCTCGCAGCGCAAACCGATGACCGAATCGGCGATCGACTCGGGATTCACCCGTGACCTCTATGCGACGCTCGGCGACGAGCTGAGCGCCACGACCTGGCTGGTGCGCGTGCAGCACAAGCCGTTCGTCAACTGGATCTGGGGCGGCGCCCTGCTGATGGCGTTGGGCGGATTGCTCGCGGCAAGCGACCGCAGGTATCGCCTCGCGACGCGCGGCTGGCGCGAGGCGCAGTATGCAGCCGCCGCGCGGGATCCGCAGGCTCCGCCCGTAGCGACCAGTCAAAAGACCGTCCCTCTTTCGCCTGGGGCCGATCATGGGTAAAGCGCTCGTGCTGGCATTTCTGTTGCTGCTCGGCGGTGCTGCCTGGGCGAAGGAGGCCGCGCCCGCGGCGGCGGATCCACTGCTCGAGGAGCGCGTGATGGCGATCGCGGCGGAACTGCGCTGCCTGGTGTGCCAGAACCAGACGATCGCCGAGTCGGACGCCGACCTCGCGAAGGATCTGCGAAACCAGGTCCGGGAGAAACTGCTTGCGGGGCAGAGCGAACGCGACATCATGGACTACATGACTGCCCGTTACGGCGATTTCGTCCTGTGGCGTCCCCCGTTCAAGCCGATCACGCTGCTGCTGTGGCTCGGGCCGGTCCTGCTGCTCCTGGCGGGCCTGCTCGCGTTGTTCTACCGGCTCGCGCGGGCGCGCGACGCGGGCGAGATCGAACTCTCCGAGGCCGAGCGCGCGCGCGCGGCGCTGCTGCTCGATTCCCCGAGGGAAATGGAGGAACGATGATTGCGTTCTGGATAATCAGCGTGCTGTTTGTCGCCGGCGCCCTGTTTTTCGTGGTGCCCCCGCTGCTCGCGCAGCACGGAGGCGTCCGGTTCTCGCGGACCGCCACCAATCTCGCCGTCTACCGCGACCAGTCGCGTGAGCTCGATGCCGACCTCGCCGCAGGCGGCCTGGACGCGCAACAGCATGAAAAAGCGCGCCGCGAGCTGGAGGCACGGCTGATCGGGGACATCGCGGCCGGCGACGTTGCGCCGAACCCGCCACGACGTGGGCGCGGAGCGGCGATCGCGGTGGTCTTCGCGATCCCGCTATGCGCGCTGGCGCTCTACTTGATCGTCGGCAATCCGCTGGCGATCATGTATCGCCAGGGCGAAGGCGACACCGCCCACGAATGGAGCGCACCGCAGGTCGAGGCGCTCGTCGAGCGGCTCGCCACGCGCATGAAAGAAACTCCCGACGATCCCGAAGGCTGGATGCTGCTCGCGCGGTCCTACGGCGCGCTCGGCCGCTACAACCAGGCGGCGCAGGCTTATGCGAACGCCGCTGCGCGCCTGCCGGGCGATGCGGGGCTGCTGGCCGATTACGCCGACGTGCTGGCGATGGCGCAAGGCCGGCGCCTGCAGGGCGAACCCGAAGGGCTCATCGCGCGCGCGCTCGAGGCCGATCCCGGCAATCCCAAGGCGCACTCGCTCGCGAGCAGTGCGGCGTTCGAGAAGAAGGATTACGCGGCGGCGATCCTGCACCTGGAGGGATTATTGCCGCTGGTGCGCTCGGATCCCGACAGTACGCGTGAGATACAGGCGCGCATCGCGGAGGTGCGCTCGCTTGCCGGAACGGCAAGCGAAGGGCGCGTGACACAAGCGCGGTAGCGAACAGGATCTGACGGGAGCGACCCTTGTTTCCAGGTCACGTTTTCCGCGCGGCCCTGGCGCTGTTGTTGGCGGCGTACGGCGGAGCGGTTCGGGGCGAGCCTCCCAGGAAATTGGGGGACCTCACGTTCCGCCACGCCCTCGAAGGAAAGGAGGCGCACCGGGCGATCGATCGCCTCCACGGAAAGGAGCTGGGGGGGAAAGACGCCTACGTGGCGCATTACGAGAAGGACGGAGCAGTGGCGATGCTCTATCTGGTGCAAACCTCCTCGGCCGATCAGGCGGCCGGTCAGTTAAAGCAAATGAGCGACCGGATACAGAGGGGCGGCAGCCCCTTCTATCATCTCAAGACCGCAAAGCAGGGAAAGATCACGCTCTATTCGGCGCTCGGGCAAGGCCAAATCCATTATTTCTACCAGCGGGATTCCAGCGTTCTCTGGCTGGCGGTCGATGCGCCGGTTGCAAGGCAAACGCTGGCGGCTCTGTTGGAACAGCCCTAGCTTGAATCTTCTAAGTCATCTCGCCCGTCCTCTTTCTTCCCCAAGCAGGTAGAAGCCCGCGATCGCGGCCAGAACCAGCGCCACGCCGAATACCTGCGCTGCCGGAATGCCCCAGGCAAAGATCGCCGGATTGCCGCGGAAAAATTCGACCGCGAAACGGGCCGCTCCATAACCCGCCAGGTAAATCAGGAATGCAAAGCCGGGCGTCTTGGTTTTTCCTCTCGTCTGCCAGACCAGGAGAAAGACCAGCAGGTAGGCCGCCATCTCGTAGATCTCCACGGGATGAAGCGGGACGTTCAATGGCGCCATGGAGCGGGGATCGGTATAGGTGATCGCCCAGGCAACATCCGCCCGTTTGCCGTAGCTGTCGCCGTTCAACAGGCAGGCGATCACGCCCGCCGCCTGTCCCAGCGCCACGCCTGGCGCCAGGGTATCCGCGAATCGCCAGAACGGCAGCTGCTTTTTCCGGCAGTACCACAGCGCGGTGAGGAATCCTCCCAGCAGTGCGCCGACGATGCTGATGCCCCCGTGCCAGACCGCCACGATCTCCCAGGGCTTTTGCAGGAAATAGGCCGGGTTCGAGAAGACAACGAAATAGAGCCTCGCCCCGATGATCCCGCCCAGCAGGGCGTAGAGCGCAAAATCCTGAACCAGGTCGGGATCGAGCCCGTTTCTCTTCGCCTCCCTCGTGCTCAGCCACAGGCCGAGCAGGAAAGACAGGGCGACGATGATCCCGTAGGAGCGAAGTTCAAACGTGCCTAGCTGGACGATAACTGGATACATGCAATCCTCTGCTCGCTATCGGCTTACCTGCAGCTTGTCATTCGAAGATGTCGTGATGTCCGCACGGACACTTCGCCACGACATTCGGGTTGTTGATCTTGAATCCGGTTTCCGGGAGCGTGTCGACGTAGTCGAGTTCGGCCCCTGCCAGGTATCTTGCGCTAGCCGGATCCACACACACCTCGATTCCGTCATGCCCTGAAAGTTCGTCATTCGCCGCCGGAGAATCTTCAATCTCAAGGCTATACGTGTAACCCCTGCCGCCCATGCAGCGGGTCCGAACCGCCGCGATCCTCAAACTCACTGCCTGCCTATTCTCCGCGGCGGCAAGTTCCCTGAGTTTGGCGGCAGCCTTGCCGGTGATCGTTACCCCTTGCGCATTCCCGTTCATGATTTCGACCCCTCACGCAATCAGACCGTCGCCAGAATCGCGAGCCCCATGGCCACGACGCCGCTGCCAAGCGCAAGTCGCACCCGCTCCTTGTGGTGCAGGTTCCAGTGCGCCAGGCGGTTGAGTGCCGGCCGGACGGACGCAACGGCCAGGATGACGAGCAGCGGCAGAACGAAGACGACGTTGTACAGCACGAGATACGAATAGCCCTGGAGCGCCGTGGGCTGCAGCGCGAGCAGGCTCAGCACGCCGAGGTACACCGCGCCGCTGCACGGCCCGATCAGGATCCCGCCGGCGATGAGCGCCGGAAGCGTCGCTTTCCTCGCCATGTCGCGGGCGATCGCGCCGACCCGCGCCGGGGCCTGCAAGCGCCAGCCCAGCTCGGGCAGGAAATAGTCCTTGATCATCCACAGCCCGAACAGGATCGCGAGCAACGCGCCGGCCCGCGCCGGGATGTGTTGCCGCGTGAAGAAATCGAGCGACGCGAGCACGCCCACGCCCAGCGCCAGGTAGGTGAAAAAGATGCTGGCGATGTAGATGCCGCCCAGGCCGAGAATACGGGCGCGGATCCGGCTGACGTTCCCGTCGCCAGCCTGCAGCGTGCTCGTCAACGCCGTGATGAACAATAGAAGCACGGTGAACGCGCACGGGTTGATGCCATCGATGACGCCCGCAGCGAGCACCGTCGGCAGCGTGATCTGCGGCAGGTAGACCTTCATCGCCTCTTGCGGCGCGTTCGGATGCCACAGCCCGGTCAGCGCGATCGCGCAGAGGGCGAGCGTAGCCAGGATCGACGCGATGGCGATGGCGCGCAGCTTGAGATTCAAGCGTCATCCCACGACCACAAGCTTGCCCGACATCGTCGGGTTGGCGCGGCCGCCGCAGCAGATGTCACAGTAGAAGGTGTAGGTGCCGGGCTTCGCGGGCGTGAAGGTCTTGTAGTTCGAGCCCAGCGGCGGTGCGATGATGTTGACCCCGAGCTCATCCACGGCCCACTGGTGCTTGCCCCCGCCGTCGGTGTGGTGCGCGTTGTCCAGGCTCGTCAGGCGCACCGTGACCGGCTGGCCGGCCCTGGCGCGCACCTCGCTGCGGGTAAACCCGCTCATGTCGGCGGCGATGTCGATCACGTTGCCGGCCATCGGCGGCAGATCGGGCCTCCAGAAAGCCTTGAACAGCAGGTAGCCTGCAGCGGCGAGGACGAGCACGCTAACGACGCCGAAGGCCGTGGTGCGCGCCCGCCGCTGACGCCGTTGGGCGTGTTTGCGTTCTTCACGAGCGCGATTCATTGCGACAAATACCCCACGGTATTCAAGTGGGCTCTCAAGAAGATCCCGTAGAGCAGGCAGGCGATCGCGCCGAGCACCAGCAGGACAATTACACCGAGGATCGCAGGGCCCATTCGCGGTCGGCGCCGCGACACTTGGTCACGTTCTTCGCGGGCCCGTTTCGTCAGGGCTAGGCGCATCCGCGCTCCGATCCTTGCCGTCCTTAGCGGGGCCCTCGTGGGCCATACCGCAGCATCCGCCCATCATGCCGCCCTGGCGCCCGCGCGAGAGAAACATCATTACACCAGCGATCAGCGCCAGCCAGATCCAATTCTGCGATAACCATTCCATGACAGATCTCCTTGAAAATCAGCTTAGTCGGGCCCCGCTAGGCCGGCGTGAACCCTGCCAGGCGGATCGCCTCGGCAAGCTTCAACGGGCCGACCGGGCTTTCGACGCGCACGCGCTTTGCCGCCAGGTCGATTTCGACCTTCGCCGCCTGGTCGAGCGAATGCACCGCCTTGGTGATCGTCGAGGCGCAGTGGCTGCAGGTCATGTCGTTGATTTGAAACTCGGTCATCGCCGTTCTCCTTTGGTGGATGGGATGCAAGCTTACGATAGGGCTTGCCACGGTGGGAAGGTCAAGCCTCCCATAAAGGACTTGACCTTCCAACGGTGGGAAGCCTGAGGATGGCAAGGTTGCTTGCTCAGGGGGTGATGGATATGGCTGCGGTCATCGAAGTGCTGGAAGGCGCCACGCAAGTGGTCGATCTGACGATCCGGGGCATGAGCTGCGCCTCGTGCGTCGGGCGCGTCGAAAAGGCGCTCGCCCGCGTGCCCGGCGTCGCAGCCGTGGCGGTGAACCTCGCCACCGAGCGCGCGCGCGTCCAGACCCGCGGCGGGGTGCGGGTGGAGGCGCTGACGCAAGCGATCACCGCCGCGGGCTACGAGGCGGCGCCGGCAGCGCGACCCGCCGCGCGCGCCGAAACCGGCGGCGATGGGCTCCCGGAATGGTGGCCGGTCGCGCTCGCCGCGGTGCTCACCGCGCCGCTCGCCTTGCAGATGCTCGCCGCGTTCTTCGGCAACGACTGGTCGCTGCCGCCGCTGGTGCAGCTCGCGCTCGCCACGCCGGTGCAGTTCTGGCTCGGGGGGCGTTTCTACCGCGCCGGCTGGAAGGCGCTGCGCGCGCGCTCGGGCAACATGGACCTGCTGGTCGCGCTCGGCACGAGCGCCGCCTATGGACTGTCGGTGTACCTGATGTTCGTAAGGCCGGGGCACGGCATGCACCTGTATTTCGAGGCTTCGGCGATCATCATCACGCTGGTGCTGCTCGGAAAATGGTTCGAGGCGCGCGCCAAGCGCCAGACGACGGAGGCGATCCGCGCGCTCCAGGCGCTGCGTCCCGATATCGCGCGCGTGCGCCGCGACGGCGTCGAGCGCGAGGTGCCGCTCGAATCGGTGCGCGTTGGCGATGTCGTGGTGGTGCGCCCGGGTGAACGCATCCCGGTGGACGGCGAGGTGCGCGAGGGTGCCAGCAACGTCGATGAGTCGCTGATCACCGGCGAGAGCCTGCCGGTCGCGAAGGCCGAGGGCGATCGCGTCACCGGCGGCGCGATCAACGCCGAAGGCTTGCTCGTCGTCGAGACCCGCGCGGTGGGCACTGAGACGACCCTCGCGCGCATCATCCGCTTGGTCGAGGATGCGCAGGCCGCAAAGGCGCCGATCCAGAAACTGGTGGACAAGGTGAGCGCGGTGTTCGTGCCGGTGGTGCTCGTGATCGCGCTCGTCACGCTCGCCGCATGGGGTTTCGCCACGGGCGATTGGGAGCAGGCGCTGCTCAGCGCGGTGGCGGTGCTGGTGATCGCCTGCCCGTGCGCGCTCGGCCTCGCGACACCGACCGCAATGATGGCGGGTACCGGCATCGCGGCGCGCCACGGCATTCTCGTGAAGGACGCCGAGGCGCTCGAAATCGCGCATCGCGTCAGTTGCGTCGCGTTCGACAAGACCGGCACGCTCACCGAAGGGCGGCCCTCGCTCGCCGCGCTCGAGCCTGCGGTGGGCGCCGCCGAGGAGTTGCTGCGCCTCGCGGCCGCCCTTCAGCGCTCGAGCGAGCACCCGCTCGCGCGCGCGGTGACCAACGAGGCCGCGGCCAGGCGGATCGATCCTCCAGCGGCGCTCGCGGTGCGCGCGCTGCCGGGCCGCGGCGTTCAAGGCGAGCTCGATGGGGCGACGCTTTATCTCGGCAGCCGCAGGCTGATGCGGGAGCTCGATATCCCGCTCGCGCGCCTCGAGGCCGCGGCGGCACGGCACGAAAGCGAAGGCCGCACGGTGTCCTGGCTTGCGCGCGAGGCGAACGGCGAACGTGCGCTCCTCGGGCTGCTTGCCTTCGGCGACACGGCGAAGGCGTCAGCGCGCCGCGCCGTCGAGCGCCTGCACGCGCAGGGCGTGCGCACCGTGATGATGACGGGCGACAATCGCGGCAGTGCGCACGCGGTGGCGCGCGCACTCGGCATCGACGAGGTGCTCGCCGAGGTGCTGCCGCAGGACAAGGCCGAGGCGGTCGCGGGCCTCAAGCGCGCGGGCGGCGTGGTCGCGATGGTGGGCGACGGCATCAACGATGCGCCGGCGCTCGCCGCGGCGGACGTGGGGATCGCGATGTCGACCGGGACCGACGTCGCGATGCATGCGGCGGGGGTGACGCTGATGCGTGGTGATCCGCTGCTTGTCGCCGACGCGCTCGACATCTCGCGACGCACCTACCGCAAGATCAGACAGAATCTGTTCTGGGCGTTTATCTATAACGTGGTCGGCATTCCGCTCGCCGCGCTCGGGTTCCTGAATCCCGTGATCGCCGGCGCGGCGATGGCATTCAGCTCGGTCAGCGTAGTCACGAACGCGCTGCTGCTGCGGCGCTGGCGGCCGGCCTTGGCGGAGGTGAAGCATGGATACTGAGTCGCTGAACATCGGCATGGCCGCCGAGGCCTCGGGCGTATCGGCCAAGATGATCCGCCACTACGAGAGCATCGGCCTGATTCCCAGGGCGCGGCGCACCGCCTCGGATTACCGCGTCTATTCCGGGACCGACGTCCACATGCTGCGCTTTATCCGGCATGCGCGCGACCTTGGTTTCCCGATGACGCAGATTGCGGAACTGCTGCGGCTATGGCGCGATCAACGCCGTCCGAGCCGCGAGGTGAAGCGTGTCGCGCTCGAGCACATCGCGGCGCTCGAGCGCAAGATCGGCGAGCTGCAGGCGATGAAGGCGTCGCTCGAGCACCTTACCATGCACTGTCACGGCGACGAGCGGCCCGAGTGCCCGATACTCGATGATCTCGCCGCGCCGCGCCCGGCGGTTGCGTCTTCGCGCGGCGCTGACAGGAAGCGCAACATACAGTGAAGCGCGCTGCGAACGGCGGTTTGCATAAGGCGGCGCCGCGCGTTGCGACGCCGCCAGATCACGCCTATTCTTGGTTCGTGCGCCTGATTCTCGCGCTGCAGCGGCGCAAATACGGAGCGGAGTTGGAATCGGCGCGGCTCTGGGGCCGGATGCCATTGGCCTTTCTCATGCTAACGCTGTTCTACCGGACGCTCGACCACGCGGGCTCGCCGATCGAGCCGGCCTTGCGCTCGCTCGTCCAGGTGCGCATCTCGCAGATCAACTGGTGCGCGTTCTGCGTTGACCTGAACGGCGCCGCGGCACTCGAGCGCGCGGTCGCACCCGAAAAGCTCGCTGCGCTCGAGCAGTACGAAACTTCGCCGCTGTATTCCGAGCGCGAGAGGGCGGCGCTCGCATTCGCCGAGGCGCTCACCGATCCTGCGCGGCGGGTCGACGACGCGTGCTTTGCCCGGCTGCGCACGTACTTCGGGGAGCAGGCGGTGCTCGAGCTCAGCGCGCTGGCCGCGTTCCAAAACCTGTCGAGCAAGTTCAACGCCGCGCTCGGCGTGCCGGCACAGGGGCGTTGCGCGCGTACGGGTCAATCGGGCGAGTTGGGCACGACCTAGCGATCATGAAGCGCTTGACCTTGCCACGATGGGAAGGAATAGCGTTCATCGTGCATGAGTTATTTCGAAAACTAACCGTACGACCGCAGTAACAGGAGGCAACATGCTTTGTTGCGTAGGTTTGATCGGAGGTATGGCGGTAGGTCAGTCCTTGGGCGGGCCTTGGACGTTTATTGCGCCCGCCGCGGGCTTTGGGATCGGACTGGTAGCAGATATGAAATTCATGCATGGACATCATAAGAAAGGAAATCAGCGCGAGACAGAGTTTCGACCCCCGAAAGACGCGGACCCGGTTCGCGGGATGGAAGTGGATGAACGCAACGCGGAGCAGCAGGTACAGCATCTGAGTAAGACGTAGCTTCCGTGCACTGGGGTGCGGAAAACGAGCAAAGTTCGTTAGCCGCATCGTCGCGAGACGCGCGTGGTGGCGCTCGGCAAGCCATCGGACCGGGACTGCGGCGCATGGTCCTTCCAGCGCTAAGTGCTCATCTGCCGGTCGCGGGCGATTTCGTGCTCTTCAACCGCAGCTGGTACAACCGCGCGGGCGCTGGGCGGGTCATGGGCTTCTGCACCAAAGCCGAGTTCGAGGAATTCATGGAGACGGTCCTGGGCTTCAGCATGAGGTCCGTGTTACGCCGCGGGCTGAGCCCGCGCCTCATGGATGGTAGCGTGGAAGATAGGGCGAGTAACAGGGAATAGGGGCATGGAGAAACAGACTGCATTCAATATCTGGTACGTGATGCTCGCGCTGCTCGCGGTGATCTGGTTGCGCGACGCCTGGCTCGGCATGTCCCAGGTCGAGACGATTCCATACAGCGAGTTCCTTCATCACGTAAAGGCTGGCGAGCTCGAGGAGATCGCGATCTCGAACAACGTCATCCAGGCCAAGCTGAGAAAGCCGACGCCTGATGGCAGGACGCGGATCGTGACGACCCGGGTCGACCCGCTGCTCGCCAAGGAACTCTCGCAGTACGACGTGAAGTTCACCGGCGTGGTCGAAAACACGTTCTTCCGGGACCTGCTGTCCTGGGTCGTGCCGGCGCTGGTGTTCGCGGCGATCTGGATGTTCGTCGTGCGCCGCATGACGGGCGAGGGCGGCATGGGCGGCAGCCTGATGTCGATCGGCAAGAGCAAGGCGAAGATTTACGTCGAGACCGATACCAAAGTGTCGTTCGCCGACGTCGCGGCCGTGGTGCTG
>Ga0209751_10006905_pt1 | contig 10475 bp, 11 predicted proteins | sample RifCSP13_1_FD_184019 | JGI IMG/M metagenome (GOLD analysis project Ga0209751, IMG submission 184019) | Soil microbial communities from Rifle, Colorado - Rifle CSP2_sed 13_1 (SPAdes) (version 2) | ecosystem: Environmental > Terrestrial > Deep subsurface > Rock core/Sediment | place: Rifle...
ACCTTGTTCGATTGTGGACGATCGGCGGTCATCGCATGCGCCGCCACGTGTTTCGATGCAGTTGCAGCGCCAGCCCCCGGCACGGGAGTCGCCCTGAAAGCGACGAAGCCGCATGCTCCGCTTCCGTCGCCGGAACCGATATCGCCGTGAGATGCTTGGGCCGGCGTCGGCTCACTCGCCCGCACCGACGAGGTCCCTTGTGACCACACCCACCAGCGCGTCCGGGGGGCCGCCGGGGAGGCCGACTAGCGGCGGTCGATCTGCCCTGGCTGGGACCCGGCGGTCGTCGACCACGGTCCGTAGCCTGGAGGCGCTGGCAAGGTAGCCGGCCAGGCCGACGCCGGTGGCTGTGGCGGGGGCGCGCTGAGTGCCCGCGGCGTCCGCTTCAGCCGCTCCTCGTCTTCCTCTGCCTTCTCATCTTCATCATCTACATCGGGCTTGCCGGCGCGCCTCCGGCGCGCGCGGATGAACTCCTCCGGTCCGGCGAACTGGAGCAGGATGAACACCGTCACCCCGGCGCCGATGCCGATCAGGTACAGGCCGCTGCCGATGGCCATGCCCACGCCGGCGACGACCCACAGCCCGGCGGCCGTGGTCAGGCCCACGACGTTGAGCTTGGTGTGAAGGATCGTGCCCGCGCCCAGGAAGCCGATGCCGGTGATGACCGCGCCGACGATGCGCGACGCGTAGTCGAGCGAGCCAAAGCCGTAGATGGCGACGACCGTGAACATCGCTGAGCCCACGCCGACGAGGCCATACGTCCGGATGCCGGCTGCCTTGCCGGCTAGCTCGCGCTCGAGGCCGATCAGCCCGCCCAGGAACCCGGCTATGACTATGCGGATGAGCGCGCTGACCTCCGGCTGCGCCAGGAGGGCGTCAAGGTTGGGTGGCATTCGTCACAGTGTGCGACGCGGGCCGTGCTTTCTCAATATGCCCCGTTGCGGTTCGCGGCATGCGACGATGGTCACGATGACAGTCGCTGACGAGACACTACCGGTCACAGACGCGCGGCTGTCAGAGCCGGCGCTCGACTTGGACACGCTGACCCGCCACTGGGCGACCTACGGCGCGCGGCGGGCAATGTCCGCAGAGGAGATGCGCGGCGCGGACCGCCGCGCGCAGCGCATGGGCATGTCTGGGCGCGAGCTGATGGAGCAGGCCGGCACGGCCGTGGCTGCCGCCGCGCGGGCGCTGCTCAACTCGACCGATCGCCACTCGTGCGGCCAGGTGCTGGTGCTGGCCGGCCCGGGCAACAACGGCGGTGACGCGCTCGTGTGTGCGCGCCGCCTGGCGGACGCCGGGCTGCGTTCGTACGTGGTGCTGGTGAGCACGGCCACGCGCCCGGGCACGCCCGACGCCGCGGCCAACTGGGACCGCCTCGATGGCGTGGCGCTGGTGCAGCGCATGCACGCCGCGAGCGGCCATGACGCGGACATCCTGCTCAACGGCATCGAGCGCGCGGCGCTGGTGATCGACGGCCTGCTCGGGACGGGGGTGCGCGGCACGCTGCGCGAGCCTATCGCCCAGGCGGTCGACCTATGCCTCGCCGCTCGGCGGCTGGGCGTCCCCATCCTGGCAATCGACACCCCCACCGCGCTCGACCTGACCTCGGGCGAGCCGTCCGACCCGAACGTCCACGCCGACCTGACGGTGACCTTCCACCGACCGAAAGAAGGGTTGCTCACACGCACCGGTCGGATCCTCGCCGGCCGGATCCTGGTGGCGCCGATCGGCATCCCGGTCGAGGCCGACCATGACTGACCCGGCGCCCGAGTCGCGGCCCAACCCGCGCGCCCGCGACCTGCTTCTGGCGGTCGAGGTCGCCGCGCTGATCGTGGCCGGGGTTCTCATTGTGGCCTGGGTGACCGACCTGGTGCCGGCGCTCCGCGACGCCATCAGCCTCGAGCCGCTGATCATCGTCGCCCTGGTTCTCGTAACGGTGCTGGTGCTCGCCCGCGCTCTCTGGCCGCGCCGCTAATCCTGCCGTCCGACCGCTGACTGGGCCCCGTCTCCCTCCCGTGGGGTCATCCACCGGTCCGACTAACTAATCACGCTGGAAGGATGGGCAGGTCGGCCGAGCCGAAGGAACCCTGAGGCAGCAGATAAGCCGCAGGTAAGCGTCCGCTGCTTCACTGGCCTCATGAATCACGATCCGGAGTCCTGGGCTAAAGCAAGAGCGCTGCGGATTGCGCGAACGATCGAGATGGATCGTCGTCGCCAGGAGTTCGAGGTCGCGCGAGTCCTCCGCCCTCTCGACCTGCTGCCGGCGGCCGAGTTCTACGACCTTGACAGTGGGCGGCGCGACCTGGCACCGGACGCCCCGCTGATCCACATCGGCCGTTACTTCCGTCGCAGCCGAGCCTATGCCGGCATCTCCCAGGAGCAGCTCGCCGGGAAGGCGAATGTTTCTCAGAGCATGGTTTCGCGCACCGAACGTGCTCGCGCCCCGGGAATGGCCTTCGAGCGCTTCGTCGACATGAGTCTCGTGCTGGGCAGGTTGTTCCCATTTGGCGTGTGCCCACACGATCACCACTGCGGTTGGCAGCCGATTCAGCCACCATCGCCGCCCCTCGATTCGGACAGCTTCATGGAGTACCTCTTGCGCTACTCCGGCGAAACCTGACCAGGCGGCCCATCAGACCAGGCGCTCCCGGTACTGCTGCCATCCACCCAGACTGGATAGTTAGTCGGATAGGCGGATGAGCCTGTGTAGGGCGGATCCCCCATCACGCAGAGGTCAGGAATCATCGCGGGCAAACGGGTCGAAGCGCCGCTCCTTGCCGCGCAGCAGGCGGCCGATGTTGTCGTGATGGGCGATCCACACAACGCACGTGCCCAGCACCGCGAACAGGAAGTGCGGCCACGGGTTCCAGCCCAGCAGGACGAAGCCGCCGATGACCGCGCTGCCGATCGCGGTCACCAGGAGTGAGCCCAACGATACCCAGCGCGTCAGGAAGATGATCAGGAAGAAGACCGGCGCGGTGATCGGCAGTGCCAGCGGCTGGATGAAGAGCGCAGCGCCGATGCCCGTGGCCACGCCGCGGCCACCGTGGAAGTGCAGCCAGACAGACGCCCACGCGCCGACGACGGCCGCCACCCCGGTCAACGCCACGCCCAGTGGGGAGGCGCCGGCCAGCGACGCCGCCGCGACCGGCACGAAGCCCTTCAAGACGTCGAGCATCGCCACCAGCGCCGCGCGCCACGCGCCCATTGCGCGCAGCGCGTTGGTGCCGCCGGTGCGACCGGAGCCCACGGTGCGTGGATCGCGCGCGCCGGTCAGCTTGGCCACGAGCACCCCCATGGGGAGCGACCCGGCGAGGTAGCCCAGCGCGATGAACACGCCGTCGAGGGCTACCTGAGGCACCACAGCGGCGCCAGTGTAGCCACGCTGGGGCGCGTGTCGTACCATCCGGCGCGATGATTCCCCGTGGTGCGCAGGCCGACTGAACGTGGCTGTCGGCTCCTCCAACTCGTTTGACCTGATCGTTCTGGGCGGCGGCACCGGCGGTTACTCGGCCGCCTTCCGCGCCGGCCAGCTGGGCCTCAAGGTCGCCCTGATCGACCAGCAGCCCAAGCTGGGTGGGACGTGCCTCCACTGGGGCTGCATCCCGACCAAGGCGATGCTCGAGTCGGCTGAGATGTTCGAGCGGATCCAGCATGGCGCGGCCGACTTCGGCATCAAGGTTGACAACCCGACCTTCGACTACGCCGTCGCCGCCAAGCGCCGTCAGGCTGTCGTCGACCGCCTGGCCAAGGGGCTCGACGCGCTGGCCAAGAAGAACAAGGTGGAGGTGATTCGCGGCCGCGGCACGCTCCAGGGCGGCAAGAAGGTGCGCGTCGTGACGCTCAACGAGGACGGCAAGCCGGACGGCGAGCGACCGCTCGACGCAACAGACGTCATCCTCGCCACCGGGTCTCGCGTCAAGTCGCTCCCCGGGCTCGAGCCGGACGGCAAGCTGATCATCACGTCAGACGAGGCGACGACGGGCAACACGCTGCCCAAGTCGATCATCGTCGTCGGCGCCGGCGCGGTCGGCGTCGAGTTCGCGTCGTTCTACAAGGATGCGGGCGTGGAGGTGACGCTGCTCGAGTACCTGCCGCGGGTCACGCCGCTCGAGGATGGCGAGATCAGCAAGGAGTTGGAGCGGACGTTCCGCCGGCGCGGCATGAACGTCATCACCAGCGCGCGCTTCGACGCCGGCGCCGTCAAGAAGAACGAGGGCGGCGTGAGCGTGATGGTCGGCAAGGAGGGGGAGGAGCCCAAGGAGGTGCGCGCCGAGCAGATGCTCGTCGCCACCGGCCGCGCCCCCAACTCGGACAACGTCGGGCTCGAGTCGACGCGCGCCAAGGTCGAGAAGGGTTTCGTCCAGGTCGACGCGCGGATGCGCACCGCCGAGCCGCACCTGTATGCGATCGGCGACCTGATCGGCGGGCTGCTGCTGGCGCACGTCGCCGCGCACGAGGGCATCGTGGCGGTCCACGCGATCGCGGGGGCTGAGGCGGAGAAGGTCGACTATCTCACCATGCCGCGCGCGACCTACTCCCGGCCGCAGATCGCGTCGATCGGCCGTTCGCAGGAGGAATGCGACGCCGCGGGGATTGCCGTCAAGATCGGCAAGATGCCCTTCCAGGCCGTCGGCAAGGCGCTCATTCGCGGCGAGTACGAGGGCTTCGTCAAGGTCATCGCCGACGCCAGGACAGACGAGCTGCTGGGCGTGCACATGATCGGCGCGGGGGTGACCGACCTCATCAGCGAGGCCAGTGCGGCGATGCTGCTGGAGGCCACCGCCTGGGAGGTCGGATCGGCCGTTCACCCGCACCCCACCCTGTCGGAGGCGCTGGGCGAGGCCGCCCTCGCCGTCGACGGCAAGTCGATCAACTTCTAGACTCTTAAAGCCCATGGCAACCACCAAGGCTGCGCCCAAGGCAGGTAGCGAGCTCGGCGCCGATCTGGGCCTGTCGCGCGACGACCTGATCGAGATGTACCGGCTGATGGCGGTCGCGCGCGCCGTCGACGAGCGCATGTGGATCCTCAACCGCGCCGGCAAGATCCCCTTCGTCATCAGCGGCCAGGGCCACGAGGGCGCGCAGGTCGCGCTCGCGTACGCGCTCAAGAAGGACCACGACTGGATGGTCCCGTACTACCGCTCCGTCGCTTCGCTGATCACCTTCGGCATGAGCCCGCGCGAGATCATGCTCGCCCAGTTCGCGCGCGGCGTGGACCCCTCGTCAGGCGGCCGCCAGATGCCCGGCCACTACGGCATCGCGGCGCGCAACATCCTGAGCGTCTCTTCGCCGGTGGCGACGCAGCTGCTCCACGCGACGGGCATCGCCTGGGCGGCCAAGCTGCGCAAGTCAGACGTCGTGACGATCACCTACATCGGCGAGGGCTCGAGCAACCAGGGCGACTTCCACGAGGGGCTCAACTTCGCCGGCGTGCACCAGCTGCCGTGCATCTACGTCGTCGAGAACAACGGTTACGCCATCTCCGTGCCGATGGCGCTCCAGTCGGCCGTGCCGGACATCGCCATTCGCGGCGCCGGCTACGCCATGCCCGGCGTGATCATCGACGGCGTCGACGTGCTGGGCTGCTATCGCGCGGGCGTTGAGGCTATCGAGCGAGCGCGGAAGGGCGAGGGGCCGACCCTGATCGAGGCCAAGGTCACCCGACTCACCGCCCACTCCTCAGACGACCAGCAGTCCAAGTACCGCAGCGCGGAGGAGCTCGAGTCGGAGAAGGATCGCGATCCGCTGCCGGTTTTCCGCCAGCAGTTGCGCGACGCCGGGCTGCTCGACGACGAGACGGAAGCGGCCATGGTGGCGGAGGCGCGCAAGGTCGTCGAGGACGCGACCGACTGGGCCGAGGCGCAGGCCGATCCCGATCCGGCCACTGCCCAGCGCCACGTGTATGCCGACATGCCCCCGGCGCGCATGGACGATCCGCTGTGGACCGGCTCGCGCTTCATCGGCGACGGCGGGCCGTGGGGCGTCCTGCGCGGCGACTCCGACGAGTCAGGCGGGGAGGGCTGACGCCGTGGCGGTCATGACCTTCATCGAGTCGGTGCGCGACACGTTGGCGCAGGAGATGCGGCGCGACGAATCGATCGTTGTGCTGGGCGAGGACGTGGGCAAGAAGGGCGGCGTCTTCCTGGCCACGGACGGGCTGTACGCCGAGTTCGGCGGCGACCGTGTGCTGGACACCCCGTTGAGCGAATCGATGATCGTCGGCGTCTCGATCGGCGCCGCCATCGCCGGGCTCCGACCGGTGCCGGAGATCCAGTTCGCCGACTTCATCTTCCCCGCCTTCAACCAGATCCTGTCTGAGGCGGCGCGGATGCGCTTCCGCTCCAACGGCGCCTTCTCATGCCCCATGACGCTGCGCGCCCCATATGGCGGCGGCGTGCATGGCGCGCTGTACCACTCGCAGAGCGTCGAGGCGTTCTTCGCCCACATCCCGGGGCTGCAGGTCGTCATCCCCTCGACCCCCTACGACGCGCGCGGGTTGCTGCGCACGTCCATTCGCGACGACGATCCGGTGCTCTTCTTCGAGCACAAGAAGATGTACCGCTCCATCCGTGGCGACGTGCCCGACGGCGACTACACCATCCCCATCGGCCAGGCCAAGGTCACGCGCGAGGGAAGCGACGTCTCGATCATCGCCTACGGCCTGATGGCGCACTACGCCCTGGAGGCCGCCGAGCTGCTCGCCACGGACGGAGTGAGCGCCGAGGTGGTCGACGTGCGCACCCTGCGGCCGCTCGACGGGGAGACGCTGCTGGCGTCCGTGCGCAAGACGGGCAAGGCGTGCATCGTCTACGAGGACAACCGCTTCGGCGGCTACGGCGCGGAGATTGCCGCGATCCTGGCTGAGGAGGCCTTCGAGTCGCTCGACGGACCCATCGTGCGCGTCACCGGGCCAGACGTCCCGGGCGTGCCCTACAACCACGTCCTCGAGGACTGGTTCATGCCCAACCCCGACCGCATCGCCGACGCCGTCCGCCGTCTCGCCGCGTACTAGCGCCGCCCGCCGCCCGCCTCGCCGCGTACTGTGGCCCGCCTCGCCGCGTACTGTGGCCCGCCCCACGCCCCGCGGCCGCCAGCCGCCGCCTCCCATTTACGACTCCAGCGCGTCTTATCCCGCGCCAAAGGCGCACTCGCTGCCTTGCACGCGCCGTGGTCGTGTTAGGCAGCCTCCGTCGCATCGTCGGCGTGGCGTTCACGCTCAGCCAGCTCCTCGCGCGTCAGCCTGATCCGCTTGCGACTCAGAGCGCCGCGCTTACCACGCGCACCAGTAGTAGATGAGACGAACATCAGGCCGCCCACCGCTCGATCAGGCGCCTCCACCCACTCCCTCAGCGCCCGGCCACGCAGCGGCACGGCGAGGTTCAGGACAGCCGCGTGGCGCTCCACGCGCCGGCGCTGGGTCGAGGTGGAGGGCAGGACCAGCAAATGCGAACGGAACAGGGGCTGCCACCCGAATCGGTCAGCGACGACCTCAGGCGCAAGCCGAGTCTTCTCGTCCATCTTCCGGATCGTTTCCTCGAGCGATACCAGCTCCGTCTTGACCTCGACGATCAACAGCGTGCGGCTGGCGGCGTGCCAACCGACAACGTCGATCGAGCCGCGCTCCCCGTAGACGGAATAGGACACCTCCGGATGAACCTCCCATCCGCGCTGCGTCAAGAACTCGACGACAGTCGCCACCAGCAACGCGTGACCTTCGTCGAACAGCCGGTCGAGATCGGCGCCGCGCCATCTGACCGAGATCACCGCCTGTGCCCCCAGCGCTGACGCGACCTTCCGAAGCGTCGCGACGGTCAGCCGCTCGATCGAGCCCTGTTCAATACGCGACACGATGGCCTGGCTGAGACCGGTCTTGAGCGCCACGTCCTCCTGGCGCCAGCCCTTCTTGTGCCTGAGCGCGCGCAGGATGCGCCCGACTCGTTGATCGTCCATCCTCCGGCATGGTGAGCGGCGGGACTTATCGGGCGCTTATCGGCGACGGGGCGGGTCGTGCACAATCCGACGGTGCGCAAGGTCGACGTGCTGGTCATCGGTGCCGGCCAGGCAGGGCTGGCGACCAGTTACCACCTGACCCAGCGGGGCGTAGATCACCTCGTCGTCGACCGCGACGGCCCGGGGGAGAGTTGGCGCCTCCGGCGCTGGGACTCATTCGTGCTCAACGCGCCCAACTGGAGCTTCGATCTGCCGGGCTTTCCATACGACGGCCCCGACCCGGACGCGTTCATGGGCCGCGACGAGATCGTCGCTCGCTTCCAGGCCTACGCCGGAAGGATCAACGCGCCAGTCGAACCAGACACTGACGTCACGCGACTTGCTCCCCAATCAGATGGCCGCTACCTACTGACCACCAGCGCAGGCCCCCTCGAGGCACGCGCCGTCGTCGTGGCCGCCGGCGCCTATCAACGCCGGCACCGCCCGCCGGAAAGCCTCGACCCATCGATCCTCCAGCTGCACACCGACCAGTACCGCAATCCCGCCGCACTGCCACCAGGCGGCGTGCTGATCGTCGGAGCGGGTCAGTCGGGCTGCCAGGTCGCAGAGGACCTGCTCGAGGCCGGCCGTCCAACTTGGGTCTCGGCCGGCTCGTGCGGCTGGATCCCGCGCCGCTATCGGGGCAGGGACAACGTCCGCTGGCGGCAGGACATGGGCGTCTTCAACGACACCGTCGAGAAGCTCGGCCACGCGATGCGCCTGGCATGCCCGCCGATGCAGACCGGTGTCGGCTGGGACCGCGACATCAACCTGCGCATCCTCCACGAAGCGGGCGCGCGCCTTACCGGCCGCTTCGTCGGCGGCGACGGCCACAAGGTCAAGCTCGCCGACGACCTGCCGTCCAGCGCCACCCGCTCAGATGAAGCTGCTGTCCGATTTCGGACCCAGGTCGACGACTTCATCCGCGAGCAGGGCATCGACGCTCCCGAGGAACCGCCCATCCAGCCGACTACCGGCCTGCCGCCTGCCCCGACGCAGCTTGACCTGCGCCGACAGGACATCAACACCGTGATCTGGGCGAGCGGCTTCCGGCTGGACTTTCGCTGGATCGACCTCGATCTCGAAACGGTTGACGGCTACCCGGCGCAGACCCAGGGCGTGAGTCGGCACTCCGGCCTGTACTTCATGGGCCTGCAGCTGATGCACACGCGCAAGTCGGGCCTCATCTTTGGCGTCGGCGAGGACGCCCAGCACGTCACCGGCGTCATCGCCCGGCAGCTCGGCGCGCGCTAGACGCCGAAGCGCTCCAGCGCCCGGGTAACCAGGAACAGCACGATGGGCAGGATCACCGCAGATGCAACGGCGCGGAACGTCCCCGTGTCCCACGGCAGGGTCGACCGTTTGCTGATGAATTCGCGTTCCTGGAGCAGGCTGGAGAGAGCCTTGTTGAGCGCGTCGATGCGCGTCTGCGAGTGCCGCGCCGCATCGGCGTCGCGCGCCGGCACGGCCTCCTCGTCGACGACACCGTGCAGCGTCGCCAGCAGAGTATCGAGCCGCGCGTTGACCTCGCTCAATCGGCGGTTCTTTTCGGCCGCGAGGAGTGCCTGCATCCCGCGCAGTGGCACTATGAATGCCGCTACCGACAGTGCCACGTACGGCAGCATGATTGCCGCCTGGGCGAACCGAACTCCCTCGGACAGGTTCGGCAACGGCGCCAGCACGAAGGCCAGTTGGAACACGACGGCCACGAGTGCGCTCCGCGCGGTCAGTGTCGACATGGCGTGGAGTGGCCCTGGCTGGAGGAGGTCGACGCGGACGACGTATCGGTGGAGCTCGCCGACGAGGCGCATCTGGCGAAATAGCAGATACGCGATCATTAGCGCGACCGGCGCGATCCAGAAGCCCTCGGACAGCACCCGCAAGACAACGAATGTCACCGAGTGTCCAGCGAGGTCCCAGCCCTGCGGAGCCGCAGCCAATAACGCGACGTACGTCGCTGCGCCCAGTACCCAGATCACAGCCGCACGTCGGGCCGGCGTGGTGCTCAGCTCGAGCCGCCATCGCTCTGCGGTAGCGTCGTCGGCGTCGGTCGCCGGCCGGAATGCCGCTACCGCGCCACGGGCACCGCGCGCCAGGAAGTGGTACGAGGCCAGCGAGTAGACATGGAAGAAGGCATAGCCGAAATAGGCCGGGACCTGGCCGAACAGGCCGCGCGACGAGAGCGCTGCCTCCAGCGCGACGAAGGCCACCGCCAGGCCGGAGATAACGACGTACACCACCCAGATGGGCCCGGGCACTCGTTCGATCCAGCCCACGAGCGTGTCCAGCCAGCTCTGCGGGTAAGGTCGAGAAACAGATGTCGCGCGATCGTCCGCCCCCTCGACGGTCGCGGCTCGCGTGGCCATTGCGGGGCGAGTCTATTGGACGCGACCGCGCCAGATGGGCGACACTAGCAACGGCGAAGCTGCGCATTTCATTCCCGACGGAGAGTCCTGCATGCCCAAGGGCCAGATGCCGCA
>Ga0209751_10006906_pt1 | contig 10474 bp, 8 predicted proteins | sample RifCSP13_1_FD_184019 | JGI IMG/M metagenome (GOLD analysis project Ga0209751, IMG submission 184019) | Soil microbial communities from Rifle, Colorado - Rifle CSP2_sed 13_1 (SPAdes) (version 2) | ecosystem: Environmental > Terrestrial > Deep subsurface > Rock core/Sediment | place: Rifle...
ACATGCCGCTTCCCCCAGGCGACGAGGGCGGAGACCACCTCGTCGGGCAGCTCGAGTGCGAGGAAGAGCCTGAGCTTCTCATCCCCCTCGACGGTAGCGGCTTCGGTCACGCGGGTGTGTGCCGACTCTGCATCAAGCTGTTAGCTGACGCAAGACCGGAATCCGCTCGCGCGGATCCCGGTCGCGCGAAGATCCCTGAAGGCGGCCGCTTCGCAGCCGCGGCGCTCTCTTTCGCATCAGGCCTCTACCTCCACGAGGAGCCGGCGGACGAGGTGGAGCGCGCCGGCGGTCGCCCGGCCTCGCACCATGTCCCGGTCGCCCGGCAGCTCGATGCGGCGTGCCTCCTCCCGGTCGGGTCCCGCGGCATGGAGGAAGACGAGACCGACAGGCTTCTCCGGTGTCCCGCCGTCGGGGCCGGCGATGCCGGTCACCGCGACGCCGACGTCCACGCCGAGCCGCTCCCGGACTCCACGCGCCATCGCCTCCGCGGCCTCGGCCGAGATCGCTCCGTGACGCTCCAGGACGTCCCGTGGGACACCCAGCTCGTTCTCCTTCACGTCGTTCGCGTACGCGACGATACTCCCGCGGAAGACGTCGCTCGACCCGGGAACGCTCGTCAGTCGTGCGGCGACCAAACCTCCTGTGCACGACTCGGCGGTCGCGAGCGTCAGACCTCCGGAGCGGCAGAGGTCGAGCACGATCTCCGCGATCGACCGGTCATCCTCGCTGAAGAGGTACCGGCGGAGCGCACTCCGAAGCGACCCTGCGAGCTCGTCTGCTCGCGCCCTCGCTCCGGGCTCGACGACGAGGTCGACGTGGATCTCGAACTCGCGGGCGCAGATCGTCGCCTCCACCCCGTCCCCGTCTCCTCCCGCTTCCGCCAGAGCCTGGGCGACCGCCGACTCGGGCGTGCCGAAGAAGCGGAGGACGACGCGTCCGCGCGCGGGCGCGCGCTCGAGCAACCGCCGAACCGGATCCGACTCGAGCGCGCGAGGCCAGAGCCGGCGGAGCTCCCGAGGCGGTCCGGGAAGCGCGACGACAACGCACCTACCCGCCTCGAGCACGACCCCGGGCGCCGTGCCGGCGAGCCCCAGCGATACGGCACCGTCGGGCAGCGTCGCCTGCTTGCGCACGCCTGTCGTGAATTCCGAGTACGGCCGGCGCAGCCGCTCGGAGATCATCCGTGAGACGGCCTCGATCTCCCGCTCGAGCTCTTCGTCGACGACGAGCGTGCGCCCGGCGACGCGGGCGACGAGCTCGACCGTCCGGTCGTCGTGCGTCGGCCCCAGGCCGCCCGAGACGAGGCACAGATCAGCTTCGAGACCCTCCCTGAGCGCTCGTTCGAGGTCATCGGGGCGGTCGCCGACGACGACGATCCGCTCCGGCTCGAGCCCGAGGCGATGCGCTTCGGCTGCGAGAAACGGCCCGTTCCGGTCCTCGCGCTCTCCCCGGACCAGCTCGCTGCCCGTGACGACGATTGCCGCCCGGGGCCGTTGAGAGCCCCCTTCAGGGCGAGCAGCCATGTCGCGATGCGGCGCTGGGCGCCACGATGCTGCGTCCTCGGCCGCGCCCATATCTACTTCGATATGGGCGCTCCCTGCGTCCTTGCCTCGCGTCGCCCATCATCCGCCTCACGACGGGCGATCACCCTGAAGTGGGCTCTTCAAGAGGAGGCGGGGACTATCCGCCGCGACGTGACGACGAACGCGGTCCCCGAGGGCAGCTCGATACGGTTCCCGTTCCTGCGCACGACGACGTTGTCGGGCTCCGCAAGCGCTAGCTGGAGGCGTCTCGCCTGAAAGCGCTGCGACTGGCCGCGCTCGAGCGTCCCGCTGTACAGAAGCTTGCCCGAGGCCGAGCCGGAGTGGACCTCCATCCACGAGTCCCCGCGAACGGCCCGAACGACCAGCGTCACGCGACCCGCGGCGGGCGCGAGCGGCGTGGTCGTCTCCGTCTGGCCCTGCACCTTCAGACCCGGTACCGCTTCCTCGTCGGGCCCGCCGAAGCGCCACGCGGCGATGACAAGGGCCGTGACGACCGCGATCCCGAGCAGGGCGAGAACGGCAATACGCGATTCACGTCCCCCGCGATCGCGGCGCTGCACAGGCACGCGGCGGGCGCGGACGACCGTATCGTCCTCGCCGACCGCGAAGCGGGTGTTGTACTCGTCGACGAAGGGCTGCCCGTCGAGGCCCAGTGCCTCTGCGTACGAGCGGAGAAAGCCACGGATGTACGTGGGCGCGGGCAGGATGTCGAAGCGCTCCTCCTCCAGCGCCCGCAGGTACTTCGGCCTGATCTTCGTCCGTTCCTCGAGCTCGGGGAAGTCGAGTCCTTGACGGACGCGGGCCTCTCTCAGGCTGGAGCCGATGTCGAACACGCGCGGGACAGTGTAGAGCCCACACACGAGCATGGGGTCAGACCCCACGGGTCTGACCCCCGTACCCAAAGCTAGTCCCGTGTGCCCGCGTACTCGAGCAACCCGTACACCGCCACGGCAACCAGCGCGGCGAGCGCGATGCAGACGCCGACGATGCCGAGGATGCGCCCCACGCGTGCGACGCCTCCCCCACCCACACGGCCGAGGCCGAGCGCGCTCCGGCGGCGCGCGCTCCTCGCCAGCGCGATCGCGGCCACGCCCAGACCGGCCGCGAGCGGAATGGCGAAGGCCGCGTCGAGCAGCTCGTAGGCGTCGCTGAAGCGGGTCACGTAGACGGCGAGAGGCATCGTCGCGATCGAGGCGACACCCGCGACGACCGACGCCCAGGCTGCGCCGTTTCCTTTCGTCGCCGGCACGCTACTGCTTGACGTACGGACGGCCATCCGCAACCGGCGGGGTCGCGCGTCCCACCACCCCAGCCACGACGATCAGCGTGACCACGTATGGGAGCGCCCGGAAGAGCGTCGTCCACGCGGCGTTCTCCCCGTACGCTCCAGGCAACCTGAGCGCGAGGGCCTCCGAGAACCCGAAGATGAGGCAGGCGGCAAACGCGCCGTAGGGCCGCCACCGACCGAAGATGACGGCGGCCAGCGCGATGAAGCCGCGGCCGGCGGACAGGTTCTCGTTGAACGAATGCGTGATTCCGTTCGAGAGGTACACGCCGCCGAGGCCCGCGAGCGCGCCGGAGAGGATGACCGCGGCGTAGCGGACCCCGTAGACGGAGATCCCGACCGTGTCAGCGGCCCTCGGGTGCTCGCCGACGGACCGAAGCCGGAGCCCGATCCACGTTCGGAACAAGGTGATATGCGTTACCAGTACGAGCAGCAGCGCGACCCAGATCAGGACGTGCAGATCGCCGATCGCGGGCCCGAAGAACGAGATGTCCTTGATCCCCGGGATCGACACCGAAGGAATCGTCGACACGTCTCCGGGCGTGCCCTGGTCGGTGTAGACCTCGATGAACATGTAGCCCGTGATGCCGAGCGCGAGGAAGTTCACCGCGAAGCCGCTGATGATCTGATCGGCGCGGAGGTGAATCGAAACGAATGCATGCGCGAGCGCGAGGCTCGCGCCTGCGACGACTCCACAGACGATGCCGTACTCCCACGACCCAAACTTGTCCGCGCCGAGGAAGCCGAAGAAGGCGCCCATGAGCAGCATCCCCTCGAGGCCGATGTTCACCACGCCGCTGCGCTCCGAGAAGATGCCGCCGAGCGCCGCGTAGGTCAGCGGTGTCGCCGCGCGCAGCGTCGCCGCGATCAATGCCGACCAGACGAACACCTGGTCGAGCTCCGCAACTCCCGAGCGAGTCGCAAGCCAGCCGAGGCTGATACCGAGCACGCCGGTCGTGATCGCGCCCCATGCCAGCCGACGCCCCGCGCCCGCCCGGAGCGTCCACAGGCCCGCCGCGACGCCGACGCCTCCGACGATGAGCGGGACAACGGGTGAGCGCGCTGTCACGGGTGGCAACGTCAGCCAGAACGCGAGAACGCCGAGCCCGACGCCCAGCCAGCCCAGAACCCGCGACACGGCGAGACGGTCGAGTCCGGCGCGCTCGATCGCCGCCGCACCCACGCTCACAGCGGGGACCCCCGGCCGACGTGGAGCTTCTGCCCCGCCTTGGCCCACAGGTAGAGGATCACGAGATCGGCGCCGATGAACAACAGAACGAGCGCCTGGATGGTCAGGCTGAGGTTGCCGGCCTGCTCGGGGATCTCGAAGACGTCCGCAGGGATGTTGCGCGTCGCGCTGCCGTTGACGAGCGCTCCGAAGACGAGCGCGGATAACCCGACGCCGAGTGCGGTGTTGCGGCCCAGAAGGGCGACGGCGATGCCGACGAACCCGATGGTCGAGGACTGGATGTCGCTGAAACCGATCGAGAACCGCCAGCCGAGCATGTCGATCGCACCCGCGAGCCCGGCAAAAACACCTGCGATGGCCATTGCGAGGAAGTAGTTGCGGGCGACCGAGATGCCTCCGTAGCGGGCGGCCTCGGGATTGAAGCCGACGGCCCGCACCTCGTAGCCGAGGGTCGTCCGGTTGATGATCGCCCAGAAGGCGACGAGCGCCCCGAGCGCGACGAAGAGGCCGACGTGAAGACCCTGGAGCAGCGGGTCGCCCCAGAAGACTGGGAGCCTCGCGCCCTCGACGACGACGTTCGACGTAGGGCTGAACGGCTGGAGCTCGTTCTGGAGCGGGCCGCCCTGGCCGAACAGGTAAAGCCCGACGTAGTAGGCGACCCAGTTGAGCATGATCGTCGTGATCACCTCGTGGGCGCCGACGGTTGCCTTCAGGATCCCGGCGATTCCTGCCCATACGGCTCCAGCGAGGGCGGCGGCGACGAGGGCGAGCACGATATGGAGGAAGCTCGACATCTCGGCGAACGACGAGCCGATCCAGATCGCGAAGTACGCCCCTACGAAGTACTGCCCCTGCCCTCCGATGTTGAAGAGCCCGCAGCGGAAGGCGAACGCCACGGCAAGCCCGGTCAGGATCAGCGTCGAGGTGAGCAGCAGGGTCTGCTGGAGGTTCTCTGCGGCCGGTGAGGCGGTGTCCCAGGGGAACCAGACCGTCGCGTCGGAGAACGGGAGACCCACCTCGTGCGAGCCGACCCGATAGAACCAGTCGAGACCGGTGCCGTTCCAGATCCCTTTGTAGACCTCGATCGGGTTGCTCCCCGTCGCCAGGACGACGAGGCCTCCCACGAGGAAGGCAAGCACTGCCGTTATGACGGGGGCGACGAGCCCTCCAGCCTGCTGCCAGCGGGCGAGGCGCTCGGCGGCGCTCAGGGACTCGGGGTCGGGGGCTGCTGCGCCGGGCTGCTGAACGGTCGGGCCGCTCGTCATGCAACGGCCTCCTCGTCCCGCGTCCCGCCCAGCATCGCCACCCCCAGCTCCTGCTCGCTCGCGCCTGGCCCGTACTCGCCCACGATCTCGCCCTCGTACATGACGAGGATGCGGTCGGAGAGCGACAGGATCTCGTCCAGCTCGAGCGAGACGAAAAGCACGGCCCGACCTTCGTCCCGCTCCTCCACGAGCCTCCGGTGAACGTACTCGATGGCGCCGACGTCGAGACCTCGAGTCGGCTGCGCGGCGATCAGCACGCGCGGGTCGTTCGCTACCTCGCGGGCTACGACGAGCTTCTGCTGATTGCCGCCCGAGAGCGACCTCGCGGGCGTCTGCGGACCGCCTCCCCGGACGTCGAACTCCTGAATGAGCTTCCGTGCCCGGCTGATCAACCGCCCCGGTCGGAGCCACCCGAGGCGCGAGTTCGGGGGCTTGTCGAACTCGTGGAACGCGAGGTTCTCCGCGAGCGTGAACTCGAGGACGAGGCCTCGTCTCTGGCGATCCTCGGGGATGTGTCCGATGCCGGATTCGAGGATCCGGTGTGTGCTGGAGCCCGCGAGGCGGCGGCCTGCGACTCGGAACTCGCCGGCTCGGACTTGACGCAGGCCCGTCAGGGCCTCTACGAGCTCGGTCTGGCCGTTTCCGTCCACACCGGCGATGCCGACGATCTCTCCTGCCCGCACCTGCAGGCTCACCCCGCGTACGGCCTCGAGTCCTCGGTCGTCCAGGACCTGCAGGTCCTCGACCTCGAGCAGGGGATCGACGGGCTTCGCTTCCGACTTTTCCACTCGCAGCAGCACCTCGCGTCCGACCATCAGGCGCGCGAGTCCCTCCTCCGTCGCGCCGGCCGCCGGAAGCGTCTCGACCCTCTTGCCTCGGCGCAGGACCGTGATCCGGTCAGCGATCTCGAGGACCTCGTTCAGCTTGTGGCTGATGAAGATGATCGACATTCCCTCGCGGGTGAGGCCCCTCAAGATCCCGAACAGCTCCTGCGCCTCCTGCGGCGTGAGCACGGCGGTCGGCTCGTCCAGGATGAGGATGTCCGCCCTGCGGTAGAGCGCCTTCAGGATCTCGACGCGCTGCTGCTGGCCGACGGTGATGTTCTCGACGCGAGCTTCCGGGTCGATGGCGAAGTTGAACTGGGCCGCGAGGTCCTGTACGCGCCTCCTGGCCGAGGCGTAGTCGAGGAGAACGCCTGCCTGCCTCGGCTCCGTCGCGAGCACGATGTTCTCCGCGACCGTCATCACGGGGATGAGCATGAAGTGCTGGTGCACCATCCCGATTCCGCGCTCGATCGCCTCCTTCGGCGAATGGATGCGGACGGGGTCGCCCTGGATCACGATCTCCCCCTCGTCCGGGTGATAGAGGCCGTAGAGGACGTTCATCAGCGTCGACTTGCCCGCGCCGTTCTCGCCCAGCAGCGCGTGGATCTCTCCTGCCCGGAGGTCGAAGTCGATGTGGTCGTTCGCCAGGACACCGGGGAACTGCTTCGTGATCCCGCGGAGGTCGAGGACGACGGGACGGTCGCTCATGGCGCCGGGATTCTACGGTTCTGTCTGGCGCTTCGAAACGCTGAGGGCGGGCCTGGGGCCCGCCCTCGGTAGGGAGTTCGCCGACGAGCGGCTACAGCGTCTTCGGCGGCTTGATCTTGTCCGCGATGATCTGCGCTCCGATCGCGTTCATCCGCGTGATGTACTTCTTCGGGACCTTGGGGCTGATCTTCCCGACCGCGACACCCCTGTTCTCGAGGTTGAAGTTCAGGTCCGTGCCGCCCGGGTACAGGCCGAGGTCGGTCGCGAGGATCACGCCCTCGACTGCCCTGTCGACCCGCTTGACTGCGCTCGTCAGGATGTGCGGACCGAGGAAAGCTTGGTCCTTGTCGACCCCGATGCCCCAGACGCCCTCTTCCTTCGCGGCGTCGAGCGCGCCCAGGCCGCAGCCCCCGGCGACCTGGAACACGACCGTGGAGCCACGGTCGATCTGGTCGAGCGCGAGTTCCTTGCACTTCGCCTGGTCGACGAAGTCCTGCGAGAAGTTGATCAGCGTCTTCGTCCCCGGGACGCACTTCTTCGCGCCCGCCCGGTACGCGGCGATGAAGATGTTGACGGTCGGGAGCGGGATACCGCCGACCGCGCTGATCGTCTTACCCTTTTTCTGTGCCATCAGGGCGGAGAGACAGCCGATCATGTAGCTGTTCTCGTTGGTCTCGAACGTCAGGCCGACGACGTTCTTGAACAGCACCTTTCCCGCCTTGTTCGCGAACGGCGCGTCGTTGACCGAGTAGTCGACGATCGCGTACTTCTCCTTCGGGAAGCGCTTCGCTATCGTGGCCGTCCCCTCTGCGAGCAGGAACCCGACCGTGACCGAGATGTCGGCACCTTCCCGCTGGAGTCTCACCAGGTTCGGGATGTAGTCAGCGGTCGAGCGGGACTCGAGCGCGCGACATGTGCCCCCGGCCTTCCTGGCGCCGCTCTTGCAGCCCTCGAGCGCGAGCTGGTTGAAGCCCTTGTCGTTGAAGCGGCCGACGTCGCTGACCACGCCGGCGAGGAACGCGCCTTGCTCGCTCTTCGCCGATCCGGCCGCGCTGACGATCAGCGCTGTCGCGGCAACGAGCGCAAGCACAGCGCCGATCATGGATATACGTACTTTCACGTGCCCTCCTCGTTCGGATTCCATTCCGCGCGTATCTACGGCGCGATGCTAACCCGAAGTGAGGGGCCGTGCTAGGTGAAGCTGTGTGTTCTTACAAGCCGCGCGCAGCGCTCTGGAGATCGGCTTCGGAGATGAGGACCCGTCGCGGCTTCGATCCCTCGTAGCCGGAGATGATCCCGCGGCGCTCGAGCATGTCGATCAGACGGCCCGCACGCGTGTAGCCGACGCGCAGACGCCGCTGCAAGAGAGACACCGACGCGGTCTGCGTCTGCACGACGATCTCGATCGCCCGTTCGAGCAGTGGATCCTCGTCGGGGTCGAACTCGAGGTCCTCCTCCCCCTCCCCGGGCGGAGGCTCACGAGCCGCGAGGAGCGACTCGTCGAGGTCCTGGCCGCGCTGGGAGCGGCACTGCTCGACGACGAGCGCGATCTCCTCCTCGCTCACATACGCGCCCTGCAGGCGCTGGAGGCGCGAGGTTCCGAGCGGCTTGAAGAGCATGTCTCCCTGCCCGAGCAGGCTCTCGGCGCCGGTGGTGTCGAGGATCACGCGGGAGTCGATCTGGCTGGAGACGGCGAAGGCGATCCGCGAAGGGACGTTCGCCTTGATCATCCCCGTGATCACGTCCACCGAGGGGCGCTGCGTCGCGAGCACGAGGTGGACGCCCACCGCCCGCGACTTTTGGGCGAGCCGGATGACGCAGTCCTCGACCGCCTGCGGCGAGATCATCATCAGGTCCGCGAGCTCGTCGATCACGACGAGCAGGTACGGCATCGGCGCCTCGCCGCGCGAGCGGAGAGCGCGGTTCGCCTCCGGGAGACTGCGGGCCCGCACGAACGAGAGCCGCTCGTAGCGGCGGTCCATCTCGGCGACGACGTTCATGAGCACCGTCGCCGCCTCTTTGGGACTCGACACGACCGACGTGAGCAGGTGCGGAATCGACTCGTAGTACCCGAGCTCGATCCGCTTCGGATCAATCAGGATCATCCGCACCTCGTCCGGCGTCGCGCGCAGCAGGGTCGAAGTCAGGATGGTGTTGATGCAGCCCGACTTCCCCGAGCCGGTCGTCCCCGCGATGAGGACGTGCGGCATGCGGGCGAGGTCGGTCCAGACCGCGTTGCCGGAGATGTCCTTGCCGAGCCAGACGGCCAGCGGACTTGCGGTCGCCGGGAGGTCGTCGTAGATGTCGCCGAGCGTGACGAGCCGCGGGGAGAGATTCGGGACCTCGACGCCGACCGCCTGCTTCCCCGGAATCGGCGCGAGAATCCTGATCTCGGTCGTCGCGAGCGCGTAGGAGAGGTCGTCCTTGAGCGCCGCGACCTTCGACACCTTCGTCCCGGGCGCGAGCTGAAGCTCGTACCGGGTCACGCGCGGCCCGGAGATCTGGCCGACGACGGAGGCATCGACCCCGAACTCAGCAAGGGTACGCACGAGGACGTCGCTGACCCGCGCCCCGGAGTCGCCGTTCGCCCCCGCGGTCGCGGGCGAGCGGCGGAGGATCTCCCGGTCGGGGAGCCGATACTCGACGTGCTCTCTCGACGTGTCGAAGACCGTCTCGAGACTCTCGGGCTCGGACTCCTCCGGCGGGATGAGCGGCGGCGCCTCGCCGGAGGGAAGGGCGCCGACGATGTCGGGGAACGCCTCCGCGCCGTCCAGGAGGCGGCGGGGCGGCGGCTCCTCCGGCGCAGGAGGGATCCCGAGGGACTCCTCGGTCTGCGACTCCATAGAGACCCAGTCGAGCGCGCGGCGCGCCCCCGCACCGGCGCGCTGCACCACGTGGCCAGTGCGACGGAGAACGGCGCCCGTCGAGGCTCCGGTGACGAGAAGGAGGCCGGCGAGGAGCACCGCTCCGCCGACGATCGCCGCCCCTGTCTCCCCGATGAGCCCAGCGAGCGCACCGCCGAGCGCCAGGCCGATGTAGCCGCCGCTGTCCCGTCCGAGGAGGGTCATCAGACCGAGGAACGAGACGCCCAGGCCAAGGCGGAAAGGGCGCACTTCGACGAGTTCGCTGCGCGCGAGCATGAGTCCGCCGACCACGAGCAGCGCGAGCGGAAGGACGTATGCGGCATCCCCCATGACGGCCCGGAGCGTGTCGGCGAGCCACGATCCCACCGCGCCCCCGTCCAGGCCGAGGTAGAGGATCGCGGACAGGACGAGGCCGAGCGCGACGAGCGCGAGCCCGAGGAGCTCGCTGTCGTGATGCGAGCGGGTCCGCTTCGTCCGCTTCCTCACGCGCGCCGGCACGCGTGGCCGAAGCGGCCGCTTCTTCTTGCGGCGCGCCATGGGCGGTGCTTCTCCCGCGCACTCGCCGTCTCCTGCGCAAACTCAGCGGCGCAGCGTGGCGACGAGCGCCCGCTCGTCGAGCAGAAGGTCGAGCGCATCGAGGATGGAGGCGCAGACGACGTCGGCGCTCCGGACCGCCGAAGCCGCCGCCCCCTCGGGTCCAACTACGGCGATTCCGAGCGCGGCCGCGTCGAGCATACCGGCGTCGTTTGCTCCGTTTCCGATCGCAGCACAGCGATCGGCCCCGAGAGCGGTGAC
>Ga0209751_10006908_pt1 | contig 10474 bp, 5 predicted proteins | sample RifCSP13_1_FD_184019 | JGI IMG/M metagenome (GOLD analysis project Ga0209751, IMG submission 184019) | Soil microbial communities from Rifle, Colorado - Rifle CSP2_sed 13_1 (SPAdes) (version 2) | ecosystem: Environmental > Terrestrial > Deep subsurface > Rock core/Sediment | place: Rifle...
GCCCGCGACCTGAGAGCAGACCTGGCGGAACAGCCCCTCCTCCAGCTCCTGCTGGCGCTCGCGGGCGTGCAGGATGCGGAACTCGTAGTCCTGGAGCTCCGCTGTGGTGAACCGCTCGCCGCCCACCAGCGTCTGCCGCCGCTGGTAGTCGGCGGGGGCCGCCTTCATGTTCGCCTTGGACACCTCGATGTAGTACCCGAAGACCTTGTTGTAACCCACCTTCAACGTCTTGATACCGGTGCGCTCGCGCTCCCGGCGCTCCAGGTCGGCCAGGAACTGCCGCGCGTCCCGCGCCGTCGCCCGCAGCGCGTCCAGCTCCTCGGAGAAGCCGGCCCGGATAACAGCTTCGCTCGCCGGCTCGTCCGCTATCGCCCCGGCGATCAGCTCCACGGTCTCGCGACAGGGATGGAGGCCGGCGACCAGCTCCTCGTGGGCGCGCCGCTTTCCGTCAGCGGAGGCCGGGTCGCCGTCGAGAGCGCGCTGTATCTCGGGGCCCAGCTCCAGGCCGCGCCGCAGCGCCACCAGGTCCCGCGGCGTCGCCGCGCCCGCGCCCACGCGCGTGATGATCCGCTCCAGGTCCGGCATCTTCGCGAGCACGGCCGATACCCGCCCCCGCCGCACCGCCGAATCGAAGAAGAGCTGCACGCCGTCCTGGCGGCGGGCGATCTCCCCCACGTCCAGCAGCGGCTGCCCCAGCCAGCGCCGCAGCAGCCGCGCCCCCATTGCCGTCCGCGTCTCGTCGATCACGGCGAGGAGCGCCGAGTCAGGCGTGTCGGCGCGGAGGGAGGCGAACAGCTCCAGATTCCGCCGCGTCACCGAGTCCATACCCATGAACCCATCACCCCGGTAGTACGATATCCGGCTCACCTGCGGCAGCAGCGCCTTCTGGTTCTCCTGGAGGTAGGCGATGACGGCGCCGGCGGCGATCGCTGCGGGCGTGTACCCGGCGAGGCCGAGCCCCTCCAGCGAGGGCGCCCCGAAGTGCGATAGCAGCCGCTCCACCGCCGCCCGTTCGTCGAAGGCGGCGGCGGGCAGCGGCGTCAGCGTCGCCTTCCCCGACGGGCTCGGCACCCCCTCCGGCGGCGACACGCCCGGCGGCAGCAGCAGCTCCGCGGGCGAGAGCCGGTCCAGCTCGGCGGCGAGGCCATCGCCCCCCGAGTCCAGTTGCGTGCAGGCGAACTCGCCGGTGGAGACGTCCACGTAGGCCAGCCCGGCGGCCCCGTTGCCGGGGGCCAGCGCCGCCAGGTAGTTGTTCGCGCCCCGCTGCAGCAGGTTGTCCTCCACCAGCGTCCCCGGGCTCACCACCCGCACGACCTGCCGGTCGACAATCTTCTTGCCCTTCCCGGGCTCCTCCATCTGCTCGCAGATCGCTACTTTGTACCCCTTCGCGATCAGCTTCGCCAAGTAGGAGTCGAGCGCGTGGTGCGGGATGCCCGCGAGGGGGACTCGCTGGTCCTTGCCTATCGGGCGCGAGGTGAGGACGATGTTGAGCTCGCGGGCGACGGTCTCGGCGTCCTGGTCAAACGTCTCGTAGAAGTCGCCGAGGCGGAAGAAGAGGATAGCGTGCGGGTAGCGCCTCTTTATGTCGAGATACTGCCGCCTGAGGGGCGTGGTCACCTGCGGGGCGTCCTCCGGAGAGCTGGGGGAGCGTTATCGGGGGGTATTATACAGCGGCGGCCGAGAACCAAGAACCCGGTAATGTAGGGGCGACCTTCAGGTCGCCCGCGACGGGCGGCCACCCGTAGGGGCCCCACCCCCGGGCCGCACACACTATAAGCGCTTTACGGTCAGCGAGCCCTACGCCAGCCACCGCCTCCTGACGTACCAGCCGCCCGCCGCCCCCGCCAGCACCGCCGCCGCGCCGCCCGCGATAGCACCGTAGGTCCAGGCGGAGAGGCCGGAGCCGCTCCCGTCTGCCCTGCGAACGTCGCCCGAGCCACCGGCGCGGAGTTCGACGCTGCCGCCGACGGCTGGAGGGCCAGGCGGCGGGGGCGGAAGCATCACCGCCCAGATCGAGAGGGACGGGGCCGTCGCGCAGACGATGTTGTTGACAACATCCACCGTGCTGGGGAGCGGCTGGAAGCTCGCACCGTCGTACCGCTGCAACTGGAGCAGGGACTCGCTGCCCGTTACCTGCGTCTCATCATACTTTATGCAGACCGTCACATCCCCCGTGTAGGTAGCCGTGGTGTTGATATCGAAATAGAGGGGAACGCCACCCAGGCCGACGACATTGAAGGCCGTGGGTGGTGCCGGTCCGGTTGTGTTGGTCACCACGCTCGTAGTACCGCCGGTGATGACCTGGGGGAACGTCACCGAGAGTCCCGCTACCACGCCGGTGCCCCCGTTCAGGGGAACGGACACGTTCATAGCGGCGGGGGTGTTGGAGGAACAGCTTACGGTATCGGTTAGGGTGACGGCGTCTCCGGGCGGGGTATCCAGGCGATCAAGGAATATCGAGAACGTGTGCACTCCGGTGGTTACACAGACGACGAGGGGGATGCCGCTCTCGTCTTGAGCTGTATCCGGATTGTTGGCGGTGACCCCGAGGACGATAGATTTGACGTCGACGGGGCCGCAGCTCTCGTAAGCCGATGGCGGCGCTAGGGGGTTGCCCTGAACGCGTACCGACTTGCCGCTCCCGTCGCTCAACTTGAAGAAGAGCGAGTTGCCTGCGAGAGCTACTGTTTCGCCTCCCACGGTCCGGCTGCGCAGTACCGCTCCCGGGTTGGCAGTCAGGAATGCGTCCCTGGCGCCGTTGAGCTGGCTGGGCCAGTTAGAGTAGGAAATCAGATCATTGGGTGAGCCGGTTGTGGTAAGCGGGTTAGTGGTGGCGTCCAGCCTAAGATCGTCGAAGCTGAACATACTCCCGAAGGCGCAGAAGCCTGGAGGGCCCACCCGTGAACTACGGGTCTCCCTGCCAACCACGGCGCCGTCCGGGATCTGGGCACCGCTGAGGACGTCCAGCAGGACTTCAGGCCCCCCGGAACCGAAGCTGGCCAGGGGCTGCCCGTCGGGGATCTGCCATGTCAACTTGGCCTTGCAAAGGGCCCCTACAGGGCAGTCATCGTCGCCGACAAAGTCCGCCGTGTTTCCGGGAGCGGCCTCGTCGACGGTCAAGGTGAACGTAGGCGTGAAGGGAACCTGCGCTGGCGCGGACTGACTGTCCGGCTGGTTGAGGAGCGCCAGTAGCACCGCCACCACCAGCACAAACGGCAGCGACACGATACGGACGATATGCGGACGGCGGTTTCGGGGACTCTCGTTCATGGCGGCATCCTCCTGAAGGAGGGCCCTAGCAGGAGACACAAACCAGCCCCCGTTGTCGTGCCCGGCTGGTTGGACAGCGCATCGCGCTGCGCCGCACCCCCTTCTTATGTGCCGCATTATAGTCAGCCGCCGCGAAAAGTCAAGCCTTCGCCGGAAGAATTCGCCCGCAATCGCCCGCGAAGGCCCAATCTCTAGCCCAAGCGCCCCCTACTACGGCCCGAACGCGTCCAGCACCGCGATCGCGTAGGGGGCGGTGACGGGTGCGGCCGCCGGCAGAGGCCCTACCGGCGGCCGCATTGCAGACAATATTCGAGAAGCGAGACGCTAGCGGAGCCACCGCTTCCTGGTGTACCAGCCGCCCGCCGCCCCCGCCAGCACCGCCGCCGCGCCGCCCGCGATAGCAGCGTAGGTCCAGGCGGAGAGGCCGGAGCCGCTCTCGTCTGCGCTGCGAGCGTCGTCCGAGCCACCGGCGCGGAGTTCCACGATGCCGCCGACGGCGATGGGCGTAGGCGTGGGCGGGACCGGCGTAGGCGTGGGCGGGACCGGCGTCGGTGTTGGCGTGGGCGTAGGCGTGGGCGTAGGCGTGGGCCCGGCAATCCCTACGGCATCGATCTCGTCCTCGCTGGAGCACCACACCCCTTCACCGAGACAACTGTTGGCCTCGGCAACTTCGGGGGTGATCTCCATGCTGAAATTAGCGTGCACAGCGACGTACCGGAACGCGGAACCGAAGCTCCACTGAGAAGCGTAGTCGTCCGATTCCTCTACGGCGCCAACGTCAATCCAGCCATCGGCATAAACTGTGGTGAGGGTGGCCAGAGTCCAGGAGCCAGGGAAGGGCGCGGCCGCATTGTTGGAACCCCACACCGTAAACTCCAGGGCCTCGTAAGGAGCGGGAGACATGGGGCCGTGATCGATGCTCGGGAACACGAGGACAGAAGTCGAGGCGGTGCCGAGATCCCAGAGCGTGGGAGTGGCGTCGGACTGAATCCAATCATAATCTAGGTTATCCCCCGCCGTGGGGTTAAACACGAAGTCGATGGTGTACGACCAACTGTTTGCTGGCGCCGTGCCAGTAAAGGTCCCACCCGATATGCGGGTACCCAAAGCAGCTGGCTGGACCGTGCCTGGCACGGTGATGGCAGCGATGGCCGCGGCGCTCGTGCTGACGTATGGCGTGTGGGCCGCTTGCACAGGATCTGCTCTCTCCCCCGCCACACCGAAGAGAAGGGCCGCCAAGACCGCTAAGCCCGCCAGGGCAAACATTGAGCGTCGCATTGCCGCACCCCTTTGTAACTCGCTTGTAACCGTTGGTCCGTTGTCATCTGGGCGCTCTCCCCTCTAGAATGCAAAATGCTAGGGCGTGCGCCCGCATTCCTTAGCTCCGGGCCCTGGCGGTTACCGCCGCCGGGGCCTCTCTATGCCCTTACCCTAGTTCATCGCCGCGCTCCCGAAAACGCAAGAACGCCGGACCCAACCTGCCCTAGGTAGGCCCGGCGTCTGAAACCGGTGGGAATAGCGGACTTGCCGCAAGCGTCGCACCCCCTTGCCCGCGGGGGGAATTATACGCGTCCGCCGACAAATGTCAAGCCTTTACGTGCGCAATTTGGGGTTTTCTCCAGCGCACCCTGAGCCGGCCTGCCGAAGGCCCCTCAACTCGATGCCCCAGCGTTCACGCTGGGGTCGCGCGCTCTTCGCCCCCTACAGCCCGAACGCGTCCAGCACCGCGATCGCGTAGGGCGCCTGCTCCCGGCAGGCGTCGCACTTGATGCACTTCGCCTGGTCGATCCGGTAGTGCCCGTTGTCGCGCACCACCGCCGCCGTCGGACAGATCGCCTCCGCCTCCGGCAACCGGTCCGAGTGGTGCACCACCTCGTAGCGCACCAGCCCCCGGCAGACCTTCGCCGGGCAGCGCTTGTGGTACAGGTGCTCGTTCAGCTCCTCCTCGAAGAAGCGGAACATCGACATCACCGCCGTGGGCGCGGCCTGAGCGTGGAAGCAGTTGGCGTAGCGCATGGTGTCCGCCAGCAGCCGCATGATCTCCGGGTCCGAGCTGCGACCCCGGCCGGCGGCGATCCGCCGCAGGATCTCGAGCAGCCGCCGCGTCCCGGCGAAGCAGGTCGTGCAGCGCCCGCACGACTCGTCCTCGGCGAACCACTCGAAGTAGATGCATAGGTCAACGATGCAGTTGGAGTCGTCCATCACCACCAGGCCGCCGGAGCCCAGCCCCATGCCGCGCTCGCGGAACGGCTCCGGCTCCAGCGCGATACCGACATCGCTCGCCGGGACGATGCCGGAGAGCGGCCCGCCGGGCTGGACCGCCTTGAGGGCGCGCCCCTCCGGCGGGCCCCCGCCGGCGCCCATCACCACCTCGCTCATCGGCGTGCCCAGCGGCGCCTCCCGTATGCCGACGCGCCGCACCTGTCCGGAGAGCGAGAACATCTTCGTCCCCTTGTGCTTCTCCGACCCGACCGACGTGTACCAGGCGGCCCCGTTGCGCAGGATCAGCGGCGCGTTGGCGTACGACTCCACATTGTTGACGTTGGACGGCTTCCCGAACACACCCGCCTGCGCCGGGAAGGGCGGCCGGATCTTCGGCATCCCCCGCGAGCCCTCGATCGACGCGATCAGCCCTGTCTCCTCGCCGCAGACGTAGCTGCCAGCGCCCCGCACCACCTCCAGGTCGAACCCGAAGCCCGAGCCGAGCACGTTCTCGCCCAGGATGCCCTGCTCGCGCGCCTGCCGGATCGCCTTCTCCATCCGCTCCACCGGCAGCGGGTACTCGTCACGGATGTAGATGTAGCCGTAGGCGGCGCCGGTGGCGTAGCCACCGATGGCCATCCCCTCGATGACGAGGTGCGGGTCGCTCTCCATCAGGTTCCGGTTCACGAAGGAGCCCGGATCGCCCTCGTCCGCGTTGCAGATCATGTACTTGGGTGTGACTGGGGCCGTACGCAGGAAGTCCCACTTGCGGCCGGTCGGGAAGGCGGCGCCGCCTCGCCCCCACAGACCGGACTCCAGCACCTCGGCGATCACCTGCTCGTCGGTCATCGCCAGCGCTTTCGCCAGCCCCTCGTAGCCGCCCCGGGCGATGTAGTGGTCGATCTCCTCGGGGTCGATGACGCCGCAGTTCGCCATCAGCCGGCGCTCCTGCCCGGCGAAGAACTCCAGCGAGCCCAGCGGCGGCACGCCGTCCAGGGGCGCGTCCGCCAGCACGGCCAGCGCCAGCTCCGGCACGGCCCCTCCCGCCACCAGCGTGCCTTCGATCAGAGCCGCCACCTTGTCGGCGGTCAGGTTGCCGTAGAGGACGCCCGGCCGGCCCGGCAGCCGCACCTCCACCACCGGCTCCGCGTAGCAGAGCCCCCAGCAGCCGGTCACCATCACGTCCGCCTCCAGCCCCCGCGCCGCCAGCCCCGCACGGACCGCCGCCAGCGTCTCCAGCGCGCCGACGACGCGAGAGCAGGTCGTCACGCCGACCTTGATCAGGGGTCGCTGGGGCTCCTCGAACGGCTGCCAGGCCTTCGCGGCCCGGACCTTCAACTCATCGTAGGTTGACACGGGTCGGGCTAGCCCTCCGCCTCCGCCTCCGGCGCGGCCGGCTCCTCGCCTTTCAGCCCCCGCGCCAGCTTGATCGCGTCGCTCACGGACAGCGGGCCGAGATATCTCCCCTCCAGCCGCAGCAGCGGCGCCAGGTGGCAGGTGCCGTCGCACTGCACCAGCCGCAGGCCGAGCGCCCTATCCGAGGTGTTCTCGTTCATCGCGCAGCCGAGGACGCTTTCCAGCGCCCGCCGTATGTTCGTCGAGCCCTTCAGCAGGCAGGCCGGGCCACTGCACCACTCCACCGTCGTCTTCGCCGGCGGCGAGGTGCGGATCTCAGAGTAGAAGTCGAGCGCGCCGTACAGCATCGACGGCGTGGTGCGGAACTGGCCGGCGAGGACCGGGATCGCCTCCTCGGGCACGTAGCCGTACTCGTGCTGGATGCGGTGGAAGGCGGTCAGGAGGTCGGCGCTGTCGGACGAGAGGCCGGCCGTCAGCTCGCGCACCTGCCCCGCCAGCTCGGTCTCGTCCGGCGGCGTATCGACTGCTGTGTAGCGAGAGGAGTGCGGTGTTCCGGCGGTAATCTTGGTCATGCTCTGGCCGCGCTGTTCAGCGGTTCAAGTCTGGGCCCGAATCGACTTTGTGTCAGACTTCACACATGATACAGGGACCGTCTAACGGCGGCAAGGTCAGTAGCAACGATGTAACCACGTTATCTGAGGCGTACCCTGCTGGGCGGGATAATCTCAAATAAGTGTGGGTACTTCCTCGCACGAAGCCGTATCTGGCTCGGCGGAGCTTCGCTACCAGCCCTTTGAAAATACAGGCCTCTCCTCGATATCTCAGAACTCACAAACTTGAACGTAGCCGTTCTATCAGCGCATCCAACCAGAATAACAGCCATTGCCTCGTGCAAGGTCAATGGCCCGCGGCTCATGCGCCTGATCTCTACCGTTCTATTTGGGCGTGCGGTTGAACGTTTGGATGTGACAGCAGACGCCTGACCGCTGCGGGCCAACCTCACGCAGGCTGAACGAGCAGACTTTATCTCCACAAGATACGGGTTCAAGGGGTTATTTTTTATGTTAAGGATAGGAACACCGAGACGGATCAGCTCAATTTCAAGGCGTTCTATCTCCGACGGAGTCTCATCATACTCATAGAATGACAACCCCAGATTTGTTTTCATCCAGCCAGTTAGCCTCTCTTCGCCCAAGGAATCGAACTTGTAGTTCTGATACTTACGGGCAGACCTCTCGCTATGACTTCTTGGTTCCGGCTTGAGATTAAGCTGTTCCCTAAGCAGTGCGCCAATAGACCGGCGTAGTGTTGAGCGGCCGGTCTCACCTGTTGTGAAGTGTTGCTGGAGATCACGCTCGATCTGACTCGATTCTGTTTTGCCAAGGTAAATGAGCGTACCCCGCCCAATCGACTGCTTTGAGCTAGCCAAGGGAAACTCCGAACCGAAGAAGAAGACGCCATAGATTCCTGGCGAAGAAGAGAACGATTGAATATCGCTGAATGGCCTAGCCGAACCGACTATCGATTTCAGGACTCGTGCTGGATTCGGTTTCATCTCTCTACCTCAGCGCGAAATCGCTCAGCGGGAAGCGGCGAACCCGCCCCGCTGTGCTCTCCGACACGAACACGAACCCGCCCGCCGCGTCGAACGCGATGCCGCGCGGCGCTGCCAGCGCCTCGCCGCCGACGCTGTCCAGTGTGGCGACCATGAGCCCGTCCGTCGCCAGAAGCATCAGGCGCCCGTGCGCCGGGTCGCTCACCAGCAGGCGCCCATCCGGCAGGATGGCCAGGTCCGGCTTGTTGGTCGGCGCCAGGTCCTCCCACTCCTTGACGGCATACTGGGCGACCGGGCGAAGCTCCGCGTCGAAGCGCTGGATGCGTGCGTTCCCCGCGTCCGCGACCAGTATCTGCCGCGCCTCCGCGTCTATCGCAATCCCCACCGGCTCGCGGAACTCGCCCGGTCTACCTCCCTGGCCACCGGCCGACGCCAGCGGCTTGCCTTCCGCGGAGAACTTGCGGATGCGGTCAGTTCCCGTGTCCACCACCCAGACGTTCCCGTCCCGGTCAACGGCGATGGAGCGCGGGCCCCACATCTCGTCTTCGTCCGGGCTGATGAGGCTGGTCGCGGCCTTGCCCCAGGCGGTGATGAAGTTCAGCTCAGGGTCGAACTTCTGGACGCGGTGGTTCCAGGTGTCCAGCACGTAGACGTTCCCCTGCCCGTCCAGCGCCAGGTCCGACGGCTGGTTGAACTCCCCCTCGGCGCTTCCGGCAGCACCCACCGCCTTCAGGAAGCGGCCGTCCGGCCCGAACTTCTGGACCCGCGCGTTCCCGGAGTCCACGACGTAGACGTTGCCCTCGTTGTCCACCGCCAGGCCGCCCGGATCACTCAGCGCCCCCGGCGCGTCGCCGCCGTGGCCGATCGTCAGCCGCCCTTCGACGTCCGGTCCCGCCGCCGCGTCGTAGGCCAGCGGGAAGTAGGCGCTGGAATCCACCGAGCCCAGCACCCCCGGCGGCTCGCGGTCGCGGAAGTAGCGCCACCAGTTCTCCCAGGTGCTGCCGTGCGTCAGGCTGCGCCCGAAGTCCCGAACCGCCAGCCACAGGTTATCGCGGCCGATCTCCCGGTACGCCTCGGGGAACCACCAGCGCAGCCGGAACGGCACCGGCTGCTGGTAGCGGTCCAGATACGGCGCCACCCTCCCCTCGTGCTCCCGCGCGATGAGCAGCACGGCCCCCTCCGGCGGCTCGAAATCCTCGGAGATGCTATCGTAGCGGATGTCGTAGTCGCGCAGGTACCAGGCCCACGGCCAGGTGTAGGTCGTGTCCACCACCACCGGCAGGTCATGGCCCTTGCCGCTCGTCCGCGCCACCCGTTCGATCCGCTCCATGATGTCCGGGACGTCCGGCGATGTCTGCGTGTAGACCACCATCTCACGCGGCACGTCGCCGTGCTCGAAAGCGGCTACGATGCCGGTCCTCACGCTGAACATCGCCAGCCCGCCGAAGACGGCGGCGGCGATCAGGGCCGCGAGCCGCCGGCGTCCGAACGGCGGCACCAGGAGAAGCAGCGGCGCCAGCACCGCGCCCGCCAGCGCCGGGCGGAGGGCCGTCGAGCCGCCCGGGCCGAAGGCGGCGAAGGCGACGGCGGCCGCGCCCAGCGCCGCCGCGGCGAACGGGAGCGCGATAGCCGGTAAGGGTAGCAGCCTCCACGGCCGCGGCAGCCGGTCAAACACCTTCCCCAGCGAGTAGGCGGCGAGGATCACCACCGGCAGGCTGGTGTGCACGCTCAGCCAGGGCATCTTCTCGCCCACCCAGGAGTAGCCGACGATCACGGCGGCCGTCCAGAACACGAGATACCGCTCGAACGGCGAGCCGCGGACCGCGAAGTAGAGCGCGACCGCCGCCACCGGCAGCGACAGCGGCCTCACGATCTGCCCCGCGGTCGCCGAGAAGCTGTCGGCACCGAAGAAGGCGAGCAGGCAGAGCGTCGCGACGGCAGTGAGGAGCCAGGAGCGCGGCCCGCCGCGGAGGCTGAAGTAGAGGAGCGCCGGCCCGGCGAACGCCAGCGCCAGGAACTCGTAGGCCGGCAGGAGCACTAGATAGTACCAATCCGGCTGGTCGCCCCGCCGCACCCCGTGCTGCGCCAGCC
>Ga0209751_10006910_pt1 | contig 10474 bp, 8 predicted proteins | sample RifCSP13_1_FD_184019 | JGI IMG/M metagenome (GOLD analysis project Ga0209751, IMG submission 184019) | Soil microbial communities from Rifle, Colorado - Rifle CSP2_sed 13_1 (SPAdes) (version 2) | ecosystem: Environmental > Terrestrial > Deep subsurface > Rock core/Sediment | place: Rifle...
GCCTCATGGCCAGGTGGATTCGCTGCTCGGCTATCTCCCTGAAAACGCCACCGTGTTTCAGTGGCACGGTGACGGATTCGATCTGCCATCCGGAGCGATCCGCCTCGCGTCATCCGTGAATTACGAGAATCAAGCATTTCGCCTGGGGAAAAGTATTTACGCATTGCAATTTCATCTCGAAGTGACGCCGCGCATGATCGACCGCTGGATCGATGCGCGCTCGAAGGACTTGGCCCAGGCTCCCTACGTATCGCCGGAGAAAATTCGGGCGGATACCCAGAGTTACGCCGCGACTCTGAAATACTACGGAGAAAGGTTTCTAACTGAGTTCGTCCGGCGTGCAATTGGCGCGGATAAGAGAAAGAGTGAAGGGAGTCACGCCAAAGCATGAGGCGGGTTTTGGTCATTGACGACCATGAACCCTCTCGGACCAATCTCGTCAGAGTCTTAGCGGAGAGCGGATTTGAGGTCGCCGGCGAAGGCGCCAGCGGGGCGGGCGCCTTGGAATTATCTTTGGCGACGAATCCCGAGGTGGTTCTGATGGCCGTGGGTCTGGCCGACTTGGACGGCATTCGCGCCGCCCGGAGAATCATGCAAACTCATCCGCTGCCTGTCATTCTCCTAACCAGTCACTTTGACGCCGTCACCATCGAACGCGCCAAACGCACCGGGATTATGGGCTATCTCGTCAAACCGCTGCGCTCAAGCGAGCTGGCGCCGGCCATCGAGCTGGCCATCGCGCACTTCGAAGAGTTCATCGCGCTGCGCAAAGAAAATCAAGATCTGAAAAAGACCTTGGAGGCGCGCAAAGTCATCGAGCGGGCGAAGGGGATTCTAATGGCGAATCAGGGATTGTCAGAAGCCGACGCCTTCGCGTTGATCAAGCGCAAGAGCATGGACCTGCGCAAGCCGATGGCCGAGATCGCACAAGCGCTGGTGTTGTCCGACGAGCTCGCGAAGGGAATCAAGAGGTGAAGCAGGCTTTCGCTGGTTCATGCTTGATGCCGAAGAATTAAGCAAAGGATGACTCGCGAGCGGGCAGCCCAACGTTGGTAAAAAACAAAAATCAGAAATTGCGGGGATTTCTTGGCATAGAAAATCTGGCATAGCCATTGCGTAGGGATAATGCCGAAGGCGACGCGGCCTTCAGCAGAGCAACGGCGCTCGCACCAGGTATCTGGTGGAGCGCCTTTTTTGTTGGAAAGGAGATAGCTATGGCTCGGTCACGCGAAAAATCAGCCACCGGAAAAATTTTCGAGAACATTCTGTTTCTTGCAGAGGTCTTTGGCGACAAGAGCAGCGGCGAAATTCCTAACGTGCCGGTTCTCGAGATGGCGCGCTGCTTCGAGCTTCCCCCGCCGGGATTTCGGCGCTCGCCCAGACGGCGCCATCGAGCATGGCCGTTGTGGAAATAGGGGACGGTGAACTATCGGATCATGGAAGTAAACGGTTGGGTCGTCGTGAATCCTTCGGGCAAAGCTGAAAACAACGAGCCGCTGCGGGTGAAATACCTGTTCAACAAGTGGCTCACTCAGAACGGAGTTCGCGTCATCGTCAACTTGAAGGGATTTTCCCAATTCGGCGTGTGGGAGATGGGACTCCTCACCTCGTTCAAAAAAGAGGTGTGCCAGCGCGCCGGCGTGCTAAGGCTCTGCCACTTGAACCCGGCGCTGAAGGGCTATTTTCAAAATGACCGCTTCGCCGAACAGTTCGAAATCTATCCCGATCTGGAAAGCGCGATGGCGGGCGAAGGGAGCGCACGATGACGGAGGGGAGCCAGGAAGGCGTAGCCGAACTCAGGCCGGGAATATTTCAAATCCGCGGCCTCAACGGCAGCAGCCACAGTTACGTGATCAAGGGCGACTACATGAATGTGATGATCGATTCGGGTTCGGACCAGAATTTTCCGATGCTCGAGCGCGGCCTCAGAAAGATCGGCCTGAAAGTGCGCGATATCAACCTGATGGTCAACTCCCATGAACACTGCGATCACATCGGCGCCAACCGCTATTTCCAGGAGTTCGCCATGATCGCCGCCTATCGCTTGGCGGCCTCGAAGATGATCGCCGGGGATTACTACGTGACCATGTACAAGGGCAACGATCTGAACGAGATCCCGCTGCGTGTGCACCTGTGGTTGGAAAACATGATGCGCATCGACCTCGGCAACTACAGCCTGCGGGTTTTTCACACGCCGGGCCACACCTCCGGCTGTATCTCAATCATTGAAACGACCTGCGGTCTGCTCTTTTCCGCCGACAGTGTCTTCGCCGGCGGCACGCTTTCCTATATCGCCGAGTCCGGCAGCGTCGGCGATTATCTCGATTCCTTGGCGCGGCTGCGCTGCTTTAAGTTGCAGGCTCTTTATCCCGGTCACGGAAGAATTTCGACGACGCCGATGGACGACATCGACCGCGCGATGGCCAACGCGCAGAAAATTCTCGTGGAGAAGGTCGTTGATGGGCCGCAAATTTTTTATCAGAAGAATCAGCCGGACCGGGTGGTCGAGCCTGCGGCAAATTGATGGCGACATCGGCCAACGAGTTATACGACGTTTGAGCAAAGACGGAGGTTGAACGACTTTGGTTCGATAGCAGAGCGCGCTTCTGATCAGTTAGTCGTGTTCCTACTCATGCCCGTGCGTAGCGGCAGGTCGAACCACGATGCCGCCGACGCCTCCGGCGGCTGGGCCGGGAGCGCGCGCTGCCCATGATATGCGGCGCTGCGCAATGCTGATTTTGTAAGCAGATACGGCGCGTAAATTTGCACGACGATGGAATCAAAATATTCGCCGGAGCAGATCTATTTCGTTTCCAACGAAACGTTTCGTGGCATGGCAGTTGCTCTTATCGTTAGCGAATCATGAATAAGATCGAAGAGTACAAAAAGGAAAAGGACGGCCTGGAGATTCTCCACGACGTCCCGCGCTACGCCACCGAAGGCTGGGAAACGATCACCGACGGCGACAAGGAACGGCTGAAATGGGCCGGCGTCTTTTTCCGGCGCCAAACGCCCGGTCATTTCATGATGCGCCTGCGCATTCCCAACGGCATCGTGAGCGCGATGCAGTTGCGCACCCTCGGCGAGATCAGCGAAGAGTTCGGGCGCGGCTTCGCGGATCTTACGACGCGACAGCAGTTGCAACTGCGCTGGTTCACCATCAATGATGTCCCGCAAATTTGGCGACGCTTGGAGAGCGTCGGTCTTGTGTCGCTCCAGACCGGCATGGATAACATCCGGGGCGTGGTGGGTTGTCCGGTCGCAGGGCTGACGCCCAATGAGCTTTTCGATGCTTCGCCGGTGGTAAAGGAATTCACCCGGATGTTCGTCGGCAACAAGGAGTTCACCAATCTGCCGCGCAAGTTCAACGTCACGATCACCGCCTGCAAAGAAGGCTGCACCCACGCCGAAGCGCAAGATATCGCGATGACGCCGGCGGTCAAAGAAATCGACGGGAAGGAGTTTCAGGGTTTCAATGTCGCGGTGGGCGGCAAGATGGGGTCAGGCGGTTATCGGATTGCCTCGCCGCTCGATATCTTCGTCCGGCCCAAAGAGGCGGCTGCGGTTTGCAGCCATATCGTGATGATCTTTCGCGATCACGGGGCGCGGGAGCTGCGTACCAAGGCGCGGTTGGCATTCTTGATCGAGAGCTGGGGAGTGGAGAAATTTCGCGGCGAGCTCGAGCGCCGGGTCGATCGTCCGCTGTCCTTGGCGGGGCGGGATGCGCGTTCGCCGAAGCACACCGATCACGTCGGCATCTTTCGCCAGAAGCAGGAAGGACTCAACTACGTCGGACTCACCGTGCCGGTGGGCCGGATCACCGCGGAGCAGATGCTCAAGGTCGCGGAGGTTTGTGAAAATTACGGCAGCGGGCAGCTGCGGCTCACCGTCGGCCAGAACCTGATTATTCCCAACGTCCCCGACAGGTTGATCGGCGAGCTCACCGGCGAGCCGGTGCTCCGGGAGCTGCGCTACGATCCGTCGGAAGTGATGCGCGGCCTGGTGAGCTGTACCGGCATGGATTATTGCCACTTCGCGCTGATCGAGACGAAAGAGCGGGCGCTCAAGACCGCGCGAGTCCTCGAAGAGAAGCTGGGAAAAACTCAGCCGCTGCGTATGCACTGGTCGGGCTGCCCCGCCGGGTGCGGCAACCACAGCGTCGCTGACATCGGCCTTCTCGGCAAGAACATCAAGGTCAACGGCGAAGTCGTTGAGGCCGTGGACGTGTTCGCCGGGGGCGCCGCCGGATGCGAGCCGAATTTTCCGGTGAAGATCATGGAAGACGTTCCCTGCGAAGATCTTCCCTTGGTGATCGCCGGATTCGTTCAGTATGGCGCATTTAAGGCGATGCGCCAGCAACTGAGAAAAATTCCTCAGCCGCCGGCTAACGGCGTGAAACCGCCGGTGGAGAGCGAGCCGGCAAAACCGCTGATTCACCCGCAAGAAATTCAAGAAGGATCGGCGAAGCTCGTGCGCATGGAGGGTGATGAAATGGCCGTCTTTAAAATGAATGGACAGCTTTACGGGATTCAAAACACTTGTCCGCACGAGGGCGGCCAGCTGTGCAAGGGTTGGATCGACGGCGGCGAAGTGGTCTGTCCGCTGCACGGCTACAAGTTCGATCTCAAGACCGGCGCCTGTTCGACGGACCCGAAGTTGAAAGTCAAAGTTTTCAAGCTGGTCGCCCAGGGCGATCAATTTAGCCTGGAGGGGTAAGCAACGTGGCGAAAAAAGAAGACAAGGCAAAAATAATCGGCCGGCGCGGCTTTCTTAAGCTCACGGGAAGTTCGCTCGGGCTCCTGCTGGCCGGGATGCCGAAGGGCTGGGTCGGCGGCGCTTATGCGGCCGACGCGCCGGAAACAACAAAAATTCGTTTCGGCATCATCGCGCTGACCGACTGCTCGTCAATCGTGATGGCGCACGAGCTGGGTCTGTTCAAGAAATACGGCATTGAGTCGACGATTTCCAAGGAGGCTTCCTGGGCGGCGATCCGCGACAAGCTGATGCTCGGAGAAAATCAGGCGACGCATATGCTTTTCGGTATGCCGTTTTCATCGAGCATGGGGTTGCTCGGCTCGCCGGTGAAGCCGATGATCATTCCGTTCGTGCTCGACCGTAACGGCCAAGCCATCACGCTGGAAAACGATTTGAAGGCCAAGGGAGTGCGGACTCCTCAATCGCTAAAGCCGATCGTCGACGAAGCGAAAAAGGCCGGCAAGCCGATGACTTTCGCGATGACTTTTCCGCCGGGAACCCATGCCATGTGGATTCGCTATTGGCTCGCCGCCGGCGGCATCAACCCCGACAAAGATGTGACGTTGATCACGATACCGCCGCCGCAGATGGTGGCCAATATGAAAGTCAAAAAGATGGACGGCTACTGCGTCGGCGAACCATGGAACGCGCGCGCCATCGCCGACGGCATCGGCTACACGGCGGTGACGACACAGCAAATCTGGAAGGACCATCCGGAGAAGGTTTTAGCATTCACCGAAGAATTCGCCGAGAAAAATCCCAAGACCGTCAAGGCGATCCTGCGGGCGGTCACCGAGTCGAGCCAGCATATCGACAAGTTGGAGAACCGCCCGCACATGGCCGAAGTGGTATCAAAACCGCAGTACATCAATACGTCGAAGGATGTCATTCTCGGACGCATGTTGGGCGAGTACGATTACGGCGATGGGCGCAAGGAGAAAGATCCCAATTACATGACGTTTTTCGACCGCAATACCAATTTCCCTTGGAAGTCGCATGGTGTCTGGTGGATATCGCAATTCCGACGTTGGGGCATGGTTAAGGGCGCGCCAGACTACACGGCCATCGTCAACAAGGTGATCCGCCCCGATATCTACCGTGAGGTAGCGAAAGAGCTGGGCGTCGCCGTGCCGAAAGAAGACATGAAGAAGGAAACGCTCTTCGACAAAGTGGGGTTCGATCCGGCGAAGCCGGAAGAGTATGTCAAAAAATTCACGGTCAGCAATCTTGCTTAGAGGTCATTGACGCAATGGAAAAACGTATCGATTCAACAGCGCTGATTTTGCCGCTAATGGGTGTCTCTCTCGTGCTGTTTATTTGGACGGCGCTGAGTCTTAAAATCGCTCCCGACCTGCCGTCGCCGCTCAAAACTTGGCAGGAAAGCCAACAATATATTCTTAATCCGTTCTTCAAAGACGGGGAGATGAATCAGGGAATCTTGCGCTTCGCTTTCTTGAGTCTGGTGCGTGTCGCCAAAGGATTCTTCTTAGCGATCGCCATCGGCACGCCGTTGGGATTTCTCTTGGGCTTGTCGCCGAAGTTTAATCAAGCCTTCGACCCGGTGATTCAAGTGCTGCGGCCGATTTCCCCGTTGGCCTGGCTGCCGTTGGGTTTGGTCATATTCAAGCAGTCCGAGCCGGCGGCCCTCTTTACGATAGCGCTGTGCGCCATGTGGCCGACGGTCATCAACACGGCGATGGGCGTGCGCAGCATCAGCATCGAGTACCTCAACGTCGGCCGTGTACTCAAGCTTTCAGCGATGAAGAAACTTAGAAAAATCATGATCCCGGCGACGCTGCCTTATATGTTCACCGGTTATCGTTTGAGCCTCGGCATGGCCTGGTTGGTGATCGTTGCAGCGGAGATGCTCACCGGCTCTCCGGGACTCGGCGGTTTTCTGTGGCAGGAGTACAATAGCCTGGTCTACTCGCATATCCTCTTGTCCGTGCTGACGATCGGGCTCATCGGCTTCGCCCTAGACCGGTTGATGAGCGTGGTCGAGCGGCGCTTCAAAACCGCGTGAGGGCCCGGATGGCATATCTTGAAATCAAAGGCGTTGGCAAAAGCTTTCGGCGCAACGCGGGGCGCGCATCGGCGGAAAACGCTCGGCTCCCGGTGCTGCGCGACGTTAATTTAAGCATCGACGAAAACGAATTCGTCTGTATCGTCGGGCGTTCCGGCTCCGGCAAGACGACGTTGATTTCATTGATCGCCGGCCTCGTCGAACCCGATCAGGGTGAAATACTGCTCGAAGGGAAGCCGATCGACGGCCCCGGCCCCGAGCGCGGCGTCGTGTTTCAAAATTATTCGTTGCTGCCTTGGATGAACGTTTTCGAGAACGTTTATCTTGCGGTTGACGCCGTGGCGCCCGCTCTCGCCGAATCGGAGAAACGCGCCCGCGCCGAGCATTACATCCGTCTAGTGAATCTAAGTGCCGCGATGAAAAAGGTGCCGCGGGAGCTTTCCGGCGGCATGCGCCAGCGGGTCGCCGTGGCCCGGGGATTGGCGATGGAGCCCAAGGTGCTTTTGATGGACGAGCCTTTCAGCGCGCTTGACGCGCTCACGCGCGGCACGCTGCAGGAAGAGCTGGCGCGCATCTGGATGGAAACGCGAAAAACCGTGGTGATGATCACCAACGATATCGACGAAGCGATCCTGCTCGCCGACTCGATCTACACGCTGACTTCCGGGCCGGGGGCGACACTCGGACCGGCCGTCCGCGTCGAAACGCCGCATCCGCGCTCCCACGCGCAGCTAAGCGGCGAGGCGAGCTATCATAGAGTACGGCGCGAAACCGTGGGCATGCTCGTCGGCGCAGGAAAGGACCGTGCCGTCCATTCCACCGCGCAACCGGGGGGGGCTTCACTTCACTGAATAGGAAAAACGACACCGATGATCCCATTTCTCGAACTCACCAATCTCGGCAAGACCTACGATACCGAACAAGGTCCGGCGGTCATCGTCGAGGATTTTAATCTACGTTTGAGCGAAGGCGAATTCGTCTGCATCGTCGGCCACTCGGGTTGCGGCAAGTCCACCGTGCTCTCCATTGCCATGGGGCTCAACGACGCCACCGAAGGCGGCGTGATCGTTGCCGGCCGCGAGGTGATCGGCCCGGGACTGGACCGCGGCGTGGTGTTTCAGTCGCCGGCGCTGCTGCCCTGGCTGACGGCGCGGGAAAACGTGGTGCTCGCGCTGGAACAAGTCGATGACGGCAGTAAGCGCAAAGAGCGCAAAGCGCGCGCCGACAAGTATCTCGCTTCGGTGGGACTTAACGATGTCGCCGATTGCCACCCGGAGCAACTTTCCGCCGGCATGCGCCAGCGCGTGGGTATCGCCCGCGCCTTCGCGTTGGAGCCCAAGGTGTTGCTGCTCGACGAGCCTTTCAGTCTGCTCGACGTGGTCACGCGCATGGAGCTGCAGGACCAGTTGATCGCGCTCTGCGTCGAGACGCGCAAGACCGTGCTCATGGTGACGCACGACGTCGACGAGGCGCTGCTCCTGGCCGACCGCATCGTGCTCATGACCAACGGTCCGGCCGCGACCGTGGGCGAGATCGTCAAGGTGCCGTTTGCGCGGCCACGGGAGCGACTGGCGATGATCGACGATCCCCAATATCATCTGGCGCGCAAGCAGCTTTTGAGCTTCCTCGAAGAGCAGGCGGCGCATGGGAGCAAGACGCTCTCCCTCTTTGAAACGCGTCACGCGGCAGTGGCAGTTGCCAATCGAACGGTTACGCCGGAGGAGCTGTTTGTCATTGACAAATACACCGGCTTCAATCGCTTCCGCAGGAAATATCGCAAGCAACCGGCGCAGACGGAGTCCGTCGAAAACCTGAGGCAGGCGGAAGCGAAGGCACTCTAGGATTCTCTTGCCACGAAGAAAAATGAAGCGCCCCCACCTTCCTTCGGCGGGACTCAGGACGGACTCCCCCGCGTGCTGGGAGGATGTAAGGAGGGGGTGATTGCGCTGTAGCCGAGGTAAAGATTCGGTGGAAAAGATCCAAACGAACGAGATCGACCGCTGGAAAAAATCCTACTGCCCGTATTGCGGCGTCGGCTGCGGTCTCGTGGCCGGCGTCAAAGACGGCTCCGTCGCAAAGATCAAAGGCGATCCGGATCATCCATCGAGTCTCGGCGATCTTTGTCTCAAGGCCGTTTACCTGCCGGAGATTTTACGAACCGCCGACCGCCTGCTCTACCCGCAAATTCGGTCGTGCCAGGATGGTTCTTTCAAGCGGGCATCGTGGCCCCAGGCGATGAAATATCTGGCACAGCGGTTCCGCGCGATCATCGATGCCCATGGCACGAACGCGGTGGCGTTTTACGGCTCGGGTCAGTTGACCACCGAAGAGTATTACGTCGGCAACAAACTGGCGAAGGGATTTCTCGGCACGAATAATTTTGACACCAACTCGCGCTTGTGCATGGCCTCGGCGGTCGCCGGTTACAAGACTTCGCTTGGCTCGGACGGTCCGCCGGTTTCTTACGCCGACATCGACGTGGCCAACTGCTTCCTGCTCATCGGCGCCAACGTGGCCGATTGTCATCCGGTGCTGTTCAAGCGGATCAAGCAGCGCAAGCTCAGCGACCCGAAAAATGTGACGATCATCGCCGTGGACCCGCGCCGGACGGAAACCGCGGATTTTGCGGATCTCCATCTGCCGATTCGCCCCGGCACGGACATCGCGCTGCTGAACGGCATGCTCCACATTCTGCTCGACGAGAACCTGATCGACCGCGAGTTCGTCGCGCAGCACACCCAAGGCTTCGCCGCGTTGATCGAGGTCGTCAAGAAATATCCGCCAAAGGTTGCCGAAGAGATTTGCGCGATCCCGGAATGCTTGATCGTCGAGGCCGCGTTGATCTTCGGTAAGGCTGAGAGGGCCATATCGCTCTGGAGCATGGGTGTGAACCAGAGCAGCGTCGGCGTGCATAAGAACAACGCGATCATCAATCTTCATCTGGCAACGGGCAAGATCGGCAAGCCCGGTTCCGGCCCGTTTTCGCTCACCGGCCAGCCCAACGCGATGGGCGGCCGAGAGGTCGGCGGGCTTTCCCATATGCTACCCGGCTATCGCAGCGTGGAGAACGCCAAGCATCGCGATGAGGTCGAGCGCTTTTGGGGTTCGCCCTTCGGCAGCATTTCTCCGGAACCCGGTCTCTCCGCGCTCGATATGTTCGAGGCGGCGGCGCAGGGAAAGATCAAGGCGTTGTGGATTCTCTGCACCAACCCGGCGGTTTCCGCGCCGGATATCGATGTAATCGAGAAGGCGTTGCGGCAAGCGGAGCTGGTCATCGTGCAGGACGCCTATCATCCGACGGCGACCAGCAAGTTTGCGCACGTTATTCTGCCGGCGGCGCAGTGGAGCGAAAAAGAGGGGGTGATGACCAATTCCGAGCGGCGCATCACTTATATGCCGAAGCTCGTCGAGCCCCCTGGCGAGGCGCTGCCGGATTGGAAAATTCTTTCGCTCTTCGCCGAGGAGATGGGATTCGGCGCCGCCTTCGCATACCCATCGTCGGAAGAAATCTTTTCTGAATTCGCGGCGCTGACCAAAGAAACCTTGTGCGATTATTCCGGCGCTAGCTACGAGCGCTTGCAGCGAGAAGGCCCGTTGCAATGGCCCTGTCCCACGGACCGCGGCGCCGGCGCGGTGCGCCTGTACGAAGACGGAATATTCGCCACGCCGAGCGGCAAAGGGAATCTGATCGCCGTG
>Ga0209751_10006911_pt1 | contig 10473 bp, 13 predicted proteins | sample RifCSP13_1_FD_184019 | JGI IMG/M metagenome (GOLD analysis project Ga0209751, IMG submission 184019) | Soil microbial communities from Rifle, Colorado - Rifle CSP2_sed 13_1 (SPAdes) (version 2) | ecosystem: Environmental > Terrestrial > Deep subsurface > Rock core/Sediment | place: Rifle...
ATGGGGGCTCGGGAGCACGTCATCAAGATCATCTACGACGAGCTCGTCAAGATCCTCGGGAAGCCGCGGGAATTCGCCCTGAAGCCCCAGCACATCCTCATGGTGGGGCTGTACGGTCAGGGGAAGACGACGACGATCGGCAAGCTCGCGCGGTACGTCCAGAAGCGCGGCCTGTCCGTCGGTCTCGTCGAGGATATCGAATAAATCTTTGACGATATGTTCCTGATCAATTTTGACGGACATTTGATTTCTCCTCTTTTTTATTTAGGATTGCTGTTGCTGAATTATCTTGATCGGAACCTTGGTTGCTTTCCATAGAAGCGTGATTGTTTGTCATTGAACGCATCATCAAAAGATGTGACAATGGGCAGAGTATCAGCAGTCCCAGGAATACCGCATTGTTTGTGCCCACTCCGAACACCGACACCATTGCCACGCCGATCACGATCACAGCGACACAGACAGCCAGCATTTGGAGCATGTGCTTTTGGCTCATGCGTATGCCTCCTCGGACGCAGAAACTAGTTTCCGACCTGCCAGGTGAAGACGCGTTCCGTTGCATCTACATTGCGGATGGTCAGAGTGAATTCTGTCGCTTCTTCCAGAAGCGAAACTCCGTCAGCTGTGGCTGGGAATGATAGAACCCCGGAAACATGATGTCCGCTTTCCGATGTGTCCCAAACCAAACCATTTACTGACAGCCCGGAGTCCTTTGTCAATGTTGAGAGTGGCGCCAGATCCATATCCAGATTTACTGAATGCGTATCCATTATTACTTCGAAATCCAGGGTTTCTGAATCGGAATTCATGGGTTTGCCCGTTACCACCACGGTCACAGCGCCCTGGGCATCTTTGCGCGACTGCCCGTCCATCCAAGCCATTCCATTGCTCGGCACGGCTTGCCCGGCGCTTTCGGCGGCTTTGCTGTCACTAGCCTGGCTACTATCAGCAGAAATCACTTCGGGAAAAGCCTGCGGTGCGCTGCCGCAGGCCGACAGAAGCAGGCTGAGTGCGGAGAGAATTGTTATTCCTTTCAGAATTTTCATGCTGGATTCGTAGCCTCCATTTTCATTTCAAGGTGCTGCAACGCCTTTCGGCGTGCTCGAACCAAAATGACTAACATGACGATGATGCCGATGATGGTGGTGCCCAGGCCCAGGATCATGAAATAGATCTGGTAATCGGCCAAAAAGGCGGCTGCTGCGGTGAGCCCCAGAATCGGAAGGACGTCAGTTACGTGGTGCGCGCAGCAGGCGACCATAGCCAGGGTGCTGGTGGCGCCACCGGCTCCGGTCATAGATCCCGAGGCGCCCATCGATGCAACAGGCAGGAAGAGCCCCTTCTTTAGCACCGTGTACAAACCGGCCTGAACGCCAAACCCAAGGATGATAGGGATGACTATCCAACGATCCTGCCAGAACAACTCAAGGGCATGCTCGGGGCTCTCCGCCCAGGAAACGATGCCGAAGTACACGGCGGTCAGGAAGCCGGCGCCCAGCAAGCCCATGGCAATCGGAAGCAAAATGCGTCTTCTTTTGGACATGTTTTGATCTCTTTCAGTTTCAGGGTTTGACCAAGGATAAACAAGAGCCTGGAACCCGTCATGGGCAAGGGAACGCATCTTTTGGTAGGTGGAACCGCGCATGACATTTGTCCCCCTCGATTTAGCCGTTATTACCGGTGCAAAGATGAAAAAATCTGGCCTAAGCCCAGATTTGATTGATGCGAGAGATCTTGTTTGCTATATAGCTGCAACTTCACCACGGCCTGGAATATGCGTTGCCCAGCCTAGACGTTTGCTGATCTGTCCCTGCAAACCCCGGCTCCCGATTGCTTCGCCGTGGGTGATGAAGGTTTGTTTGGGCGCAGAACCGAACGCGGAAAGCCAGGTAAGCAATTCACCTTGATCGGCGTGCGCAGACAAAGCCGGTACTTGAACGATCCGAGCTTTCACAGGAACCTCTTCGCCATGAATGCGAATGCGGTCCGCACCTTCTAACAGACGGCGTCCGCGGGTTCCCTCAGCTTGATAACCGACAAAAACCACCAAATTATCTTTATGCGGCAACCGCCATTTGAGGTGGTGCAGAATACGCCCTCCGGTGCACATTCCGCTGGCCGAGATGATCACCGCCGGGCCGCGTACGTCGTTAAGCGCTTTGGATTCTTCCACGGCGCGCACGAAATGAGTCTCAGGGCAGCGCAACGGACATTCGTTATTGTCCATTAGCAAGTTGATGTCCAGGTTGTGGTCATCGCCAAATTTGCAGTAAATCCCGCTGGCATCCACCGCCATTGGGCTGTCGATGTAGATAGGCAGGTTGGGAATGCGGCCTGAGTCCTGAAGTTTGCGGATGACATAAAGGATTTGCTGAGTGCGGCCGACGGCAAAGGCCGGCACCAGCATCACCGATTCGCGCTGGATCACATAATCCAGCTCTTTGGTTAAACTGTCTTCAATTGATTCGGTTCCATGGATGCGATTACCATAAGTTGACTCGACCAGCAGCGTGGTAGCTTCACTTATCGGGCTCGGCGCCTTCATTATCTCGCTATTGAAGCGGCCCAAGTCTCCCGAGAATACTATGCTGGATTTTTCATTCTGCAATTGGATGATTGCCGAACCCAAGATGTGCCCGGCTGGCTGCCAGGTTGCCGTGATTTCAGGGAACCAAACGGGTTCCCGGAATTTTGTCGGCTTCAATAATTTCAGTGTTGCCTCCGCATCTGCGATCTTGTAAAGCGGCAACGCCGGTTTATGCCGGCTATATCCCTTCTTTTCTGCGTAGAGTGCATCTTGTTCTTGCAGGTGGGCGGAATCGGGTAAGACCAGATTGAGCAGAGCGCAAGTTGCCTCGGTCACAAATATCGGTCCCGCATATCCCTGCCGCACAAGCCGGGGCAACAACCCAACATGATCGATATGCGCGTGGGTTAGCAGTACCGCGTCGATCGCTCTGGGATCGAAAGAGAAGGGTGACCAGTTCAGTTCCTTGAGTTTGCGAGATCCCTGGAAGAGGCCGCAGTCTACCAGCAGCTTTGCCCCTTCGATCTCCAGTAAATAAGAAGACCCGGTTACCGTTCCCGCACCACCCAGGAATCTGAGTTGCGCCTCGGATGATGCCGTGGTTCGCAACCTTTTAGTGGTTCGTGCGACCGTTTCCATTGGTGAGATGTCCGTCTTCCAACCAAAGCACGCGGTCAGCAATGCGTTCGAACGCCGGGTTGTGTGTCACGATGATCATGGATCGGCCCTGCTCCCTGCCCATACCATGGCAAAACAGTTCCATCACCTCTTCGCTGGTTTTGCTGTCCAGGTTACCAGTGGGCTCGTCAGCAAGGATAAGTTGAGGATCATTGGCCAGGGCGCGAGCGATGGCTACGCGCTGTTTCTCGCCCCCCGAAAGATCTGCGGGCAGATGGTGCTTGCGGCTACCCAACCCAAGTTTGTCCAACAGTTCGGCCGCGTACGTGGAAGCTGCTTTCCCGCCGTTGCCCGCCATATTCAATACGATTTCGACGTTTTCGCGGGCGTTCAGAGCGCTTAGCAGGTTATAAGCTTGGAAGATAAACCCGAGCGTACGCAGGCGCAGGTCCGCCATTTGACGCTGACTCTTTCCGTTGATCACCTCCCCATTGATCAACAACCTTCCTTGTGTCGGTTTGAGCAGCAATCCCGCCATGCTGAGCAGAGTAGTCTTTCCGCTGCCCGAAGGCCCCATGATCAGTACGATCTCGCCTGGTTCGATCTTCATGGACGCTTGATCGACGGCTTGAACCGCGGCGTGTCCTTTTCCGTAAGTTTTCGAAACAGATTCCATTTCTAGAATTGCGCTCATTTTTCTCCTGCTCATTAAGCTTTAAATGCAATCATGGGATCCAGGTTGGCGATTCGGCTGGCCGGTAATAAAGCCGCAATGCCGGTGACCAGGGTCAGGATGGGGATTTGATTCAGAACGTATTCGGGGTCGATCAGGATCAGCATGTCTGGAGAGATTCTGGTAATGAGGTCTGCGACGCCATAGGCCAAGCCCGCGCCTAACAAGGTGCCAAGTGCGGCGCTGATCAAAGCCTGGCTTAAGACCACAACAGCGAGCCGGGAATTGTTAGCCCCCAGCGCCTTCAGCATCCCATATTCACGTGAACGTTCTAATGTCGCCGTGTAAATGGTCAAACCGATCACTAGCAACCCGACAATATAAGCGATCAGATTCATAGCGCGGATGATGTCGACACCCATTTGGCGGATCAGGTCGATGTCGCTGGCCGCGAACTCGGCTTGTTGCATTACATTCAAATCGGGGAGCTCGGATTGCATGCGCGCCGCCAAAGCATCCACATCGATCCCAACATCAGGCCTGACCAGTGCGAAACTGGAAGCGTCCGGCGGAACCGCCATCCATTCGGAAAGGGCCTGCTTGTTGATGAAGGCCAGGCTGCTGCCAATGCCAAAATTACCACGGCTTAGGCCAATGATTTTGTGAGCTGTATTAAACAGATTCACTTCATCTCCAAGTTCAACTCCTAAGCGTTTTGCCAGTTCAGCATCGATGACAATTTCACCCCGCTGGGGATTCTGTCTCCCCTCGACCAGCTTCCACGGTCCCCCAATTTCCGCTTGGGGGTTCACACCGATGATGTAACCAAGGATCGAATCTTCACCTGACTCGAGATTTCCGCCTGTGTATAAAACTCCAGTAATATCTTTGATCCCTTCGATTTGTTCGGCTTCAATAATTAACTCAGGCGCAATGTACGATGAGGACATGTGCATGTTCGCCACGCCGGATTGCATCAGCCAGATGGGTGCGGGTTCATTCTTGATGTAGGCCACTGCAAATTCTTCGGAGCCGGCAAAGATGCCAGCGATGACCAAGATGAGTACAAGAGCTAAAGCAATTCCAGTGACACTGATCGCCATGCGGGTCGGTTCGTTCGTCAGATTGCGCCAGGCAAGTTTGAGCATCTCGTTAACCCTCAAGCCTTAAAAACATCCAGTACATTAATTCGGTCCAGCCGCCGGATCGGCAATATGGCGGCCAGCAGAGTCATGATCAATCCCAGGACGGCGATCTTCCAAACACTGTCGGGGAGAATGGTGACATTGAATTGCGGCCATTGGGCCATGATGAGAGCTGCAGACGAATAAGCCAGAGCTACGCCAGTGATGAGTCCCAGGGAACTATTCAACAAACTTTCCTGAATGACGACGACATTGAGCCGCAACGGCTTGGCGCCAACAGCCTTCAGCAGCCCGTATTCGCGTAACCGGTCCATGATGGAGGTATAGGAGGTCAAGGCCATGACCGCCACACCGATGATCACCGCTACGAAAAGCAGCACGTTGATGGGTCGATCCATCACTGCCGCGATGGCCCGGCGATCCGTATCGGCTATCTGGTCCGGCTCGATCGCCCTCACATTCGGGAATCGAGTTTCAATTGCGTCTTTGGCGGTGTCTAGATTAGCCCTGTTGTTCAAGCGCAGCAAGTGATAACTAACTGAATCCACCAGCCCCAGCGCCTCCTGGGCAGCTGGGAGTGTGACAAATGCGTACGGGGCCATCCACGAAGCGGTACCTTTAGTCAGGCCAACAACATTAAATTCGCGACTTAGAAGTTCAACCGTATCCCCGATCGCAACTCCCGAACGCTGGGCTAGCCAGGTATCGAGCAAGATTTCGTCATCCTGCTCCAAATATCTGCCATCGCCTAGATTCCATGGATCCCCCAGCCCGGAATCTGGCTCATAGCCAACCAGCACGATGGGCGATTTATCCTCATCGACGGTGAAGATGACTCCCGCGACTGCGATGTGCCCGGCTTCGCGTGCATCGGCGAGTTCCTCGAGGTCATTGTGGATGCGGCCCGGGAGCACAGAATTGGCGCTGACCACTCCCTCGTTGCCGCTTTGTGTGGCGATGAGATCGACGTCCAGATTGTCGACATAAGCGGTCAGGGCGGAATACAAGCCCTCGCGGAACCCCATGAGCAACAGGATCATGGCCAGGGAAGCTCCGATGCTGAGTACGCTCAAAATGAGCTTACCCTTTTGGAAAAAAACATTACGCCGTGCCAGGGGGACGCTCATTTTTTACCTTTTAACCATTTTGAATATTGCCTTACTTGGCACTAAGCAACTTCGGTCAGCAAAAGAGCGAAATAATTGTGGTTGCTGGATTTTCCTGCTTCAGCGACTGCTTCCGGCAACTCCTCCGGCTTGACCTTTTTCGGATCAAAGGTCCACCTTTGCAACGTTGCGCTCCAACTCAACATCTGCGCGCATGACGCCGTCCTTCGCAAGCAGCGCATTGCTGACCCGCCGGGCACAATTGATACAACCCATCCCACTGATTGCCAGCCAGACTACCGAGGCATTTTGCAGCGCCTCCCGGTCAACCGGTTTGCTGACTTCATCTACGTGGCAATTCGCATAATGATTCATTCAATGCCTCCAGGATTCTTCTGGTTAGATCTTAGTTCGAGCCAGATCTTTCTCCATCAGCGATGCGGCTCTCAGAGCATAGGCAGAACTGCCTACCAATGCACGGGCTAATAAACTGATGGTGGCGGGACAGGCGTTTTCTATACTTGAGCATATTTGTCGGATGGGACTCATGTTAAATTTCACCCCTCTGCTGACATTGGCGCAAAATCACGAAGAGGCGCTTTCCGATGTGACGCTGAGTTTGCAATCTAACGGGTTGCAAGTGGTGCGCTCCTTTGATTTGCAATCCGCCTGCGCGTCTTACCCGGGTCAGCTTTGCCCGCATCATCTAGAGGATGTTTGTGACTGCCAATTGGTGGTGCTTTTAATTTACGGTGGCGTTAGCCAGCCAATTTCGCTGATAGCCCATAGCAACGACGGCGTCACACAAATCGGTTTGGGGCAGTTTCCAAATGAAAAGCCTAATCCCCTACTGGAATCCCGTATTACTGCAGTATTGAATGCGGCCCAGACGATAGTCCCCAGGAAACGGACCCTACATGCCGCAAAACACTGATCGCGCCAACCTCGTTTTCCGTGCCGAGGTTGCTCGAGGGCATTTGGGCGCCATCATAGATATGCTGGAAAAACAAGAGTCACTGGATAAAGTTCTGCATCAAGTTTGCGCCGTTCAAGCCGCATTGGGAAAAATAACCATGTGCATCCAGAATCAATTGCTTGAACAAAGCATTTCTGCACTTCGGGCAAATTCGCCGGCAGAAATCGATGACCGTGAGGTCAACAGGTTGTTAAGCTTGTATACTAGCTTTCACGCTAGACGAAAATCAGGCTAGAAAAATAATAGAGACAAGGAGATCAGTATGGCAACAGACCCAGTTTGTGGAATGCAGGTTGACGAAAAGAATCCTGGCGCAACAACAACCTACAGTGGTCAAACGATTTATTTCTGCTCAGCAGGCTGCAAGGCGGATTTTGAGAAAAGTCCGGAAAAATATATGAAGGGCCACCAAGGCGGGCAGGAGCATAGTACTCTCCACTAAGAGGAATCGGGCGGGTTGGATTTGTGCCGGCGCCTTTTTGCCGCTCCTCTAACCCGCCTGATTATTTTTCCCCACGGCTGATAGTAAAATCAAGTTGTGAGCAAGACCAAAAATACGATCCGGGTGCTATTGGCCGACGATCACGCCATTGTGCGCGCCGGCATTCGCCAGTTCCTGGAGCAGGAAAAGGGCATCGAAGTCGTGGCGGAAGCCGGAGATGGGGAAGAAGCCCAGCAATTGATCGAAAAGCACAAACCGGATGTGGCTGTGCTGGACATCCAGATGCCGAAAGCCAGCGGAATTGACGTCACTCGCTGGGTTCGATCGCAGATCCCCAACCTGGGCATTTTGATCTTGACTGCCTACGACGACGACCCGTATGTATTAGCCGTGCTTCAGGCGGGAGCAAATGGTTATGTATTGAAGACCGCTTCGCCCGCCGAGGTGATCCAGGCAGTCAAAGACGTTCACGATGGCAAATCGGTCATGGATGCGGCCATCACCAAGAAGTTGTTTGCGCAAATCAAAACGCCGCACGACCAGGATTATGCCGAAGAGCTCACCGATCGTGAAATGGAAGTGTTGCAATTGGTAGCCAAGGGATATACCAATAAAGCAATTGGCGTTCAATTGAATATTAGCGATCGCACCGTGCAGGGGCATCTGGCTCATATCTTCAACAAGCTGCAGGCCGCCAGCCGGACCGAAGCCGTGATGCGCGCCGTTTCCCTCGGCTGGCTGCCACCTGATATCGGGAAGCTAAAAGAAGAATGAAGACGGTCAACCTCGCAAATAAAAAGACACTCTGCTGAACTAGCAGAGCGTCTTTTCATTTAATACCTTGTATTCTGTTTCAAAAACCAAATATATCTCCGTACTTGCGAACCAGAAGTTTGCCCAGAAGATAACCGATGCCAATGCCGACGATTCCAGCCAGCCAGTGCACCGGATGAGATTGGCTACTCCTCAGGGCGATCTCACCGACAAAATATCCAATAACGCCGAGACCAGCAGCACATACGTAAACGGTGATCGGGGTTAACTCTTTCTAAGCCTTGAGTTGGGGTTTTTTGTTTCTTCATCTTTTGTTCGTCTTATGCATTTCATTAATTTGATAGCCAGCCAGAATAGAAGCCGAACGGCTTTTACCGCCTCGGCATTATGGGGTGACAATCATTGTGCCAGTCATGCCTTGCTGGTAGTGCGTCCCCTCCTGCGCGAAGCACCCAAACTCCCATTCACCAATCATGTCTTCGGTAACAGTGAACGTCATCTGGGCGGTTTGCCCACCCATTCCTGGCAGACTGACCATATAACCGCCATGTTCACCGCTGGTCATGCCCATTTCACCTTCGCCCATATCCATGCCTACTTGCATTCCCTCTCCAAAGGTGACTGTGGGCTGCATGTTAGCCATCATGAACACATCGGTCTCAAATCCATTTGGCTGCCCTTGCCCGTCCGTCATCATATTTCGTCCAAACATGATCTCATGCTCCAGCGCGCCATCGTTCACCAGGTTCAAGGTCACCTGCTGCCCAACGCGGGCTTCGATACGATTAGGCGTGTAGGCAAATTCATTCATTTGGATCGTCATTGCAAGAGGTTCCGGGGCAGCCGGGCTGCAGCCAGCCAAGAGTAAGCCAGCCAGGATGAAAGCAAAAACATAGATTCCTTTTTTCACGTTGATCAGCTCCTGTACTTTTGATTAGGCGGATTAATTCAGGGAATGATCATAGTCAAAACCGGATCCCTTTTCTATAGGCGAAATAGCTTATGCTTTCACAGGCCAAATGGCCTATATTTTATGAAGGCGCGGATTACTTGAAGGCCTGATTAGAGTATCATCTCCAGACCGATTCATTTGAAAAAGCGCGCAAAGCCATCCTCATTGATCAATTTCCGTTGGCGTGGCCTGACCACACAGCTATTCCTGCTTCTCGTTCTTCCGCTGACCGCCATTGCCCTGATCGTGATTTTCGCCAGCCTGCGCTTGCATCAAAACGCCATGCGCACTCTGGTCGGTGAACGTGATCAGCTTGCCGCGGGTGCGACGGCCAGCGCGCTCGGTGAGCAATTCACCCACCGGGCAACCAGCTTGCAAGGGTTTGCGTTAAGGGTGGTAGAAAGCCCTGATCCCGTTTCGGTGTTGGAGAATTCCGCGTATCTCCTTGATGATTTCGATGCCGGCTTAGCGCTCTTTATTGACGATGATAAGCTGTTGGCTGCCTCCTCAACTTCTTTTCCCTGGGATGATTTGCAGGAACTGGAGACAGTGACTGATTTTTTTTCGATTACGGCTGTGGACGGACCCAGGTTTTTTTCGATAGCCGATTTCCCTGAATCTGGAGATTTTTTTGTAATCATTATTAGTTCCTCCGGCGCACAATCACCCAAGGTGGCTGGCGCGTTTTCATTGACCTTCGCGGAGAGGATTATTGCCGAGGCGTTTCCACTTCGCGCCCAAACCGGAATATCGCTAATCGACGATTCTGGTCATGTCGTTTATCAAACAGACGCTGCGGACATGGAAACGCAAGATTTTGAGCAGGCGGTAAATTCAGCTCTAGCGGGTGAGACGGGAACTGATAACGTGACCTGGCAAAGTCAGGAATACGTAATCGCTTTTGCGCCCATTGAGCCCATGGGGTGGGCGCTGGTCATCCAGGAATCATGGGAATCGATCGAGAGCCCAATTTTGCGATCAACTCAAACAGCGCCGCTCTATCTAATTCCCGTAATCGTATTTGCACTTTTAGCCTTATGGTTCGAAGCCAGGCAAATTGTGCGGCCGCTGAAATCGCTTCAGGAAAAGGCCGCTTCTCTGTCCTGGGGTGAATTCAACAAGATCAAAGAGCCTGTAGGCGGCATCGAGGAAATCCGCCGTTTGCAAAACGAATTGGTACACATGTCCACCAAAGTACAAAGGGCGCAGCGCGGGTTGCGCGGCTATATCGGCGCCATCGTCGCAGGCCAGGAAGAGGAG
>Ga0209751_10006913_pt1 | contig 10473 bp, 15 predicted proteins | sample RifCSP13_1_FD_184019 | JGI IMG/M metagenome (GOLD analysis project Ga0209751, IMG submission 184019) | Soil microbial communities from Rifle, Colorado - Rifle CSP2_sed 13_1 (SPAdes) (version 2) | ecosystem: Environmental > Terrestrial > Deep subsurface > Rock core/Sediment | place: Rifle...
CCTCTCGATATGGTAAACAAGATATCAGGCTATCGAGATTACAAGCGGCGCTGGAAGCGGGCCGACTGGTACGACTACTCGGAGCATCTACGGGCCGAGGAATATTTGAATAGGTCGGACGAGCAACGCGAGGCGGATAGGCAGGCTTCTATAAAGAGGATAGCCGAAGACAACAAGCGTCCTAATTAAGACGGATATTATCCGATTAGTACCCAAGCCCCACTGGGCCGGGGCTTGTTTGTTAGGCGAGAATATGGTAAGATAGACGCATGAGTAAGGGACCGGGTAAACGTCAGGCGAGTATCCTAAAAGCATTAGATGACATGGAATATATTTGGCTTTGTGACCTATTACCGGCCCACTTTAGTCCTGCGGAATATTCCTCTTTATACCGTGCAGCCTGCACCCTAGAAAGCGCTGGTCGCATAATTATCCGGAAATACACCTATGGGCGTAACAAGCTCTTACTATGCCGACTCTATACCAAACATCCAGAAGGTCGGCCTATGCTAATGAGGGAGCATAATTAGTAAGTGTTGAATGGGTTCTGTCACAGAACCTACTCAACGCTTAGACGTATCAAATGGGAGGTCAAAATGACCGAACGGGCTTTCATTTACTGCCGAGTGAGTACTTCCGAACAGGCCGATAGCGGTACGTCTCTAACAAGCCAATTGACCGCTTGCAAAGCCTACGCTAAAAGTAAAGGCTACACCGTTGTAGGGCAGGCCGAGGAAGACATTAGCGGGTCATCTAGTATTCAGGAAAGACCCGGCCTAATGCGCGCACTCGAATCATCAGCCCATATTCTGGTGGTTCATACGGTTGATAGGTTTAGCCGGGATGTTAACCTGGGAGGCCTAGCTCTTGCTAAATTCCGTCGGGCAGACAAAAGGCTAGAATTTGTATCTGGCCTAAAGTCAGATGACCCATTTTTTAAGGCTATGTTTACCTTTAGCCTGCTGGTCGCTGATCTATGGCGAGACGCGATTATTGAGGCCACTACCCGTGGTCGTAATACGTCTGTCGAAAAGGGTAACGTTGTTACCTCATGGGTACCATTCGGGTATGCAAAAGATGGTCAAAGGGGGCTATCCATAATCCCAGAACAGGCCGAGATCATCCGGGAGATATTCGAGGCCTACGTAGACTCCGATAAGTCCCTCCGACAAATAGCCCTCGATCTGACCAGCATGAACCTTCCCACTCCCAGTGAAACTAAAGGCTACAAGAAGCCTGCTACAGCATGGGGTCTGCAAACGGTCGTTTCGATTTTAAAAAATCCGGTCTACAAAGGTACCTTTGCCTACGGTAAGAATAAGAACTACAAGAAGGAAGACAATAACGTAACGACCTATAAAAAGAGTAGGCCAGAATCAGAGTGGAAATACGTTACTGTACCAATCATCATAGAACCTGACCTATGGGAAAAAGCTCAGAAGCGGCTAGAAGACAATAAGGATAACAAGAGGCGACAGTCCGAGGTTATCAACCCTTTGAGAGGTCGTATACGCTGCAAGGAACATCGGACCACATTCTACTTGACCCACTCTGGCGGTCATAGCTACTGGTACGATACATACGCTCGGGGGAATACGTCTACATGTATGCGCGGCATTAAGTACGGGCTAGTCGAATCCAAGGTATATGAGTTTGTACTGCAATCTCTAAGAACCCCGAAGCACTTACGAAAGGTCTTAGACGAAATGGAGCGGGATAGTAAGACCGGCAAGAGGGACCTCGAATCTAGACTCCACGCTATCAAGAAGGCATATGCTGCTGAGGAGACGAAACAAGCGAACCTATTATCAGCATCTATCGCTGGTACCTTTGACAAGGAATTAATCGCAAAGGAATCGGCTAAGCTTGAAAAATCTCGTAAGGCAGTAAAGGCAGAATTAGACAATTTGCAGGCAGAATTGAATAGCCTTATGCCGAGATTTTCTAGCGAAGAATTGATAGCTAAATGGCAAGGTATGCCGCAATCCTTGATTCGTTTCGTTAGCCGGGGCGAGTTAGGGTCACAAAATCCCAGTGAGCTTTACTACCCAACGGTTGATTCGGTCGGACAAGAAACGGTTAGCCTGGAAGATTTACAGTCACTCTATGATGACCTCGATTTACAGATTGTGCTTTCCAAAGATTCAAAGGGACAGGTTATAGCCGATATGAGCCTGGAGCTATTCCCCACTGAATCGAAGCTTGTGCAGTCATCTAACTTATTGTCAAATTCCAAACGACAGACAAACATTAGGCTCAGAGTTACCAGGCCGCTTGACCTCCACCAGCCGACTGTAAGAAACTCAGGGGGAGTTTAGATGACATCATATAGCGAAGACCTCACCCGGCCCCCTCAGAATCAGGCTGAGATCGACCGCCAAGCGGTAGAAGCTCTATGGGCGGACCTATCCCTAGAAGCAAGAATCGAGATTGCGAGGATTCAACATGCCACTGATATTCGACCTGCAAACATCAGACCCGACAAGCCTGCCACAGCCGAGTCAGATAGACCTTAGCCATCTGGTCGAAGACGCCAGAAGCGCACTTGTTTTAGCCCAATTTAGGTTAAACGCGGCAAGTAGAAAGGCGCAATCGAAAGAGTCATACCAGCGGATTTACACCGCGCTCCAGCATGTTCAAATTGCAACATCGTTTCTCAGCGAATGATGATCCTAGCCGCTATTCAAATCCTGTACTGGCTAGTGATCTATCCGACCATCCGAAGATGGTATTACTCCGCAGACTAGCAAACCAGCGCCATGAGGCCGAGGGTAGAATATGAACATGAATTGACTCTATTCGCCGAACGTCTCAAAGTTTGAGGTCAAATCCCAATGTTTAGAAAACCGATCAAAAGAGGCGCAGTACTAGCTTTCCTCGCCAGTCTGATTGCCATTACCGCACTTGCCGCCTGGATTCTCGCACTCCAGCAATCCGGCTATGTCACTCCAGCGACCGGAGCACAAGGAGCTTGGGTCGTCGATTCTCAGGCTTGCGGTATCACTGCAAACCCAGTCGGGGATGCAACCATATCCGCATGCTGGCAAATAGCCGGGAACTCAAACACGGGCGCAGTCGCAATCGCCAACGGTCGGCCGGGGGTTGTGTTCTACGTTGAGGAAACGTTTACCTCGGCTGAGACCGTTCTAGGGTTGTGTTACGCGGCTGAGTACACCGGCATGAAACCGGGAGTCACTGGTCTCGTAACCGGTCCCGCCCGGGTCGCGCCTCTCGGCAGTGGAGTCTTCCGATCAACGTTCACTCTCTCCGATCTACTCGTTGAAGGGGGGCCGGAGTTAGGTAACCCGGTCTCGATCAAATTCAGCGAGTGTCCATAAGCTCCAGCCGGAATGCAGCACAAGCCCCCTGCCTTCACGGAGGGGGCTACTCTTTTAAGACCGAATCCAAGCCCCCAGGAAGGCCTAGGACGGGCGCTACGGGTAGACCCGCTATGTTCTATCCTATATGGCTGAGCTTAGGTATTATCAGGCGAATATGCCAGAGTCGGGATACTTCCAGGGGATGTTGTGATAGGGGGCGGCAGTTTCTCTTAGGCCCTATACTAGTACTAAGCTTCACTATTGAATCACTAAGGGGGCGGCAGTCTTCCCTACATATAGCCCTATCTCCCTAGCGATTCAGTGGGTAGTAAATAATGAGTAAGTGGAGTACCATCAGGGAACTCCACGTTCAACCAAGCGGCGGCAGTACTCCTAATAAGACCCTAACACTCAGAGTCCCATTCATTCAATCGGGTCATACTTCCACCTTCTTAAGCCTACAGGTAACCTAGTCGGTAGCAAGTACTCAAATCGGCCTTAGAATTACCCCAATACCCTACCTAATATCTCCTATTATTATGTCAAATATAGGTATTATTCTACTCACTGACGAGTACTCAAATAGGTACCAAGTCGAACATCTGTTCTAATCCCCCCCATCTAGATCCTATTCGTATGGTTATGCTAATTGTTATTATCTAAAGCAAGGTCAAACAGGTTCAAATCAGGTCAAGTAGTAGTGTTTGGGGCCGTTTTTGACCTGTTTCTAGACAATTCAGACCTAATTGACCCCCCATCTGCCCTGTGTGAATTCTGTCACAAGTGTGAGGGGTACCGACTCAGCTAAAAATAGGCTAAAAAGACTATAAAAATAGCTAGTATTGATCTATTCGGGCTAAAAAATGACATTTAGGCCCCTTTTCCGTGGACAGTTTCAGAATACGGGTATATACTTATGTTGAGTAGGAAAAGACTCTTTTCTGAACCCCGTTTTGCCACGGGTAGATACACTTCGGAAGCTCATACCCTCCGAGAGGGGGTTAGAACGTAAGCCTCTAGCCCCCTCAAAAGCCCCAAAATAAGATAGCCATTTTCCGAGTCAAAATGCATCTAAACGGGGTAGTCAAAATGGGTATTATGAGTCCCAAAACATGCAATTTTAAGAAGATACCTTAAATGGAGTGTGGAATACATGAATCGACAAGATCGCCGAGCGCATTTAGAAACGCAATCTGAGAATCTTAGGATTTTCGCTGATTACTTAGTCCAGAATATCGCCGAGCGGTTAGCCATTGGGGAAGTCTGTTATATGGAAATTCAGCGGCTAGCCGGAGTTTTGAATACCCTAAGACTGTTATACCGAAGTCTCGATTTATCGGAAGATAGCGAACCTGACAAGCCCGAAGACCGTTTGAAGGGTCTATTAGACTAATGCAGACCTTTAGGGAGTTTTACCAGTCTAAATTCTACCTACAAAATCCCCAGACCTTAAAGGCCGGTCTGCCTATCGTTACAGATGACTTTGGTAGGATGCTGGAGCTTCTATTCGATCCATCTAACCGTGCCAGAACGATCCTGCTAGGGCTGAGTAAAAAGTCTGGGAAGTCTGGCTTAATGTCGGCTATTAGCCTTTATGAAGCCCTAACAAATGGTGAGTCAGATGTCTGGGTTGCTAATAACTCTTATGAGGCCGGGAAGGGTAGAGTTTTCGAGATCATCGAGTACGCCCTAAGAAAGTCTAAGCTATTTTCTAGTCCATCTAACGACCCGCTTTATGTGATAAAGGACGATAGGATTGCCTTTGTGAATCATTCTCGAATTATTGTAATGCCATCTTCTGCAAGAAGTCTAGCCGGGGGGAATCAAATACTTTCCGTCTCAGATGAATTATGGGCATCCGTTACGGTACCAGATATCAATAGGTACCATGAATTGACCCCGCCTCCGGGGGGCCGGAGCTATAGGGTCCTAGCATCTTATGCTGGCCTACCAGATAGCGTTATCTTGCGGTCTGTCTGGGATTTAGTCTTAGCAGGTGAAAGACTCGATGACCGACTGCCTATTTTCTACAATCGAGAGGCCGATGTTTCCGGGGTTATCGACGGTTTTAATGGCGAATATTTCTTTAGGCTACCATGGGTTAACCAGGAATTCCTAGACAAGGAAAGACGGTCTAGCCCCTACAATGCTTATTTTGAGAGACTCTACATGAACCATTGGGCTAGCACTTCGGGCTTACCTTTGATCTCCGAGGATGATTATGCCAGTATGAGAGATTCGAGAATCGAGTTAATTAGTGTCTAGTATTATTCTCCCGAAGTCTTTATACCTCGGCCTAGATGGTTCTCTCAATAGAAACTCTACGGGCTTACTCGGAGTTTGTTATGAGGCCGGGCTATACGTTGTAAGGTATTGCAAAGCTTGGAAGCCTACTAATAAGCAACCCATCGACTACAATGAGGTCAAGGCAGAGATTCTTAAACTCCAAAATTCGGGGCTATTAAATCTTCTAGTGGTCGATCCCTCTGGTATCTGGCCATTGCTAGATGATCTCAAAAAGTCTGGAGTAACCGTTAAGACAATCGGACAGACTAGAGAACGATATAAGACAGATGCACTACTATTGCAGGTCTTACGGGATAGGAAACTACGGTATCCCCAGATACCAGCATTATCACAGCATCTAGCAGGCTCAGAGATAAAAGAGGATCAAAATGGGGCTAGGATTACAAAAGTTAGCGGGCAGGATAATGACCTTATTATCTGCCTTTCAATGGCTATTTACTTTGCATGGAGACAAAACGAAAAAGGTTCGAGTCAAATGAAACAGTTTCCTTCTAACCCTTTTTATGACCCACTGAGGCCGGATGAAGACGGCCAGTATCGAAGCGATGACGCATCGAGAATCTTTGACCCCAATTCGGGGCTATGGCAGTCCGAGCTTCAAGTAAATCTAGGTCAGAATGTAAGGGCTAGAGGCCATCGGTATTCGACATGCCGACTACGGAATCGAGGCGTCTGTCGGATCTGCAATAGTTTTATTGACAAGAGTGGATATCATAGGATGAACGACGAATCAAAAAACGGATTTATTCGAAACATAAAGAGTGGAGTATATGACTAATGCTAGACCCAACGACCGGAAGTAGCCTACCAGATACTCATTATAGGGCTATCAATCAAGAGGTCCCTTACGTATTGATTACGCTAGCCGATGGAAGTCTAAAGAAGATACAACGCAAGTCTAAGATTAAGACCTTGCGGTCATTGTGTGATCGACAGATTATGTATCTGTACGTAACGCTAGACGAAAATGTAGTCAATTGTGCAGACTGTAGAAAAATAATTGACGACAAACGAAACAAACTGTGGAGGATAGAAAATGCTTAAGGATAAAATCCTAAACGAGCAGGTTAGAAAATGGAGAGAATTTAAGGCTGAATCTCAGCGCCAGTTTAACATGGCGGCTAATGAGGCTCAGCGAGAATATATCAATAAGGAATATCGGCAAGCCCTAGACGCATACCAGCAAACGATAGTGCCTAGGGCTAAGAAGGCTTGGAGAGAACAGATCGAATCTTACAAGCGGTCGGAAGCGGCCTATGATGCAATTTCTAGTAGGGAATCGTATGCCCTAGACGTTGCAACGAGTCCATTTATGGAGCTTGCAAAGGCTAGTCTAGCGACTGCAAGTACTCCGGCAGAGATTCAAAAACTTTTGAGTCAAGCTAACTTAGGTTCTGATAATCGGGGTCGTCGGCAGGCTTATCTAATCGCTGCAAAGCAAAGACTGAATCAGGTTAAATCATCTGACGTTCATAATGTTCTGATCGAAAATTTCGCACAGGTTAATCGCGAAGTCGAAAGTGCTATCAGGACTAACAAATTTAGCGGTGTACAGTCTAAGGCCGGAACCATGATGCACGCTTCCCAAAAAGAATTACTTGACGTGCATCGAGAGCTTGCCGGAATTGGCAATGAGCTTAACAGTTTCGATTTAGGCCGGGATCTTAATCGTCTGCAAATCACAGACAGGATACTTCCCATGGGTTCGGTCGAAAGGTCCGTCAGTTTCGATGACAGTACGACTGATTACATGGCGGAAGCTCCTAAAATCCAGGCAGACGCCTAGATTGACATTTTACACGGTACCGTTTATTTGAGTGGTTTTTTGTTAGGGTTCTAACCATTTGTCCTGACAGGGTAAAATCCTAGTGCAAAATGGCTAAAAACACGGCCAAAAAATTGTATCATTGTATGAGGATTTTTGACTCATAACCGTATATATGGGGGTCATAGTATGATACTCGCCATATATGGTGGTTTAGCAAAAAGGACACCATGAGAAAATGACCTGTTTTGTTGGATTCTCAAAAACGTATGGTAAAATGAAAGCGTAAGGACGGGGAGAAGAACCAGAACGCTTGTTCTATCTACTTCGGCAAAATCTATGAAAGGACAACGTATCGACAGATGATCTTACTAAATCGACCGCTATGCAAGGGGGACAAGAAGACCCTCGCACTACTGAATATCCTTGCACGTCAGGGACGGGTCTACCATGGCCAACGGTACGTTGCTAAACTTCTTGGCAAGACTCAACAAGCTATTTCCGTAGGCTATCGACGACTCGAAAAAGCCGGTCGGATTAGGCGACTTGCGTCTATTGACCATCCCCAAAGGGAAGTCATAGAGCTTGTCAGTCTGCCAAAGGCTAAAACTTCTTTTTCTACTGGATGCCGACAAATTGCGGCCTATAGTTATATTCCAGAAAAACAAAGAAAGGGAAACAGTAACCCAGTAATAGATTCAAGAGGTAAGAATAGTTTTTTAACGTTAAAAACTATGATAAATGAACATAAAGAATCCCCCCCTATTAGAGATATATCTTTCATCTTTTACTCTACTATGGGGGCTATAGGCAGTCTTAGGCTTACAGCATTTTTACACAAAATTTATAAGGGATTAGGTATGAGAATCTACAATGGCAAGGATACGAAAAACAATACGGGGGTTCAAAGAGGGAATACAAGTTTTGTACTGTCCCTCGGATTCAGAATTAGGGATGCCTTTTTATCCTATCGACGCAATCATCAACGATCCATTTTTTCTGGAAGAGGCCTATGCTCGATGCTATCCTATTACTATGATCGTAAGGGACCTATCGACCAGACTGTATTACCAGAAGGGGAAGACCGAATGGTTACAGATAAGCCGCTCCAGGGCATACAAGACGATAAAGGATATAGGCAGGACTGTGTATAGCTACAAATCTCAGGATATGTTTCCAGTATCCCCGCTTGATTATGCTGGCGATACTGACGACGAAAAAGACTTAGACGATTCTCATTGGGAGAATCTAACCGAAGATGAACGATCAAACTTTCAGAGAATAAAGGGGCTATTATATGACAGATGAATTAAAGCTTAACTGGGTCACACCCGAAGTAGAAGAACCCATTTTCTCGCCGGGCGGTTTTGTAACAAAGCATGATGGGATTCATAGCTTTAACGTACCACGGGCTAACACTCACCTATCAAAGACCGGCCCAGTGCGGCCCATGGGGGATATCATTTACATGGGTCTCAGACAAGATGCTGACGGTCATCTATGGGTTGAGATATGCACATTAAGACAATACAAAAACAGGAGAATTAACAAATGAAGCGATCAACGACGAGAGTGGCTAGTCCGAATTTAGATAATATTTTAAGGACTTTTGGAAAGGTACTGGACTATTCTAAAAATATCCTAACCGGGCGCGGGGCGGTTAACTCGAAACACGGTACCGCCGGGAATCGACAGACCGTAATCGACAAGCCCCAGACTATTCAGCCAAAAATCGTCAGACGAGATTAAGCAATTCAAATCTAGGAGGAGGAGGACTAAATGGAAGAGTATACAATCAAGCCTTGGGCGCATAATCCTATAACGCGCCATTATGAATATCTACCAGACGGTGTATCGGCAACATTAGAGTTAACTCAGAACCAGTGGACTCTCGTTGACGCGGAGGATATTCCAGACTTAATCCAGTGGGCTTGGTATGCGCACTGGGCACCGAATATACGCGGGTACTATGCGATACGGAATGAGCCTCGCGGCAATGGAAAACAAAAAGTAGTCCGCATGTCTCGTTATCTCACTAATGCTAAAAGGGATTTTGTTGTAGATCATATATCGCATAACACGCTTGATAATAGGAAAGACAATCTAAGAGTATGCCTCAACTCAGAGAACGGTCAGAATCGCGCAGGGATGCAATCTAATAATACGAGTCTCTATAAAGGAGTTAGCTATCACAAGCATACTGGAAAATGGCAGGCGAAGATTAGGGTCAATAATAGCGACAAGCACCTTGGCCTATTCGACAGTCCGCAGGACGCGGCATTAGCGCATGATGAGGCAGTAAGAAAATATCATGGAGTCTATGGCACTTCAAATTCTGATCTAGGAAGGATATCAGCATGAGACACGGAACTAAAAGTCAGGACTATAAGGACAAAATAATTGAAGAAGGCGAGCGCATCGCCCAGATCATACAAGACTTAGAGGCCGAGAGGCTAAAGACTATTGGCGGCGGTACGAATGACGACCAGCTAGGAAAGGGGGGAATAGGCAATGGCGAAAAAGAGGAATAAGATTGTAGACAAGCGCGACGCAATCATTGATCGGCTCATAGTAGGCTTTTTGAAGGACAGTCAAATTCTTACAGTAACAGGCGACGACTGGCGAGTCACTGACTTGGCAGGAAACTTACTAGCCGCCGGCGGGGATGTTATCGACCTTGCTAAGAGGTCGGGGATCGAGTAGTCCGTTAGAATGACCGCTATCGAGAAAATCCCTAGAGAGAAAATCACTCCGCAAAATGTACAACGTTACTTCGATGAAGATGGGATTAACTATATCTCTCTAACCGATTGCAGCTATATCCATCGCACAAGTAAAGATGCAATCCGATCAGTACTCGATAACTACTACAATCAAGATCAACCGCTTTGTTACGCTATGATTGGAGGTCGGCGACATAGGCTTGTCCCTCTCGATATGGTAAACAAGATTAGCGGCTATCGAGATTACAAGCGGCGCTGGAAGCGGGCCGACTGGTACGACTACTCGGAGCATCTACGGGCCGAGGAATATTTGAATAGGTCGGACGAGCAACGCGAGGCGGATAGGCAGGCTTCTATA
>Ga0209751_10006914_pt1 | contig 10472 bp, 9 predicted proteins | sample RifCSP13_1_FD_184019 | JGI IMG/M metagenome (GOLD analysis project Ga0209751, IMG submission 184019) | Soil microbial communities from Rifle, Colorado - Rifle CSP2_sed 13_1 (SPAdes) (version 2) | ecosystem: Environmental > Terrestrial > Deep subsurface > Rock core/Sediment | place: Rifle...
TTCTTCGAGTCGTAGTGGAAGAAGCCCTGCGCGTAGTGATCGGTCGCCTTGCCGATGATCTTGATCGAGTTCTTGTTCGCTCCCACCGTGCCGTCGGCGCCCAGACCGAAGAACATCGCCCGGTGGGTTTCCTTCGCCTCGCTGACGAAGTGCTCGTCCCACGGCAGGCTGGTGCCGCTGACGTCGTCGTCGATGCCGACGGTGAAGTGGTTCTTCGGCCGATCCAGGGCCAGGTTGTCGAAGACGGCCTTGGCCATCCCGGGGGTGAAGTCCTTGGACGCCAGGCCGTAGCGGCCGCCGAAGACCGTCGGCAGCGTCGCCGCGGCGAATGTGCCGGCGGCCAGGGCCTCGGCGATGGCGGTCTGCACGTCGACGTAGAGCGGTTCACCGACGCCGCCGGGCTCCTTCGTCCGGTCCAGCACGGCGATCCGGCGAACGCCCTGCGGCAGCGCGGCAACCATGGCCGCGGCGTCGAACGGCCGATACAGCCGCACCTTGAGCAGCCCGACCTTCTCACCGCCGGCGTTCAGGGCGCCGACGACTTCCTCCAACACCTCGGCGGCCGAACCCATGACGACCACGACGCGCTCGGCATCCGGCGCGCCGACGTAGTCGAAGAGATGGTAGGCGCGCCCGACGAGCCGGGCGAAGCGGTCCATCACCGCCTGGACGATGGTCGGGGCGTGCCGGTAGAACAGATTGACCGCTTCCCGCCCCTGGAAGTAGACATCCGGGTTCTGGGCTGTGCCGCGCATCGCCGGACGTTCGGGGGAGAGGCCACGCCCGCGGTGGGCGAAGACCAGCTCCTCCGGGATCATCGCCCGCATGTCGTCGTAGCTGAGCATCTCGATCTTCTGGATCTCAGCCGAAGTGCGGAAGCCGTCGAAGAAGTGCAGGAAGGGCAGACGCGCTTCGAGCGTGGCGGCGTGGGCGATGAGCGCCAGGTCCATCACTTCCTGGACGCTGTTCGAGGCCAGCATCGCCCAGCCGGTGGAGCGGGCGGCCATCACATCGCTGTGATCGCCGTAGATCGACAGCGCATGCGTCGCCAGCGCCCGGGCGGCGATGTGGAAGACCGTCGGCGTCAGCTCGCCGGCGATCTTGAACATGTTGGGGATCATCAGCAGCAATCCTTGCGAGGCGGTGAAGGTCGTCGTCAGGGCGCCGGTCGTGACGGCGCCGTGCACGGCGCCGGCGGCGCCGCCCTCCGACTGCATTTCGACGACCGACGGCACTGTCCCCCAGATGTTCTTCTCGCCGAGGGTGGCCTTCTCATCGGCGATCTCGCCCATCGAAGACGAAGGCGTGATGGGATAGATGGCGATGACCTCGCTGACGGCATAGGCGACGTGCGCCGCGGCGGCGTTGCCTTCGACCATCGCCCGCTCGCGGCCGTTGGAGACTTGCCCCATGAAACTACCCCTTTCCGAAGCGCCGGAAACACCCGACAGGGCGGAGGTTCGCCCCGCTCAGGCCCGCTCAAGAGTGTAGGCCCCGCCCCCACCCCTCGTAGTGGAGAAGCGCAACCCAAACCGGAGGACAGTTGTCACTATTGAGAAGTGCCCGGCCGCGCCACATTAAGGAAGCCCGCTGCACCACCCGACGGCCGGCCGAGGAGCCATGACGGACCTGACGACTTCCTATATGGGGATTCCCCTCACCTCTCCGCTGGTCGTCGCCGCCAGCTCGATCTCGGGCATGATTGACAGGGTTCGGCTGGCGGAACAGGCCGGCGCCGGGGCGCTCGTCATCCGCTCCCTCTTCGAGGAGCAGATCCAGGTCGACGCCCTCAAGCTGGAGGAGAGTCTGCGGGTGGGCGCCGAGAGCTATGCCGAGGCCTCCAGCTACTTTCCCGACATCCATCCCGGCGCGGCCGAGGAGCACTTGCACTGGATCGAGAAGACGCGTGCCGCCGTCCAGATTCCTCTGATCGCCAGCCTGAACGCCGCCGCGCCGGGAAGCTGGGTCCGCTATGCCCGCCAACTCGAGGCCACCGGCGTCAATGGACTCGAACTGAACGTCTATTCGATTGCCGCCGATCCGCGGCAGCCCGCCGGCCAGATCGAGCAGGAATTGCTGGATATCGTCGGCGCCGTCCGGGCAGAAGCGAAGATGCCATTGGCAGTCAAGCTCAGTCCGTTCTACACCTCGGTCAGTCATGTGGCGCACTCCCTCGACGGACTGGGGATCGACGCCCTGGTCTTGTTCAACCGGTTCCTTCAACCCGACATCGATCCCGCCACTGAAACGCTACTGACCGAGATGGTCCTGTCGACCCCCGACGAGCTGCGGCTCCCGCTGCGTTGGACGGCGCTGCTCTACGGCCGGGTGCGGGCGCAGATCGCGCTCAGCACCGGCGTCCACTCGGGGTTGGACGCGGCCAAGGCGCTCTTGGCCGGCGCACAGGTCGTGCAGACCGCCTCCGCTCTGCTGCAGCATGGGATCCCCTACCTGTCGACAATGCTGCGCCAGCTGGAAGGGTGGATGGAGGAACACGAGTATCGACGGCTGAAGGACTTCCGCGGCAAGCTCAGCCAGAAAGAAAGCCCCAACCCCCTCGCCTATGAACGGGCTCAGTACGTGCGGCTGCTGACGTCGCAGAAGTGACGGGCGGCGTCCGGCAATCCGGCTGACGGGCCTGCCGCCGAACGGCAGCTCGCCCGGCACCAAGACCTCGGTTTTGACCTTGCTTCGGGGAACGAAGAGATGTCTTGACTTTCAGCACCAGCATGTTATACTACTCATAGGTTATATAACCTATGAGTGCTTCAATGACGCCTGACCGGCTCGACGCCACTTTCGCCGCCCTGGCCGATCCCACTCGACGGGCGATCTTGGCCCGGCTCGCCCTCGGTGAGGCATCCGTCATGGAGTTGGCGGAGCCGTTCTCGATCAGCCAGCCGGCGATCTCCAAGCACCTCAAGGTCCTCGAGCGGGCCGGTTTGATTTCGAGCGGCCGTGCGGCGCAGCGGCGGCCGCGCCGGCTGGAACCCGAGCCCCTGGCTGAACTCTCCCAATGGCTGGACGGGTACCGAGAGCATTGGCAGGGCACTTATCGACGTCTCGACGCTTTGCTGGCCGAGCTCAAGTCCGAAGAGAAGACCCGCGTTCGTCGGCGATAGACCGCTCGCCGACGAACGCGGGAACCGGTAGCGCCCCCCCTTGCCATAGGAGGCAAACCGATGTCCCCCCAGAGGATCAAGACCTACCTGTGGTTCGATCACGAAGCCGAGGAGGCGGCCAACCTGTACACCTCCATCTTCAAGGACTCGAAGATCCTGAACGTGGCGCGCTATGGAAATGCCGGACCCGGCCCGAAGGGAACGGCGATGACGGTCAACTTCCAGCTGGAAGGACAGGAGTACATCGCCCTCAACGGCGGGCCCATGTACAAGTTCACCGAGGCGATTTCCCTCCTGGTCGATTGCGAAACCCAGGAGGAAGTCGATCGCCTGTGGAACAAGCTCACCGCCGACGGCGGCGAGGAGAGCATGTGCGGCTGGCTCAAGGACCGGTTCGGCCTGTCGTGGCAGATCATCCCCACCGCCCTATTCCGACTGATGAGCGACCCGGATGCGGAGAAGTCGAGGCGCGTCATGGAAGCGATGCTCCAGATGAAGAAGATCGACGTCCCCACATTGGAGCGGGCTCACGCCGGCAAGTGACGGAGCGCGAGGGGGGGCCTGGCCGGTCGCGAGGCCCCCGAGGAGGTCACCGATGACGGAAACCGGAACGCTGCAGGTCACCATGCCGTCCGAGCGGGAAATCGCCATGACGCGCGTCTTCGACGCCCCCCGCCGGCTGGTCTTTGATGCCTACACCAAGCCCGAGCTCCTCAAGCGCTGGGCCGGCGGGCCGCCGGGCTGGAACCTCATCGTCTGCGAGGTCGATCTGCGTGTCGGCGGGGCCTGGCGCTGGGTCATCGAAGGCCCCGAAGGCCAACGAATGGCGCTGGGCGGCGTCTACCTGGACGTCGTCCCGCCGGAGCGCCTGGTGTCCACCGAGGCCTACGATGACCCCTGGTACGAGGGTGAGGCGACGTCGATGATCGTCCTGGTCGAGCGAGACGGTAAGACAACACTGACGACGACGGTTCGCTACGCCTCGCAGGCGGTCCGCGACGGCGTCCTCAAGACCGGGATGACCCAGGGCTTCGCCGCGGGTCTCGACCGGATGGCCGAGCTGCTGGCGTCGCTCCAGGCCGGGTAGAGCCCTCTCGGGCGCGGGCCGCCACCCAGGCAGAGCTTGCCGACAACGAGAGCCCGCCCTCCTGTACCTCCAGCCCGGAAAGCGGCGACGAAGCCGCTCAAGGGCGAGGTCGCCGAGACGTTGAAATGGCTCAAGCGTCACGGCACCAAACGCAACCGGGACGGCCTGGCGCGTTACGGAATCCAGGCGCCGACAGCCTTCGGCACCCCGATGGCCAAGATCCAGGTACTCGCCAAACGCCTCGGCCGAGATCACGAGTTGGCCGAGGCGCTTTGGGAAACGGGCTGGTACGAGGCTCGCCTTCTGACCGCTTTCTTAGCCGAACCCGGGCGTCTCACGCCGAGCCAGATGGACCGATGGTGCCGGGAGTTCGACAACTGGGCCGTCTGCGATACGCTGTGCTTCCATCTGTTCGATCGCACGCCGCATGCCTTCCGCAAGGTCGCACAATGGTCCCGCCGCCAGGATGAGTTTGTCCGGCGCGCCGCCTTCGCCCTGCTGGCCAGTCTGGCCTTGCACGACAAGCGTTCCCCAGACGAGTTGTTTGCCCGTTGTCTGCCGTTGATCGAGGCCGCGGCCGGCGATGAACGGAATTTCGTCAAGAAGGCCGTGAATTGGGCGCTGCGGGCCGTCGGCGGCCGAAACCTGAAACTCCGCGTCGCCGCCCTGAAAGTCGCCCGCCGTCTGGCCGCCACCTCCGATCGGACCGCCCGGTGGATCGGGAAGGACGCCATCCGTCAGCTCGCGAAGGAGGCTTGACGCGCCGAGCCCGCGGGCCGGGTATAGAATCGAAACGCGCGCCTGCCGCGCCCCGCGCAGGAGCGGTCCGATGCTTCGAACCCGAGTCGACCCCGGCCTTGGGTCCGCGACGGCCTCCCCCTTTCCTTTCGTCGCCGCCCTGACGATCGGCTGCACCATCTTCAACATCGTCGCCAACGCCAGTTTCAAGGCCGCCGCGCTCAGCCCGAACTGGCGCGGCTTCCTGACCTGGCAGGTGGCGGGGAACCTGGCCGGGTTCCTCACCGTCCTGGCCCTCACCGGGCTATTGCGGTTTGTCCCGTTGGCCGTTGCCTTCCCGGTCACGACCGGCTTGGCCGTCATCGGCGTCCAGGTGGCGGCAGCGGCCGTGATCTTCCACGAATCCATCTCGCCGGTTCAGTGGCTGGGAACCGGCGTCATCGTCATCGGCATCCTCCTCGTCGCCCGGAACTGACGTGCGCCGGATGATCCGCAGCTTCGACGCCCTTGTGCGGCGCCTCCAGGGCGTCTTCGAATTCTCAACCGACTCCGACTGCATCCTGCGTCTTCGACAGGCCCACCTGCCGCAGGCGCTCTCCCTGACCGAGGGCTTGTTCCCGGCCGGTACACCTTTCCTTGAGCTCCACCTGTGGAACGAACGTGTGCCTCCCTTCCCGCCGACCGGCGCGGACTTGGCCTGGGCGTCCCAGGCGGCGCACCAACTGCGCCGCTCCTTGCGGGAACTGGCAGGCTATCTTCAGGTCGAACCGTCCTGGCGCGACACCAGGCTCCTCGGCGGGACAACGATCCTGGTCGACGGCCCGTCGGCGGAGCTTATGATGCGGCACCTTGGCTTCGAACTTCGCCCTCACGCTCGCCCGCGCCGACGCTGGCTCGAAGCCTGGCAGAACCTCTACGCCCTGGGACTGATGGCCGCCTTCAACCCCCTGAGTGTGCGCGGCATGTCGCCGGGATCGCTGCGCCGGACCGACCTGTGGATGTCGATGGGCTCCTTCCTCCGGCGGTACACCCTCACCCCAAACCCCTCTCCCGCGAAGCGGGAGAGGGGCCGGGGGTGAGGGTACAATCCGCGCCACCTCGGAGGTTCCCATGCCCGAAGCGGTCATCGTCTCGGCCGTCCGCACGCCGATTGGAGCGCTCGGTGGCTCGCTGGCGGCCGTCCGCCCGGATGACTTGGCGGCCCTGGTCGTGGCGGAAGCGCTGAAGCGCGCGGCGGTCGACCCGGCGGCGGTCGAAGAGGTCTACTTCGGTTGCGCCAACCAGGCCGGCGAAGACAACCGCAATGTCGCCCGGATGGCGACGCTGCTGGCGGGTCTCCCGGTCGAAGCCGCGGCCGTTACCTTCAACCGATTGTGCGCTTCCGGCCTGGCGGCGGTTAACGCCGCCGCGCGCGCCATCAAAGTCGGTGAAGGGGAGGTCTTCGTCGCCGGCGGCGTGGAGAGCATGTCGCGGGCACCGTACGCCGTCCCCAAAGCCGAGCAGCCTTTCGCCTTCGGCAACCTGACCGCTTGGGATACGGCGCTGGGATGGCGCTTCCCGAATCCGAGGATGCAGGAGTTGTACGGCACCGAATCGATGGGCGAGACGGCCGAGAACATCTACGAGATGACGCGCACGATCTCACGCGCCGAACAGGATGCCTTCTCCGTCGAAAGCCATCGGCGGGCGATCGACGCCATCGACTCCGGCCGCTTCGCCGAGGAGGTCGTCGCCGTTCCGGTGCCGCAGCGTAAGGGCGATCCGTTGATGGTCAGCGTCGACGAGCGGCCGCGCCGCGATACCACAACCGAGTCGCTGAGCCGCCTCAAGCCGGCTTTTCGCAAGGAGGGTACGGTGACGGCCGGCAACAGCTCCGGGCTCAACGATGGCGCGGCGGCTCTGGTGCTGACGAGCGACGCCTATGCCGCCCGTCACGGGCTGCGACCGATGGCCCGTATCGTGGCCTCGGCCGCCGCCGGCGTGGCGCCCCGCACGATGGGGCTCGGCCCGGTTCCGGCGGTGCGCAAGGTGCTCGAGCGCGCCGGCCTCGGCCTGAAGGATATCCGTCTGGTGGAGCTCAACGAGGCCTTCGCCGTCCAATCGCTGGCGGTGATGGGTGAGCTCGGGCTGGCGCCCGAGATCACCAACGTCAATGGCGGCGCGGTGGCGCTCGGCCATCCGCTCGGGTGTTCCGGCGCGCGCATCCTCACCACCCTCTTGCACGAGATGCGCCGGCGCGCCGCCTCCGAAGCGCGCCCGTACTACGGATTGGCGACGCTGTGCGTCGGCGTCGGCCAAGGCGAAGCGACGATCGTCGAGTGGATCGCCTGAGGTTGTCCGGCGGCCCAAATGGTTCCTTCCCACCTCCACCCCTTGCCCTCGCGAAGCAGCCCAGTGGGCCTCCCCCTGCGGCCAGGTGAACGCATGACCGATCACTATCTGCAGGCCGTCCCGCCCCGGCGGGCCGGGGCTTGCGGCCCGAACGGGGGGGAGGGGATGGGGTTTTCGAAGGGAAGGGGAACTTTGCTCCCCTTCCCTTCGAGATTCCTCCCCCTCTCCGCCAAGTCGACTCCGGGAGAGTGTGCGCTGGAGGCGGCGAGGGGGAAAGGGGGTGAGGGCGGCGACCCTTCACGATGAGGCCTGTGTGCGCGTCCTGGTAACCGGCGCCACCGGATTCATCGGCTCCCACGTGGCGCGCGCCTTGTTCGCCGGCGGTGCCACGCTGCGCGTAGTGCATCGCCCCGACAGTCCCACCGGGCTGATCGACGATCTGCCCGCCGACCACGTTCTCGGCGACATCTTCGACCGGGCGTCGCTGGCGGCAGCCTGCCGCGGCGTGGAGGCGGTCGTCCATTGTGCCGCCCAAATGAGGGGCGGCGGTCGCCCGGCGGATCGTCTGGAGAGCCACGTCCTCGGGACGCGCAACATGCTGGCGGCGGCCGCCGGCGCCGGGGTGCGGCGATTTATCTACACCTCGTCCGTGGCGGCCCTCGGGATCCCGCCCCGCCCTCCAGCGGAAACGGTTGCCCCTGTGCCACTGGATGAATCGCATACGTGGCGCGGCGACCCCGGCCTTTGGCCTTACGGGTATGCCAAGCATCAGGCCGAGGGATGGGTGCGGCGCGCGGCCCACGAGGGGCTTGGGGCGCTGATCGTCAATCCGGCGCTGGTCATCGGTCCGGGCGACCGCAACCGCGTCTCCAACATCCTGATCTGGCAGATCCTGCGCGGACGCGTGCCGCCGCTCATCCCGGGCGGCCTGAACGTGGTGGCGGTCGAAGACGTGGCCGCCGGCACGGTCGCCGCCCTGACCCGAGGACGCGCCGGCGAGCGTTACATCCTGTGCGGTGAGAATCGGACGCTGGCGGACATCATCCGGACGACGGCGCGCCTCGTCGGCCGGGCCGAGCCGCGCCTGCGTCTATCGCTCCGGACGACGCGCGCCCTGGCGGCGCTGGCCGCCGCGGCGGCGCGGCGGCTGCGGCTGCCGATCGCACCCGAACTACTGCAACTGGCGGGCGTCTACTTCTACTACCGCGGCGACAAGGCCCGCCGCGAACTGGGACTCGATTCGCCGCGGCCGTACGAACCGGCGGCGCTGGCGGCGGCGGAATGGTACCGCCGGGTTCAGCCCCGCTAGGCCGAGGCGGCCTTGTGATACACTGCCGCGACGGAGCGTGTCTTCCCGATGCGACGTGCGGCCACCTCCTCTCGACCGGCGGAAAGTGAATCGCTCTGGGCCGGCGCCCTTCAGGCCACGGCCGCCGTGGCACGTTTGGGGGACTCGAGCGAAGCCGACGTCCTGCGAGCCGCCACGGAGGGCTTCCACCGCCTCAGGCTGCGCGGTTCGGTCAGCCTGCTCGGCAACGACGGCTTGCTCGAAGTACGCACTCGGGCAGTCAGCCAGGAGATCGAGTCGACGCTGCGCCGGCTGACCGGCATCGAGATCCGCGGCTACCGTTTCGATCCGCGCAAGGTGCCCGCCTACCAGGAGGTCTTGCAGACCGGCCAGGCCTCGTTCCGGCCGAGCGGGACATCGACCATCGCGCAGATGATGCCCGCCACGCTGCGCCTGCTGCTGCCGCGAATCATCCGTCTCCTGGGCGAGTTCCCCGTCATCTTCGCGCCGCTGCTCCTCTCCGGCCGGGCCCTGGGAGTTCTCAACGTGACGGGGCATTGGCTGACAGCCGACGACGTCCCCATGGTGGCGATCTTGGCGGACCATGTGGCGATCGCCTTGGGCCACGTCCGTTCCCAAGCGGAGATGCGCGCCGCCCTTGAACGCGAGCGCCTGCTCAATCAGGTGGCCGAGGCCATCTCGGCGGCGATCGAATTGCCCGAAGTGTTGCAGCGCGTCATCCGGCTGGCGGCGGAGATGACCGGCGCCGACTTCGCCGCCATCAGCCTGCTCGAGGCCGACGGCGCCACCCTCGGCCGTCCCTACTTACACGGCCTGCCTCCGGAAGCCCGCTTCACGCCCGGGCCCCGCGGCCGCGGCCTGGTGTGGCGCGTGATCGACGCCCGGCAGCCCGTGCAGGTCGACGACTATGCATCCGATCCGGACGCGTTGCCTGCCTGGGTGGAGGTCGGCGTCCATGCGTTCCTCGGCCTGCCGCTGATGGCCAGGGACGAGATCATCGGCGCCATGGGCTTGTTCGCCATCGGCAAGGATTCGGCGTTCGGTCCCGACCAGCTCGAAATCGCGCAGGGCATCGCCCGCCTGTCGAGCATCGCCGTCAAGAACGCCCGCCTGTTCGAGGAGGTCAAGTCGCGCGCCGAGGAATCGCAGGCGCTGATCCTGACCGCCCGCTCGGTGACGGCCTCCCTCGATCTCGTCACGGTGCTCAGCCTGATCGCCGAGCAGGCGCGCGACCTACTGCGCGCCGACGGCAGCCGCATCCATCTGCTCGACCCGGAGCGCAACGTGCTCAAGGTGGTGGTCGCCAACGATTCCTACCCCGACGAGTTGGCATCGCTCGAACTCGAGCCGGGCACCGGCCTGGTGGGCTGGGTCATGCAGACCGGGGAGCCGCTGCTGACCAACGACCCGGTCTCCGATCCGCGGGCGGTGATCGTGCCGGGAACCCCCGCCGACGAGCCCGAATGCCTGCTGATGGCCCCCCTCTCCGTTCGCCAGCGCACGGCCGGGGTCATGGTGGTGGTGCGCGACGGCTTCCAGCGCCCGTTCTATCCCAAGGACCTCGACTTGCTCTCGGCCTTTGCCGCACAGGCGGCGGTGGCCATCGAGAACGCCCACCTGTTCGGGCAAATCCAGGCCCAGGCCTCGCGCCTCGAGGCGGAAGTGATCGAGCGCACGCGCGACCTGGCCCTGTCCGAAGCCCGCTACCGGGCGCTGGTCGAGTTGTCCATCGCCGGCATCGAGCAGCTCGATCGCGACGGCCGCATCGTCTACGCCAACCGGGCCCTGGCCGACATGCTCGAGACCACGCCGGAGGCGCTCATCGGGAAGTTGCTGGCGGATCTCGTTCCGGCCAACGTGTCGCCGCACCCCATGGAGGTAGACG
>Ga0209751_10006915_pt1 | contig 10472 bp, 9 predicted proteins | sample RifCSP13_1_FD_184019 | JGI IMG/M metagenome (GOLD analysis project Ga0209751, IMG submission 184019) | Soil microbial communities from Rifle, Colorado - Rifle CSP2_sed 13_1 (SPAdes) (version 2) | ecosystem: Environmental > Terrestrial > Deep subsurface > Rock core/Sediment | place: Rifle...
GCCGCCAGCCGAGGTCACCGCGAAGTCCGTCGTCGTGGCGACCGGCTACTGGGGTTCACCCAACCGGTTGGGCGTGCCAGGCGAGGACCTGCCGCACGTGTCGCACGCCTATCGCGAGGGACATCACGCATTCCAGCAGGATGTCGTCGTCGTGGGCGGCGGCAATTCGTCGGCGGAAGCGGCGCTCGAACTCTGGCGTTCGGGGGCGCGCGTGACGCTGGTGCACTTCGGCCCCACGTTCGACAAGAAGATCAAGCCGTGGATTCTGCCTGACCTCGAGAACCGGATCGCCGAGGGAAGCGTTGCCGTGCGCTGGAACCGGCGCGTCGACTCCATCGGAGCGGATGAGGTGATGATTCGAGGCGAGGGCGGCGAGACGGAGAGCGTCCGGGCTGATCACGTCTACCTGCTGACCGGATACTCGCCGAACGTCGACCTTCTCCGGGATACCGGCGTGAAAATCGACCCTGCGACCGGCATCCCTCAGCACGATCCCACCACACTCGAGACGAACGTCCCGGGGGTGTTCATCGCCGGTGTGGTGGTGGCCGGGTTCGACGCCAACAAGGTCTTCATCGAGAACGGGCGGTACCATGGGGACCGAATTGTGGCGCGGCTCAAGGGGCTCCCGGCACCTCAGACTCCCGGGGTGAGCCGGGACCTTGATAGCTGAGCGCCGAGCGCCGGGCGCTAAGCGCAAATGGCAGCGGCACCGCTACGTTTCGAAGCTAGAATACTGACGAGGGATGGGAGATCACGGGTGGTTTCTCCCATCTCCCGTCACCCATCTCAAATCTCTCATGTTCCCCGACGTCTTCGACAAGCTCGTTTCCCTCTGCAAGCGGCGCGGCTTCATTTTCCAGTCCTCCGAGATCTATGGAGGAACGGGCTCCGTGTGGGACTACGGGCCGTTAGGCGTCGAGCTGAAGAAGAACCTGAAGGATCGCTGGTGGCACGCCATGGTGCGCGCCCGCGATGACATCGAGGGCCTGGACGCGGCCATCCTGATGCATCCGAAAGTCTGGGAGGCGAGCGGCCACGTCGCCGGCTTCACGGACCCGCTCGTCGACTGCAAGGCCTGCAAGGCGCGCTTCCGCGCCGACCAGGTCGCGGAATCCCAGTGTCCACGCAAGCCAAGCAAGCATCCCGGCGAGCACACTGACTGCCAGCTCACCGAGCCTCGGCAGTTCAACCTCATGTTCAAGACGTTCATGGGGCCGGTGGAGGACAGCGCCGCCGTTGTCTACCTGCGTCCGGAGACCGCGCAGGGCATCTACGTCAATTTCCTCAACGTTCAGCAGGCGACGCGGCAGAAAGTGCCCTTCGGCATCGCGCAGATCGGCAAGGCATTCCGCAACGAGATCACGCCCGGGAACTTCATCTTCCGGACGCGTGAGTTCGAACAGATGGAGATGCAGTTCTTCGTGGATCCGCAGCAACCGTCGGGCGGCCGTACCGACATGGAGTGGTTCGAGTACTGGAAGGAGCAGAGATTGCGCTGGCACTTGGCGCTCGGGCTCCAACAAGACCGGCTGCAGTTCCACCAGCACACGCCCCAGGAACTGGCGCACTACGCGCGCGCCGCGTTCGACGTGCAGTTCGATTTCGGCGGAACGCTCGGATTCCAGGAGATCGAGGGTGTGCACCATCGCGGCGACTTCGATCTCACGCAGCACCAGAAGTTTTCCGGCAAGCGGTTGGAGTACCTGGACCAGCCGGCGAACCGTCGGTTCGTGCCGTTCGTGATCGAAACGTCGGTCGGGTGCGACCGTACGCTGCTTGCCACGCTGGTGAACGGGTACCGCGAGGAGGCAGTGGAGGGGGAAGAGGAGGGACGCACGGTCCTGCGCCTGCTGCCGTCGCTGGCGCCCATCAAGGCGGGGATCTTCCCCCTCGTGAAGAAAGATGGCATGCCTGAATTCGCCGAGAAGCTCGCGGCCGAGCTTCGGCCCCACTTCCCGGTTTTCTATGACGAATCGGGGGCCATCGGCCGCCGGTACCGGCGCCAGGACGAGGTTGGCACTCCATTCTGCCTGACCGTCGACGGGCAGACGATCCAGGACCAGACGGTCACGGTGCGCGATCGGGACACCCTCACGCAGGAACGGGTCGCGGCCGACCGGGTGCGCGAGTTCATTGCCCGCAATGTGGCCTGAAGCCGGAACGCCTGGCTCGGCCGGCGCCTAGCGAGTAACGAGCAGGGCGGGCTCGTCGACTCCCCTGCCGCGCGCCCAGTCACACGCGTAGCTTCGGGCGTCGCCGGGCATCGATGGAGCGTCGTGACCACCCATTCGGCCGAAGTGATTGACTGGGAAGGCACTCTCTGGGAGTGCATTGCCCATCTCCAGGCATTGATCCGGATGGATACGGTCAATCCGCCTGGACGGGAGCTTGGCGTCGCGCGTTACCTGGACGATGTCCTGCGCGGCGCGGGAATCGAGACCACTCTCCTCGAGCCGGCGCCGGGTCGTGCGGCACTCATCGGGCGGTTGAGGGGCAATGGCAGGAAGCGTCCTGTCCTCCTGCTCGCGCACATGGACGTGGTAGGCGTCGAGCGGGAACGTTGGACGACGCATCCCTTCGGTGGCGAGATCCTCGACGGGTTCCTGTACGGTCGCGGCGCCATCGACGACAAGGGAATGCTGGCGGTGAACCTGCAGGCCATGCTGCTGCTCAATGAGCACGTCGTTCGCGCCGGCGGAACACTCGACCGTGACGTGATCTTCCTCGCCACGTCCGATGAGGAAGCCGGCGGCGAATTCGGCATCGAGTGGGTGATCGCCAATCACCCGGCGATCGTCGAGGCCGAGTTTGCGCTCAATGAGGGCGGCCGGCTGCGCGAGCTGGACGGCAAGCTCGCCTACGCCGCCGTGCAGTGCGGAGAGAAGGTTACGAACGTCCTGCGCCTTACCGCGTCAGGCACGCCCGGCCATGCGTCCATCCCGATCCCCGACAATGCGGTGGTCAAGCTCTCGCGTGCCGTGGTCACCGCCGCGGCTCATCGCGAGCCGGTGATAATGACCGAGATCAGCCGGCAATTCTTCGCCGGCCTCGCCAGTTTCTGGACGGATGCTCACGTGCGGGCGGCCATGGCGGATGTGTCGTCAGGCGATCCAGCGAAGGTGGCTTCGGGCGCGAAGGTCGTGGCAACGAATCCGCCGTTCGATGCCATGATCCGCAATGGCATCTCACCCACAATGCTCTCGGCGGGAGTGCGGTCTAACGTGATCCCGGCCGAAGCCAGCGCCACGCTGAACGTTCGGCTCATTCCAGGCCAATCACTCGAGGACCTGATGGCCCGTCTCCGCGCCGCAATCGCGGACGAAAGTGTCGACGTGAGCGTCGAGAATCGCGGTGAAGAGGCGCCGCCATCGCCTGGCGACACCGCCATGTACGCCGCGATACGCGACGCGCTGGCGTCACTCGCCCCAGGCGTGCCGACGGTGCCGTTCCTCAGCACCGGCGCGACCGACAGCGCGCCGCTCCGCCGCGCCGGCGTGAAGGCCTATGGCCTCCTCCCATTCCCGCTCACCGAGGGCGACGAAGGGCGCATGCACGGGCACGACGAGCGCGTGGCGGTCCCATCCCTGGCATTTGCCGTGCGACTGAGCTGGGAGATCCTCGGTCGCATCGCGGTCGCGTAAGTGGCCGGGCTTCCCACCGCGGTCGTCACCGGCGCCTCACGGGGCATTGGACGCGCGGTCGCCGTGCGCCTCGCCGGCAACCATCGGGTCATCGCGGTCGCTCGCGACGCGAAACGGCTTCGCGAGCTTTCGGAAGAGATCGGGTCATCCGGCGGAGAGTGCCGGTCGCTCGTGGTGGATCTCGCGAAGCCGACCGCGATCGAAGAGGTGTTCAAGGGGATTGAGGCTGACGTCCTGGTGAACAACGCCGGCGTCATCACGAAGAAGCCCTTCACCGACCTGACGTCGGCCGAGTGGCACGAGATGATGGACGTCAACGTGAACGCCCTGTTTCACGTGACGCGACAACTGCTCCCGGGCATGATCGCGCGTCGGCGCGGGCACATCGTGAACATCGCGTCCATCGCCGGTCGCAGCGCGTTCCCGGGAGGAACGGGTTACGTGGCCACCAAGCACGCGGTGCTCGGCTTCAGCGAATCGTTGATGCTCGAGGTGCGCGAGTTCGGCGTGAAAGTATCGGTGGTCATGCCGGGATCGGTGGCGACCGACATGGTTGTGAGCGACAGCGCGGATCGGAGCTGGATGCTGAAGCCCGGGGATGTCGCGGAGGTCGTCACCCGGATTCTGGGCTCCCCACCGCATGCGCTCACCTACCAGGTTGAAGTGCGAGCGGCGAATCCACGGAAGTGAACGGCCGGCGTTCCCGCTCCCGCCTCCCGTCTGACCTCTCCCGTCCGTAGGTTTTGGTCGTGCGAAAACCCACTCGGGTCCTCACCCATCAGCGCTTCAAGCCACACGGCGAGACCCCTGATTCGGCGATCCGCGAATTGATGGCGGTGCGTGAGATCGCGCACGCTTTTCTGCACGCCGATCGTCCCGAGGAAGTCTTCCAGTTCGCTCTGGAGCGGGTCAGCCCGCTCGTCGGTGCGACGTTCGCGTCCATCTACCTGATCGACGGTGCTTCGGAGCTGATGCGCCTCGCCGCCTCGTACAACTGGCCCGAACGGTATCGCCCGTGGCTCGGAGAGATGCGCGTCAGGCTCGGCTTCGGCCCCAGTGGAGAGTCGGCGGCCGAGCGCCGCGTGATCGAAGTGCCCGATGTCGCCGCCGACGCGGATCTCGAGGATTGGCGGGAGGTCGCTCAGGAACTCGGGTTCCGTTCCCTCGTCGCACTCCCGCTGCATTCCGGGCGCCGGATGCTTGGCACGGTGACCTTCTACTACGCGGAACCGGGAGCACGCAGCACCGAGGCGCGTAACCTGCTGCGCATCGTTGCGGACCAGATGGCGGCGACCGCGGAAAAGGCGGCATTGGCTGACGAAATGCGCCGCGCCAACGTTGCCCTCACCGAGGCCAACGAGGAACTCGAGCGGCAGTACGCCGCGGTGCTCGAGGCACGAAAGGTGAAGGACGAGTTCCTGGCCAACATCTCGCACGAGCTGCGTACGCCGTTGACCGCGGTCATGGGATACATCTCGCTGTTGCAGGACGAGTTGTCCGGACCGCTGACGTCGGCGCAGCGTTCAGACCTGGCGCAGGCGAAGCGCGCCAGCGAGCGGCTGCTCGAGTTGATCGACGACCTGCTTGAACTGACGGTCCTGAAGCGGGGCGTTCCGGATCTCATCGTCGAGGATCTCGACGCGGTATCACTGCTGCGTCATGTGATGGATACGACGGATGGGCGGCAGCCTGACGTGAATGCCCGTGTACTCCCGCCGTCGGCTCCCCTCCCACCGATCCGTACCGACCGTCGGAAGCTTACGCGACTTCTGGGCACGATCGTCGGCAACGCGTACAAGTTCACGACGACCGGGTCAGTGACCGCGGGCGCCGAGATTCACGGCAACAGGGTGTACTTCCGGGTCACGGATACGGGCGTCGGGATTCCGCCCGAAGCTCGTGGAGTCATCTTCGAAGAGTTCCGCCAGATCGACGGGTCGGAGACTCGTCGTTACGGCGGATCGGGACTGGGACTGACGCTGGCGCGCCAGCTCGCTCGCATCATGGGTGGCGACATCGACGTGGATTCCACGCCCGGCGCCGGTTCCACGTTCATCGTGGACCTTCCGCTCGAGCAACCAGGGTCTGGCACGCAATCCTCCGCCGGCACCTGACGACACTTTCTTCAACGAATCAGATGCACACTCAACGACGCACCCTGCTTGAACATCACACCACGCTTGACCCGAAGGCTGTGCTCGACGCCGCCCGCGATTTCTTCTCGAGAAGGAACTCGCTCTACGCGGCATTCGTCGAACAGGAAGGACCAACGTACGTGACGATGAGGGGACAGGGCGGGGAGGAGGTGGTCATCGCCGCCACGCCGGAAGCGGGTCACACCCTGGTGACGGGTTCGTCGTATCTGTTCGACGCCCAGATCTTGCGGTTCTTCACGACCCTTCCGCCCGCCGAGGTGCCGGCGTGACCGCGGCGACGCCATTTGTGGCGCAACTGCGCGCCCGTCCCGAGGCGATTCGCCTTGGCACGGCCGGTGATCCCGTTATCACCGTGCGAGTGCAGGTGCCTGAAGTGTGGGATACCGTACGCATCGATGCCCCACCCGACACATCCGTTCTGGTCCTCAAGCTTCGCGGCTTCGAGGTGCTCGACGAGGCGGCATCCTTATCGGCGGCGGGCGCTGTGAACGGATCCACATTTCTCGTCACCTTCCGGCGTCGCCGGCCGGTCCGCTGACGGCCACTCAGCAGTTCGGCCAGGTGTCCAGCCAGCCTGATGATCGTGACTCACTGGTCGCGTCCGCGGTCAGGCTCCGCGCCGAGGTGGGCCGGCGAATCGTGGGTCAGCGTGGCGCGCTCGACGAGATTCTGATCGCGATGCTCGCCGGCGGTCACGCCCTGCTGGTAGGCGTGCCCGGCCTGGCCAAGACGCTCATGATCCGGTCCGTCGCCGAAGCGTTCGACCTCGACTTCCGGCGGATCCAGTTCACTCCGGACCTCGTGCCGAGCGACATCACCGGCACGGAAATCCTGGACGAAGACACCGCGACCGGAAGTCGCAGTTTCCGCTTTGTGCGAGGTCCGGTCTTCGCGAACATCGTGCTGGCCGACGAGATCAACCGCGCCCCTCCGCGCACACAGGCCGCCCTGCTGGAAGCGATGCAGGAGCATCGCGTCACGGCGGCCGGCGAGACGATGGCCCTCCCTGAGCCGTTCTTCGTCCTGGCAACGCAGAATCCGATCGAGCAGGAAGGGACATACCCGCTCCCCGAAGCGCAGCTCGACCGCTTCCTGTTCGATATCCGGTTAGGCTACCCGCGGGAACAGGACGAGGTGGAGATCCTTCGATCGACGACCGGCAACCAGTCCGTCTCACTCGAAGCGGTCCTGAACGGACGGCAGGCGCTCGCGCTCCAGAGACTGGTGCGTGATGTCGCCTGCGCCGAGCCGGCGTTGCGATACGCCGCGGCGCTGGCGCGCGCGACGACCGGACGATCCGACAGCGACGCCACTCGTCAGGCGCTACGTCCGGTGGGGTGCGGGTCCGCGGGCCGGCCAGGCCCTGGTCCTTGGCGCCAAGGCGAATGCGTTGTTGTCGGGACGCCTGCACGTGGCGCCGGATGACATCCGCCGGGTCGCGGCACCGGTGCTGCGCCATCGAGTGCTGCCCAACTTCGCCGCCGAAGGTGAAGGGGTGAACGCCGATCGAATCGTTGAGGATGTCCTGGGCGCCACTCCCGAGGCGAAGAGCGGAATTGCTATTTAGCTGAGAGTTGAGAGTTGAGAGTCAGATGACCCTGTTCGATTCTCTGAGAGGGTTGAGTTGGCCAACCCGGCGACGTGCGTTAGGTGCGCTGCCGGGCACTCACCGGTCGCGACTTCGGGGTAGGGCTCCGGAGCTGTCCGAGTATCGGCTGTATCGGCAGGGTGACGACCCCCGGCAGCTCGACTGGAAGCTCCTTGCACGGAGCGACCGGGCGTACATAAGGCTGGCCGAGGACCGATCGCTCCTGGCCACCTGGTTTGTCGTTGATGCGTCGGCGTCGATGGCCTTCCCCGGGGACACGAAGGCCAAGTGGAAGCTCGCCGTGAACGTTACCCTTGGTTTGGCGTCCGTCGCTCTGTCCGCGGGGGACCCGGTTGGCCTGCTCGTCGCGCATCGCGCTCCGCCGGCGCGAACCCCAGCCCGTGCTCGGCGAGGTACACTCAATGAGATGGCCTCGACGCTGCGGGCGGTTGAGCCCACGGATGGCGCTGCGCTGGCGCCGCTCCTCGCGGACGCTCGCCCGGGCGTGCGTATTGTCGTCGTCAGTGATTTCCTTGGTGATGAGGAACAGACGCGAACGGCGGCGAGCGCGCTGTCGGCGGCGAACTGCGACGTGCACGCCGTCCAGGTGATCGCTCGCGAGGAGCTCGCTCCGTCGGCGAGCGCAATCCGGGCAACGGATCCGGAGGACCCGTCGATCACGCGCCCCTTTGATGAGGCCATGCGATCACGATACGACGCAGACTTCGCCGAGTGGCGACGCATGGTGGCGACGGCCTGGCGGCACGCGGGCGCGACGTGGACCGTCGTGACGACCGATGAGGATCCGGCGCTGGCAGTCCGGCGTGTCATTGGCGCCTCGTCCGGCGAGGCGCAGGTCGGCGCCAGCCTGGCTTGGTCTTGCCGCGGCCGCGGCCCTGGCGGTTGTCGCCATTCATCTCATCGCGTGGCGACTGCCGCGTGCGGTAATCCTGCCCACCGCGCGCTTCGTGCCTGACGAGCCCGCACGACGCGCCGCGCGTACCGTGCGTCCTTCGGATCTCGCTCTGCTGGTGCTCCGAATGGCCATCATCCTGGCTGGCGGCGTCGCGATGGCGAGACCCACCATGCATCCGTCGCCGCGCGGCGCGGCAGTGGTGATCGCGCTGGAGAGTTCCGCGGCGACGGGAGAGGGGGGCACGACGCTTCTGCGCGACAGCGTGCGGGCGATTCCCAGGCGTGACCGCGCGATCTTTGTGGTCTTCGATACCGTGTCGCGCGTGTACGATGTCGAGGACGCGGCCTGGAATGACGTCGCCGCGCCGCGCGGGTCGGGCGCCGCATCGCTCACGGTTGGCCTTCTGGCGGCGATCCGCGAGGCGCGGCGCCTGACGCGGGACTACGAATCGGTCGACATCGTGCTCGCGTCGACCTTTACCCGCGCTTCGTTCGATCAGGCAACCCAGGCGGTCCGGGGCACATGGAAAGACTCGATCCGCGTCGTGCGCATACGTCCGTCGACGCCTGCGTCAGGACCGGTTCGCGTGGAACTCCCGACGATCGGCGACGACCCGGTGGTTGCCGGCATCCGCCTCGCCAAGGCGAACGCGTTACTCCGCGGGTCGTCCCGCCTGGTTCGAACCGTCCCCAGGGCCGACGACAGCGCCTGGGCTCGGGATGGTCGCGCCCTCGTCATGTGGCCGAAGGCGGGAGACAATGGATCAGAGCGGGTAGACGGCGTTTTTGCCAGCGGCTTCACGGCAATCGGTCACCTCATCCGGCTGCCTTCGATGATCGATTCGGGTCGCGTGATCGCCCGCTGGCTCGACGGCGCGGCCGCTGCGCGCGAAACCGCGCTTGGCGCTGGCTGCGTCCGCACGATTGGCTTCGACGTGCCTGACGAGGGAGACTTCGCCCTGACACCATCGTTCCAGCGACTGCTGTCCGTGCTCGTCGGACCCTGTGGTGGCGACGGCACGGTGGGTGTGGCCGCTGACTCTCTCGTCGACGCGATCGCGGTACCATCGGCCCCGATGTCGGCCATCCGGGCGCCTGACGAGCCCCGCGCCGCGAATCGCCTGGGTTCCCTGCTCGTGGCGCTCGCCGTCCTGTTGGCGGCCGCCGAGCTGTGGCTGCGTCGTCGCGGTGTGCTTTCCCGGCCCGCGCTGAGCTGAGACCATGAGCGTCAGGGAGAGAGTCGCTGAAACGGGCCGCACACTCGCGCGTGTCGCGTTGGGCCGGAGCCTCCTGCTGGGAACAGCCGCTGGTCTTGCGGTCGCTGCCGTGGCCTGGCCGATTGCCCGGACGTTCGCGTTCTCACCGGTCGGCACGTTCGTCCTGGGGCTGGTGGCGGTGGCAAGCGTTTCGTGGTGGTGCTATCGGCGACTCCGGGGCCCGGGATTCACCGTACCGGCTGTGTCGCTGTGGATCGAGGAGCATCTTCCCTCGCTGGGCTACGCGCTGGTGACGGGCGTCGAGGATGGGTCGCCGGCGTCGCTCGAACGATCCATTGCCGGAGTCGACTGGTCGCCCGCCGCGCGCGCGGCGACCCGAAAGGCTCTCGTCGGCCCGAGCATCGCCGCGGTGGCGGCTGCCGCATTGTTTGCCGTTTCGATTGCCTTCGCGCCCGCCGTGTCACGACTCGCGGATCGCGTCACGTCGGGAGCGCGTGCATCGGCTGGCGCGCTCGACGTCACGGTTCGTGTCGTCCCGCCCACGTACACGCGTAGGCGCGCCGAGTCCCTCCGCAACCCGCCGGTCATTCGCGCGCTCGTCGGCAGCGAGATCCGGGTTTCGGTGGCCGGCAACGACTCCGTCGCGCTGAACGCGGGAGACGCGCCCCTTGCCGCGGATGCGCCGTTTCGAGTGGCCGCCCAGCCGACGGCGCTTCGCGTGCGCTCGGGCGCGAATTCGAGGCTCATCGCCATCGATCCGGTCCTCGACAGTACACCGGTCGTGCGGCTCCGCGATCCCGTCCGGGACACCGTCCTCTCCAGCCCCGTCGGCGCCTTCACGTTAGGCGCGGACCTGCGCGATGACCTCGGCATCGGCCGGGCCTCGTTCGAGTACATCGTCAGCTCTGGGAGCGGCGAGTCGTTTTCCTTCGCGTCCGGCACGATCGGCGAC
>Ga0209751_10006917_pt1 | contig 10470 bp, 19 predicted proteins | sample RifCSP13_1_FD_184019 | JGI IMG/M metagenome (GOLD analysis project Ga0209751, IMG submission 184019) | Soil microbial communities from Rifle, Colorado - Rifle CSP2_sed 13_1 (SPAdes) (version 2) | ecosystem: Environmental > Terrestrial > Deep subsurface > Rock core/Sediment | place: Rifle...
GGCGGAGGGGCCGGTGGTGCCACGGGCGGGGCCCCGAGCACCGTCTTGAGATGACGCAGCAGGGTGACGGAGAGGCTCAGCGGCGCCGTGAGGAACCGGTCCTCGATGCGGACCAGGATCGCCAACAGGTCGGCCGCATCCGCCTCAGTGATCGAGACCATTTACGGCGCCTCTGGCGTGGGGCGCGGCTGTGGCTTTGGCTTGGGTTTCGGCTTCTTGGTCATGGGGTGTCTCCTTTCGTGCATCATCACTGTCTTTCAGACCCCGAACTCCACGCCAGCGGGCCGAGATCGGTCAAGCGGACCTCGGCCCGCCCGCATCCCAACTAGGCCTTTTTCGCCAGCACCTCGGCCAGCGCCATGGCGACCATCGCGCCGATGGCCTTGAGTGAGGCGTCGTCGATGGACACAGCACGGGCGGTCAGGGTATCGCCTGCCCCCTGCTGGACGGGGTTCCACAGGTTGTCCGTCGCCACGTCGCGGTGCGCGAGTTGCTGCACGTCCAGCGCGTTCATGTTCTGCACGGCCTTTTTCCCGACCAGGTTCGCGGTCTCGACTGCATTCTGGAGCGCCTGGTTGGCGATCGTCTGACGCTGGTTGTCGTGCTGCTGGGCGTCCGAGAGCACCTTGTCCACGTAGGAGCGGTTGCGCTTGATCGACTCCAGGCTCTCCTGCTGGTACTCGTCGTAGGTACGCTTGATGTTGGCGAACCAGCTCGCCGTCACGTTTTCCGAATGCGCCTTGAACGCTTCGTCCATGCCGGTCTCGAAACTCCGTTCCTTCTGTGCGCCACCGGGGGTGTCCATGCTCAGCCTCCTCTTGGTGAAAGGTGTACCGCAATGCTGCCCGTAGGATTAGGTGTCCTTTACCGGCACTTCTTGCTCGTGGGCGGCCAGCACGGGGCTGGCGGTGGGGGCGGGGGAGGTGGGGGTGGGGGGATACACGTGTCTCGGCGCACGTCAACGAGAGCCGACGCTGACGAGACGCTCACGACAGTCACCGTGAGCTGTGGATCACAGTCGCTCCATGCTGCGCCCACGCCGACCCCGACGACGAACTCCGTCGCGCCAGCCTCGCCCTCCGCCTGTGCATCGCCCCAGGGCGCAAAAGTGTTGTAGCCCCCAGCATAGTGCAGATGCACGGTCGGCGTGAGAACTCTCGCGTCGAATCCGACGGGGCGACGATATTCCAGGTAGAGATATTTGATAACCCGGCCAAGGGGATCGACGGCCAAGGGTGTGCGCCAGAGGATCGGGATTTCGTGTGGACGCGCATCTGTGGGCGCGATTTCAAAGACTTTACTTCCGCTAAACTCCGCATCCCACCCGCCGCTCGTCTGCCAATTACACCCCTGATCCCAAAAACATCCACTGGGCCAGACGGCGTTGAACCCTCCGGTCGATAGCACCCAATCAATTCGGCCCTTATGGGGGCCGTTGAAATGCACGAACCCGTCGTTCATCGGGTCTCCGGGGTCCGTGTGCCCAGAATTGTGGGCGATCTGAAATGTGTGGCCTACTTCATGTGCGAGAACACCAAGATTATTATTCAAGATGATGTGGCGACCATAAAAATGCCCCTTGCCGCTGAACGGACACCCAGAAAGAACCGTCGCGACGCGATAGGGAATCGGGGCCCCGAGGCGAGCGAGCGCGCCATCCGTGGCGGCCCAGACTTTTGTAGTATCCGAACAGTCGACTCCGAGACTCAGGGGGCCGTAGACGACTGGAGACAGCGTCAACCGGCCCCACGTCACTTCTTTCAGCCACGCGACGGCCGTCTGGGCAGCCGTCTGCGCCTGGGCGACCGTGACGTTCGTGGCCGAGGTGTCGAGGACGATGGCGAATGTCCCGGTCACCTGGGCCTGCGCGGCGGTGCTGGCCGTCCCCACCCAGACGAGCATGAGAACGGCCAGCGTCAGATAGACGGCCCGTGCTTGATCGTGCGGGAGTCGTCGATGCCCACCACCCCCCTGTCGAATCATCATTGTCTCCACATCGCGCACAGAAACAGCACGAGCATGAGTGAGCGCTTGAGCGCGAGGAGAAGCGACGTGGCGTGTCTCATGGTTGCGGCGGCAGGACCACTTTCGTACAGTCGCCCAGCAGGCCATCGGCGTCCTTGAACTGCGCCCAGACCGCCCGGCGCACCGACCGGCACAGCGCCTCGTGCGTGAACTTCATGGTAATCTCGGCATCCCCCTTCCACTCCTTCTCGCCCCCGAAGTGCAAGGTCAAGACCAGAATCCACGTCCAAACCATCCAGTCGGCCCGCCTACTTCCCGAGCGTCGGCGCCCCGATGGACACCTGAGGCACGACGGTGATGGGCACCTTCACCTTATCCGTGGTGTCGGTCACCGAGAGGCCCTCCTGGGTACACGTCATCGCACCCCCTTGCACCCCGGTTCCACCCATGCGAACCACGCCATAGATCGAGGACACGGAGACACACCAAGAGCGTTCGCTTTTTCCGAGCTGCTTCAGGACATCATCGGACGGGGCCAGGGAACAGCCGCCGAGGAGCACCACCAGCGCCAGGTATCTCATACTGCCTCCATGCGGTGTTGGAGCAGGGTGAGGGCGACCATCGCCGCGCCGACACATCCCAGGTGCAGCTCCTGGCGTGCCCGCTCGATCTCTCGCCGCCAGCTCTCCAGCGTTCCGAGGGGAATGGGCGCCGGGGTGAGGGGAGTCATGGGCTCACTCGGTCACCCACAGACACCACCGCTTGAAATCCCCGGCCTGGAACCGATCTCGGAATCGCACGCGATCCTCCGGCGTCATGGTACTGATGCAGGACTCGCGCTCTTGCGTCACCCGCAAGAGATCGTGTTCGGTGCGCTGGGCCTTCCGGGAGTCCAAGAGAATCTCCACCAATTTGTCCTGCTGGCGCATGAGGGCTGATTCAACCCGGAAGCCCGCCCACAGATTGGTGCCCGCGATGGTCAGCACGGCGAGGAGCGCCAAGACCCCGAACCCCTTGGCGGTGATGCCTTTGCCGTTCCACGTCACCCCGACCTCGTCGCCGGTCATCCATCCACCACGTCGGCATCGGGACTCCCCACCGGTAGGGCCTGCGGCGCCCGCCCTTCCGATTCCGCGATCGCCCGCTCCATGCGGAGCACCGCGGCATCGTCCAGGAGGATCTTGACGCCCAGATCGGCGCTGGCCTTGAGGGCGACGACGGACGGGTGTTTCTCCAGGAAGAAGGCGCTGGCGTTATAGGCCACGGCCAAGTTGTCGTCCTGTTCCCTGAGGGTCCGCATGCGCTCGACGGAGGCGGGGGCTTCGGCCACGAGGGAGGCCACGATGTCGTCCACCGTGCGCGCCGTGATCTCCTGGCGAATCCGGGCGAGCAGGTCCTGGAAAACGGCCGAGGATTTGACGACGCTCACCCGGTTTTCGGAGTAGTGCAGCGCCCGGGCGATTTCGGCCACCGTCTTACCGGCCGCGAAGAGATAGGCCATGTGCTGATGGCGAATCGAGAGCGTCGTCGGGGCACCAGACATCGGTCGGCTCATCGGACTCCTCTCCGGTGATCCCCGCTCGACCCGCCGCACCGACTGACGCCCCCCCGGACGCCGCCCACGCGACAGGCACGAGCGGGGGGTCCCGCACCCACAGGCTGAGTAGAGCACAGCGGACACGAGCCCGTCAATGCGCTACACCCACGCATCCGTCCGCATTTGGAGCGCCAACCGCGTCGCCCGCGCCCCGACCTGACTCGCCCAGTCGCTGTCGAGCATGTCCCGGGCTGCCTGCTCGTAGTCGGCCGACTCCAGGGCGGCGTAGAAACGCTCGAACGTGCGAAACCCAGCCAACCCGAGATTGAAGACCATGTTGAGGAGGACGCCCTGGCGGGCGGGAGAGAGCCCGGAAAACACCGGCAGGGTCCGGCAGGCTGTGTCGGCGGCCAAAAGATCGTCGGCGAGGATCTGCGAGATGGCCGCTTCGCTCAGGGCGCCGACCGTGAGGTTGTGCCCATACCCCACGGTCCAGATGCCATTGGAATCTTGATACGGGCGCGTGCGGCGACCTTCGTCGCGTTTGAGCTGCTCCAGAATCGTCACGGTGTCTGCCCCGGCCAGGTTCCGAGGGTGCAGGGCCCCCGCCATATCGTCGATGTCCAGGTCAGAATCGGCCAGCGCGACTGGCGGTCCCGCCCCCCCGCTGGCCTGCCCCACGCCGCCTGTCGCCGTCGAATCGCCTGCACCCTCCACCGATGAATCGCGCTCGCCAGTCGTGGATTGTTCATCGCCACCTCCTCAGAGACACCAACCCCCGACCACCGGGGGCGTCATAGGGCCAATACTTCTTGCCGGAGCCGCTTCGCCGCGAGGTCCAGGTACTCGGCCTTGAGGTCGATGCCGATGGCGCGACGGTGGAGTTCCTTGGCGACGTAGCAGGTCGTCCCGCTGCCCACGAACGGATCGAGCACGATACCGCCGACGGGAGCGCCCGCCAGGATGCATGGCTTGATGAGGTCTGGTGGAAATGTAGCGAAGTGAGCCTCGGGGTACGGTTGCGTGGCGATCTCCCAGACGGTGCGGCGGTTGCGCTTGCCGCTATAGGTGCGAGGTCCTTCTGGATGAATCGTGTAGCCCTTCGGCATCGCTGCGTCCTGCCCGTCTTCGCTCCCGCTGAAATCGTATTTGTAGCGCCCCGCGTGCTCCGGCATCGCATCCTCGGCAATCGCGCCGCTGTCGTAGAAATACCGCGCCGACTTCGCCAGCAGTAAGAGGTACTCATGCGCCTTCGTCGGCCGATCCGTCACGCTCTCGGGCATCGGGTTGGGCTTCGCCCAGATGATGTCGGAGCGGAGATACCAGCCGTCGGCTTGGAGGGCGAAAGCGACGCGCCAGGGGATGCCCACGAGATTCTTGGGAGGCATCCCATTCTCAGCAGTCCATCGGCGAGAGACATTCGTCAACGCAGCCTCCCTTGCCATCTCCCCCGTCTTGCCATAGAGAACGCCGATAGTTTGACTGCCCTTGTTCGTGGCCTGTTCCCCGTCGTCAGGATTTCCGCCCTTACCAGAGCCAGTGTACGAGTCCCCTAGATTCAGCCAGAGCGTTCCGTCGTCCCGGAGCACGCGCCGTACCTCACGGAACACCGCGACGAGGTTGGCGACGTACTCCTCGGGCGTGGGTTCGAGGCCGAGCTGGGCGTCTATCCGGTGGGCGCCGCACTTCCAGCACGTTAGACCCGAGAACCTGCCCGCGTGTTCGCGTTGGCCGGCGCTCGGTTTCTTTGTGGTCCCTGCCTCATCTGGTGGCCGATGGTCGCACCCAGCTTCGCTCCCCTCCCACGTCGCCGTCCCGTAGTCCCGCAGGCCCCAGTACGGCGGGCTCGTGATGCAGGTCTGGACGACCTCGTCGGGCCACCCGCGCAGCACGGCCGCCGCATCGCCATGGTAGAGGGCCACCGCGCTGTCCTGGTAGTACGGCGTCATCGCGCGCTCGGATCGTGCCGCCGCCACTGTTGCGAGGGGTGACTGAGTTTTGCTGTCGTGGCTTGGACGAGGGTTTTGATGTCTCGCTGTTCAAGCACAGCGTGCTCCGAGTCTTTGACTTTGTTTGGGGATGGGGATGGGGATGGGGGGCACTTCCCTGCCGTACCAGCAGGCCTAGCAGATGCTTGAGCACGTGCTAGTCCTCCTGCTTGACCAGCTTTCTGTTTCTTTTTACGGGCTTCCGTCACTTCACGCCGCGATGGGTTGTACTCTAGGAAGTCGTGAATCCTGTACCAGCCCGCTTCCATTTCCTCGAAAAGGTTCACGCTGACAAGCGCGGCAACGAGCATGTCCACTGTCGGATGGCTAGCACCTGCTAGGAGTTCGCCATCGCCGTTGCTCCCAGCAGACAGATGCAGGCGCGTAAACGGCCAGAGGCGGTGGAGCGTGGGCAGATCAATCCGCCCGTCCGTCAGATAGCGCATCGAATAGCAGCAGGCCGAGAACCACAACCACCCGCAGAGGGGCGCGTACGAGGAGAGAGCAGACAGTTTCGGGTGATCGGGCGTGCTGTCATCAAAGCGGACCCACGGCATCAGCGTCTCCCCGGTTGCCACGGGGTCGTGGTCCCCGGCCGAGGCCTCGAAGGGGCAACCCAGCCATTGCGGCTGGACCTCCGAGACCCCGGCGTTACCATATCCGAGGGACCTATCGTGCGGGTAGTCTAGCGTGTGACGCGGCTCCCATCAACGGGAATGTCCCCCCGTGGCACAGCAGGGGATACAGGGCGGGGTCTGCTCACTGATCTACGGTGCAGACAGGGGCAATGACCGCCCGGGGAAACGCCCGCTCGATCCGCACCCGCACCCCCTCGCAGAGCGCGCGCTCCTCGAATCCCGAGACTCGCTGGAGCCGCCCGTAGGCCACGAGCGAGAAGCCCCAGGTCACCAGCAGCGCCCAGCAGAGGCCCTTCACTCTCGGCACTGCCTCATCCGACATGCGGCGTATTCGTGCCCTCGACCCCCTGCGCCTGCCGCTTCTGCGTCCGGTAGAGGAGCCAGAGCTTGGCTTCCTCCAACTTCGTGATTGCCAGGGCGTTCTCACGGCACTTGAACGGCCCCTTCTGGAACCCTTCCAACCGTTCCACGCACACGTCGATCACGTCCTCGATACTGCCTCCGTTGATCCCAACCTCCTGGAGCGGCCCCACCTGCCACTTGATCCTGAGCCATGGGTCCACCCCTGGCGACGTCCCGACATCGGGATTCGTCACATCGAACTTGCCCGAGGTCCACCGTTGCACTCTCCCCGGACTCCCATCCATCGCCACCTGCGCCTGCTCGTCCATGTCACGCTCCTTGTTTGGGTAGACCACCCTGGTTAGTCCCGGCACTGCCAGCACGGCCGGAGCCGCTTGTGGATCGGGCACCGTGCCGCCACCTCGACGCCCATCGGCGGGAGCGACCTCCGTGTGGGCCCCGGGTCAATCTCCGCCTCCGACACCTCCGCCCGCTTCGCCAGCCGCTGCACCGCCCCCTGCGCCTCCTTCACCGTCCGAATCACCTTCCCCCACCTCGCCTGCGCCGCCACCTTGGCTATCTCACGCCTTCTCTCAGGCGTCTGCCCCTCTACCCGCTTCCTCACCATCTCCCTTGCGTCCATAGCCCAACGCTAGCATGGAGCCTGTGCTATCGGTAGAAAAAAGAGGCTCCAGTTTTTGTATCGCGCGTAGAGGAGACGTCTCAGACTCTTATTCACCCTCCCCTGGGGGGTCTCCCCCACCCCCCCACCCCCCTCTTCGCCCCTTCTCCGTCAGCCTGGCACGCTCCATGCTTGCGCGCTCCCTCCACCGCATCCCTGCACCGTGGTCCAGGCCACTGGCTCCGTGCTCCGTCCACCGTGTCATGGTACGCTGCCCCCTAACACACTGGATTGACTACACATCCTAGCTCCCGGGCACACAGCAACGGACTGCGCAATGTGTTCCACTATGTGAACAGGTTGCGAGAGTGAGGCGGAGAGAAGCGTGATGCGTCCCTCCCCCTTCAACCGCTTGCGTTCTTCTTTCACCGCTAAAGGTTGATCAGTGCCCGAGCCTTATCTCCGCGGGTCTCTGTCGTCACGCAACTGTGCGGAATAGGTGGGATGATGGCGTCGGGGGGCGATGGCGATGGGGGGCGAGTGGGCGGACAGTTCCAGGTTCCAGCCTTGCGGGGTCAGCGTGGCCTCAAGGTGGCCTGCGGTGTTCACACGACGTCTGGTGATGGCGTCGATGGTGGCGATCAACTGGCCGGCGGGGTTGGTGACACGGACCACGCTGGGGCGCTTCGCGGCTTCGCTGGGCAGGAGCGCCCACGTGCTCGCCTGCGTGTCTGGGCGGCGCCAGGCCTGGCGTTGACGGGACAGCATAGGGCGTGCCATCTACGCGGGCTTGACAGGGCGCTTAGCCCACCGCGTCACGGCGGCATGACGGGCAATCTCGGTTCTCCGTTCCCGGGTCAGGGCCCTGGCCCGTGCCACACCACCCAACCGACCCAACCGCACAGCCCCCCGATCCTTCGCCATACGGGGAGCCTATCGCATCTCATGCTTAGGGTCAAGAAAAAAAGACTTGACACGCTCTGTGCGTATGGTATACTTAGCGCCATGAACAACCATTCTACGACGTACACCACGAGGGAGGATGCCATGGCTTGGTCACGGATTCCACAGAACGGACCGGACGCGGCGTGTAACCCGCCAACCTGCTCCCATGTAGATTGTGCGGACCAGGTCAGGATTATTCGGACTGACTGCGCGGTCTGCGGAGAGAGTATCCGGTACGAGAAGTTTTCGGCTGACGCTACTGGGCGGCTCGCGCACTTCGCATGTTTGCTCAAGCTAGCAGGGGGTGCTTAGCCATGCCCCACACACAGAGGGAAGGAACCATGAGGCCCTGCGGCGAGTGCGGATGGTGCCGGTTCAACCTCACGCTCCATGGGCAGGCGTATGCCTCACTCTGCCAAACCATCAAACGCCGCGCCACGGCGGGGAGGTAGGCCATGGCCTGGCGAGTCACGAAAACACCGATGACAAACAAGCAGGATAAGTGCGAGTGCGGCTCCGGCTTCATGCCAACCCTCATGGAGCTATCGCGGAACCGCTGGGCGTGCCAAGTGTGCTTCCACCAGACCACGCGGCCCCGCGTCGTGATGGGGTCGGACGGCCGGGCCGTCGTCAGAGAAGGGAGGTAACCCATGGCCGCCAAGGTCAAGAGTCAAAGCAACGGACACAGCTTTATCAAAACGGGTGGAGAGTGGGTGCCGCCTGTTGCGGGCACGTCAGTTTGCGCGGAGATCCCCGGCCACTATGTGGGCGGCACGCGCGAGCCGGGGCGCTTTACCTCTGCGCTGGCCCCGATGCCCCAGAACCGTTTCCTGGCTGAGCGCGGGGCATTGAAGGTACCGCCACCGCCAGACTATTCCACCCCACGGGCAATCACCCTACGCGCCCGCGAAGCCGGCGCAACCAGCATGACAGACTGGCTCCCGCTCGCGGGCGAGGAACTAGGCGTGAAGTTCCTCAGGCGGATGGTGCTGGTCAACAAGCTCTACAAGAAACGTGACGCGGCTGGGCTCACGGCGTTGGGGCTCGACTTGGATCGGCTCACGGCTCAGCTCGCGGAGGGTGGCGCGTATTGGGGCAAGGCTCCGCACCTGCCCTACGAGATGAGCAACCTATCGGGCCGGATCGGAGCCGACCGGAAGCGGATTGAGGCAATCCGGGCGCGGCAGAATCGAGCGGCAAAGGCGGACGCCGCGCCGGGTGGGGTACTGATCGAGGGTGAGGCATGGGTGCGCGTGACCTTCGCCGAGAAGCCCGAGCGTAGCATCATTGACGCGCTCAAGGCGGCGGGGTTCCGGTGGGGTGGAGGCTCCTGGATCGGGGAGCGGGCTAAGGTGCCCGCAGAGGTGACAGCATGAACGAGGTCTTTGGGGACCCCATCAGCGTCTATACGCGGGCCCAGGCCCTGGAGGACGGGCAGCTCGTGGACGTGAGCGAGACAGCGAAGGAAGCGGGGATCCGGTTTCCCGTGGCCCTGACGCGGGCCGTCTGGGAATCCTGCGTGGTGGTTCCCGTCAACGGGAAAGGTCGGCCGGTGCCCTGCCAGGATGAGCGCGGGCGGCTCTGGGATGTGCTCTCCATGACCCGCTATGCGATCCGTACGGCACCGGCTGGACAGACCACCCTCTGGAGATGATGTTGGAGGATCTACGATGACACCTCACATGATCTCCTGGTATCACGACGGCCATGGATCGAGCCTGACCTGCACCCTCTGCCCCCGCGACCCACTGGTGGCCCCGGCGCCGCTCTCTGGGGCTCGGTGCCCCGCGTGCCACCTCCTGCTCGAGGCCCACGAGCTGCTGCCCTGCCGGGGCAAGAAGGAGACGTCATGAAAATCGAGATCAAACGCAGGTTCTCGTCCGAGGACCTGTTCTCGCTTGAAACAACAAGTCTCAAGTTATGCGTTGAGGCAGCCGTAAAATCCGGGGCCGATCTGTCCGGGGCCAACCTGTCCAGGGCCAACCTGTCCAGGGCCAACCTGTACGGGGCCAACCTGAACTGGGCCAACCTGTACGGGGCCAACCTGTCCGGGGCCAACCTGTCCGGGGCCAACCTGAACTGGGCCAACCTGTCCAGGGCCAACCTGTCCAGGGCCAACCTGTACGGGGCCAACCTGAACTGGGCCAACCTGTCCGGGGCCAACCTGTCCGGGGCCAACCTGTCCGGGGCCAACCTGAACTGGGCCAACCTGTCCGGGGCCAACCTGTCCGGGGCCAACCTGTCCGGGGCCGACCTGTCCGGGGCCAACCTGTACGGGGCCGACCTGTCCGGGGCCAACCTGTCCAGGGCCAACCTGTACGGGGCCAACCTGTACGGGGCCGACCTGTCCGGGGCCAACCTGTCCGGGGCCAACCTGTCCGGGGCCGACCTGTCCAGGGCCAGCCTGTCCGGGGCCGACCTGTCCGGGGCCAA
>Ga0209751_10006921_pt1 | contig 10469 bp, 18 predicted proteins | sample RifCSP13_1_FD_184019 | JGI IMG/M metagenome (GOLD analysis project Ga0209751, IMG submission 184019) | Soil microbial communities from Rifle, Colorado - Rifle CSP2_sed 13_1 (SPAdes) (version 2) | ecosystem: Environmental > Terrestrial > Deep subsurface > Rock core/Sediment | place: Rifle...
GACGTCGCCGACAACACAGGCGCGCGGTCAGTGATGTGCATAAAGGTGCTGGGCGGCTCCAAGCGCCGCTATGCCAGCATTGGTGACGTGATCAAAGTGACCGTCAAAGACGCCGCGCCTCGCGGGCGTGTGAAGAAGGGCGAGATCTACCACGCCGTCGTGGTGCGCACCGCCAAAGGCGTGCGGCGCGCCGACGGGTCGCTGATCCGCTTCGATTCCAACGCGGCGGTGCTGCTCACCCCCAAGTTCGAGCCGATCGGCACGCGCATCTTCGGGCCGGTGACGCGCGAACTGCGTACCGAGCGGTTCATGAAGATCGTATCGCTGGCGCCTGAAGTTCTGTAGCGCGCCCTGTAAGGAGCACTGGACATGGAACGGATACGTAAGGGCGACAGCATCGTCGTCATCGCCGGGCGCGACAAGGGCAAGCGCGGAACCGTCCTGCGCCGCGTCGACAAGGACCTCCTTCTCGTAGAGGGCATAAACAGGGTGAAGAAGCACCAGCGGCCCAACCCGATGAAAGGCCAGCCCGGCGGGATCGTCGATAAGGACATGCCCATCCATATTTCCAACGTAGCGCTGTTCAACCCGCAGACGCACAAGGCCGACCGAGTCGCCGTCAAGGTGATCGAGGACGGCCGCAAGGTGCGCGTCTTCAAGTCGAACGGCGAGATGGTCGATGTCTGAATCCCGGGATTGATCGAGAACAACCATGGCCCGCTTGCAAACCTATTTTCGCGAAAAAGTCGTCCCCGATCTGATGAAGCAGTTCGGGTACAAGACGACTATGCAGGTCCCGCGTATTTCGAAGATCACGCTTAACATGGGCGTGGGCGAGGCGACCGCGGACAAGAAGATCCTCGACAATGCCGTCGCCGACATGACCAAGATCGCGGGCCAGAAGCCGGTGATCACGAAGGCGAAGACTTCGATTGCGACCTTCAAGGTCCGCAAGGACTATCCCGTCGGCTGCATGGTGACGCTGCGCGGCAAACGCATGTTCGAGTTTCTCGACCGGTTGGTTTCGGTCGCAATTCCGCGTATCCGCGACTTCCGCGGAATTTCGGGCCGCGCCTTCGACGGACGCGGCAACTACAGCCTGGGCGTCAAGGAACAGATCATTTTTCCGGAAATCGAGTACGACAAGATCGACGCTCTCCGGGGTATGAACATCAGCATCACCACCACGGCGAAGACTGACGAAGAAGCTCGAGCGCTTCTCGCCGCTTTCCGCTTTCCCTTCAAGAGCAATTGAAGGACATATTATGGCCAAGCTCGCCCTTATTAATCGCGATAAAAAACGCCGCAAGATGGTGGCAAAGTTCGCCGCCCGTCGTGCACAGTTCATTGAGACCATCAACGACTCGAAGCGCTCTGAAGAAGATCGCGTCGAGGCGCGTGCCAAGCTGCAGCAGTTGCCGCGGGATGCGAGTCCGGTTCGCCTTCGCAACCGCTGCACGCTGACCGGCCGGCCGCGTGGCGTGTACCGCAAATTCGGGTTGGGGCGTAACAAACTGCGCGAGATCGCGATGCGCGGGGAGATCCCGGGCGTGATCAAGGCAAGTTGGTAACAGGAGGCCGCGCATGAGCATGACCGACCCGATTTCCGACATGTTGACCCGAATCCGCAATGCACAGGCGGTTCGCAAGACCACGGTCAATATGCCTTCCTCCAAACTCAAGGCCGCTCTCGCACAGGTGCTTAAGGACGAGGGTTATATAGACGGCTTCGCCATTCGCCAGAAGGAGGGCAAGCCCGAGATAGATATCAGCCTGAAGTACTACGCCGGCCGGCCCGTGATCGAGAAGATCGAACGTGTGTCGCGCCCGGGCCTGCGCATCTATCGGGGACGCGAGGATATTCCTCGGGTGATGAACGGCCTCGGGATCGCCATCGTATCGACTTCGAGAGGACTGATGACAGACCGCAAGGCACGGGCCACCGGCATCGGCGGCGAAGTGCTGTGCATCGTGGCGTGAGGGTGCAACCATGTCGCGTATAGGCAAAAATCCCGTTGTGCTCCCGAAAGGCGTCGAAGTGACGCTTTCCGCGGAAATGCTTTCGATCAAGGGCCCGCTTGGGACGCTCTTGCAGCATCTCGACGGCAGCGTGAAAGTGCAGAAGGACGGCGACCAGCTCATGTTCGAGGCTGGCGAAGGTGCTGTTACCGGGAACGCGATGTCCGGAACGCTACGTGCGTTGGCCGCCAACATGGTGCAAGGCGTCACCAAGGGTTTCGAGAAGAAACTCACGCTGGTTGGCGTCGGCTATCGTGCCCAGGCGCAGGGGGACAAGCTCAATCTTGCTCTCGGATATTCGCACCCCGTGGTGCATTCCATGCCCAAGGGCATCAAGGTCGAAACGCCCACGCAGACTGAAATCCTGATCAAGGGTGTGGACAAGCAGTTGGTCGGTCAGGTCGCCGCCGAAGTGCGTGCCTACCGACCCCCGGAGCCCTACAAGGGCAAGGGTGTCCGGTACGCCGACGAGCAGGTGGTCATCAAAGAGACCAAGAAGAAGTAAGGGACAGCGCCATGACCGATAAGAGAACGGGCCGGCAGCGCCGGGCCGCACAGACCCGACGCAAGATCCACCAGCTTAAGACCGCGCGTTTGGCGGTGCATCGCACAAACGCGCACATCTATGCGCAACTGTACTCGTCCGACGGGAGCCGTGTGCTCACCAGCGCCTCGACGGCCGAAAAAGAGGTGCGCACTCAAGTCGCGAACGGCGGCAACAAGGATGCCGCAACCGCGGTGGGCAGGCGCATCGCCGAGAGGGCGAAGCAACTCGGTATCGAACGGGTTGCATTCGACCGTTCTGGCTACAAATACCACGGCAGAATCAAGGCGCTGGCCGATGCCGCGCGGGAAGCCGGGTTGAAGTTCTAGACGGGTAGAGAATCGGGGGGGCGACGCTCCCTTGTCGATCCCCAAATTCAGGACAGGTAACGCAAAGGAAGCCCCATGGCAAGAATGCAACCGAGGATGCAGGGTGGCGAAGAACGCGGTGACGGCCTGCGAGAAAAGATGGTGTCGATCAACCGCGTGACCAAGGTCGTCAAGGGCGGCCGGATCATGGGGTTTGCGGCGCTGACCGTGGTCGGCGACGGCGACGGCGCGGTCGGTATGGGCAAGGGAAAGGCGCGCGAGGTGCCGGTTGCCATGCAGAAGTCGCTGGAGGAGGCGCGCCGCAAGATGTTCCGCGTCACTCTGAAAGGAGGCACGCTGCAGCACGCCGTTATCGGCGAGCATGGGGCTTCCAGGGTACTCATGCAGCCGGCCTCCGACGGTACCGGAATCATCGCCGGCGGCCCGATGCGGGCAGTGTTCGAGGTGATGGGCGTCACCAACGTGCTGGCGAAGTGCCTGGGCTCGACCAATCCCTACAACGTGGTCCGCGCCACGCTGGATGGGCTGAAGAAGATGAACACTCCCGCCGAGATGGCCGCCAAGCGCGGCAAGTCGGTGGAAGAGATCATCAGCTGAAAGACTCAGGAATCGCGCGCGGTTACGAGTTACTACGGCCGATTGAGCACGCGCTGAAAGGGGCAATATGGCAGACAAGAAAATCAAGGTGACGCTTGAGAAAAGCGTCATAGGCTGCAAGCAGGAGCATCGTGCAACGGTGCGCGGCCTGGGCCTGCGGCGCATCAACCATACCGTGGAAGTCGAGGACACGCCGCAGGTGCGCGGCATGATCCGGGCCGTGCAATACCTCGTCCGGTGTGAGGATTAGATGAAGCTGAACGTACTCAAACCGGCGTCGGGCGCCAACCGGGCGCGGCGTAGGGTCGGCCGTGGCATCGGGTCTGGTCTGGGCAAGACCGCCGGCCGCGGCCACAAGGGACAGAGCGCCCGCTCGGGGGGCTACCACAAGGTCGGCTTCGAGGGCGGGCAGATGCCGCTGCAGCGGCGGCTGCCGAAGCGAGGCTTCGTGTCGCGCATGCGCGATGATACGGCGGAGGTGCGCCTGGGGGACCTCGATCGCGTCAAGGGCGACAGCGTCGACCTCGAAGGGCTCAAGGAAGCTGGTGTCGTAGCTCGGACAGCCAAGAAGGCGAAAGTCATCCTCGCTGGCAAGCTCACGCGCAAGCTCGCGCTCAAGGGAATCGCGGTCAGCAAGGGCGCCAAAGTCGCAATCGAGGCCGCCGGCGGCAGCGTCGAGATTGCGGAGGTGAAACCGGCCGAGGGCAAGAAGGCCGAGCGCAAGAGAGCCTATGCGGCGCAGGCGAAGGCGAGGGCCGAAGTGAGGCCCGAGACCGACAAGCCGGCCAAGGCAGACAAGAAAGCCAAGCCCGAGAAGAAGGCCAAGAGCGAACCCAAGGCCGAAGGCAAGGCGAAACCCGAAGGCAAGGCGAAGGCCGAGGCCAAGCCCAAAGGCAAGAAGGGCGAATAAGGATTAGATGGCTACCTCGATCCCCCAACTTGGCAAGTCCGGCAAGTACGGCGACCTGAAAAAAAGGTTGCTGTTCCTGGCCGGCGCTTTGATCGTGTTTCGCGTCGGGGCGCACATCCCGGTGCCGGGCATCGATCCGCTGAAGCTTGCCGAGCTTTTCCAGGGACAGCAGGGTGGGATACTCGGGCTGTTCAACATGTTTTCGGGCGGCGCATTATCGCGCTTCACGATCTTCGCGCTCGGGATCATGCCCTACATCTCCGCCTCGATCATCATGCAGCTCATGACGGCGGTATCGCCTCAGCTCGAGGCGCTGCGCAAGGAAGGTGGGGCGGGCCAGCGCAAGATCACTCAATACACGCGCTATGGCACCGTGTTCCTCGCTACGTTTCAGGCGATCGGCATTTCCATCGCGCTCGAGTCCCAGTCCGGGCTGGTGATGGACCCGGGGCTGCTATTCCGCTTTACCACGGTGACGACGCTGGTCACGGGAACGATGTTCCTCATGTGGCTGGGTGAGCAGGTTACCGAGCGCGGTCTTGGGAACGGCATCTCGATCATCATTTTCGCCGGCATCGCGGCCGGGCTCCCCAGTGCCATCGCGGGCCTGCTCGAGCTCGTTCGCACCGGCGCCATGCACCCGCTTTCGGCGATCTTCATTTGCGCTGCGGTCGCGGTGGTAACCTGGGCGGTATGTTTCGTCGAACGCGGCCAGCGCAAAATCCTGGTCAATTACGCCAAGCGCCAGGTCGGCAACAAGGTCTACGGCGGCCAGAGTTCGCATCTTCCGTTCAAGCTCAACATGGCCGGAGTGATCCCTCCCATCTTCGCGTCCTCGATCATCCTGTTTCCCGCGACCATTGCAAACTGGTTCACCAGCGATGTCGCGAGCGGCAGCGTGGCGGATCTGCTCGGGCAGTGGCGGATCCAGGGAGCCATCAGCCTGGCGATCAAGGATCTCGCCAGTACCCTGTCGCCCGGGCAACCGATCTACGTGATGCTCTACGCATCGGCGATCATATTCTTCTGCTTCTTCTATACGGCATTGCAGTACAACCCGAAGGAGACCGCGGACAATCTGAAGAAATCGGGCGCCTTTGTTCCCGGAATTCGACCCGGCGACCAGACATCGCGCTACCTTGAGAAGATCCTGCTGCGCCTGACGCTGGCTGGCGCGCTCTACGTGACGCTAGTGTGCCTGCTGCCCGAATTCCTGATCCTGAAATGGAACGTACCGTTCTATTTCGGCGGCACCTCGCTCTTGATCATCGTCGTCGTGACCATGGACTTCATGGCGCAGGTGCAGGCCTACATCATGACCCACCAGTACGAAAGCCTGTTGAAGAAGGCGAACTTCAAAGGGGCCGGGTTCCCGACCAGATAGGCTTATGCCGAAAGAAGACGTTATCGAAATGCAGGGAGAGGTGCAGGAGAACCTGCCCAACGCGACCTTCAGGGTCAAGCTTGAAAACGGCCATGTAATACACGCATTCATATCGGGCAAGATGCGCATGCACTATATCCGCATCCTCCCCGGAGACAAGGTAACGGTGCAGCTTACGCCTTACGACCTGAGCAAGGGTCGCATCGTTTTCCGCGCAAAGTAGGAAGTTGAAACAAGGATTGCGGGACCAGAAATCCCCAAGGAGTGGCTCATGAAAGTACTGGCATCAGTGAAAAAGATCTGCCGCAACTGCAAGGTCATCCGGCGCAAGCGCGTGGTACGCGTGATTTGCAAGGATCCCCGGCATAAGCAGCGTCAAGGCTAGCCCAGGACGCCGTTTCGGCATATAATTATCGGTTTCCCTTTTACGGCATGACGAGGAGCAGCGCATGGCCCGCATCGCAGGGGTGAACATCCCAAACCACCAGCACACCGAGATCGCCCTTCAGGCGATCTATGGCATCGGCAGTGCCCGGGCGCGCGCAATCTGCGCCGCGGCCAGCATCAAGAACGACGCCAAGATCAAGGACCTGTCGGAGTCCGACATGGATCGACTGCGCGAGCAGGTGGCGAGATTTGCGGTCGAGGGCGACCTGCGCCGCGAAGTCTCGATGAACATCAAGCGGTTGATGGATCTGGGCTGCTACCGCGGACAGCGGCACCGCAAAGGGCTGCCGGTGCGGGGCCAGCGCACGAAGACCAATGCGCGCACGCGCAAGGGCCCGCGCAAGGCCGCTATTAAGCTCCAGGCGGCACCGAGCAAGGGCTGAGGGGCCGCAACACTCGCCGCAACTATGGATAACTGAGCGGCCAACTGAGGAACAAAGACATGGCAAAACCAGCCGCAGCCCACGCTGCAACCCGGGTACGCAAGAAGGTAAAGAAGAATGTTGCGGAAGGCATCGCGCACATTCACGCCTCCTTCAACAATACCATCGTGACCATAACCGACCGGCAGGGCAATGCGCTCGCCTGGGCGACCTCCGGGTCCAACGGGTTCAAGGGTTCGCGCAAGTCGACCCCGTTCGCGGCGCAGGTCGCTGCGGAGCAGGCGGGCCGCATGGCGCAGGAATGCGGCGTGAAGAATATCGAGGTTCGCATCAAAGGCCCGGGTCCGGGGCGCGAGTCCGCAGTGCGCGCATTGAACGCCCTGGGGTTGAAAATTTCCAGTATTGCCGACGTGACGCCGGTGCCGCACAACGGCTGCCGGCCGCCGAAGCGCCGTCGTATCTGAGGAACCATAATTATGGCCCGCAATCTTGACCCCAAGTGCCGCCAATGCCGCCGTGAGGGAGAAAAGCTCTTCCTCAAGGGCGAGAAATGCTTCACCGACAAGTGCGCCATGGAGCGCCGCAGCTATGCGCCAGGCCAGCACGGGCAGAAGAGCGGCAGCCGCCTGTCGGATTTCGGCAAGCAGCTGCGCGCGAAGCAGAAGCTGCGTCGGATGTACGGCGTGCTTGAAAAGCAGTTCCGCAGAAGCTACCAGGAGGCCGATCGCCGCAAGGGGCCGACCGGTGAAAACCTGCTGCAGGTGCTCGAGTCGCGACTGGATACGGTGGCCTACCGCATGGGTTTCGGCTCGTCGCGCACCGAGGCGCGCCAGGTCGTGCGGCACAACGCCATTCTGGTAAACAGCAAGCGTGTGAACATCCCCTCTTATCTGGTGCGGCCGGGCGACACCATTGAGGTGGCCGAAAAGGCGAAGAACCAGTTGCGCATCAAGGGGGCATTAGAAGCCGCCGGGACGCGCGGCTTCCCCGAGTGGATCGAGGTGGATGTGAAGGCCATGAAAGGCAAGTTCAAGGCGCTGCCTGCGCGCAGTGACCTGCCGTCCAACATCAACGAAAGCCTCGTCGTCGAGTTGTATTCGAAGTAATTTCCGAGGGTGGTCTCATGCAAACAAGTGGATTCCTCAAGCCCCGCATCATCGACGTTCAGACCATCGCGCCGAATCACGCGAAGGTGACGATGGAGCCGTTTGAGCGCGGCTACGGGCACACCCTGGGCAACGCGCTGCGCCGGGTGCTCCTGTCGTCGATGCCGGGATACGCGGCGACCGAGGTGCAGATCACCGGCGTGCTGCACGAGTACTCCACGATCGATGGGGTGCAGGAGGACGTCGTCGACATTCTCCTCAACCTCAAGGGCGTGGTGCTCAAGCTACACAATCGGGAAGAGGCGCTGCTCACGCTGAAGAAGAAGGGCGAGGGTGCCGTCACCGCGGGAGACATCGAGGCAACGCACGATGTCGAAGTCGTCAACCCGGAGCACGTCATTGCGCACATCGCGCCGGGCGGCAAGCTCGAAATGCAGATCAAGATCGAGAAGGGGCGCGGCTACGTGCCCGGCAACGTGCGCGTGATCCCCGAGGAGTCCAAGGGCATCGGCCGGATTATTCTCGATGCATCGTTCTCGCCGGTGCGTCGCGTGTCCTATGCGGTGGAATCGGCTCGGGTCGAGCAGCGAACCGACCTCGACAAGCTGATCATCGACATCGAAACCAGTGGCGTGATTGAACCCGAGGAGGCTATCCGCTACGCCGCGCGCATCCTGGTCGAGCAGCTGTCGGTGTTCGCGGCGCTGGAGGGCACTGCCCCCACGATCGAAGAGAAGCGCACGCCGCAGGTGGATCCGATCCTGCTTCGGCCCGTGGACGATCTGGAGCTCACCGTGCGCTCCGCGAACTGCCTCAAAGCCGAGAATATCTATTACATCGGCGACCTGATACAGCGCACCGAGACCGAGTTGCTGAAGACCCCGAATCTGGGACGCAAGTCGCTCAACGAAATCAAGGAAGTGCTTGCTTCGCGCGGGCTCACTCTCGGAATGAAACTGGAAAACTGGCCGCCAGCAGGGTTGGAAGCCGTCCGTACCTGAAGCGCGTAAAGACAACGAGGCACAAGAAATGCGTCACCGCCTGGGACTCAGAAAACTGAACCGCACGAGCAGCCACCGCCTGGCCATGCTCAGGAACATGACCAATTCGCTGCTCAAACACGAGGTCATCAAGACCACGCTGCCCAAGGCCAAAGAACTGCGGCGCGTGGTCGAGCCGATGATCACGCTCGGAAAGACCGCGACCGTGGCCAACCGGCGCATGGCCTTCAACCGGCTGCGCGACCGCGAGATCGTGACCAAGCTCTTCGACGAGCTCGGGCCGCGCTACGCCAAGCGAAATGGCGGCTACCTGCGCATCCTGAAATTTGGCTTCAGGCAAGGGGACAATGCCCCGATGGCGCTGGTCGAGTTGCTCGACCGTCCCGAGCCGACCGACGAGGCGGCGCCAGCCGAGGCTGCCAAGGCCTGACGTCCGCTGGGGAAGCTGAAAAAGCCGGGCTTGCCCGGCTTTTCTATTCGGGGAAAGTGATCGCAGCGCCGATCGCGGGAGCCCCGATTCTAGCCGTGCCAGCGGGTCCTCCCGCTAGAATGCGCGTGTGGACATCGTGCTCTACACCGACTTCGGATCCGCCGACATCTACCTCGGGCAGGTGAAATCCGTGCTGCACCGGATCGCACCGCGGGCTGGCGTGATCGATCTGGCGAACGACCTGCCGCCGTTCAATGTCCGCGCGGCCGCACACCTGCTAGATGCGCTCAAGAACGCATTTGCCGAGGGCAGCGTCTTCCTGTGCGTGGTCGATCCCGGCGTGGGCACCGCGCGCGGGACGCTGGTGCTGGAAGCCGACGGCCGGCGCTATGTCGGTCCCGACAACGGCCTGCTCTCGGTGGTCGCGGCGCGCGCGGCAGCGGCCAGGCTGGCGGGCATCGCTTGGCGGCCGGCCGGGCTGTCGGACTCCTTTCACGGCCGCGACCTGTTCGCGCCTGTGGCCGCACGCATCGCGGCGGGCACTCTGCCGCCCGATCATCTGCGACCCCTCCAGGCGCTGGCGACGACTTTCGGCGCAGACGATCTGGAGGAAATCATCTACGTCGATCACTACGGCAATCCCTGCACCGGCATCCGCTCTGTTCATGCGCGCGACGAGGGGCTGCTCATGGCAAACGGCCACCGTATCCCTGGCGCCCGGGTATACGGCGCGGTCCCGCAGGGGGCGCCGCTGTGGTACCGGAACAGCCATGGACTGGTCGAGATTGCGGTGAACTGCGGCAACGCCGCGCAGGCTCTGGGGTTGCGGGTCGGGGACCGGGTGAACTGGGTGGGCTAGAGGGGCCCGCCCTCGTCCTGAACTCGTGGCCAGACTGGCAAGTGATCGGGACGTGGCTTCAACGACCGCTTTGAATCGCACCGCTGACGCTTTGCGGCGCCGACTGCACTTGGCCGAGTCGACCCTGAAGCGACGTTCGGTATCACGCTGATCAGTCGACCGCCTACTGCCAAGGAGCGGCAATTCCCCGCTGGCCCGAATTCGAACGTTTGGTTCGATCGCCAGTCCGGGAGGCCTCTCCGCTACAAAACCGGGAACGGGAACTCCAGAGGCGGCAAGTCGCCCACTTTGGCCGACGGCAAGTGCAAGCGCGGTATGACCGCCCTTGATGCGCACCGCACTTGCGGTAAAGAGGGCGAAGTCTCAGCGTTAATTGGACACTCGAGTCTCAGCGTTAGTTGGACAGCCAGGGAATAGTGAAGCACGATGTTATCTCCTGCCAAGCGGTTCCCTCTCATGG